>Ga0074044_10001347_pt1 | contig 22348 bp, 21 predicted proteins | sample BogForMeECP23OM1_FD_94443 | JGI IMG/M metagenome (GOLD analysis project Ga0074044, IMG submission 94443) | Bog forest soil microbial communities from Calvert Island, British Columbia, Canada - Bog Forest MetaG ECP23OM1 | ecosystem: Environmental > Terrestrial > Soil > Wetlands ...
GAGAAACAACGTGATGCGCCGGTCGAGCAGAAAAAAGGCATCACGGAATGCTCTCTGGATTTCATCCTCTGTTCCCTCGACGGCCGCCGGGTCAGGAACCCCCCAATGCGCTGTCACCGGTTGTCCCGGCCACACAGGGCAGACTTCCTTCGCTGCGTTGTCGCAAACGGTGAAGACAAAATCAAGTTCTGGTGCGCCCGGCTTAGAGAACTCCTCCCACGATTTGCTTCTGAGTCCTTCTGCCGGTATGTGTGCTGCTTCGAGTTGTCGTAATGCTTCCGGTCGTACCTTCCCTGACGGATGGCTCCCAGCACTGTAAGCCGTGAATCTCGGTCGTCCCTTCGAATTCATGATTCCTTCAGCCATGATCGACCGAGCCGAGTTTCCGGTACAGAGGAACAGGACGTTGTAGTGAGTCTTCGGCATATCAGTTGCAGCACGTCGGAGAACAACACGATGTCGGTTTGACCGCCCGGACGAAAGCACTCATAAACTTACCGTCAGCTAGCGGGGCAATGGCATCCACGTCGATGTTCTGGCCTGCGAGAAACTCACGAGCGTCTTCGATCCGATAGACCCTGGTCGGTTCAAGGTCAATCTGATCGAAGCCAGCCTCTGCCAGCTTATTTTTGTACTCGTTCTCCTCCATCGCCCCGGCGACACAGCCGACCCACAGCAGAACGCTCTGGCGAATCTCGGCGAGCATCTCTCCACGGGTGACGACATCGGAGACTGCGAATCGTCCGCCCGGTTTCAGCACCCGGAACGCTTCGCGAAGGACGGCGTCCTTGTCAACCGCGAGGTTGATGACGCAATTCGAGATGACGACATCGACCGATTCGTCAGGCAGTGGAATGTGTTCAATCTCACCTTTCAGAAATTCGACGTTTTCAATGCCGGCCTTTCGCTTGTTCTCGTTTGCGAGGGCCAACATTTCGTCCGTCATGTCCAAGCCGTAAGCTTTGCCAGTCGGCCCGACACGTTTCGCAGACAGCAGGACATCAATCCCGCCGCCGGAGCCAAGGTCGAGAACAATTTCTCCGGGGTTGAGTTTCGCAAGTGCTGTCGGATTTCCACATCCGAGCGACGCCAGCAACGCCTCTTCCGGAATCTGCCCTGCTTGCGAAGCGTCGTAGAGATTCGATGTGATTGGGTCGGAGAATTTGGTTGCGGCACTCGCGCCGCAACACGAACTTCCGCCCGCCGCGACTCGCAATGCCGCCTGACCGTATTTCTCTTTCACGACTTCGATAATGCCTTTATTCATGACTCCTCACTTACAGCATTGCATGATTGATTCCGGGTTGAGTGCCTTGTTTCTCGTGCAGCATTCCGCGTACAAGAACTGAAGAACTTCCTGCAGTGCATCGGTGTTCGCTGTGTAACGCAGGAAGGTGCTTTCCCGTGAGACATGGACAAGGTCTTCGGACCTCAATTTGTCGAGATGGTGCGACAAGGTTGAGTTCGGAATGTCCAACTCTTCCTGAATTTCTCCGACGACAAGGCCGTCGGGGTGAGCGGCGAGAAGCAGTTGCATGATCCGCAGGCGCGCCTCCGTGCCCATTGCTGAAAACATGTCTGCGTACTTGACGACTTTGTCGGATGCTCGTCGAGCGAGCGGCATAGTTCGATAATTGCAGAAATATAGTTTCCTGTCAACGCCTGAGTATTTTGGAAGGATATAATCTGGCGTGAGCACCGTAGGCATCCCAGCGACATAACATGATCAACCAGACCATTTCGCATTACCGCGTCACCGGCCGGCTGGGCAGCGGCGGCATGGGCGTGGTTTACGAGGCTGAGGACCTGACCCTGGGGCGCAAGGTCGCGCTGAAATTTCTGCCGCCGCAGCTCTTGCGCGACCAGAATGCGCTCGAGCGCTTTCGCCTCGAGGCTCGCACCGCATCGGCGCTGAACCATCCCAATATCTGCACTATCTACGCCGTCGAAAATGTGGCCAGTGAGGCGCAATCGGGAGATGAGCAGGCGGGCGGCGCGCAATCGTTCATCGCGATGGAGTTGCTCGAGGGGCAAAGCCTCGACCAGAAGCTGTACTCCGGGCCCATGCCGATCGACCGGCTGCTCGAGATCGCCATTCAGCTGGCCGACGCGCTCGATGCCGCCCACGCCAAGGGAATCATTCACCGCGACATCAAGCCGGCAAACATCTTCGTGACCCAGCGCGGAGTCGTGAAGGTGCTCGACTTCGGTCTGGCCAAGTTATCGCGCCCCGAGATGGAGATGGAGACCATCGGCGCGACGCAAGATTCGCCCAACCCGGCGCAGCTGACCAGTCCCGGCGCGACCGTAGGGACGATTTCCTACATGTCGCCCGAGCAGGCTCGCGGCGAAGAACTCGACACGCGGACCGACCTGTTCTCGCTGGGCACCGTGCTCTACCAGATGGCCACGGCCAAAGTCCCGTTTCCAGGAGCGACTTCGGCCGTAATCTTTCATGCCATTCTCGAGTTGAATCCGGTTCCAGTGTTGCAGGCGAACCCGGCTTTGCCGCCCAAGCTGCAGGAAATTATTGAGAAGCTTCTGGAAAAAGACCGCGAGCTACGCTACCAGTCGGCCGCGGATCTGCGCGGCGATCTGAAGCGGCTGAAGCGCGATGTGGAGTCTGGCGGAAAGAGCGTGGCGGCGCCATCTGGCTCAGCTTCCATTCAAGCGGCAGTCGCTTCGCCGGCGTCATTGTCCGGCGTTTCGTCGTCGCCCGCGGCGGCGCCACGCGCTTCTTCAAGCTCTGCCGTAGTAGCGGCGGCGGGACAGCACAAGCTGGGCGCGGGTCTGGGCATTCTCCTCGGCATCATCGTTCTGCTGGCCGCCGGGTACGGCATCTACTCTCTGCTTGGGCGGCATGAGGCGGCGCCATTTCGCAACTTCTTGGTCACCCGCGTGACGGAAGAAGGCAATGCATTGGGGGCTGCGCTCTCGCCTGACGGCAAATACATTCTCAGCCTGGTGCGAGACAACGGACTGGCTAGCCTGTCGTTGCGGAATGTGCCCACCAACAGCATCACGCAGGTGCAGCCGGCCGCCGATGTTTATTACCACGGATTGCGCTTTTCACCGGACGGAAATTACTTCTACTTTGTACGCAGTAATCCAGGAAATCCCGACCTGCAGTTTCTGTATCGGGCGCCGTTGCTGGGTGGCACGCCCGACAAGCTGGCGGAAGACGTCGATTCGAACATCACGATTTCTCCGGACGGCCGGCAGGCCGCCTTCATGCGCTACGACAATCCAGAGCAGGGGAAATACCAGTTAATCGTGCGCACGCTCGATCAAGGCACGGAAAAAGCGCTGACCAGCGGCCCCGTGGGCCAAAGACTGATCAATCCCGCATGGTCGCCCGACGGCAAAACAATTTTGTGCAGCGTGAGCCAGCCAGGGGACGCTCTTACAGGATTGGTGGCGGTCGATGTCGGCACCGGCCAGCAGCGCCTGATTCTCAGTTCTGCCGACGCCTTAGGTTCGCCGGTCTGGATGCCGGATGGAAAAGGTTTCTTGGCGCTGGACAGCGATTCCTCCTCCAATTACACGCGAGCGCAGATCGTCTTTGTTTCTTACCCCGACGGCAAGATCGCTCCCGTCACGCGCGACACCAATAATTATTACGGTCTCAGCCTTTCGGCCGACGGTCAGGTGCTGGCCACCGTACTCAATGAAGCGCGATGGAATATGTCGGTCATGTCGGCCGCCAGCGGAGGCGCCGACGTGCGGCAGCTCGGTCCGGTCGCGGATTACACGAATTTTGGCTGGACCCACGACGGCCGCTTAATCGACGACACCGAGAACATGCTGCGGTGGGTGAATCCTGACACCGGCGCTAAAGGAGTTTTTGCCACCGGAATGGTGACGGGCAATCCCTGGGAATGTCCTGACGGACGCTATCTTGTGTTTCTCGGTATGCCCGGCGGAAAAGGTAGCCAGAACATCTGGCGGGCCGACGCTTCAGGAGGAAATCTGAAGCAATTGTCGAGCGGGAAACATGACAACTATCCGGTGTGCTCTCCGGACTCGCGATGGGTCTACTACCAGGATAACGCTACGGGAAGTCTCCTGAAGATCTCGATCGACGGTGGCACTCCGGAAAAAGTAACGGGTATGCCCAGTTCCGGGCTCTTCGATATTGCACCCGATGGCGGCACGGCCGCGTTCCCGACCGTCGACCACGCCAACGGTCACGAGGAGAAACTGGTACTGCTTGACACGAGCACGGGACAGGTTCGCAAAATGTTGAAGCTCGAGCGCGAGCGCGTGGCCGCGTCGATTCGCTTCTCCCGTGACGGGAAGTCGGTGGTGTATCCGGTTCGCGTGAATGGCACCGACAACCTGTGGCAGCAGCAACTCGATGGTTCGCCGGGCAGGATGCTGACGTCATTCAAATCAGAGCGCATCTGGGACTTTCACTGGTCTCCGGATGGCAGCAGGCTGGCGATGGTCCGGGGACACGACGACTCTGACGTGGTGCTGATGCGCGACCTGCAGCAGTAGCAGCAGCTGCCCGACGCCGGCGCCGTTAATCGATATCGATCTCGATCTGCCGCCTGATCTGATATCTCGCCGGTTCTCCGCACGAGTTCAACGCGGCGTCTGCGCATTCCCGCTCGATCACTTCGACCGGATTGTCGATCGATCCCGAGACGATGCGCCCGTTGGCCAAGTTAACCTTGAGTTCCACATCGAACTTCTCTTTGCCGATTGCCGCAGTGAACTTGCCATCTGCGGTCTTTGACACCTGCACCCAATTGTTAGGCGTATCCGCGACTGGAGCGCGCATCCATTCGGCGGGAAGGCTGATCTGCGGCTTCTCCGGCGGCACGTGGCGAACCTTCAGGCTCAACGTGCCGTCGCTTGGGTTCACGGCTGTCAGTGTCACCTCGAAGTCGATCGAGTCCTGGCCGAGAATTACATAGTTTCCGTCAGCCCAGGAGCTTGGCGCGCTGTGTTTGAAATAGTAGTGGTCTCCCTGGTGAGCGAGTTGTCCCTGCCGCGCCACCGACATATCGGCGTAGAACGTCAGCAGATCGGTAATCGGCCCAATCAGCGGAATCACGTGGCTGAGATCCGGCACCGACAACGGGTAATTGGGCTCGATCGATAGCGTCTGCCGGAAGCTTGCCGCTGCGGGATCCAGTTCGACGGGCGCGCCGTTGCGCACCAGTCCCGACCATGCGTACTCTTCGACGTAGTGTCCGTCTGAAGTTTTCTTCACCACTCCATCGGCCCGAACTTCATAGGTGATCGTGCGTGTTCGATCACGATTCGTGCCCTTCATGTGGTAAGAAAGTTTCTCGCCCTCGTGATATTGCCGGAGAGGCAGGACGGCGCCAGAACCGGGCGCGCCGTCCGCCTTGGCCGGAACCTGCTGGCTCTGCGCCGAGACGGAGAGCATGGTAAGGCAGAAGTTGGCGGAGCAGAAGAGAATCAACGCCAGTTTGATGGCCGCGCCCGTTTCTTTCACGATGAATCCTCCCTGGGTCAATCTGACGTCAATCGTGTCGCCGACGCCGGTTTATGCCGCGGCTGCAACCAACACGGCGGACTTTGCCGGCTGACCCCAGAGCCACGCGACGATGGCGCTGAAGACGAAGTTCGAACTGCTCACTTCGCAGAAGTGCGCCCAGCGCACCAAATCCGGGAAGTACGGATTCGGAATCAGCAACGGCGCCACCCCGGTCAGTAGGGTGAAGATGGCTCCCACGGCGAGGGCGCCACGCAGGCGCGGCAGGCCCAGCATGCGCGTCATCATGAGGCAGAGGACGATCAACGCGGGACCGCGCACCAGAAGTTCCAACACAAGAATCATCGACATCGAAGGCAGTTTCTGTGTGGCGTAGAAGTCTTTGATGTAGGGCCAGATGATCGAGCCGGCGGTGAAATAGAGAACGAGATAGGAGAAATCGCATACGACAAATTTCCACATTCGCTCGCCGCGCGATTTCGTGGCGATGGGGTGATAGTGCTCGTGCTGCGCAGCAGGCCGGCGGCCAAACAGCAGCATCCACGCCGGAACCGAGAGCGCGGCGGCAATCGCTGTCTGGACAAAAATTCTAGGCCACTCGATCGGCGAATTCGGTAGGAAGTAAACGCCCTCGATTCCGTCGATCGCAAAGACGGCCAGCGGAATCATCGCGACTGCTGCTCCCAGCTCCCAGCCCCGCCACTCCGACCTCAGGGCGAGGATCGACAGGGCTGCTACGGTGACTGCATCGCTAACCAGCAGCCACAGCGTCATGTGCGGCGGCATGGCGGGCAGCGCAATTTTCGCCGGAAGCAAGATCGCGACGAAGGCTCCGGCCAACATTTGCGCGATTGAGACGGCAACGAAAACTGTGAGGGCCCGCAAGATCACGTTTGGGAATTTCATAGCATTGCCTCATTTCCTCGATGTTCATTTTCCAGACGTTCATTTTCTCGATGCTTCATAAGTTGTGATCGCGTACTGAGTCCACTTCATCAGCGACTCGTATCCACGGATGCCGCACTCGAAGGCCAACCGGCCTGACGTCGGCGCCTTGGTCTTGAGCGCATCGAATTCCCGATGCAGAGCTGGCAGGTAGGCCTGCAGCGCGGCCTCCAGCGACTTCAACAATTGGAGCGTGGCGACCGGACCGGCCGATGTTTCCGAGAAAGCAAAGCGCAGCAGGATCTCCTGCCCACCCGCGACCAGATCGTCGACGGTGACGGGGCGGGTGATCCAGCGCCTGAGTTCAGCGATCCCCTTCGGAGTGGGACGGAACATCTGGCGGCGGCGCAGCCCCGAGCCTTCCTCGACCGTGCCGCGGACCAGACCTTGCTCCTCGAGCCGCCCCAGCGCGGGATAAATTGCTCCCGGACTGTCGCTGTAAGTCTTCATGGAAGTCGACGAGAAGACTTTGCGCAGGTCGTAACCCGACGAAGGTTTCATCTGCAGCAGGCCGAGAATGGCGTAGCCCAGTCTCGATGTCTCTTTCATAGTACGTATAGTACTATTACTTGTCGTATCATTCAAGCATTATTGTTGTCATCCCTCGCGATGCTCGGGATGACAGTTCGTAGAGGATGACCGTGAGAGGCGAAGAGCGCAGTGGGGACGACTGTGTGGGGAGCAGTCGCGAAGAAGGGAAGTCCCAAAAATATAAAAGGCGGCCATTGCTGGCCGCCTTTTTCGAGTTGTTACTGCGAAGCGGGGTTAGACGCCCTTGACGTTCTCAGCTTGCCAGCCCTTAGGGCCCTTGACCACGTCAAACTGTACTTGCTGACCTTCCTGCAGGCTGCGGAAACCGCTGGCCTGAATGGCGGAGAAATGCACGAATACATCCTCGCCGTTCTGGCGGCTGATGAATCCGTACCCCTTGGCGTCGTTAAACCACTTCACTGTTCCTGTTTCCATGTTGATGCAATGTTCCTTTTTGTTGATGTAGCGCTGAAGTCTTTCAGGGTCTTCTGCAGGCAGGTCACACGCTGGGTTGAGCGGAGATGCATGTACTGCGAAGGAACTCTAAAGATCAAACGCACCCTTATTTTATGCAGAATGCACGAAAAATGCTACAAAATTCGCAACTATCACCACCTAAACAGTTGAAACAGCGGGTGTTATGACTTGCGGTCGAGGGGCTCGTTATCGCATTTGCCACCTTCTTAAAATCCATTCATCATTAGAGAATGCAGAGCATGCGCTTTCGAATATTGCTGGTCACACTGGCGCTCACGGCGGTCGCGTGGGCGGGAATCGTTGACGAAGTTCGCGCCAACCTGGCGCAGAACAATTTTCCCGCAGCGGAGTCCGCGCTGAATTCGTATCGCAACCAGCAGGGCGCGAGCCCGGAATATCTGGAGGCCTATTCGTGGCTGGGGCGCGCTGCACTGGAGCAGGGGAAGTTGGCTCAGGCTGAAGCCTATGCCAAACAGACGCAGACGCAAGCGGTCGCGCTGCTGAAATCGCGTGCGCTCGACGCCGAGCCGCATTTGCCGATGGCCATGGGCGCGGCGTTCGAAGTCGAATCTCAGGTGCTGGCCGCACGGGGACAGAGAACGCAGGCCGTCGCGCTGTTGCAGTCCGCGCTGCGGACCTATGGAAATACTTCGATCGAAGCCCGGCTGCGGAAGAACCTGAATCTTCTGTCTCTGCAAGGCAGGATTGCGCCGGCGTTGAAATCAGACCAATCGCTGGGCGCGCCTCTGCCTCCGGCCGCGCAGCTCAAGGGTGAGCCCGTGCTGCTGTTTTTCTGGGCGCACTGGTGTGGCGATTGCAAGGCGGAAGCTCCCATCATCACGCAGTTGCGCTCGGAGTACGCCGCGAAGGGACTGAGAGTCGTCGGCCCCACGCGCTATTACGGCTACACCGCGCAGGAGGAGCACGCCGCGCCCGCCGATGAACTGAAATATATCGACGCCGTTCGTCATCGTTTCTACAGCGGTCTGCTCGACATGCCGGTGCCGATCAGTAAGTACAACTTCGATACCTACGGTGCGTCGACCACGCCGACGCTGGTTCTAGTAGATCGCACGGGGAAAGTGGCCTGGTACCATCCCGGGGCGGTGCCGTATGCGGAGCTGCGCGGGGAGATTGAGAAGGTGGTGGCGCGGTAGGAATTGTCGCTCAGGTTTGTATCTCCCGCATTCGTACGGAGAGTAGTTGATGGCCAATGAGATTGCAAAGTTGTGGCGGCAGCATAAGTTTAGTTGTCTTTCGCTCACGCTGTGCTTGGGGGAGATAGTCATCACGTTGGTCGCAGTGGTTCTCGTCCACCTTCCAGTGCGGCACAATATGCTCCTAATCGTGAAAGTTACTACGACTACCTGGCTTGTTGGGGGACTCTGCTCTTTTCTATTCGCAGTTGCAGGATTAGTTGCGGATTCAGATCGGATGATTGGGGTTGTCGCGATAGCAGCGACGATAGTGACGTTCCTCGTTTGTGGGTTACAAATGATCGTGTGAGTTTGCTTGCTCCAACGTGCGGAAACTTCCGTGCTAGAGCGTCAAACTCCTGACACTTCTTTTAACCTCCCCGTCTTCACGTCGTACACAAACCCTCGCACCGGGATATGCTTTGGAATCCACGGGTGCGATTTCACGCGCTGTATCTGCTGGCGGACGTTTGTTTCCAGATCATCGAAGGCATAGAACCGCGCCGGCTCGCTCGCCACAATACCCGTCTTTTCGGTCAGCCGCGATCTCAACTCGTACTCCTGGACCTTCAGCAGGCCGCAGTCGGTATGGTTGATGATGATGAATTCCTGCGTGTCGAGCAGATGATGGGACACGATCAGGGAGCGCAGCGCGTCCTCGGTGGCGATGCCGCCTGCGTTGCGGATCATGTGCGCGTCGCCGGGTTTCAGTCCGAGGCAATGCTCGAACAGGATGCGGGAATCCATGCACGCGAGCACGGCGACATGGCGCTTTGGGCGAACCGAGAGTTCTCCCAGCTTGAAATCGCGCGCGAAGATTTCGTTGGCTGCTAACAGTTCGTCGGCAACGGACAAGTTTGAGTTCTCCGGAAATTCGTCGTTAGTCGTTCGTCGTTGGCCGTTAGCCAAACCGAGTCGTAGATCTTGCAAACGACCAGCGGCGAACGACCAACGACCAGTTTACCCGTTACAATCGGCGCGTGAATCCTGGGATGAACCTGGACGACACGATTGTCGCAATTGCCACGCCGCCGGGGAGAGGCGGGATCGGCGTAGTGCGGCTGGCCGGGCCGGATGCGCTTGCGATCGCAGCGCCAATGCTGCGGCTGAGGCATGAGCTGCTGCCGGAGCGAGCCGTGTTCGGCGAACTTATCGAACCGGACACCGTCACTACGAGACTAGAGGAAGTCAAAATCCCCACTCTAGCCGCAAAAGGCGCGGTTAGAATGGGCCACCCATCTCCCGAAAACTCTCAACGCATCGACGAGGTTGTCGTCACATTCTTCGCCAAGCCTCACTCTTACACCACCGATGACATCATCGAGATTTCAGCGCATGGATCTCCCGTGGTGCTGCGGCACATTGTGGAGTTGTGCGTCGCGGCAGGCGCGCGGCTGGCCGAACCGGGCGAGTTCACGATGCGGGCGTTTCTTAACGGACGCATCGATCTCACGCAGGCTGAGGCGGTGCGCGATCTGATCGACTCGCAGACCCTGTATCAGGCCAAGGTGGCCGCGCAGCAGCTTGACGGCGCGTTGTCGCGGCGCCTGGAGCCAATCAAGAAAAGTCTAGTGGAACTCATCGCGCGACTTGAAGCGGGCATTGATTTCGCAGAAGACGATGTCTCGGTGATGGCCGACGGAGCGATTCTTAATGACATCGCCGCCATCCGCGCGCCGCTCGAACGGCTTAGCGCGAGTTTTGCTTACGGCAAGATCGTCCACGAAGGCTTGACTCTCGCGATCGTAGGCCGCCCCAACGTGGGCAAGTCGAGCCTGTTCAACCGGCTGGTGGAGCGCGAACGCGCGATCGTCACGGCGACCCCTGGCACCACCCGCGATCTGGTCAGCGAGACCGTGGCGATCGGCGGCATCCCGGTCAAGCTGGTCGATACCGCCGGCATTCGTGACGCGCTGGATGAGGCCGAGTCGATCGGCATTCGCAAAAGCAAAGAAGCGCTGGCCGATGCCGATCTGGTGCTCGTCGTGGTGGACGCTTCACAGGAGGAAACCGCGGAAGATGCCGAGCCTCTGCGACTGGCTGAGAACCGGCCTGCGATTCTTGTGGGCAATAAGAGCGACCTGGGAAGCAGTGGTCAGTGGTCAGCCATGAGTGGGCAGCAGCCGCACACTTCAGTTCGCACTTCAGCTGTCACCGGGGAGGGCATCGCCGATCTGCGCGACGCGATTCTGCGGCACATAGGCGGCGACGAATCTTCGCGTCTCGAGGCCGGATTCCTGACCAACGTGCGTCATCAGGGACTGATTCGCGACTCAGTGGCCGCGCTGGACGCGGCGACGAATGCGGTAACCGGCAAGGTTCCGCACGAGATGCTGCTGATGGATCTCTACAACGCGCTGCGCCCCCTGGACGCGATCACCGGCGCGACCACGACCGACGACATTCTGAATCTGATCTTCAGCACGTTCTGCATCGGAAAGTGAATGGGAACGGGAGATTGGACTATGGATGACCGCGGCGAAGATACATGACGATGAGCCCAGAGACAGTGAGCGCGAGGCACGCGAACGAGAAAACATAGTAGAGCCACTTTACTTTTGGCCAGATAAAAGCAGGCCACTTGTCCGCGAACTTGTCCGAGAACGTATCGCCGAACCGCGGAGGCAGGGCGGCTTCTTCCGACTCCGGCTTCCATCCGGCGGCGATCCAGGTGGCGCGAAGGTTTGACAGCAGCAGCGCAAGGATGATGATCCTGACAACGCCGATTCCCGATGCGAAGCTATCGGTCACGAAATAGGCCAACATTACCGCAGCCGCGTAGGGATTATGTTCCCGCACCCCAACGCCGCCGAAGTGAAACAAGAAAAGGATCAGCAATCCGGTGATGGGCCGGTCGGCTAGTCGAGATCAGCGCCGCTTTGGATGGAAGGCCAGAAGAGGCTCTTGAGGCGGCTCTCGCTGCGCGTGGTCGAATCCGAGAGGCCGAGCGTTTGCATGGGCCAGCATTAAACCCCAGGCCGCAGGCCGTGTCCACTAGAAAATCGAGCTATTTCGATAGCCGGCTCAGCGCCGAGCGGAACAGCCGGTCGAAAGATTTTGCCTCTCCATCCTTGGCCGCAGCCGCTAGAACCTTCTCGGCTGCTGCTCGCTGATATCCGAGGTTGAGCAGCGCCGATAGCACGTCTTCCTCCGTGGCGTTCAGCGCTGGCGCGACCGCTTCCGCGGATGGGCTCGCCGCGGGCAGCTTGTCGCGGAGCTCCAGCACCATGCGTTCCGCCGTCTTTTTTCCGATGCCCGGGATGCGCGTGAGTCGCGCCACGTCGTTACCCCGAATCGCGCTCACCATTTCATCGGCGGCCATCCCGCTGAGGATCGTGATCGCGAGCTTGGGCCCAATTCCGCTTACAGTCAGCAGCTTCTCGAACAGCAACTTTTCCGCCGGGCGCAGAAATCCGTAGAGCGCGATCGTGTCTTCGCGGACGTGGGTGTGAATGTGCAGCGCAACTTCGGCTCCGGCCGCGGGCAGATCGGAGAACGTGGGCACCGTGATGGTGACGTCGTAGCCGACGCCGGCCGTTTCAACGACGGCCTGGTTAGGATGCTTCGCCAGCAGCTTTCCGCGCAGATGGGCAATCATATTTGGGCAAACATGTTTCGGCGATCACGTGTGAGCAAAGAAGCTCAGGCCATTGTAGCGGCAGAGGCACGCCCGCGGAGATTGCGCTGCGACCAGGATGGACACTCACGCTGCCGGCTCTTAGAATCCTGTGTAGTCGGGAGTTCTTGTTTCAGCGTTTCTGATTTCAGCTCGTTACTGGGCCACGATCGTCGTCCTCCAATGTCGCGCCGAAGATTCCAGTTTCGAAAGCTTTGGATCCTCACGGCTCTTGTCGTTGCTTCCGCTTTCGCCCACGGGCAAACGGCTGCGGATCTCGACGGCCGTGCGGTGAACCCTCTCGCCGCCGATCCTGGCAAGGTGGTCGTGCTGGTTTTTCTGCGCTTGGACTGCCCCGTCTCCAGCCGCTATGCGCCGGTCATTCAGCGGATCAGCGCGCACTATGCCGAAAGCGCAAACTTCTGGCTGGTGGACCCGGACAAGAACGACTCGCCGCAAGCGATTCGCAAGTATCTCACCGACTACGGTTATCGCTTGCCCGCGCTGCGCGATCCCGGGCACGCGCTGGTGAAACTCGGACACGTGCAGATCACTCCCGAGGTCGCTGTCTTTTACCGCGATCATGCAGAAGTGACTCACCTGGCTTACGACGGACGCATCGACGACTGGTATGTGGCACTGGGCACTGCGCGCGCCGCCCCAACCACCCACGAACTCGAGGACGCAATTCGCGCCGCGGCTGCGGGTAAACCCGTGCCGAAGAGTGAAGTCAGGGGAGTGGGATGCTACATCTCGGATCTGGAATGAGTCTCCGCTTTGCGTTGGTCGCGCTTCTGGCGGGCCTGGCCGCGTCCGGAGCACTCCGGGCACGGACCCTTCCGAAGCAGGTCGATGTGACTCAGGCGCAGAGCGCCATCGCGCAGGTAACCTTCAACCGCGACATTGCGCCCATCCTGTTTCACTCCTGCTCCACGTGTCACCGGCCGGGAGAAGCGGCTCCGTTTTCTCTGCTGACATATTCCGACGCGAAAAAACACGCGCGACAGATCGCGGACGTCACTCATTCGCGCGCCATGCCACCGTGGCTTCCGGAACCGCAGGAATTGAAATTTGCCGATGAGCTTCGCCTATCGGACGCGGAGATCAACCTTATCGCTCGCTGGGTGGAGCAAGGCGCAATCGAAGGCAACGCTGCCGACCTGCCGCCGCAGCCGAAATTCGTCGAAGGCTGGCGGCTCGGAAAGCCCGACCTGATTCTCACCGCGGATAAGCCGTTAGTTCTTCCGCCGCAGGGCACGGACACTTACTGGAATTTTATTTTCCCGGTGCCGATCAAAAAAACGCGCTGGGTGAAGGCGGTCGAAATTCGTCCCGGCGACAAGCGCTACGTGCATCACGCCAACATTCTGGTGGATCGCACCGGCGCATCACGGCTGCGCGAAACGGCGCCCGGCGCCGGTTTCGGCGGCATGGAGATTCGCATAGAATCGCAGGTATTCGATCCCGACAGCCAACTGCTGTTCTGGAAACCGGGAACGGTTCCCTCCGTCGAGCCGGACGGAATGGCGCTGCGACTCGATCCCGGCACCGACTTGATTCTCAACACGCACATGCAGCCCTCGGGAAAGCCGGAAATCATCCAGCCCAGCATTGGACTTTATTTCACGCCGCACCCGGCGACCAAGTTTCCGATGCTGCTGCAACTTGAAGACGATGCGAAGCTCGACATTCCGCCAGGGCAAAAAGATTTTCTGGTGACCGACGATTTCACTCTGCCTGTTGACGTCGAACTGCTGGCCATCTATCCGCACGCGCACTATCTGGGAAAAGATATTCAGGCGCTAGCCGCGCTGCCTGACGGCACGAAAGAGATGCTGATCCACATTCCGCACTGGAACCTGAACTGGCAGGCCGTCTATCGCTACGCCGAGCCGGTGCGGCTGCCGAAGGGAACGACCGTCAGCCTGCGCTACGTTTACGACAACTCAGAAGAGAATCTGCTGAACCCGAATCATCCGCCGTCGCGCGTCGTCGCCGGCAATCGCTCGAGCGACGAGATGTGCCACCTCTGGCTGCAGGTTCTGCCGGTGAACTTCGATCCTGCACAGGGCGATCCGCGCATGGCCCTGCAGGAAGCGCTGGCGCGGCACAACGTTGAGAACGATCCCGCGGACTTCGAAGCGCACTACAATCTGGCTGCGATGCTGCAGGCGAGGAACATGCCCGACGCGGCAATCGACCAATACCAGGCCGCCTTGCGCTTGCGCCCCGAAGATGCGGCTGCGAACAACGCGCTGGGCGCGGCCTTGACCGAGTCAGGACATGCAGATCAAGCGGTTGCCCATCTGCAGACGGCGCTCAAAGCGCGCGCGGATTATTTCGACGCGCATTACAACCTCGGAATCGCACTGGCGGCGCTGGAAGATTTCGATGGAGCATCCCGCGAGTTTCAGTTCGCCGCGCGGTTGCGGCCACGCGACGCAAACGTAGAAGCGAATCTGGGCGCCGCTCTGGCGGAGAGCGGCCATTTAGCGGAGGCGAAATCACATTTCGAGCGCGCACTGCAGATCGATCCCAACCAGGCGCTGGCCAAGGAAAATCTCGACGCGCTGATCAAGGAAATGAACTCGCATTGAGGATGCGGCCATCTCGAAGGGCTACTGCGTTTTGTGCTCTAATCCTCGATATGAACGCCGTTCGGCGGTCTTTCTTGTCTCGAGTTGCTTGGTCGCTGCCTCTTTCGTTGGCATTCTCTGTGCCAGGCATCGCGCAGCAGCCAAGTCCTGAGAAGCCCGCGACTCAGGCTGCGCAATCCTCAACGGCCCAGCCCGCGGACTTCGCCGATGCCCAAAAGCTGATGCAGCAGGGCAAGCTCGACGACGCCATTGCCGCGCTGCAAGCGATCGAGTCGAGCGCGCCCGCCACCAAAGGCCTTGCCTTCGAACTAGGCACTGCGTACTACAAGAAAAGCGACTTCCCGAAGGCAATCGACTATCTGAAAAAAGCGACCGCGGAGGATCCCGCAAATAGCGAGGCGATCCAGTTGCTCGGACTCTCGTACTACCTGGGCGGCCATCCCGCGGATGCGATCCCATTGCTCGAAAAAGTCCAGGGATGGTATTCGCGGGCCAACGTCGACGCGTCCTACATTCTCGGCATCTGCTACATCCAGACGAAGGATTATCCGCAGGCCCGCAAGGCTTTCGGAAAAATGTTTGACGTGCCGCCCGATTCGGCCGCGGCGTATTTGTTCACGGCGCGCATGCTCTTGCGGCAGGAATACGATCCGGTGGCCGAGGAGTACGCGCAGAAGGCCGCGAGCCTCGATCCGAAATTGCCTCTTGTGCATTTTCTGCTGGGCGAGCTGTATCTTTACAAATCGCGCGTGCCCGAGGCCATCACCGAATTTCAGAAAGAGCTGGCGATCAATCCAGCGCACGCTGCCACGTACTACAAGCTCGCCGACGCCTACTCGCGCGTCTTGAAGTATGAAGAGGCCGAACGGCTTCTGCAGCGCTCCATCTGGCTCGACGCAACTTCGACCGGCCCGTACATCCTGATGGGAAAGGTGCTGGAGAAAAAAGGCGAGCTCGATTTAGCGGTGCGCGCGCTGCAGCGCGCGGCAACGATGGATCCGAATAATCCGACGACCCACCACCTGCTCGGCCAGGCCTACCGCGACATGGGAAAAAAAGAAGAAGCCGAGAGCGAACTGAAACTCGCGGAGCAACTCCAGACCAGGCAAGATTCGCATCCGTAGGCCTTTGAAGTTCTTCTTGGCGAACTTAGCGGAATTTCTTTGCGCCCCTTCGCGGTTAAAAGCTCTCGCGGGACTGCCACAAAGCTCTTAACCGCAAAGTTCGCAAAGAAAATCCGCGAAGTGCGCAAAGAAGAACAACTGCTAGATCGCTGCCGCTTGCTCGCGCCGCCGCGCCTGAATTTCAATATAGACATTCACGAGCGATACAGCTGCAGGCGTGACGCCCGGAATGCGCGAAGCCTGGCCCAGCGTTCGCGGTTGGACCTTACTCAGCTTTTCCTGCATCTCGCGCGACAGCCCACTGACCGAGCAATAATCGAACCAGGCCGGAATCGTGTGCTGCTCGGACTTTTTCAGCCGCTCCATAGCGCGCTGTTGTTGCAGCAGGTAGCCTTCGTACTTGATTTCGGTTTCGATCGACTTGAGTTCGTTGCGCACGGAAGACGAAAGACCAGTTGCGGATTCGCGCGGATCTCCACTGATTTCTCTTCCTCTCGCAAAAAATCCGGGATCGAGTCCTCGCAGGATCGGAACAAGGTGCTCGACCTTCACTTCAGGACGCTTCAGCAGTTGCGCCAACGTCTGGCCGGCGGCGGAATTCCAATCGCAAGCGGGCGCGGCGCTGCCGGCGACAGCTGGTTCCTCGGCGCATCGCTTCTCGGAATGACAAACCTCTGACATTGATATTCCGTTCGCCATTTCTGGCGTGAGTCGAGTGCTCTCGAGCATTCTCTTCAGATTTCCCAGCCGCTCTTGCTTCGCCTGAAAATCGGACCACGCCTGGTCGGAGATCAATCCCACACGCCGGCCGTGCGGGGTCAACCGTCGATCGGCGTTGTCGATTCTCAAGTGCAATCGGAATTCGGCGCGCGAGGTGAACATCCGATACGGCTCATTCGTGCCCTTTGAAATCAAATCGTCGATCAGGATCGCCGTATAGGCTTCGGTGCGATCGAGGATCAAAGGCTCCTCGCGCTTCACCTGCAGCGCCGCGTTGATGCCCGCCATCAACCCCTGGCACGCGGCTTCTTCATAACCCGACGTGCCGTTGATCTGTCCGGCAAGGAAAAGTCCGGCAATCTTGCGAGTTTCGAGCGTGCGCTCAAGCTCCGTCGGATCGATCGAGTCGTATTCGATCGCGTAGCCGGGGCGAAGCATGTCCGCATTCTCAAGGCCGGGGATCGACTTCAAAATTGCGAGCTGGACGTCTACCGGTAAGGAGGTGCTCATGCCGTTGACGTAAATCTCGTGCGTGTTCAGGCCCTCGGGTTCGAGAAAAAGCTGGTGCATTTCCTTGTCGGGAAACTTCACGATCTTGTCTTCAATCGACGGACAGTAGCGCGGGCCGATCGACTGAATCTGCCCGCTGTACATGGGCGAGCGGTGTACGTTTTCACGAATGATGCGGCGCGTCTCGGCTGTAGTCCACGCGATATAGCAAGGAACCTGCGAGTCGTGATGCGCGACGCGCTTGGTGCGAAAGCTGAACGGCGTGGGATCAACGTCGCCCGGCTGCACCGTGAAGCGCGACCAGTCGATCGTGCGTCCATCAAGTCGCGGCGGCGTGCCGGTTTTGAGGCGGCATCCCCGCAGTCCAAGATTCTTGAGCGCTTCGCCGAGTAGAACCGCATTCGGTTCGCCCGAGCGTCCCGCGGGATACTGTTGCTCGCCGCAATGGATCAGGCCATTAAGGAAAGTTCCCGTGGTGATGATGACGGCCTGCGCGCCGACGGTGCGCCCGTCCCGGAGTTTGATCCCGAGAACGCGACTACGGTCGTTGGTTGCTAGTCGTTGGTCATTGGCAAGACCGTCTGTATCGGGTGGGTTGGCCAACGACGAACGACCAACGACCAACGACGCTTCGACGATCAGCTCCGCGACTTCCGCCTGCTTGATCTTCAGATTCGGCTGCGACTCCAGCACCTCGCGCATCTTGAGGCGATAGGCCTGCTTGTCGCATTGCGCCCGCGGAGACCACACGGCCGGGCCGCGCGAAGTGTTCAACAGTCGGAACTGGATTCCGACAGCATCCGTAATTTCGCCCATGATGCCGCCAAGTGCGTCGACCTCGCGGACCAGATGTCCCTTGGCGATCCCTCCGACCGCAGGATTGCAAGACATCTGCGCGATCAAGTCGACATTAAGCGTGTAGAGTGCAGTCCTCAGGCCCATGCGCGCGGCGGCCATGGCGGCCTCGCACCCGGCATGGCCGGCACCGACCACGACTACATCGAATTGTTCAGTGAACTGCATTGGCATCGAAAGCTCGGACCCGGATTGCTCGCGGCCGTATATCTCTCTTTCGTTCCTTCCCTCTTTGATTCTAGCAACTTGCCGCCATCTGTGATTCGTGTCACTTTCCCACTGCCCGTCCCGGGGTATATTGGTTTGTCCTAAATAAAGCCGTTGAGGCTACAGGGGGCTTCATGAATACCGCAGAATTTTCCCAACAACTGGATGCGCGCATCGCGAAATATGATCTGTTGTGCCATCCGTTTTACCAGGCATGGTCGGCCGGCGAACTAACGCGCGACGACCTGCGCGAATACGCCTGCGACTACTTTCATCATGTCGAGGCGTTCCCGCGCTATCTGGCGCAGCTGGCCATGCGGCTCGAGGATGGAGAGCTTCGCCGTGCTGTGCTGGCCAACATGTGCGAGGAAAAAGGCGTGGGCGGCAGCGGGAGTGGAGCACGTCCGCACCACGAACTCTGGCTCGATTTTGCCGAGGGCATGGGGGCGCGTGGCGCGATGCACGCCTATCCTCCGGCCCAGGAGATCCGCAATCTGATGTCCCACTTTCACCACGTGGCCAGCGAAGGCACGCCCGAAGAAGCCGTCGCGGCCTTCTATGCCTATGAATCCCAAGTGCCGCGCATCGCGCAGGAAAAAGAGCGCGGCCTGCGCCAGATGTACGGCGCCGACGACAAGACCTGCGGATATTTTTCGCTGCACGCCACCGCCGACGTTTACCACTCGCACGTGTGGCGCAACCAGCTTGAGAAAAGAATCGCCGCGAACCCCGAAACCGCCGACAAAGCTCTGAATGCAGCCGAAGCCGCGGCCCGCATGCTATGGCACGTTCTGGATGGCATGGAAGCCCGGCGAACGGAGTTGACGGCCGCGTAGAAACGAACAGCCGTCGCTTGCGTGGAAGCCCTGTCATCCTGAGCGAAGCGATGGATCTATGCACTTTGCGGGCGCTATCGACGCTGCCGGCAACTGCACAGGTCCTTCACTTCGTTCAGGATGACAAGGGACCAGAGCGACGGAGTTAATCTTTTTCTTAGCAGAGGTTACGAACGTGGCGAAATCCATCCCCATCGGCGCGCGCGTCGAAGCGGAAGAGACGGTCGAGTTCAAGCACACGCTGACCTCGCATCATCCGGAATTGCCGACGGTATATTCCACTCCCGACATGATCCGTCTAATGGAGACCGCTGCCTTTCACGCGCTGCAGCCCTACTGCGAGGGCGACGAGATCACGGTGGGCACTTCGATTCACGTCGAACACCGCGCTGCCAGCGGCATTGGCGCCCGCATCAAGGCCGAAGCCGTTCTCGAATCGTTCGACGGACGTTTCTACACGATGCGCGTGACCGCTCGCGATGACGCCCAGGAGATTGGCCGGGGCACGGTGGGTCGCGCCGTCGTGAGCGTCGGCAAGTTCACCGAAAAGATGCTCTCCGAGAAGACAAAGATGAAGAGCCGGAAGCCCTGAGCGCATCCAATCTCGACATATGCATATCGCTGCGCAGAAAAGAAAAGCGGAAGCCTTTCGCGCCCTGCACGGTGGCCTCGACAGCGGCCGCGAAATACTTCTGCTGCCCAACGTCTGGGACGTGGCCAGCGCCCGCATCGTCGAAGACGCCGGATTCGGCGCAGTCGCGACCAGCAGCGCCGGGGTAGCGTTTTCGCTGGGCTATCCCGACGGCCAGAAGATTCCGCGCGAAGAGATGCTGGCCGTCGTCGCCCGAATCACCCGCGCCGTAAAAGTTCCCGTGACGGCCGATGTCGAGTCCGGCTACGGCAACTCACCGAAAGATACGGAGCGAACCGCGCTCGACGTCATCGAAGCCGGCGCGGTCGGCATGAATCTGGAAGACGCGCCGGGCGAAGCGGGGAATCCACTCGCCGCCCTTCCGGCGCAGCTCGAAAAAATCCGCGCCGTGCGGGAGGCCGCGGCCAGCCGGGGCATCCCGCTGGTCTTGAATGCGCGCACTGACGTTTATCTGCTGCAAGTGGGCGAGCCCGGCGACCGCTACGATGAGGCCGTGCGCCGCCTGAGTGCCTATCGCGACGCCGGCGCCGATTGCGTGTTCGTCCCCGGCCTGACCGACGCGCCAACCATCGCGCGCCTCGTGGCCGATCTGCGCTGCCCGGTGAATATTCTCGCCGGGCCAGGTTCGCCGCCGGTGAAAGAGTTGCGTGCGGCTGGAGTGGCAAGAGTGAGCCTCGGCTCCGGTCCCATGCGCGCCGCCATGGGACGCCTGCGCCACCTCGCCGATGAATTCAAGAACAGCGGCACTTACGAGTCTCTAGCCGCCGCTCCCTCCTACGCCGAGATGAATCAGCTCCTCGATCCCAGAAACTGAGAACTGCCATCGTCATCGGCGTCATTTCCGATACCCACGGCCGGCTCCGGCCCGAAGCGCTCGAGGCGCTGCAAGGGTCGGGACGAATCATTCACGCTGGCGACATTGGAGACCCGGAAATCCTTGAGCGACTGGCCGCGATTGCACCGGTCACGGCGATTCGCGGCAACGTGGACAGGGACGCGTGGGCGCTGACGCTGCCCGAGGCAGAAGCGGTGGAGTTGGGCGGCGTTTCCATTTACGTGCTGCACGATCTCAAGCGCCTCGATCTGAAGCCCGAGGCCGCCGGATTCCACGTCGTGATCTCCGGCCACACTCACACTCCGAAGCAGGAGACGCGCAACGGTGTCCTGTACTTCAACCCCGGCAGCGCCGGTCCGCGAAGATTCAAACTGCCGGTTACTCTGGGAAGGCTCATCATTGAGCATGGTGGGGTTCGGGCGGAAATTATTCGGATTGCGAACTGAAGGTGGTGCGTCCCAAGCGAACTTTTGGGCGAAACGGCGTTCGCTCTAGTTCTTGGGCAACCCTTGCACAAAGGTCCAGAATGCCGAATCTTTCTTCAGCTTAAGGATCGAGTCATCGTGTGTGGGGTCAGGCATCGATTCTCCCTTGAGCACATTGGCGCGCCGATCGAAAGCTTGCTGCAGATGCGATCTTGCTTGCGCTGCATTTCCCTGTTCCGCGTCGATGCAGGCAAGATTGTAGTAGTTCATCGGGTAATCGGGATCTGCAGCAACGGCCTTTTCGGCGAGAGAACGAGAGCCACTGAGATCGCCGCTCATGCCCAGCGACATCACAAGTTGATCGGTGACGACGCGGCGGGGCGTGAGATAGCTGAAATCCTTGGGCATGGTGTCCAGGGAGCTTTTGTAGTACGGAGCCGCCAGCGCAGGACTGCTCTTGAAGAGCAGCGAGGCGAGCAGGAAGTAATCGCCGGTAGTCGGATTGTAGGCCAGATCGGGGCGAAAATCAGCGAGCACGACTTTCATCGCGTCCTCCTCGGCGGGGGTGTCGCGAACGCTTGAAATATGAATTTCCGCGCACGTCTTGGCGCTGCCGGCAAAGCCAAAGAGGTTACGCTGATAGTGATGGCCGGCGGCTTCTCCGAGATCGATCCGATAAGAAGTCGTGGCGAGAATTTCTCCGGCTGTGTTCCTGGCGTCTGCATCGACGCGTCCCGAAATCGATTTCGAGAGGTGTTCGATGATCGGACGGATGGCATCTTCCCGGCATCCTTGTGCGGATGGCTTGCCGGATAAGTTCTCAAACAAGCTGAAGGATGCGGTCATGCCCGATTCGCCTTTGCTGTACTGCGCAACCGGCCGCCTTCCGTCATCGTAGACGTTGAAAATGTCAAGCTTCCATTCCTTCCTGCCAGGGAGGGCAATCGCACCGGGGCCGAACGACGTGACCAGCAGAAGCGGTTTATCCCCTGCGCCTTGCCGACCGAGAGCAGCCTGGCGATGGAACAGGCAGGCGAATGCGGCGAATATGAGGGTGCCAAAGCGACCGTATCGGATACGCATAAGAGATTTAGACTCTGGGCGCAATTTTCTTGAGCCGCCGGGATTATAGCGCGGTTGCGTCGGCCCCCTAAGTGTCAATTGCTACAATCGCGATGGTGTCCGTTTCCTTTTCCATCGAGAAAGTCAGTGGTCGCGCCCGCCGTGGACGCCTGCTCACCCCGCATGGCGAAATCGAAACTCCCGTCTTCATGCCGGTGGGCACGGTGGCGTCGGTCAAAGGCATTTCGCAGGACATTCTCGAAGAATTGGGCGCGCAGATTATTCTCGGC
>Ga0074044_10001348_pt1 | contig 22342 bp, 35 predicted proteins | sample BogForMeECP23OM1_FD_94443 | JGI IMG/M metagenome (GOLD analysis project Ga0074044, IMG submission 94443) | Bog forest soil microbial communities from Calvert Island, British Columbia, Canada - Bog Forest MetaG ECP23OM1 | ecosystem: Environmental > Terrestrial > Soil > Wetlands ...
ATTGTTGGGGCAAATTAATTAATTTTTGGGGCAAACCTACCCCATAAACTTGATTCGCTTTATAGCGGAGTTTAGATTTTGATTTTGATTTTCTAAAAGTATCTATTTATTGTATTTAATTGATTGGGTTGACCTGCCCTAATAATATAATATATAGGTATTTTCTTTTAAGAATTGACGGGGTAAACTTGCCCCTTTAATTGTTTTTAGGGTAGGTAGAGCAAAAATAAGCTTCCACGTTAGCCGAATGATATATAAATGATTGGGGATTAAGGATATTTGCTGACATCCACGATGGGATAACATAGCTTTTCTTGCGGGAGTCTTATGTTATCCCATTAACAATAATACCACTTTAGGGGCGGTCCGGGATAAAAACCTCGCCGTGACGGGACAGCTAGTCGCGCCGGATGAAGGCTACCGCCCCGCTGCCAATTATCAAAAGAGTAGGGCTGGAAAGCAGGCCCGAGCCCATAAAACACCTCAACAACCATTAGAGCACACAAATAGGATCTGGGGCGTCCCAGGGACCGACGCCCCACGCCCCTAATTTTTTATCCGCTTTCTACCTTCGCCAGTTTTTCCGACAAGATTTTTATCTGGGCCTTGATGACATCCTGATCCTGGCGCATCTCCGCGACCCGGGCCTCATAATCAAGCTGGGCATTAATCTTCTCCTCGGTGAGGGGATAGCCACATTTAGAGCAGAAGTCGCTCGTCGGGCCATTAATGGTATGACAATTACTGCATGGCCTGGGTGCCGTGGGGATGTTCGAGTCATCCCGGCGTTTTACCACTCCGGCCTTTGCCAGGTATATCTGATCCAAGTCTTTTTCCCGGGCCTTGGCATAGACTTTTAGTTGCTGGCTGTTAGGATTGCCCCAGGCGAGCATCTTAATCTCATACTCGCTATAGCCTTGTATGAGCATATGAGTTATTCTGGCCCTCCGAAGGTCATGGGGGGTAATGTCTTTTGACAGTAGGCTATCCCTGACATTATCCTGCTTCGTGTTATCGATCGTGATCTCGATGGCTTCCCGGATGTACCGCTTTGCGGACGTGTATGTTAAGGGCCTGCCATTCTCCATGGTGAATACGAAATCATTTTTTCCAGCGACCCTGGTATTCTTATAGGTGTTCAGGTATTCGCAGCTCATGGTCAATCTGCCAAAGCGTTCGACCCCCGTCTTTTGGTCGTGGATATAAATTTTATACCCGTACTCATCTTGTAATAGGTCGTTCCAGGTGGTCCTACATGGCTCGCCGATCCTTGCAGCCGCCTCATACGTTGTAGCGAATAGGGCGCGTTTTAACGGGTCGCCCTGCCATCGTATTATCTCCAGGACATCTTCCTCAGTGGGGAGGTCCTCGGGCCTCGTAACGTTCTGATCCTTCTTGGCCCGTATCATCCGAAGCTTGCGCTCGTTCAACGGGTGGTTGACCTTATTATTGTCATTGCACCAGTATAGAAAGGCTTTGAGTATCCGGATATAATCGTAGAGCGTGTTCTTTTTAAACTGCGAGTTATTATTGTTCAGTCCACTCTTGAGTTTATTATTTCCCTCATAGACATCCTCTATGGTGATATCCTTGTACTCGTTTTTTATGAACCGTCGCCACAATACCAAGGTCGTAACGATCTTGTTAGCTCTCAGCTCACCTATCTCATTCCCGGCCAGCTTTTCATTTACATAGGTCTGAAGTAGCTGCTCATCACCCGGAGTGATCAATCCCTCTTCCAGGTGCTTCTTAAAGGAGCGTTCCCGGCCATATCTCAGGTTACTCTCATAGAATCGGTCATTGGTCGCCATATTCTTCCAGCCTGAAGGATTTATCCTTGGCCGACCCTATAAGCTTTAATAGCGCCCTCTGCGAATGTAAATAATGGGCTGATTTTACTAAAAGTATAAAGAGCCGGTGGACGGATTTCGACATTAATTATCAAATCCTCACTAGCCATGAGATTGGTGGTCAAAGTATAAAATAATGACGTTCAATTATATTTTATGTTTCAGATAAATAAGAAAATTATTATTATAAACTTAAAACGATAATAGTCTAAGCCCAATATTTTATTCTACCATCCCGACTCAATTTACCCCTGGGTATTTGAGCTCGAGATGTACTTTTAACCAATCTTTAACCCCTGACGCGTCTCATAGCTACTTGTTGCACCCACTCTGCCACGATGTGAGAGGGTCGGATTCGGCCTCTCATGACTTGGTCAATTATGTATCTAAAATATAGGGTGTTAATTTTCATATGTCATCCTCAAAGTTTTTTCCAAGTGCTTCCCAATGGTTCGTGAAGTATATGCTCACGTATCCGATAAGGGCTATCAGCAATGCGAATGGTAAAATTAAAATTTTCATGGGCTCACCGTCGCCTCTATGGGTAGTATCGTTACTTCTCGGCTTATCCAGTCCAGTGGTGATCCGTCGCTCGAAGTGACATTAAACTGTATAATGTAGGTGCCCGGGAAGTTTTGGATAACGATAGGGGTCTCGCCGCTCCCGGGTATGGGATAGACGAAGTTCCACTGGCCAGGGTAGCACAGGGTATGATCGTAGTTCCAGCTCACGGCTGGAATGGTGGTCGGTACTGCTATCGCCTTATCGTAAACCTGTATAGGGGTTTGCGTCAACGAGGTCTCGAATATCTCTATGTTAACATCGGGGTCTACTACGGTCTCGCTATTAGTATTCAGGAACGTCAGGTTGAATACAGCTACATCGCCGGGCGTATAGTATGGGAAAAGGCCGGTGGCATTACCTCCCAGGTTGTCGAAGGTTAGGTATCCGTTTACTTCGCTGTCTACCTGGAGATCCGGAAGTGGGTCGTCTCGTACCTGGTGAACCTCGTAATAGTTCCATGGCAACGGCGTTGCAGTTGGCGCTACCGTGGGGGTGGGACATGGCTCCTGATATACTCCAGGCTGCGAGCCATTCTGTCCCAGGGGATTGACGTCCGTTTGAACAAGGGGTATTGTGCCGTTGTCCGTCTCGTTCTTCCATATATAATAATCTTTAAGGTCTCCCTGGCTCGGAACCGCGGTAGGAGCTGGCGAGGCGTTGATGATGGGGGAGACGGATGGAATGGCAGGGCTTGAGTTAGATATTGTCGTGGTGGGCGTTGGGTGCGTCGTAGGGGCCATCGTGGGGACTGGTGGTGTGGTGCCTGCGGATCCGCCGAATACTGATAATATGACTATCATTATTACTCCGATGGCCAGGATCGTTCCGCCACCGATCTTAATGAGATCCTGGTTATAGTCTATCATTTTTAGAAACGGTTTTTTGTTTTCTCTGATCCATTTTTTTATTTGATCTTTTATCCAATCAATATTTATGTCCATATATAGCCACCGTAAACCTATTTTAATATATGAAAGCCCTATTAGGGCCCATATTAGTCGACATTTTTTCTTTGGAGGGTTTTCGAGAAGAAAAAAAAATTTTAATATACCTCGTTTATATCTAATTAGTATATTGTAGTGGTTTTATTCCTTCCTTCCTCACCATTTGCCAGCGGCTAATTTTCTTATGCTCTCGGCACTTTTTGCTCCTACTGCGCTGGCCACTTGCTGATAATATTTTGTTTTATCATCTGTGGGGGCCGGATGCTCTTTCATATAGTCTAGAGCATCTTGTTTTATGCCTCCTCTACCATGGTCGTTTTCTCCGTTTCTCTGGTTCTTTAGTATCTGTTCCCACTCGTCTAGGTCTTTGAATTGTTCTACGTGGAACTCTCTGGCCTTGGAATCTCTTAGTGAATTATATTTTTTGAACATTGCCGAGCTGGGGGTTAGAAAGGCGATCTTTGTGTACTTGATGCGTTCTCCGGTCTCTTGGTCCCTGCCTCGGTATCCTGGATAGAATATCTTGCCTATCCTGGGCTTGCCCTTGATCCTGAATAGCTTGCCGAATGTTAGGTTATGCTCGAATATTTGTGGGCCGTCCATCTCTATGTAGTGGGTGAACTTGTTTCTGGCCTGGCCATCGAGCTCCTTGTCGCTGGCGAGTGTGATTATCTTGCATGTTCTAAATGTTCTGTCGGTGCCGACGTAGGCATTTAATATCTGGTTGAAGAGCTTTCCCCATAATCGGCTATTCCATGCGGCCCCTACGTCGTCGCCGATGTAGATGTTGTGTATTTTGTTGGCGTTCTGGAAGGTCTTTCTAATATCGTTTTTCTTCATTATGCCTACGTGGTCATCGTTCATGTCGAAATAATCGGTCATGTGGTCGAGGTCGCCGTGTTCTCTTAGGCTGTTCCAGAATGATACGCCCTCGGCTAATGCTATTGCTGCCACGCTCTTGCCGTGTCCAGGATCGCCGACGATTATGATCTTAACGTTGATGGCGGCTTTTGGATAGTAGAGAAGGTCGCTTATTTCAAGACTAAGGCATCGTCCGTGAGAAAGGGCGAGTTTACGATATGTCTGGTAAAGGCTTTCACTCATCGTTCATCAACCTCTCGGGCGTCTCTATGGAAAGTTCTCTGCGCTCTTCGATTGTTAGTTTTTTAGCGTTGATCAGCATGTCCTGGTCGTTGCGGAGTGTGGCTATCATTATACAGTTTTTATAGCCGTCCACATCGTATTTAGGCCCGAGGTACTCTGTGACATATTCGCCTATCAGGTCTTCGAGCGCCAATTTTTTCGCATACTCTTTTGAAGTGTCTGAAAGGTCGAATCGGTCGACTTTTGCTTTTTTTGCAGGATCACTTTCATAGTCTTCTATGCTTATGCCGACTTCGAGCATCTTCATTTCTAATTGGCGATCTGCGTTGAATTGTGTAAACGCTCGCTCGATCTTTTTTTGTAGAATTTTATTCGTGACCGTTTTTATAAGGGGGTGGACGACCAATCTTATGTCGTCGGCGGTTATGTCTTTATTATGGCTCATCTCCTGGACCTTGCCTATTGTATTTGTCAGAAGGTTGAGCGAGGTCGATATATACGGTCCGTAAGGGCTGTTTTCTTGCTGATCAAGTTCTATAAGCCCTACTTTTAGTTCATTCTGATTCTGTGGCATCTTCATCTATCTCCGTTATTTTCAAGTTGGGCGGCAATGGTATGAGGTTTCTTTTTGCCAGATATGGGCGATATTTTAAAAATAGACTTATACCCCTTTCAATCAGATCGTAGTCCGGGACCGGTTCTTGTTCGGCGTCGGCTATCCAGTTTTCCATATCATCTAAAAGCTTGCCCAGTTTTGAGTTATCAACTCTTTTTCCGGTGAACGCAAGGTCTGTCCTGTAATAGATCTGCATTATCGGGTTTATTATATTTTCAGTATAATCCTGTCCTCGCATATTGGTGCTGAAATTTGTTTTGAAAAGCACTATACCGTTTAAAAGGGTCTCGTAAAAATATTGTATTATCTCTCGACTATCGACGTTCATTTCTGTTATTCCAGAATCGCCCATAAAGGTCACCATAGTTTGAACACGTATTTCAGCACGGCCAATCCGCCGATGATAATGAATATTATAATTAGGTAGACGTACACGTTTCCAAGGCCCTGTATGCTTGTTGATAATAGGTTATGGCCGCTTGCGTAGGGGCTATAATTGCTGCTGTTGGGGTCGGTGCTCATGTTTTGGCCGTTGCCGTCGATGATCTGTGCTCCTCCGATAAAAAAGAATACGAAGACGATGAGTATTATGACGATGAACATGTATCCGGCGATACTTGATTTCTTCTTTGTCATGGGGTATCGATTCCTCAGTAATAGTTTACTTCTATATTATTTAGAATTTTCTGAATATTAGGAAATCATTTAATTTCTCGTAAATTCAAAAAAATATAAATATTGCTTGCTGTATAACAGTTTAGCTAGGAAGTGATTGTATTCATGTCATCTATCGATAACGCAAAGGAGCTTAAGGCAAAGGCCGAAGAGATCCGTGACGAGGCTCATGAGAAGCGCCTGGCTAAGGATGAGCGTGCGCTGACTGGTATCAGTACCGCCGTGATGGAGCTGATAATGGTCATTTGTGTGGCCATACTCGGTTTCTACGTCGCCGGCATATTCTACACGAATATGGGTGGTAACAATACAAGTTTACCATTCTATACTTCGGTGCAGAACATCATCAGCGCCGGTAACCAGGGCACTGCACTGATCGTGGTAGTCGTGGTCGTGTTCTTCGGAGCACTCGCATTCCTCTATCTGCGTGGCGCATTCGGCGGCGGAAATAATAAGCAGGGCAGAAATTAGGCCACCGTGGTAGCATGTCGCAAATGGTATTGATTCGGAACACTTTGGTCGGGCGTAATGGTTTCCCGGCTACAATAATATCATCTTTACTATGTCATTTATAACGGTTTTCGACTGCGACACCGCCTACCTGATCATAGGACTTTGTTTAGCGTTGTTCCTCTATTACCTAGAGAAGAGGGACCATAATGGCGGGAATATCTTCAATAATGACAACGCCATCTGTTGTTGTCTTTTATGTATTTTGATGAGCGCTTTTCTAGCATTATCGTACTATGACGGTTCGGTGTCTCAGTATGCCGGGTCGAGCTGGGTTGGATTGCAGGATATCCCCGCCGCTATCATCTTCGGGTTCTGGGCCCTGGTAAACGGGTTCGTGCTACTCTATGATTGGACGCATCGGGGGTATGAGGAGATCAACAGTATCGGAGGAATGGATCTAAATGGAAGAAGTAATGGCCGATAAGAAAAACGATGATTTGTTCGGTGGTTTTAAGCCCTTAAAGGATGGCTCGAAGGAAGAAACGATACTTTATGGAGACCTCGAATAATGGCGGTACAGCTTTCTCCCGAAGTGGTACAACAGTTGCAGGCGTGGCAGGCCCAGCAGAAGGCATCTCAGGCCGATAAGTCTAAGGAGCAGGCGAAGGCCGGGATGAGCGATAATGCTATGCGGGCCATAAAGCAGGGCCTTAACCCCTATGGGCGGGAAGACCCGAGCCATGACAGGTGGGAGATCCGCCATCAGCATGCTATCCTCGTTATTCAGGCGGACATCGATAAGGCCCATATCAGCAGGAAGGCGAAGGACGGCTACCACCGAGTAATAGACAAACTGTTCCATCAGGACTTCGTTATCGCCTGCCACACGCCACCGCAGTTGAAGGAGCAGCAATACTTGTTCGAGACTATGATGTGGGACGTCTGGATCATCGCCGACGAGTCCGACCGGCTTAACGACGAGTTCTACGGCCTCCGCAAAGAAATAGAGTCGGAGTTCGTGGCATTGTTATCCAGGAGTACCGGTATCGAGAGGGAGCACCAGGCGAAGACCACCACGGAGATCCGGAGCAGCTGGGATGATAAGACATTTGCCCGGGCCCCGGGACAGAATGAGGCGAGACGCCAGGGCATTATGGGCCGGGTCTTCGGGAGATGAAATGATATGATATCTGAGCAATACGCATTATTATTCTGCATATTAAGCGCAATGGCAGCGCTCATCGTAGCATACCTCTACATTAAAAGCAACCTTAGTGAAGCCCTTCTTATTAAGCGTGCTCGTGACAAAGGTATGCCTATCGGTCGTATTCACTGGGGCAACTTCAGGGAGACCCATGAGGCCCTTGAGAAGGACGATGATGAGGAACTGGGATTCAGTAAGGGCGGCCGGTTCTTCAAGCTGGATATACGACGATATAGTAAGGGTGAGTCGAGCTGGTATGACGGGGTGGAATGGATAGACTACTGGACCGATGCACTACTACCTATCGGTGGCATGAACAGCCGCAGCATCTTCCAATCTATTGACGTGATCATGGATAAGGCGAAGTACCCGTTGCTGTCTGCCATGGATATCAAGAACAGCATTACGCTGGTGTATAAGAATGAGGACGACCTTGCGACCGACATTAAAAACTATGTTGATGCTAAGGCCGGGGACGTCGAGGTCCAGAAGACAGCTCTCATGGCGGAGATCGACGCAGTAAAAAAGGTTCTGCGCGAGCTTCCGTTGTACGCTGGCGTGTTCACCTATCCAACGGCGATGCAGGCCGTCAATAACCGTTTGGGGAATAAGGCGAAGGATGAGCTGGAGATCGCTATCATGAAGAAGATGATAGACCAGGCCGCTGCCAAGGAACGCCTTCAAACCCTCGGGCTCATGATCATGGGCGTCATCGGAGTGACGGCGGTTGCGATCTACGTTATTCACATGGCACTAGGATAGATTGTTATGGGACTCTGGGATAAGACTAAGGAGAAGGCCAAACAAGCGAGGGACGCTGCCAGGGTGGGCGTCCGAAGGGCCAGGACTACGGCCACGAATGTTCACAGTCATCTGAAGCCTGCCGAGAAAGCGGCAAAACGTGGCTATGAGAAGGCGAAGCCCTACGCTCAGAAAGCTTATGACTACATGTCTCAGCCTCCAGAGTCGGAGCCGAAGAAGCGCCGGAAGTCTAGATCTAAAAAAAGGGCGGCTCCAAAAGCTCCTAGATATTATTATCCGCCTCCTCCGCCTCCGAGGAAAGCGAAGAAAAAGAAGCGGCGCAGGAGTTCTTCGGACGACGATGATCTTAGTCCTGCCGATTACTTGAACGGGTTGAATCCGTGGTAAAAGGTAAGGGGGTGAATCGAACTATGTGTAATACTTGTAAGAAGCATAACCGGGAAGAGAAGGCTGAGAAGCGGATCTTCAGGGCCATTGAGAAGGACATGAAAAAACTGGATATGATACATAAGAAATATTAGGGGAGAATTATCATGGGCGTTGGCGCACTGATCGACTATATTGCTTGCCTGGTGATAGCTGGGGCCATGATGGTTTTTTGCGGCCCCATTGTTTACTACATCACCATCGAGGAGAACGTTATAATCAGTTATGGTAGCGTATCCCTCGTCGGGTATCAGACCGCTGGTGTCGGGCTTCTGATCTTCGAGAGTCTCGGTATTATTATTGCCCTAGTTTCTACCGGTGGTTTTCTTAACCGGATGAACAAGGAGCGCCAACTAGGAGGACAATAATAAATGGTCAGCCAGGCAGAGGGAACTATACGGGGCGTGGCGATAACCTTGTTCGGTTTGGCCATGACATTTATTTGCCTCTTATTCGACAGGATCATAACGTTATTCCTTGTGAATCTGCCGTTGCCCGTGAGTATTTTCCCAAATCTGGGGACTCTCGTATTCGCCCTTCACATAATCATTTATCTAGTGTGCATATTCGTGATGCTCGCCGGCATAGCCTATATCGTTTATGTGAACTGGTATCAGCAGGACGTCGACTGGGATGGAGACGCGGAGTTGACCGACTACTATGACCAGTAGTATGGTAGCAGCGGCATACGCCCAGAAACAGCAACAATTAAACCAGGAAGAAACCATTCTGGAAGCGTCTAACCAGCAGAAAACCCAGCAACAACAACAATCAACCGTCCCATCTAACCAGGCTCAGGCTCAGAAGAACAGTGGAGTAAACCCGTCTTCGGGAGCAGTCCCATTCGAAGCCCAGCTCAACTCAGCCTATAACGCCAATCCGAGCCAGCCCGGCCACGTGACAAGCAGCAACCCGATAACGAATAACTCTACTATAGTAGTTAAAAGCGGATCGATAACAGCACCATCGCTGGGTAAGGGCCAGACTTCTGCAGGGGCTCTTGCCAGCTATGGCGAAGCTAATGGCGTAGGTAGCGGAGGCGTCTACCTTAACAGCACATATTATAGTAAGGGCACGTTCGGGAATCAATGGCTTGACAGCAAGTTCAACACCGTTACGAACCCCAGCCTCATAGCAGAGCTCAACTACCTGTATAATGGAACGCCTGCGGCGACGGGCGCATACCTGATCAATACTCCTGCAGGTGGTTCTGCGGCGAGTGCTCTTTCAAACGTCGTAATTGGCGGTTCATCCGGATTAATGGCTCTTAAGAATCCTCAGACCGGGATCGGAAACGTAGAGATCGTTGGTCCAAGCACCAAGTACACTTATCTCGCCATAGATTTCGACACGTTGAACAAGTCGACAAACATTCCTATGGAGACCCCGAGCTTCCAGATAGTCACCAGCGGATACTATAACACGCAGACCGGGATGGCGGAGCTTATTAACCCGTTCGGCGGATTCACATTTAACCAGCTCGCCAGCATGTACGGGTACCAGGCCGCGGTCAATGTCACATCTCACCCATTAACCGGATCAGGATACCTGGGCAGTGTGGTGCCATTTACTTCTACCGATATTTCGCTGATCAACGGCATAAACCAGAACATTAGCGCTCACGAGGCCGCATATCAGTTATTGATGAACGCTCCGAAGACTGCCGCATCAATACTCTACGGCAACATACCGGTAACCGGGAATCCCGGCTCTACTCTAACCATTAACGCTTCCAAGTATATTGGTCCGGTCGCATCAATGGACGTGCACTCTAGCCTGGCATCGACGTTGGGTAATAGTATCGTTAATTATCCGACGATTATGTATAGGGCGGGCGGCTCGCTCACGGATTATATTTTTAAGACTGCTGTAGCACCCATCGAGAACTACATGAACACTCCTGGAAATCTTCCAATATATAATTATAATGAGAAGCAGGCGATGGAAGGCGGCCTGGAGTTTGCGGCCTCGATACCTGGTGGAATACTCCAGTTGGGAGGCGGTATATCAATTCTATCATTTACAGCTACAAAAAACGGTCCTGGCGCTGCTGGTGCTATGGCCTCTGCCTATATATGGAGATATATCGCTGGAACCGAACAGGCTTTCCAGCAGAACCCAGTAAAGACTGGCGTCATAACTGCGCTCAATATATTGACAATAGCCGATATTGCTCATGGTGGCATATCAGATCCTAAAGGATTCGCAGATTATCTACTGAACGATAATACCGGCACCATAATGCAGAAGACAATGGATTCAAGGCCGGAAGTTGATCTTAGGCCGATAGTTGACCTTTCGAAGCTTGACGATGCGGCTATGCGTGCTGACCAGGGTCACGTCTCCTATAATGCTTATACCCGTATGACGGATAGCAGCGACAGTCCTCTTTATCGGATGCTGGATGAGATGCATGCCAAAGGCGTAATGCCAGAAGAAATTCCATTACCATATTTCGATCATGATATGAGTAATTTCTTTACAATGATGGACGAGGAAAGCCATATCCCGGTTCCACCATATGATATGATGCCTGAGCCAGGCCATGACGTCCCTGATATTAGCCAGCATCTCATTATCATCGATGGCCGTATCATGGTCTTACCAGGACAGCCTGAACTTTCTAGAATAGATGATCTAATAAAAACATTAAATATACCAGACGTCGTGACCATGTCGAGCCAGAAATATGCTCCCGATACAATCCAGGATACCCTTCTAAATCTAAGATCTGTATCAGTATCGGTTTCCGAGCCGCAAAACGATTATGAGCAGGACAAATCAGGTATCCCATCAGTATACTCCACTTTTAGCGATATCTCGAACAGTATGGAAGGGATATCGTTCATTAAAGAAAAGAATGACACAGACGATCTTTATAGTGATCTCGCCGACATTTTAAACCCTCCTAAAAAGCGGAGGACCAAGCATCAGCGTGCATCAAGATTGTTCAGCATATCTCTTCCAAATGAAGACGTGATATTTGGCAATATTAAGGGCTTTGGAGGATTATAGATGAAGATTGAAAAGAAATATATTTACATGATTGCAGGGGCCCTCGTAACCGTAATAGTAATGGCATACCTGGGTAGCGTGATGATGACTGGAAAGGCCGACCCGTTTAGCGGTACGATAAATGATTTCGTATTATCCAACGGCAGCACCGTCGCCGAAGACGCGAGCGGCAATAGCACCACCTTCGTAATACAAGCACCCGCATCCCTGGCGAATCCGACGCCCATAGTAATCCTGGTCACGCCCTACCCGACCATTGAGCCCAGCCCGGAAATAGTTTACGTTACAGAACCGGCAGGAGACGGGGGCACTCCGACTTATACGGCGACAGTAGCAGCAGATACGCCGACTCCGTTGATACCCGTATCGGACGGAATATTTTCCACGTCTAATAATGGACCAGCGCCATTAACCGTATCGTTCACCGATAGCAGCACTAACAATCCGACCTCGTGGTACTGGAATTTCGGGGACGGCGATACCAGCACCCAGCAGAACCCGACTTACACGTACAATAACCCGGGCATTTACCATGTCACATTGACGGCTTCAAACGAGAACGGTTCACGTAATCCTAGTTTCATTTGTGACGTGACCGTGACTAACGGGAGTGGTACGCTATGAAGTATACGAGAATAATTTTACTCGCCCTACTAATCTTGTTTTTATCGGTTACAGCTATGGGATTAGCATATGCTAACCCGGCTGTATATGTGACGAACAGTCAAAACAATAATGTTACGGTGGCCGATGGCGGCTCTAACACTTATACGACGAGCGTAAACACCGCCTTGACACCGTATTATTCGCTGCTCAACCCGGCAGGAACATCGTTACTCGTATCAGACTACGGGGCTGGAGTGGTCCAGGTTCTAAGTTCTGCCAGCTACCTACAAACCGCTAGTATAACCACTAATGGTAATCCTGATCGTATCGTGATTACGAATAACGGTCAAACCGCCTACGTGACAAACCCAGGAGCCCCCGGCTTTAACACGGTAGACGTTTTGAATCTCGGGACCGACACATTGACTACGACGATCACTGTGGGAAGCACCCCCGAAGGTATCTGCCTGGTCCCTGGTGGGGCATACGTCTATGTTGCGAACAATGTAGCGAACACGGTTAGCGCGATATCCACATCGACTAACACCGTGATAGCAACGATATCCGTTAACAGCGGGCCTACAGGCATAGTAGCCTCGCCTAACGGCCAATACGTGTATGTGGCCACGTCCAGCAGCGTCCAGGAGATACAGGTAAGCTCGAATACTGTTGTGGGCACCTGGAGCCTGTCGGGAGCAGGGTGTAATGATATAGGCATCCTTCCCTCGGGCTCGGAAATATACGTCGCCGGTCAGACATCAAGCACACTGTATGCGATCAACGTTCCAACGTTCAGCACCGCTGCAAATATCACTATCACACACGTTTCCGCTGTCGGCGTCGCGTCTACCGGATACGTTTATGCTGCCGGGTATAATAGCGGCACATTAAGCGTTATAAATTCAAACACTAACACCATAGTCGGCACTATTGGCATAGGCACTGTCGTATACGGTGTATCTAGCGGTTCGCTTGCCCCGGAGAATGGCCAATCTACTCCGACCATGGTTTCGATATTGTTCAACATGAACAGCCAGCCGGTCCAGGGCGTTAGCGCCTCAGTCTTTAATAGTGCTGGTAACCTGTTACAAAGTAACACTTCAGATAGCACCGGCACCGATGGGTTCAGCCTACTCCCCTCGTCGAGCTACATGGTGAACTGGAGCTACGGATCATTGCTCCCGGGCTCGGGCTACTCGACTCCTAACCTGCTCACCGCGAACGAGGCCACGGTTGAAAGTGGGACGACCGGTTTTACTCCGCGTAGTAATGTAGTTATCTCGCAATCAAATACGTACGCATGGCAGGGTAGTTATAGTTTAAAAGCAGTAGTGGCAGCAAGCACGTATAATGGCGTATACATCAATAACATCCCCGTTACACCTGGATTGACATATACAGCCAGCGATTATATCACGGGTTTATCGACGAACACATATAATAACGCCGTATCGTTAATTCTGTACTGGTATTATGCTAACTCCACGCTTGAGAGTCAGGTAGGTTCCGGAGCATTTACAGCGACGACGAACGGAGCATTTACGAGAACCTTGTTGACAGGCGTTGCTCCAGCAGGAGCGTCTTTTGTAGATATATTATATCTGATTAACGCGGCGTCGTATAACGCTGGCGACACGTTCTGGATGGACGGCTTCGCCTTTGAACAATCCTCTCAGGCGGATCCGTGGGGATGGCCCACAATGTATAGCAGCAACTATGTTGCCCCATATTATCAGTACAATGGGAGTTTCCAGATTCAGCCCTCGTCGTCGACTGTTTATTATGTGAACATGCTGTCGGGCCAGGTTATTTCTCAGACTCAGCAACAACAAAACCCGCCCGTAGTCTTCACGATACATGTTACCAGTTTATATGGTGTCCAGACCTGGGTAAATGTAAATGTTAGTGTTTACGCTTCAGGAGTCCTACCAATAACAGGGCAGACGGATAGTAATGGGATAGTGGTGTTCACGCTGACGCCGAACATCTATTATACTGCTTGGGCTAACTCGTCGAGCCAGCACATTAACCAGACCATAACGATCTATCCAACGTCGACGAATAACCAGGCTACCATAGATGTTTCGATACTATCATGGCTCTACGGCACGACTAATCCATGGTTGAGCGGTATTAGCGGGCTTGTCTCCTCGGGGAGCGGTAATCCCGGCCGGGACATCCTCGCAACTGTTAGTACTTCGAACAATGGCGCCACGTATTATATTAACTCCACATATAATGATAGTAGCATTGCCACGACCGCCGTCAACTTTTCCGTGTACCAGTATAATTCGACGAATATGACCCTGTCACCGTCACTGGTTCAGACACAGTTGTTCACGCCCTCCCCCGCCGCGGGAATACAGAATGCAACATTCTCCTTATCGAATGCTGCCGGGCACTCCTACCTATTGATAGTGACAGGATCGAACACGTATTATGGCAACGTCGAATACCAGTATGATATAACGTTTAACGGCGTCCTGGTGCAACTCCCCATTCTCGGCCCGGTTAGCCCATATTATGCCTGGATAGCCTTCATAATCAGCGTCCTTATAGCCTATACTGCGACTAGGTTTAGCGTCCACATTTTCGGTATCGCTATCTGCGGCTGGCTATGGATCGCTTTCGGCATGGGATGGCTCGGCACTATCGGGAGTAGTGTAGGCATTGCTGGGAGCCTCACGTTCAGCACAGTCATAGCAGTCCTATACTTCCTGTCATATCGCAGAAAGACGGAGGGATACAGCTAATGGCGATGGGCATAAACACGTTCCAGATCGCGGTAGCAATGCTAGCTTTCACTACGGTGATGGGCATAATGGCCGCAATGGGCATCCTTACCGGATCCACTGGAGTGTACACCGACCAGTATAGTGGCAATGATAGCACGATACAACAGGTCGACGACCCGGGCTCGGCACAGGGTAATAGTTTGAGCATCGGGGACTTCTTCAGCTTCGCATGGCCCCTGCAGCTCATAGGAGGCATCATCAGCTTCTTTACCAACGCCGTATATTTCGCCGTCATGCTCAGCAACGTGTTCCACGTCCCACCGGCCATCGGAATACCATTACAAGCCGCAACAGTAGTGATATTCAGCATAGAACTCTACCCATTGATCGTAAAGATAAACCCGTTCTAAGGAGAGGAGTAAAGAAAGACATGACTACAAACAAAAAAATTATCATGACACTCCTATTAGGCGGTTTAATCATATTACTATCAGGCACCGCCGTTGCCCAATACGTTCCTACGCCATACCCCTCGAACTATCCAAGCGGACAAATACCCGGGATGATCCCCACAATAGCGCCCATCACAACACTGACGCCGCCAGACATTAGCGCATATAACAATACGATGAACGACATGCTAGGCAACGGCACACTGACCAACTGGAACCCAACACAAGTTATGAGCGACTGGCTCTCCCCTTATACGACACCAATGGGATTATGGTTCTGGGTACTCGTATATGCCGCAATATTCATCGGCGCATACATGTTCTCGGACAGCTTCCTAATACCCTGCTTCCTCACCATAATATTCAGCCCCATATTCTATACTGTATTACCCCCCGAATGGCAATGGGTAAGCGGAATATTGGTAGCAATGGGAATAGCCGGACTCGTATTCACACTTCTAAGAAAAAGGTGACTGAATTGGACTTTGACATTTACATCGACGAGATCCAGGGCACGGATGACGTTTACTGCCGAGTGGAAGATGATATAAAACGAGACCGCAGAAAATATCATGGCAACGCGAACCAGGTGTCCAGGATAATACGAGAAAAATACGGGAGCGAAAAAATAAAACACAGGAGAAAATAACCATGGAAGAAATACCAATGGAAAGCTTCAGCCTCCAAGAACTCCGAGATCTCAACTGGCTAATATCCCAAGTAGCAACATTCTTCATATTCATCGCCATGGTCACAATAGTTTATAGCATCATATGGAATAGTAGCGATTGGTTCGAAAATGGCATAGTCCTCTTTTTCATCGGCATGATAGCGTTTTTCACCGTATCCCTGATAAGACGAAGAATACGAGAAGAAACAGACACATCTAGAGATATGGACTTACCACAAGAAGATTTATAAAATATTAAAAAAAGTAAAGGCGCTTACCGTCCGGGCTGTACATCTGATACTCGTCCTTAATTTTTTCTATGACCAACCCCATGCATATCACGCAGCCACCGAAGCCACAGGAAGCACAGCCCCCATTTCACAGGGTTTTCATACCCTCATGATTAACTCTTCAGGCGGGATAGGATTGCCTTGCATATCCGTCTGAGGCTCGCCCTTGATCCAGTGAAGAAAGTTCTCGGCCATCTTCGCCTTAACCGGGTCCGGCATCTGATACATCATGTACCTAGGAAAGTACCAGCGTTTAATAAACATGCTATTGAGTTTCTTCATATTCCCTCATGGTCTTGTTTGCACTTCGGACAATCCTCAGCCCAATGGTACGGGCAATCATGGAGCATGTTGTCGGGATGGGTACAAGTGGTCATATCGATATCATCGCCATTGATAGCAATCATATTCGGTATGACCGGGTAGGCTCTAAATCTGCACTTCACTTTAACATCTCCCGCTCTCTGGCCAGCTCCATAACACAATAGCCGATAATATCAACGAGGTCGTCCTTCGTCGAAGTGCCCTTAAGTAAATGCTGCTTCATCCTGTTAGCCTTCATCCTGAGCATCGTGTTCACGTCCCAGATATCCATCTGCATAAACGCCTCGTGGCCTGATTCTCCTCGCGCTGCATGAGAACATCGAGCACGTCCAATTCAAAGGTCAGCGTCACCGCCTCATAGTATTTGCCTAGAGGACTGTTCTTAAGCTTCTCTAAATCTTCCTTGACGGCCCTCTCAGAAGACCGTTCGGCGTCAGTTATACCGTCGCTCATTTAACACAACTCCTAATTTTTCAGATTAACGTTATGACTCCCGCATTTCGGGCACTTCACATCCTTAAGCGCATGACAAAATAGGTCAACGCTAACATCGAGTAACAAATCATCATCCCACTCATGCAGGCAGTCTCCACAGCTCATCGATTGCTTCTGAGTCCTCATAGTATCAGGTCCGCCTTCAATCCCTTCATAGTCCCGTATCTGCCGGGATACTGTACCGTGAACACCTTGTGACAATTCGGGCACCGTACATCGACCAGGATACAGGGGCTATCATAGAGTATCTCTAAGTTTCCCCCGCACTTGGGGCATTTAATATTTCTCGGTCGTCTTGCCGATGGACGTAAAAGCATCTTAAGCCTCCGATAAGAAAATATAAAGGGTCTGCTGCCCAGGCTTCTTGAAAACATACGAGTGGACCTCGACCTTTACCTTGGGTCGCTTCGAGCGTTTCACTGGCTCGTCAGCCCTCAAGCCCCTGCTTTCCAGGGCCTCCCTGCCATAGCGTTCAATCGATACCGAAGCTCGCTCCTTTGGCGTCATCGTGCTGTGTGCCTCAATGTACTTGGCTTTACAGGCATCGTTATGGAATATCCGGCCATCATAGGTCGTGTAGTTCTCCGGGCCATTCTCCGGCGCACCAGGATAGACATGGCTTCCACATCCCGAGCAAATGCCCGACGATGTATAGTGATGGCCGATGACCTTCTCAAATGGAACTGAAAAACTGTTGGCGATGAAGCCGCTCAGGATATAAGCACAGACATCGCAATAGGGTTCAGTATGACGGTTTAGTTTTATACTGCAAGTCGCCGGATCACCACAGCGAGCACAGACGCCCTGCTTTTCTTTCTTCGGCTTAACGGACTTCTGGATCTTAGCTTTCTGGCCAGGAGGACAGTTATCCATCGCGCCCTTCTCCGGAAGCTTGCACTTATCACATTGAGCGTGGGCACCGTTCACCGGGTCGTGACATATCTTATCTAACTTCGGCTGCTCGAGGACCTGGAGTTTATCATTCTCAACATGGTACTCGCCTTCGGGCTTCTTGCCGCTGCACTTCTTCGGGTTACCACATTTGCTATGGAGTTCCCGGGTTAGCCAGGCGCAGCTGTTCAGATTATTTTTTTCTTCGTAGTAGCAGGATTCCTTGACCTGGTTGACCCCGCCGTCCTGGAGTAGTTTATAGGATTCCTTGGCGCCGATAAGCTCGGGCTGATACTCTTTGACTTCTTTGCGGCCTTTACCGCCCCGGCCATTAACCGGGTACTGAAGCGTGCAGGTCGTCAAGCATTCGTCATGCTTGCAGACTTCCCCGAGCTGGTCATAGGGGCAGGGCCGATCTTTAAAAGAGGTCATGCCTTGACCCTCTCGAAAACGTAGATGGGCATCGCGCCACGACCGCCATTATCCCGGGTATTCGACGCCCGATAAACCTTAATCAAACCCTTAGCATACAAGCGCCGGGAATACTCCAGGACAATGTTGACGCGAAGCCCCGTCTTGATAGTCAGGTCACGAACACTATACAACGTCCCCGGATGCATGGCCTCCAGCATGTTAAGCTCATCAAGCCCCATCTCCCCGCCCCGACAGAACCGGCTAGGCTTAAGAACAGCCTCCCCAAGGATACGACTACGGCTGATCATGATGATGCCCCCATAAAACTCACGAGCGGCATCTCAGGCCGATAATACCTAACAGGTCTATCATAGTGCATCGCCAGTGCAACGGGCAACACTTTACAGGGCTTGCATCGATTCTTTATTTTCAATCCCTGATTAGCTCGCTCGATGCATATGACCTCAACCACAATGGTAAGGATAAGTTCGTCGGTAAAGCGGTCAACGTCAAAGATGCCGTACTCGCCAACCTCTTTATCGCCAAGCCGGTACTGCCAGATGTTCCTGAGGAAAAGAACAATGTGCTTAACACCCTTTGCCTTATTCACATTCCATCGTCCCAGGACCGTGCCCTTCTTATCAGCCGCCTTATGGAGCGATACTGTGAAATCGATATCCTGAACCCTCATGCTAGCAGCCCCCTAATGTCCTGCTCCACGATAGACGGGTCAAGTCCAAAGTCCCGGGCGATCACACGAGCACGGTCCGGGATGTATTTTATATCCTCCGGACTCTCATGAAGATCCTCAGCACAACCTTCCAAACGACCATCATAACCCATTAGATTATGGCGACGCTCAACGTTCTTAGCTAATTCCTCTTTCTTTTGGATGGTCTCTTCGAGCTGCTTTATTTCGTCCTGCTTCCATTCAACCTCTCTCTTCCACTCGATGAGAATAACCTTTAATGCCGGAAGTCCCTCATACCTGGCGTTCATCAGGTCAATAAAAGATTCTACCTGACGATTCGGATCATCATGAGACATTTCGACATTAGACTTATATTTGCTCAACTTATCCAGGGGTAGGCTAAAACTCTTCTTAATTCGAGCCTTACCCGGGTCATCAAGTGTTTTCCTGCCCGGCTTACCCAAGCAACCCACCCCCGGAAATATCTATATATTGTATATTGTTTTGCCCTGCTTGCCCCCTCAAATAAATAAATAAATAATACATCCCTACTATTTCGACGGTAATACTAATCCCTCCGGCGTATACCAAATCTCCCCAATCTCCTTCATCCGTTTCAAATCCCCTTCAAGATATTTTCCAGCTTGCTTTCCCTCAACCTCATGTTTTAATATATCCAGCGATATGCCGTCTTTGTTGGTTTTCTTCAAATCGACCAAGATGTTCTTGAGCTGGGCGCGTCGTTCCTTCATGCTAGACGATTCTCCCACATTCAAGATCTCTGGGTCAATCTTCCCCGTCGCCGGGTCAAAGCACGTCTGCCTCAAGCTATACTCCATCAGGTCTATCGCTCGTCGAGCATCCTCTAACTCGACCTTATTACTGAGCCGAAGCTTCGCCGACGCCTCACTATACCTAATAAGGCTTTCGAGCATCCGGACGCTCGCACTACTTCCTGGCATGACTCGATAATTAACGTAAGAGTCTTCGAGGAATTTTCTTACATTATCCTCCATGATAGGTATCCGGCCACGAACAAAGGCCACATATTTTCTTAATAAGACGGGGTCGATGTCTGGCTGTATAGCTTTGAGGTCACTCTTAGAAAGCTTGCCCGCCATATGCAGCTCTCCCTTATAGTGCCAATCCAAAACATGAGTGGCGATCTCCCGGTCGCGTTCAGCATCCGGGGTGTCCCTGGTCATGAAGGTCAGATCAAACCTTTGCCACAATGCAAGGATTATATTGACCTGCTCAATGAAGGTCTTGAACTGGTCAACCTTACCATCCTTCGGGTTCGCCGCTGCCAATACGCTAGTACGAGCCATCATGGTTGTCGTGATGCCTGCGGCAGCCTTGCTAACGGTTTGCTGCTCCATCGCCTCCAATAAACTGCCCTGAACTTCCGGCGTCGTCTTATCCAGCTCATCCACACATGCGATGCCAGTATCGGCTAAAACTAAAGTTCCGGCCTCAATACTCCAACTCTGCTCGCCAAAATTGTCCTTGACCGCCGCCCCCGTGAGTCCTGCCGCCGTGCTGCTCTTAGCGTTCACGTACATTGCTCGAGGATGATTTTTCGAGACGAACCGCAATATCTGTGTCTTGCTTATCCCCGAGTCGCCGACCCATAAAACGTTAATATCGCCCCTGATGTGGGTGCCGTCCGGCATGTTCTTCGTCACGCCGCCGACCATCTGAAGCGCGATGGCGAGCTTTTCTTTTTCATGGCCAATGATCGTCGGGGCAATACTTTTTACAAAGCTTTTATATGGGTCTGCACTAGCAATCTTCGTTATCTGCTTTTCCTCTTCCTCAGTCACAGACAGCTTTTCAAAAGTATCCGCATCCAATTCTAGCGAATTGACATCAAGATAAATATCAAAGTCCGCAGACTTGCCATCCTTAGTTATATGCTGGATGCTCTGAAGTATCCCATTTATTATTACATGCTGTCCTGGTGCAAGGACTCCTCCGAGATCGTTCGATAAATGTATATCAAGGCTTTGTGGCTGCTCCCCACCCCTGAGTCCGGCCATGCTCTCCTGGACCCTTACTTTTTGATGGTCCTCGGAAGTTGACTCCTTAAATAGTAGCCGAAAGACGCCTTTCTTATCCTCATTACAACCACAATAAGACGGCTCTAAAAACTTGCCATCGCCCGGCTGTGGAAGATAAAAAATATTACCACAACGAGCACACTTGAACGCAGCTACGACCAATCGTGGCCGGACATTCGTGACCTTCTTAACGGTGCAATCGATAGAGACCATTGTATTTATATGATTACTGCGAAGATCGCGGATGAGGAGTTTTTTAGCTAGGTGCGCTACCCGGACAATAGCCTTTATCGGCTTACCTCTATGAGTTGTTACTAGGGGTACGGAGTCTTCTGCATCCTTTAATACTTTGCCCGGATTTATAAGGAGTTCCTCGGCAAGCAATAGGTTGTATCGTACAACATCATTATATCCTATAACAATGCTCTGTTTGCTCCCTAGTGTCGATAACTGATCGACATAATATTGTTGGAGGAAAGCCTTCCAAACCATTTTATTCGACACTATGCCATCGGACATCATTGCTCACCTTCCTACTGAACAAGTATCGGGCCTCATGGACCCGGCTTATCTGGATATCGAAGGTATCCTTCCTGAGCCTGGCATACGCCCCGATAGCAGCAGCACCTTTTTTGATATGGGTCACGATGCCCTTATGCCCGGTCGTCCACGCGTCCGAGCGTAGTTCATCGTACCGGTCCTCGACCATGGCCTGAAAAGTTTCGCCGGGGAAGTATTGGCTCATCGCTCAGACCTCTAAATTAAAGGCATACTCTTTACCTAGCGCGTATTTCAGGTTAGCCCTGGAAAGGTTAGCCCCGGAAAGGTCAGCCCTGGAAAGGTCAGCCCCGGAAAGGTTAGCCCTGGAAAGGTTAGCCCTGGAAAGGTCAGCCCCGTAAAGGTTAGCCCTGGAAAGGTCAGCCCTGGAAAGGTTAGCCCAGGAAAGGTCAGCCCCGTAAAGGTCAGCCCTGGAAAGGTCAGCCCCGGAAAGGTCAGCCCCGGAAAGGTTAGCCCTGGAAAGGTCAGCCCTGGAAAGGTCAGCCCTGGAAAGGTCAGCCCCGTAAAGGTCAGCCCTGGAAAGGTCAGCCCTGGAAAGGTCAG
>Ga0074044_10001349_pt1 | contig 22337 bp, 20 predicted proteins | sample BogForMeECP23OM1_FD_94443 | JGI IMG/M metagenome (GOLD analysis project Ga0074044, IMG submission 94443) | Bog forest soil microbial communities from Calvert Island, British Columbia, Canada - Bog Forest MetaG ECP23OM1 | ecosystem: Environmental > Terrestrial > Soil > Wetlands ...
TGACCGCTGCTCCTTGTCTGGGTCAGCAAGACTGGATCAAAACCGGCACGGGCTTGGGGATGGAAAAGGTTCGTCTCGCGGTCCCCGACTTTAAGCCTTCCACCACAGACGCCAAAAATACCGACCTGCTCAAGGTTTTCAACGACACTCTGTGGAATGATCTGGACAACGCCGGCATCTTCGACATGGCTTCGAAGAGCTTTTATCCTCTCGCAACTCCTGGCAATCCAACCGAGGTCAAGGTCGATTCCTGGAATGCTCCGCCTCCCAATGCAGCCATGCTGGCGTTCGGCAACCTGGGTGTGACCGGTAACAACGTCACCGTGCAGGGATGGCTGTATGACGTCAAGAACATTACTTCACCGCAGGTTCTGGGCAAACAGTACCAGGATGCGGCGACCAGCGATGCTGCCCGCACCATCGCGCACAAGTTTGCAGACGAGATTATCTTCCGGCTGGGCGGCGGCATTCCTGGAATTGCCGAGAGCCAGATTTACTTTGTCAGCAGCCGCAGCGGGCACAAAGAAGTCTGGGCGATGGACTATGACGGGGCCAACCAGCGCCAGATCACGCATTTGAATTCGATTTCGCTGTCTCCCCGGATTTCGCCCGACGGATCGCGCCTCGCCTTTAGTTCGATGACGAAATCGGGCTGGGAGATTCTGATGTACTCCATGGATCTCAGTCGTCTTGTTCAATTCCCCAAGTTTGGTGGCACGAATCTCTCCCCGGCGTGGTCTGCCGATGGAACCAAGTTGGCATTTTCTTCCTCGCGCTCCGGGGACCCTGAAATTTATGTCGTGGATCAATCGGGCACAAACCTTAAGCGGATTACTTCCGCGAAAGGTCCGGATGTTTCGCCGGTGTGGAATCGCAAAACGGACGCGCAAATTGCATGGGTCAGCGGGCGCACCGGGCTGCCGCAGATCTATACCATGGAGGCAGACGGCACCAATGTGCAGCGGATAACGGACCAGGGTTACGCGGTTTCGCCGACTTGGTCACCCAACGGACAGTTTCTGGCGCTCGCTTGGACGCGACATTACGGGCCCGGAGAGCCCGGGGCGGAGGATCTTTATCTCATGGACGTGGCCAGCAAGCAGTGGGTGCAATTGACCCACGATGGCGGTCGCAATGATTTTCCTTCGTGGTCGCCGGATGGACGGCATATTGTTTTTCAATCCAGCCGTTCTGGGACTGAGCAAATCTGGTCGATGCTCGCCGACGGCAGCAATGTGAAGCAGTTGACTTTTAGCGGTAAGAATACGCAACCTAATTGGAGTTGGAAGTAAGGTTTCGCAGGGTTTAACATTGGGTCCCAGGCGAAAACTGATTGAATATGAATTTCAACTGGGTCCGCGCGAGCGTGGATGCCCGCGCCTGCACTGAACAATTTATTTTGGCGAATTTCTTCGATCGACTAGCCCGGAGGAGGCGGAGAAGTGAACCCGCCCCGCTATGGATTCTGAAGCGCGCGTTGGGGGCAACAGCGCGCGACTATGTAGGGAGGAAAAGTGAAGCAGCGAAAAATGAAGTGGATCACCCTTGTATTCGCGTTGGGCGCCATTCTGTTCCTGGGCGCCTGCCATAAAAAGACACCACCGCCACCACCGCCGCCGCCACCGCCACCACCAGCGCCGACGGCCTCGCTCACAGCAAGTCCCAACACTATCGAAAAGGGACAGTCAACTACACTCACCTGGCAAACGACGAACGCTACTGACGTGAGCATCGACGGGATTGGAGCCGTGCAGGCCAGCGGCTCACAGCAGGTGACTCCGTCCGATTCGACTACCTACACACTGACCGGGAAGGGAGCGGGGGGGACGCAGCAGGCAACTGCGCGGGTCACCGTAACTCAACCTCCGCCGCCACCGCCGCCTCCCCCAGCGGGACCGACCGAGGAGGAGCTGTTCGCACAGAACATAAAGGACATCTACTTCGATTACGACAAATCCGATATTCGTGCGGACCAGCAAAGTTCGATCCAGGCGGATATCGCTTTCCTTCAGCAGCATCCCAACATCCATTTCACGGTTGAGGGACACTGCGACGAGCGTGGGTCCACTGAGTACAACCTGGCTCTGGGCGACAGCCGAGCGGGCTCCGTGCAGAGCGCGTTGACGCAAAGTGGGGTCAGCGCCAGCAATATCAAAACAATCAGCTACGGCAAGGAGAAGCCGTTCTGCACCGAATCCAACGAGGCCTGTTGGCAGCAGAATCGCCGTGGCCATTTCGTCTATCAGAAATAGTCCGTTGAGGTGCGGGGCGGCATGCTCCGCACCTCGATTCTTTAGTTTGGTTGCAGTTTCCCGGGCCAAGCCGCAGGTGCAACGGGACCTCCAAGACAACTATGTCTGCAGCGCGCTATCCTTCACAATAGGACCTTGCGCGAAACCGGGGTTGAACCGCTGGTTGCCTTTCGTCTCCCAAGTTTCTTGCAACACAAGGCTTTCGCAACTCAAGGAAACAAGTTATGAAAATCAACCGCTATTCGACCATGGTTGTCCTGCTACTGGCCTTCTGGGTAAACCTGACGCCCGCGGCTTGGGGCGTCAGCAAAGAGATGATCCAGTTACAGACCCAGGTGCAGGCGCTGCAGGACCAGATGACGCACATGCAGCAGTCCTTTGATGAGCGCATGGGCGTGATGAAGAGCCTGATGGATCAGAACACCGACAACATGAACAAGGTGACAGCGTCCATGACCGCGCTTCAGGGCAGCCTGGAAAAGCTGCAGAACGATAATGGCGCGAAGGTCGACCAACTCTCTGGCCAAATTCAGGCGCTCAACGATTCTCTCGATGAACTGAAGGCGCGGCTGGCCAAAGTCAGCAAGCAACTGGAAGACATGCAGGCGGCGCAGCAAAGCGTGGCCGCGGGCCAGGCCGCACAGCAAGCCCAACAACAGGCGCTGGCGCAGGCTCCGCCTCCGGATGTTCTATACAACAATGCGCTGCGCGATTACAACGCAGCCAAGGCCGATCTGGCCAAGCAGGAGTTTTCGGACTACGTGAAGTTCTACCCCAACACCGATCTCGCGGGAAATGCGTATTTCTACCTGGCCGAGTTCGCCTACAAACAAGGAAACTTTCAGGAGGCAGTCACGAACTATGACCAGGTGTTGCAGAACTTCCCTACCGGCAACAAGGCGCCATCATCTGATTTGAAAAAGGGATTGGCGCTGATCGAACTAGGAAAGAAAGATGATGGCATTGCTGAACTCCGTCATGTGATTCAGCGCTATCCGCGGTCGAACGAGGCGCTGCAGGCGAAGGATCGGCTGCGCAAGTTGGGAGTGTCGACAACTGCCTCGCGAACGCGCAGCGAGTAGGCTAGGATTTTTCAATTGACAATTTGCCATTGGCAATTGAAAAACCCAACCGAAATTCGATTAGCGTCTGGCGTTAATGCCGGAGTGGTGATGAGGGTGATGGCGATGGTTGTGTTGTTTATTCCGCTGGTGCCGATGGTGTGCTGCGGTTGATACGCTCTGGTTGGGCATCGACGTAGCGGGTCCGGTTTGAGCCCAGAGGGTCAAGGTCGAAAATATTACGGCTGTTGCGATCAGAATCAGTCGCTTCATGCGTCCTCCAATTCCATTGAGATTCTTTCTTATATCACATTAGAAAAACCTATCCCATGTTTGGAATTTTGCGAGTAGGGTAATTATAGGCATGGTTCACTGCCGTCCGGGAGATTAAATTATGAAAACTACGAGGGACCAAGACCGCTTTAAAGGCGCCGTGGAACAGGAAGAAAAGGATCCATCCGACAATACCTCGATGCAAGGCCAACTCGGACACCGCGACCAGGATCCGATGCTGAAATCCGCAGACACAGACTTTCCGGAGCCGGGTGGAAGCCCAGAACACAGCGGCGAGCCGGAGGACGAAAAGAAACGCAGTCAGGGCGATGGCGCGTGATCAGGAAGCTGCAGGACAGCGCAATAAATCTCTTACTGTGTCATCCCGAGCATCGCGAGGGATCTGGGTTTTTGTCGGGGCCAGGAAAACCCAGATTCCTCGTCGCGCTCTCCTCGCAATGACAGGATCGTGGGGTTCGTCTTAGATTGTCATAAGTCTGAGATCGAATTAGCTCGCTCCTGCTGCCAGCTCCACCTTCACGTTTCGCAGGAACTCCGCCGCCGCTTCCGGTAACACCGTGTTGATAAACATCCCGGAACCTAGCTCGAAGCCCGCGACGCGGGTTAGACGCGGGATGATGCTGACATACCAGTGGAAGTGCTTCACCCCGACGTACTCGACGGGAGCGCTGCGAATAGTGAAGTTAAAATCCGGGTTGCCCAGTCCGTGGTAGAGCTTTGCCAGAACGGTTCGTAGGACCCGGGCGAGATCCGCGATCTCGACCGCGCTGATATCCCCGAAGCTGGCCATGTGGCGGCGTGGATAAATAGGAGTGCTAAAGGGCGAGGGCGAGGCATATTGTTCCAAGGCAACAAAGTGTTCGGTGAGGAGCACCACCCGTTCCTTGTCCTCGATTTCTTCTTCCAGGGTTTGGCAGAACATGCATTCGCCGTATTCGTCGTAATGGTTCAGGGCCTGCTGGAATCTTTCCCGCACCTGACGCGAGATCACTGGGGTGGCAATCAGCTGGGAATGCGGATGCTCCAGGCTGGCGCCGGCATCGCCTCCATGGTTCTTGAAAATAGTGACGTGGGCGATGCGTGGATCAAGGCTCAATGCGTCATAGCGGGACTTGTAGACGCGCAGCAGGTTGGCCACGTGGGCTTCCGGCATGGTGGCAATACAAGCGGAGTGGTTCGGGGTATCGACAATGACATCGTGCACGCCAAAGCCTCCCATGCTGCGCCGGGAGCGATGGATCGTCCGGGTGGGCTGCGCGTCCGGCGACAGGGCCGCGAATTTGTTGGCTATGACCCGCACCTGCCAAGGGCCACTCCCGTTGGTCGGAACCCGCATCACCTCTGGCGGGGTTTTGTTTTCGTTGCCGGCGCAGAACGGACAAGTTTCCACAAATGGAGGCACGACCTTGGCCGGGCGGTGTATGACCAGGTCTTCCGGGCGCTTGGCGCGCTCAGTGGCGATAATGACCCATTCCTTGGTGAAATAGTGCTGGCGTAGCTCGGGCATATTTGCTCCTCTGATTCTTCTATCGGCATAAATCGGGTTTTCGTTAGGGTCTCCGATTCCGCGAGAACACCAGCTAGAGGGTTTGGTCAAAACTTTCGGAGTTGACCCGATGGAGGACGGGCATCGCGCCCGACCTGGCAGTATCCGCCTGTCGGGCTGTTGTAAAATCAAAATCACCTATGCAGACGAAAACTCCGGTGGGAATCCTGGGCGCGACGGGAATGGTGGGTCAGCGCTTTGTGCAAATGCTGGAACATCATCCATGGTTCGAGGTGGCATGGCTGGCGGCTTCGGATCGCTCTGAAGGCCGCCTGTACGGAGACGCCGCGCGCTGGAAGATGAAAACTCCCATGCCTGCGCGCGTGGCCGAAATGCGCATATCTCCTGCTACGCCAGAAGGCGCACCGAAGATTATTTTTGCCGCCCTAGACGCTTCCATTGCAGCCGAAATGGAACCCCGCTTCGCGGCTGCGGGTTGTGCCGTGGTCACCAACTCCAGTGCGCTACGGATGCAAAGGGATGTACCGCTGGTGATTCCCGAGGTCAACCCCGATCACATACAGATGATTGAGTGTCAGAGCTGGCGAAAGAAGTCAGGCGGTTTTGTGGTCACTAATCCGAACTGCTCCGCGATCGGACTGGTCATGGCCCTGAAGCCTCTGCAAGAGTTATTTGGCCTGGAGACGGTAATGGCGGTGACTATGCAAGCGGTGAGTGGTGCGGGATATCCCGGCGTGGCTTCGCTCGACATTCTGGGCAATGTGATTCCCTATATTTCGAAGGAAGAAGAAAAAATGGAGGAAGAGACGCTTAAGCTTCTGGGACAGCTTAACGGCGCTGGCATCGTGCCGGCCACCTTCGCCATGAGCGCGCAATGCAACCGCGTGGCCGTCGAAGACGGGCACACTGAGTCGGTATCAGTGAAGCTCAGAAGGAAGGCGCAGCCGGGAGAGATGATCAACGCGTGGAACGAATTCCGCAGCGTCCCCCAGGAATTGCGGTTGCCCAGCGCTCCGCAACAGCCGGTGCGCTATACAGAATCTGCTGACCGGCCGCAGCCGCGGTTCGACGTTGAAGCAGGCAAAGGGATGACGGCCACGGTCGGACGCCTGAGGCCGTGCGGGGTCTTGGACTGGAAGTTCACCGTGCTCTCCCACAACACCATTCGAGGTGCCGCGGGCGCTGCTCTGCTCAATGCCGAGTTGCTCAAGGTGCGGGGTTACCTGGATTGATAGCTGGAGTGAACAGCCGCGTGCGTGCCTGCTGCGGAGTTGGTGCGCCTGACCGCGTGAATTCGTGGCTGAGGTGCCCCGGCCAATGATCGTGATGAAATTTGGCGGCACTTCGGTGCAGGACGCCAAGGCAATCGAGCAGGCGGCCTCTATTGTTAAAGGGCGGCGTGCGCAAAAGCCAGTGGTCGTGGTCAGCGCCATGGCCAAGGTTACGGACCAGTTACTGGCCATGGCGCGCGCGGCTGGAAATGGTGATCGCAAAACCGCCCTCAGCCTTTCACGCGCCCTCCGCGAACGGCATTACAACACCGCGGGCGAACTACTCGGTACTGCGCTGTTCACGGAATTCCATGGAGACTTAGGAGTTTACTTCGAAGCGTTGGACGAACTCCTGCGTGGCATCGCTGCCGTGGGCGAGTTGACCCCGCGCACCACCGATCACGTCGCCGCATTCGGTGAAATCCTTTCCAGCCGGATCGTTACGGCCGCATTTTCTGCGCACGGGCTCGACTCCACGATGGTAGATTCGCGTGAGTGCGTCATAACTGACAGTGAACACATGCGGGCTGCTCCTTTGATGGAAGAGACCAACCAACGGCTGCGGTCGAAAGTACAGCCTGTGTTGGATAAAGGCCGCGTCCCCGTTATGGGTGGTTTTATCGGCGCCACCAAGGCGGGAATCACTACCACCATAGGGCGCGGCGGATCCGATTATTCCGCGGCCATTGTTGGGGCGGGGCTGGGGGCCGAGCGCATCGAAATCTGGACCGATGTGGACGGCATGATGACCACCGATCCGAATATGTGCCCGGAAGCGCGGCGGATCAAGCTCATCAGCTTCGATGAGGCGGCGGAGTTGGCTTACTTTGGCGCTAAAGTGCTGCACCCGGCCACGGTGTTGCCAGCCATTCAAAAGAACATTCCTGTGTATGTGTTGAACTCGCGTAATCCTGATTGCGAAGGAACACGCATCTCGGCCCGCGTACCGCACTGCAGAAATTCTTTCAAGGCGATCGCCGCCAAGAAACGGATTACCATCATCGATGTCGCGGCTCCGCGGATGCTGTTAGCCCATGGTTTTCTGCGGGCGATCTTCGAGGCCTTTGACCGGCATCGAGTCGCCGTGGATGTGGTTTCCACTTCGGAAGTAAGCGTTTCCCTGACAGTGGATTCAAATGAGTCGATCCCGGCGCTGGCAGCCGATCTGGCGAAGTTAGCGGACGTGAAGTATGAAGGCCGCAAGGCAATCGTTTGTCTGGTGGGAGAGAATCTCAGGGAGACTCCGGGGATTGCGGCGCGCGTGTTCGGAGAACTCTCTGACGTGAAGATTCGCATGATTTCGCAGGGAGCATCGGAAATTAATCTCACCTTCGTGATTGAAGAGGACGAAGTTCCGCAGGTCGTGCGGCGATTGCACAAGATATTCTTCTCGGACCTGGATCCGGAAGTGTTCGCTTGAGCAACACCTTAACATCGCGGAGCGCGCTGAGAACTGCCGCAGAATAGGCCGAGAGATTTTGGCTTAATGAACATTCTCGTTTTAGGCCGGGGCAAGACAGGTTCGCTGGTAGCGGACTTGGCACGGCAGCGGGGCCATAACGTGAATGTGCTTGGCGCTCGCGAGAACCCCCAGGCCTCCGCCTTGACGCCGGAGGCTTTAGTGCCCATCGACATGGTGATCGATTTCACTACTCCGACCGCGGTGCTGGGAAACGTCGAAGCCTGCATCCGTGCCAGGAAAAGCATTGTGGTCGGAACCACTGGCTGGTACGGCGAGCTGGCGCGAGTCCGGCTGATGGTTGAAGATCCCGGATGCGGAATCGGTTTGCTGCACGCGGCAAATTTCTCGATCGGTGTAAACCTGTTCTTTGAGGTGGCGCGCAGCGCTGCGGCCGCGTTGCAGCACCAGTATTTCGGGCAAATCTTCGAGCGCCATCACGCGCAGAAAAAAGATGCGCCTTCGGGAACCGCAATCGCGCTGCAAAGGATCGTGCAGGACTCCGCTGGAACCGAACTGGAAATCACTTCATTCCGCGAGGGGGACGTAGTCGGCATGCACCAACTGGTGCTCGAATCGCCTGCCGACACCATCTATGTTTGCCATAACGCCAAGTCGCGGCGCGGATTCGCCGAAGGCGCGGTGCGCGCCGCCGAGTGGCTGGTCGGCAAAAAGGGAGTTTTCGACTTCAAGCAGGTATGGCGGGAGCTTTAGGTTCCCTCCGGTAACCTCGTTCCCTGCTACCAAACTTCGAACCAAATACGTCAAATATACGTATCCTAAGACTATGCGGATGCTTCTGGACATCTTCGCACAAATCTTCCGCACCCTCTGGGCGCACAAGTTGCGCTCGTTCCTGACGATGTTCGGCATCGCCTGGGGCGTTGGCTCTTTGCTGCTGCTCGTGGGTCTGGGGGAAGGCTTCCGTTCGGGTAACCAGCGCGAAATGGCGCAGTATGGTAAGGACATCATGTTCATCTTTCCGGGGCGCGCTCCGGTAGTGCAGGGCAGCATGAACTCGGCGCGCAACTATTTGCTCACCTATCAGGACTATGCGGACATTCGCAAGGAAGCACCGCACGTGCGCAATGCTTCTCCGGTACTCATTCGACCGGATGTACGCGCAGTCAGCGAATTCGCCAGCGCGAGTGGAGAAATTGCGGGAGTGGAGCCGCAGTTCGGCGACATTCGCTATCTGCCACTCAAACAGGGGCGGTGGCTCAACAGCCTGGATGAAACTCAAAGACGCAACGTTATCGTTCTGGGCGATGAACTGGTCAAGAACCTGTTTCCCGGCCGTCCTGCAGTGGGCGCGAGCATCATTCTGAATGACATCACGTTTGAGGTTATCGGCACAGTGCAGCGCGTCGGCCGCGGCGACGATAACTCCACGAATATGCGTGGCTACATCCCCTACCGGGTCATGGCGACCTTCTTCCCTCTCAAAGGAGAGAACCACGAGAACTCCATCTCCTTCATTAATTATCAGCCGCGGGTCACCGACGAACACTTGTTGGCGCAGGATGAAGTTCGTAAGCTAATCGCCCGTAACCATGATTTTGATTATCACGACAAGAATGCCTTTGAGGGGTGGGACACAATTCAGAATTCCAAGGCGATCGGGCTGATCTTCGATGCCATGAATATGTTCCTGGGTGCGGTGGGGATGGTAACGCTCGCACTGGGCGCCATTGGCGTGATCAACATCATGCTGGTGACGGTGAGCGAGCGTACGCGGGAGATCGGATTGCTCAAGGCCCTGGGGGCCACCAACCGCAGCATTTTGCTGCAGTTTTTCCTGGAGGGAATACTGCTCACGCTGTTCAGCGGATTCATCGGCATGGCACTCGCGGCTGGCCTGATGGCGGTGCTGGGCACGCAACAAGGGCCGGGAGGTTTTGACCCTCCCAAACTTGTGCCGATGTCGGCGATTCTGGCGATTGGCAGTTTGACCCTGGCAGGGGTAATTGCGGGACTCTATCCCGCGCGCAAAGCTGCCATGCTACAGCCGGTCGAAGCGCTGCGGCAGGAGTAACAAATGTTCCGTGATCTGTTTCACGAGGCCTACGGCGCCATGCGGCACAATCGCCGCCGCACCGCCCTCACCATGCTTGGAATGGCGTGGGGGATCGCTACAGTAGTCATGCTGCTGGCCTACGGCAACGGCTTTGGCCAGGCCTGCGCCAACATTTTCGCCAACTTCGGTACCAAGCTGATGATCCTGGTGCCGGGCCGCACTTCCATGCAGGCAGGCGGGCAGAAAGCTGGCGTGCAGGTCCGGTTCACCATGGACGATGTAGACACGCTCACCACGAATCTTCCGCAGATCACGCACATCACTCCCGAAGTAAGCAAGCAGTGCAATATCCAGTTCGACACCCGAACTTTCAGCTTCGGGGTTACGGGAAATTATCCTAACGTCGATTCTGTCCGCGCACTCAAGCTGGGACAGGGACGCTTCTACAACATGCAGGATGAGATGCAGCGCGCACGAGTTACGGTCATCGGCTCAGAAGCCAAGGAAAAACTTTTCTCCGGACGAAACGCGGTGGGCGAGCGCATCCGCATTGATGGCTTGAGCTTTGAAGTGGTCGGAGTCCTGAGCGCCAAGATGCAGGAAGCCGACGACGACATCAACCGCGCCATCTACGTACCCTTCACCACCATGAGTGACCTGAAGGACACTCATTACCTCGATTCCATCTGGTTCAATTACGAGACGCCGGAATACGAGAGGTTGGAGCAGGCAGCGCGCGAGGTCCTGGCGGTTCAACACAAATATCTCCAAAACGACCGCCGGGCGGTGCGAATATTTAACCTGATGGAGCAGGTTCACCAGTTCGAAGTCATTACCATCGGTCTGAAGATTCTTCTGGGTTTCATTGGCACGCTAACGCTGGGCATTGGCGGCGTCGGCCTGATGAATATCATGCTAGTCTCGGTGACACAGCGTACACGTGAGATCGGAGTAGAGAAAGCGCTGGGTGCGCGGCGAGGACACATCCTTGCGCAGTTCCTCGCCGAAGCCCTCACCATTACTTTCATCGGCGGAGCGTTGGGAGTCATGCTGGCCTACGCGGTCTCGCTCTCCGTCGGAAGGCTTACCCTCTATAGTGCGATGGCGAAGAATGCCGAAGGCGGTGACATTCGTTTGATCATCGCGCCGGGCACGTTGTTGGTTGCCATTCTTATTCTCACTGCGGTAGGAGTGATCAGCGGCATGGTTCCCGCGGTGCGCGCCTCTCGGCTCGACCCCATCGAGGCCCTGCGCTACGAATAGGCTCGTGCCCCGCGAACAGTATTCGGGGAAGGCTCCGGAGCACAATTCCGAGATTGAGCCGATCAAAACTGCAGTCATCGCGAACGCCACCTCGGTGTTTTCTGAAATGGTTACTCGTCAAGGAGCCTGGATGCGCCCTCTCAACTTCGCCACGTGTATTGCTTTGTCTGTCTGTGTTTATTGTGCCATCTCGGTCGCTCAACCGCCGTCCTCCCTTGAATCACGACGCAAAGCGCTCACCGACCTTCTAGTCGAGCAGTGGGAATATCGGCTGCGCACGAGTCCGCTATTCGCGTCGTTCCTGGGAGACAAGCGTTGGAATGATAAGCTCGACGACTTCTCTCAAGAGGCCATCGATAAAGACGTACAAGAGACTCAGAAATTCCTCGCTCGCTTCCAAGCCATCGACACTTCAGGCTTTCCCGAGCAGGAGGCGCTTAACCATGTTTTGATGGTTCGTCAGCTTCAGATGCAGGTAGAGGGCGCTCACTTCAAGCCTTGGGAAATGCCGGTGGACCAGCAAAATGGTGTCCAGATTGAGTTGCCCCGACTGGTCAACGTGCTCTCTTTTGAGTCAGTCAAAGACTACGAAGACTATCTTTCGCGGCTCGGGCAAGTGCCTCGTCTTCTGGATCAGACCGTCGTCCAGATGCGCAAGGGCATAAACGATAAATTGATGCCGCCCCGTTTCCTGCTGGAAAAAGTCGCAGATCAATGTAACGCAGTCGCCTCTGAGGAACCGCAAAAGTCTCCCTTCGCCCAACCTTTCTTTACTTTTCCCAAGAGCGTCGCTGAGTCCGATCAAAAGCGCCTGCGCGAGACTGGCATTCTCGCGATTAAGGAATCCGTGTTACCCTCGTATACTCGTTTCACCAACTTCGTACGCGATGAGTACGTGCCGAAGGGTCGTAGTGAGCCCGGCATCTGGTCGCTTCCTGATGGACCGGCGCGGTATCGCTTCGAAATTCGCCGTATGACCACCACCGACCTAACCCCGGATCAGATTCATAAGATCGGCCTCAAACAAGTGGACGCGATTGAAGCGGAGATGCTTGCCCTCGCGCACACACTTGGATTCAAAGATCTGGCCAGCCTCAATGAACACATCAGGAACGAACGTCGTTTCTATGCCTCTTCCGGCCAGCAACTACTCGACCTGTACACAAACTACGCGCATGAAATGGAACCGGAACTACCCAAGCTCTTCACCCGTCTTCCCAAGAGCAAGCTGACAGTCATTCCGATGGGTGCTTCGGTTTCCCGGGATGCTGTCCCCGCTGACTATACCGACGGTACTGCTGACGGTTCGCGCCCAGGGCACATCAACGTCAATGAATCGAACCCTGAGCACCGCCTCGTCCTCAATGTTGAGGCGATTGCCTACCATGAAGGAATCCCTGGCCACCATCTTCAACTCTCCCTCGCGCAGGAATTACCGGACTTGCCTTCGTTTCGGAAATATGCCGAATATACGGCTTTCGTCGAGGGCTGGGCGCTTTATTCGGAGCGGCTGGGCAAAGAAGTTGGCCGCTATAAGGATCCCTATAGCGACTATGGACGCCTGGAAAACGAAATGTGGCGAGCCATCCGCCTGGTCATCGATACCGGCGTCCATGAGAAGCGCTGGTCTCGCGACCAAATGGTCGACTATTTTCATCGTTATACCGCCATGGATGAGCCAAACGTGCAGAGTGAGGTGGACCGTTACATTGCATGGCCCGGGCAGGCTCTGGCATACAAGCTCGGACAGTTGGAAATTCTCAAGCTGCGACAATACGCGAAGGATCAGTTGAGCGAGAAGTTCGACATCCGTACCTTTCATGATGAGATCCTTGACGGCGGCGCGCTTCCCCTGGACGTGCTCGATAAACGAGTCCACGACTGGGTCGCCAAACAAAAATTGCTCTCCACTTCTTCCGCCTCCGGCGCTTCCTCCGCGAGATCTAGCCCGTGACGATGGAAACAATTCTTGAGTTGCGTTACCCAGTTTCACTTTGGTCATCCGCTTCCCAACAATGATTGTTTCCTGTTGATGCACCGCCGATCGGTAGTAGTCTGACGTAAAGTGCAATGCACGCCGGTCATAGCGTTCGACCAGGAACAAGCGCGTTGCTGTTCGCGCTCCTGCTTGCTTCTGCCGCTTGGGCAGTGCCTCCCGGTCCGGACAAAGCTCCGGCCATATTCACTTCACGTTGGGAAGAAGGCCAGCCAGGGTGCACCTTTAGCCGGGATGACGACGGCAAGTACCGTTATGGTTTATGGACCAGCGATTTCGGAGTTGTCCTCGCCGTCGATTCGCAGGAACTGGAAAAAGTGCGGCGGCGCGCACAGCCCATGTTCGCGCTGCTGCTGACCGTGCATTATCGCGGCAAAGATTCGCTTGACTTAGTACCGGGCAAGATCGCGCTGGAATTCGTCAAGCACTACCACGATGTGCAGAGCGCGCTCAACGCGGACAGTCTCGTAATCCAGCAGCAGAAGGATGCCGACGCCCTGACCGAAGAAACCGAACGTGAGATCCGCACACATCCGGAGAAGAAAGAAGAAAAGGACGCAACCCTAGCGACGCGTCAAAAGGATATTGCAGAGATGATCGAATTCCTGAAAACCCGCAGCCTGCGAGCCACAACACTGGACTCCGGGCATCCCGAGGCGAGCGGCTGGGTGTTGTTTAGCGCCAAAAGCAAATGGATCGACGGTTTGCAGAAGCAGGAACAATTTGTGCTGCGAGTTCTGATCGGAGGACGGGTGGTCGAGTTCCCGTTCTCGCTGCCGCCCAGCGAGGGCGATTTGATTCTGCGAACCCGGCCAGAACATTAATCTGGAATCTCACGAGTGGGGACGCTCGCGTCTCCGCTACGCGCCCGAACTTAGCCGCAGGATTTCTACCGTGATGTTATCGGGACCTCCGCGGTCTTTGGTCATTTTGATTAGGGCCCGGCACGCTTCCGTTGGTTCACGCTCGATCACGACGGTCTGTATCTCGTGCTCGCTTAGCAAACTCCACAACCCGTCGGTACAGAGGATTAGTACATCGCCGTCCTGCAACTCGATGGCATGCTGCGGGGTTTCGGGCCAGAGCTCTTCGCCCGCGCCCAGAGCGGCGGTAAGGATGTGCCGCTGCGGATGGATTTCGGCCTCGGCAGCGCTGATCACTCCGTTTTCGACCAGGCGGCCAACATAGGAGTGGTCGTGAGTCAGGCGGGAGATGTTGGCTCCCCGCACCAGGTACAAGCGGCTGTCACCGACATGCGCGTAGTAAAGCTGTTTCCCTCGCAGCGCGATCGCCGTCGCCGTCGTCCCCATACCGTGCAGTTCGGGATGTCCGGCGGCGTATTCCAGGATGCGTTCGTGTGCGATCTGGAAGCCAATGGCTAGCAGAGATTGTGCGTCACTATCGGGAGTTTCAGCAAACACTTCCTGGATGGCTTCCACTGCAATGCGGCTGGCTTCCTGGCCGCCTTCGTGACCGCCCATGCCGTCCGCCACAATGGCTAGTCTGCCCTTGCGCGCAAACTCATTGTCGTCGGCGGGCTCCCAGTACGCATAGTGGTCTTCGTTATTTTCTCGCTGGCAGCCGATGTCGCTCATGCTCGCCAGCTCAACGCCGGGCCGTATTCGCATCACACCTCGTAGGCCGCCTTCGATGCCGATCTCTGTGAACTTGGGATTATATCGAACCTGACAGCTTTGTTTGTCCACGCGGGAAGTTTGTTACGCGATTCGGACAGATTGTGAAGGGGATGACATTTGTCACCACAAGCGGATGATGATCGGCACTGGTGCGTTGTGGTCGATTCCCCGATGATGAAGTTGCTTGATTGAGGCGGCCTCGCAACGGCGAGGAGCGGGAGAATCGAATGATCGCGACACTACAAGAAACGAAGAAAGCTGGTCACGGCGGAGCGGTGATCGCGAGTCTGCACCGAGCCAGCAAGAACTTCGGCGAAGTACAGGCGTTGCGGCGGGTGGATTTCGGGGTAAGGGCTGGCGAACTCGTCGCGCTCCTGGGACCGAACGGCGCCGGCAAGACTACAGCGGTCAAACTGCTTCTTGGCTTGGCCAAACCTACGGCAGGCACGGTGAGTGTGTTTGGCGGGGATCCAATTGAGGCGGAAGTTCGTACCCGCATCGGAGCCATGCTGCAGGTGGCGAAGGTGCCGGAGACACTGCGAGTCAGCGAGCACATCGATCTGTTTTCATCCTACTATCCAAAGCCGTTGCTCCTGGCCGAGACTTTGGCATTGGCGGGTCTACAGGAAATCAAGAACCGAGAGTTTGGCGAACTATCCGGCGGACAGCGGCAGCGAGTGCTGTTTGCGCTGGCGCTCTGCGGCGACCCCGACATTTTGTTTCTGGACGAACCCACGGTCGGCCTTGACGTAGAATCCCGGCGCCAGCTGTGGGAAGAAATTCGCAAACTGATCGCGCGAGGCAAGACGGTGCTGCTGACGACTCATTACCTGGAAGAAGCGGATGCACTTGCCGACCGCGTGGTGGTGATCAATCGCGGCGAGATCATTGCGGAAGGGACACCGGCGCAAATCAAGGCAGGCACGGTTGGACGCCGGATTCGCTGCGTGAGTTCGCTTGATATCGAAACCGTGCGGGCGCTGCCGGGTGTGATCGAAGTCCGCAGGCATCGGGATGGGCTTGAGATTCGCGCGGCTGAAGCTGAGCCTATTCTTCGCGAGTTGCTGATGCGCGATCCAAAATTATCAGGCCTTGATGTCAGCAGCGCGGGACTCGAAGAGGCGTTTCTGGTGCTGACGCAGGATCGCAGAGACGCTCGAGAGATGACTCGCTAGTGTTGCTTGGCGGTGGAGGCGAGACGCCTCCACCACAGCCGCCGAGACGGCGAACGGAACATTTTAACGAGGTGATGCAATGGCTACTGCTTCGACAACATTCGCGCCTGGCCCATGGGAACGGCCACTGGCCAAAACTCTGGCGATTTATTTCAAGGAAGCGAAGTACGAATTTCTGACGCGGCTTCGGCTTCGGGCTTATTCGCTCTCTACGATTTTGTTTCCTCTAATGTTCTACGTTCTGTTCGGGCTGGTACTGAATCAGAAAGACGCGGCCGTGGGCGGCACTACGATTACGACTTACCTGATACCGACGTATGGCGCGTTTGGAGTCATGGGAGCTTCGCTGTTTGGCACGGCGTCGGGGCTGGCCGCGGAGCGCGGACTGGGGTGGCTGCAGGTGAAGCGCGCCAGCCCCATGCCCCCGTTTGCTTATTTCACCGCGAAGGTCGCGATTGGCGTGATCTTCAGCACCATTGTGGTGTTGCTCCTCCTGCTGCTGGGAGTCACATTTGGCGGAGTGCATATGCCCTTGCTGGATGCCGCGAAACTAGTTGGAATCCTGGTCGCTGGTTCACTGCCCTTCTGCGCTATGGGATTGGCCATCGGGTATTTTGTGGGTCCAAACTCGGCGGTGGCGACCATTAACCTGATCTATCTGCCACTGTCGTTTTGCTCCGGGCTCTGGGTTCCGATCATGTTTCTGCCGCACCTCATGCAGAAGATTGCGCATCTGCTGCCGCCGTATCATCTGGCGCAACTGGCGCTGGGCGTGGTGGGAGCGGGGCAGCACGAATCGAGCCTGGCCCATTGGGAAGCTTTGATCGGATTCTTTCTTATTTGCCTGGGCGTCGCTCGCCTGGGATTTCAGCGCGATGAAGGAAAAATGTACGGCTAAGGGTGGGGCACCGTTTGCAAGGAGAACTATTATGACCATCGAACAATGCATTGGGTGGGCCATGGTTTTCGGGGCGATTTTACTGCTGGTCACTCTGGGGAAGCTTGAGTTGCTGGTAATCCTGCTTCCGCTGTCGGTTCTGCTGGCCTGCGGGATTGGATGCTTCACGCACCACAAAATCCCGGCTGACGGACGGGCTCAAAAAGGGGTAGCCTAGAGCTGCACAATGAGGCTTCTACCTGACGATCGCGAACACGGCTGGGCGCCCTACATCTGGCTCTTCTACTTCTGTTTCTTTCTTCTTAATCCGATACTGAATCATGCCCACTGGAAGGAGTGGCTGGCTACCGGACTGGGCACGATCGCGTTTCTGGCTGTTTATTTCAGTTTTTTCTGGATCAAGTGCCCGTGGAATCTGCTTAACATTGCGGCGTTTGTGGTACTGGGAGTTGGTTTTGCGCCCTTCAACGAGGGCGCCTGCACGTTCTTCGTCTTTGCGGCCGCCTTCAGTCCCTACGCGGTTGAAACGGAAACGTCCGCACTCAAACTGCTGGTCGGGGTGCTGGCGGTGGCCACATTGGAATGGTGGCTGCTGCATCTGTCGGGCTGGTTCCTGTTCTATGGCGGTGGCCTGGCGATGGTTGTGGGTTGCGGAAATATCTTTTTTGCGCAACGCAAGCGTGCCAACAACCGCTTGCAAAAAGCTAACGAGGAGATTGAGCATCTGGCCAAGGTAGCGGAACGCGAACGGATTGCGCGCGATCTGCACGACGTGCTGGGGCACACACTTTCGGTGATCATCCTGAAGTCGGAGCTGGCCAGAAAACTGATTGACCACGATCCGGAGCGCGCGAAAGCGGAGATTGGCGACGTTGAACAGACCTCCCGTGAGGCCTTGGCGGATGTTCGGAACACGATACGTGGATATCGTGGTCACAGTCTTGAGGCCGAACTCAAGCAGGCCAAGGCGACGCTGGAAACCGCAGGCGTAGCCGTCAAGTGCGAGTCCGAAGAGGTACGCTTGACGCCGGCTCAAGAGAGCGTGGTGGCGCTGGTGGTCCGGGAAGCTGTGACCAACGTCGTGCGGCATGCCCAGGCTCGCAATTGCCATTTGCGGCTGATGCCGGTGAACGGAAATTGCCGGATCGAAATTCAGGATGATGGCCGCGGCGGCGGCGCGGTCGAAGGCAACGGCCTGCGCGGCATGCGGGAACGGATTGAAGCTCTGGGCGGTCGGCTCGAGCGCGAGAACAGCGTGGGAACGCTGCTTAGCATTGAATTTCCGCTGACCCCGAAAGCGAATGCTAATCATTGAATCCTCCCTCCAAAAACGGACGCAAGACGATTCGCGTGGTCATCGCCGAAGATCAGGGCATGGTGTTGGGGGCACTGGCTGCGCTGCTCGAGATCGAAGGCGACATCAGCGTGGTGGCGCGATCACGCAACGGCAAAGAAGCTCTGCAGGCGGTGCTTGAGCACAAGCCGGACGTCTTCATCACTGATATTGAAATGCCAGAGATGACCGGGCTCGACGTTGCCGGAGAACTGAAACGCCGGCGCACCGGAACCCGCGTGATTATTTTGACCACCTTCGCGCGTGCAGGTTATTTGCGGCGGGCGCTGGAAGCCGGGGCTTCGGGGTACTTGCTGAAAGATATGCGCTCCGAAGAATTGGCTGAGGCGGTGCGGCGGGTGCAGCAGGGCTTGCGGGTGATCGATCCGGAGCTGGCTACGGAAGCCTGGGCGGAACCGGATCCGCTAACCGACCGCGAGCGGCAGGTGCTTCGCTTGGCAGGGGATGGCGTGACCAGCGGAGACATTGCGGCTGAGCTTAGTCTTTCCGAGGGGACGGTTCGTAATTACCTTTCGGAGGCGATCAGCAAACTGGGCGCGAATAATCGGGTGGAAGCGGCGCGGATTGCGCGTACGAAAGGTTGGTTGTGAGTGCTGAATGAGATATATTCAAAAACTTTTAAGATTCCTCCTAAATCTATGAATTGATTTATCGAAATGGAGGTCGTCTTCTCCGCCCCTCGGACAGGCGAGACGCTCGTCCTCCATCGTCTCTTTGCGAGCGCAGGATGCCCTCGCGACGGCCGGCAAAGTGCCGGCGCTACACGAGTCGTTCTGTTTCCACTCATCCTGGGATAGCTCAGTGCATATGGTAAACCCGCCAACTTTGCAGAAACATACTTGCTTTGTGGAGAGATGTGCACGGGGAATTTCGCGGTTTAAGGGCTTGACAAGAATTCGGGGCGGACGGGGATGATTGGGCCTTGAAAATCCACTTTACAGCATGCCCCCGGTTTTCACGGTGAGAATGTTCAAAGCGCTCTCCAGTTTGGCTATGGCTTCGGCTAGCTCGGGATGCTCTCCAATTCGTTTACGCAGGGCGTTTAGCAGTTCATGGGCGCTTGAAACGTGCTCAACGACAGGGGCGTGTTCGCGATTTTGTCTTGGCTCGGGTGTCGTCTGTGGTGGCATGGGGGAATCACCTCGCTGTCGCTCTGTCAGTTCGCCTGGCTCGCCGTTGCGATGCCTGCTGAGAGAGCGAATCCAGTTTGGGGCGCACCGAGACCTTTGTCAACCCGGGCTGGCGGCCAGTTAGTTCAAAATACTGCGCGCGCCAGATCCCTCGTTCCGCTGGAGAAAACACGGACCTTCGGGATGAACGACGTCTGAAATTATTCGTAGTGCAGTCAAAGGGTGAGCGAAGCAATGAAAAGGTTTGCACTGACCGGGGCGCCTGGTTCGGGAAAGACGGCGATACTCCGTCAACTCGAGTTTGATGGCTTCGGCGTGGTGGAAGAGGCGGCTACTGACGTCATCGCACTGCGGCAGGCGGAGGGTATTACTGAACCGTGGATGCAGCCGGGGTTAATCGATGACGTCGCTGAGCTGCAGAGGCTGCGGCAGCTTCGAGCGTGTTGTGGTGAGCCGGACGGGATACAGTTTCACGATCGGTCCGTCATCTGCACCGCTGCCCTGGCAGTCTACCTTGGATACCCGGTTTCCGAGGGGCTTTCGCGCGAATTAGAGCGTGTCAAGACGGAGGCGATCTTTCAGAAGCGTGTTTTCTTTATACGGAATCTTGGCTTCATCACGGCGACCGAAGCTCGGCGGATCAGCTTTGAGGAAACTCTGCGTTTCGAGCAGATCCATGAAGAGACCTACCGCAGATTCGGCTTTGAGCTTGCGTTCGTTGAAGCGGGGAGCGTGTTAGAGCGAGTAGGTGCAATCAAGGCAGCGCTCTATTGAGGGTCGCAGAGTATAGTGGCAAACCTCCACGTTTCTGTCATTCCGAGCGGAGTCGAGGAACCCGCTGACCGGCGCGAGAGGAACAGCAGATTTCTGACAGCCGGTCGTGGTGATAAGTCTCTTGCTCCGACCTATCCCGCTTCGCTGGTCATAATGAACAGGGGCTTCATTTCGAAGCTGCTGAAGTGCGGGCGGAGGCGCTCGGTGTTGTAGTGCTCCTTTACATTCACGACTTTCTTGGAGGCGATCACGGCGTCGACCGGCATGTTGTCGTAGCGGCCATTCTTCAGCACCACGAGGCGTCCGTGGATCCGGTTCAGGAGCAGGTCGAGGGCGAGGTTGCCGTAGGCCATGGGAACAATCGAGTCGATGGCATCGGGATCGCCGCAGCGAACCAGGTATCCCAGCTTCTGATTGATCACTTCGACGGTCTTGCCGTTGTTGTATTTGGGCGAGAGTTCTTTCAATTTTTCAGATACCAGATCGCCGATGCCGCCTAGCTTTTTGTGGCCAAAAGCATCGGTGGAGTGGTCCTCGAAAATCATTTCGCCGCCTTCGAACATGGCGCCTTCGGATACGAGAACGACCGAATAGTGGCTTGGGTTCTTGCGGCGGTCGGCGACCAGCAACTCTGCCAGTCGCTCGATATTGAAGCGATGCTCCGGGATCACGCAGCGGTTGGCCGCGCCTGCCATGGTAGGCAGCATGGCGGTAAATCCGGCATAGCGGCCGAAGACCTCGAGAACCAGGAAGCGTTCGTGCGAGCCAGCCGAGGTTCGCAGATCGTTGGTCATTTGGATGGTGCGGGTGACGGCGGTGCTGAAGCCCACGCAGTAATCGGTTCCCGGTACATCGTTGTCCATGGTCTTGGGAATCGCGACCACCTTGACCCCTTCCTGGTAGAGGCGCACGCCATAACTGAGCGTGTCATCGCCGCCGATGGGTATGAGGTAGTCGATGCCGAGCCAGTCGAGGTTCTTCAGAACCTCAGGAGTGAGATCGTTGGTCTCGGCGTTGTAGGCTCCCTGCAGGTGCTGGGGGACGCTGGATTTTTTTACTTTGCCGGGGTTGGTGCGCGAACTGTGGAGGAAGGTTCCGCCGGTGCGCCCGGCGCGGTTGACGATTTCTTCGGTCAAAGTTTGAAAGTTGTCGCTGTTGTCATAATCTTTTTCGCGAACGATGTCGACCAGGCCTCCCCATCCCCGGCGCAGGCCAATGACTTTGCAGCCCTCGCGTATCGCCCGGAAGGTGACGGCGCGGATTGCGGGGTTCAAGCCGGGTACGTCGCCCCCTCCGGTGAGGATTCCGATTACGCCTTTTTTCGTGTTCACATTCGCCATTTTGTGTCGTCCTTAATTTGAGCAGAGCGGGTAGAATCGGGTCTGCTTCCACTGAGTAGCGACGGTGCTACATTCATTCTTCGCTTGACCGGAGGCTTTTCCTTCCGGTGCGGATCTTTTTCTTTATCGGAAGACCCGCTATCATTTTCATCTTACTAAATGGGACGATAAAAACGTCAAAAGTAATTGAGTGAGAGGTTTGAGTGGGGAACCTACAGTGTATTCTGTTGAAGGTCTTCCTTGAACGGTATAATTTTCGCCATCGAGTGCGGAGCCCCGAGCACAACGACAAGGCGGGTGTGCGAAATTGAGCGGCGCAAAGCGAGCCAGAATTACGGGAGCGAAAGCACATGCCTCCAGACCAGCGGTTAGTTACGCAGCTTCTACAACAATGGGGCAGCGGGAATAAAGCGGCGCTGGACGAGTTGATGCCGGTTGTCTACGAGCAACTTCGTAAACTGGCAGGGCGTTGCTTGCGCGCCGAGCGCCCTGACCATACCCTGCGGGCCACGGCCCTGGTGAATGAGGCCTACTTGCGCCTCGTGGATGCGGACGTGGCGTGGCAGGACCGAGTGCATTTTTTTGCAGTTTCGGCACGTCTTTTGCGGCGAATTCTGGTTGATCACGCGAAAGCTCATAACCGCGACAAGCGTGGGGGCGGCGCGGAGAAAATTTCGTTAGATGAGGCCGTACTGGTTGGTCCGCAAGCAACGGGAGGGATTGTGGAGCTGGACGAGGCGCTGCAGCGTCTGGCGACCCACGACCAGCGCAAGAGTGAACTGATCGAGCTGCTCTTCTTTGGTGGGCTTACCTATGACGAAACCGCCGCGGCCCTTAACATTTCCCCGGCCACGGTGCATCGCGAGTTGAAAATGGCCAAAGCCTGGCTGCACCGGGAACTCACCCACA
>Ga0074044_10001350_pt1 | contig 22324 bp, 13 predicted proteins | sample BogForMeECP23OM1_FD_94443 | JGI IMG/M metagenome (GOLD analysis project Ga0074044, IMG submission 94443) | Bog forest soil microbial communities from Calvert Island, British Columbia, Canada - Bog Forest MetaG ECP23OM1 | ecosystem: Environmental > Terrestrial > Soil > Wetlands ...
GATCAGCAGATAGAGCACAGGAATGAAGAACAGGTTCAGAATCGTGCTCATAATCATGCCGCCGAAAACAGTTGTGCCCACAGAGTGGCGTCCGTTCTCTCCCGCGCCGCTCGCCGTGACCAATGGAACGACGCCGAGAATGAAGGCGAACGACGTCATGAGAATCGGACGCAGGCGAATGCGCGCGGCCTCGACGGCCGCGTCGAGAATCGTCATTCCGCGTTCGCGCAACTGCTCGGCGAATTCCACGATCAGGATGGCGTTCTTGGAGGCGAGACCAACGAGCATGACAAGTCCCACCTGGCAGTAAACATCGTTCTGCTGGCCGCGCAGCCATTGCGCGGAGAGTGCACCGAGCAACGCCATGGGCACGGCTAACAGAATAATGAAGGGCAGCACGAAACTTTCATACTGTGCCGAAAGTGTCAGATAGACGACTAGCGTTCCCAGACCGAAAAGGATAATCGTGGTTGATCCTGAAGCCAGTTCTTCGAGCGAAATTCCCGACCATTCGTAGGTGTAGCCTTGCGGCAGGGTTTTCGCGGAGAGCTGCTGCATGGCGTCAATGGCCTGTCCCGAGCTGTAGCCTGGCGCAGCGGAGCCATCGATTTCCGCTGAGCGGAAAAGGTTGTAGTGGCTGATGACTTGCGGTGCGACGGTTTGAGTGATGCTGACCAGATTTTCCAGCGGCACCATGGCGCCGGAATCCGAGCGCACGTAATACCGGTTCATATCCTGCGGATGCGAACGGAATTGCTTATCGGCTTGCACATAGACACGATAGGAGCGGTTATTGAAATCGAAATCGTTGATGTAGGCCGAACCCATCAGGACGCTGAGAGTGTCGGTGATCTGGCTGAGCGGAATGTGCAGGCTCTTGGCTTTCTCGCGATCGATGGTGACGACAAATTGCGGATCGCTCGCGGTGTAGGTGGTGAACAGTCCGGCAAGGTCTTTACGTTCAAACCCGGCGCGAACCAGGTCGTGAGTGACTTTGTCGAGATCCTGGAGCGTGTGATTGCCCTGATCCTGAAGTTCGAATTGAAATCCTCCGAACTGGCCAAGACCTTGCACGGCGGGCGGTTCGAAGGCGATGACGATGGCGCCGGAAATTCCGAACAATTGGGGGCGCAGTCGCTCGACGACAGCGGCGGCGGTGTGGTCGTGGCCCTTCCGCTTCTCGTACGACTGAAGGGTCAGAAAGACGAGGCCGGCATTGGGCGCGTTGCCTCCGAAGCTGAAGCCGGCAACGGAAAAAGTGCCCAGGATTTCAGGAAAATTCTTGGTGATGGCGGTGACTTGTGCGCCGATGTTGCGCGTGTATTCGAGAGAAGCTCCGGTGGGCGCCTGGATAGCGACGATGAGGTATCCCTGATCTTCGTTGGGGACGAAGCCTTGCGGGACTTGGCGGAACACGAAATAGGCGAGACCGAGTCCAGCGGCGAAGAGGATCAGCGCCACGACTTCAAAACGCAGAAACGCGCGAAGCGCGCGAACATAACCATTATTAATCGCGGCCAAGACGCGGTCGACGATCTTAAAGAACCAATTCCTTTCGCCGTGCTCACGTCCCAGCAGGAGCGCGGAGAGCGAGGGCGTAAGCGTGAGCGCGTTGAAGGCGGAGATCGCGATGGAGAAGGCGATGGTCAGCGCGAACTGGCGAAATAAAATTCCGGTGGTGCCGGGGAAAAAAGCGACGGGCACGAAGACGGCGACGAGCACCAGCGAAGTGGCGATGACGGCGCCGGTAACTTCCTTCATGGCGTCGGACGCGGCTCGGACGGGATTTAACTCGCCCTCCTGTAAATGGCGCTCGATGTTTTCGATGACCACAATGGCGTCGTCGACGACGAGGCCGGTGGCGAGCGTGATACCGAATAACGTCAGCGTGTTGATGGAAAAGCCGAGCAGCTTGACGAAGGCGAACGTACCAATCAGCGAAACCGGGATGGTGACCGCCGGAATAACCGTGGAGCGCCAATCTTCGAGGAAAACGAAAATGACGAGGATGACGAGGCAGATAGCTTCGCCGAGCGTGGAGACTACGTCGCGAATGGATTCGCTGACCGCGTCGGTGGTGTCGAATGCGACTTCATACTTCATGCCGGGCGGAAAGCGCCTGGACAGGCGATCAAGTTCGGCGAGGCAGCGGCGGCGGACGTCGAGGGCGTTGGCGGTGGAAAGTTGCGTGACGCCGAGGCCAACCGAGTCGCGCCCGTTGTAATCGAGGGTGGAGCTGTAGTCTTCGGCGCCGAGTTCGGCGCGGCCAACGTCGCGCAAGCGGACAAGCGTGCCATCGGCATTGCTCTTCAGGATGATGTCATCGAATTGGCTGGCTTCCGAAAGGCGGCCGACGGCGCGTACGCTGATCTGGAATTGCTGGCCGGGAATCGCGGGCTGGGAACCGACTTGTCCGGCGGCGACTTCCACATTCTGTTCCTGAAGAGCGTTGACTACATCGTCGGCGGTAAGCGCGCGGCTGGCCATGCGCACGGGATCGAGCCACAACCGCATGGAGTATTTGCGCTCGCCGAAGATTTGAACGTCGGCCACGCCGGGAACGCGCTTCAGGTTGTCGCGGACATAGACGTCGAGGTAATTGCTCATGAAGAGCGTGGAGTAGCGGCCGTCGGGCGAGAAAACGCCGGCACCGAACACAAAATTTTGCGAGCTCTTGGCGACCGTAACTCCGACTTGCTTGACTGCGGTCGGCAGGCGTCCTTGCGCGGTGTTGACGCGGTTCTCGATGTCAACTGTGGCGAGGTCGGGATCGCGGGTAATGTCAAACGTGGCGGTGATCTGGCTGACCCCGTCGTTGCCGCTCGAGGAAGTGATGTACTTCATGCCCTCGGCGCCGTTGATCTGCTGTTCGAGCGGCGTGGTGACGGCGGATTCGACGGTCTGGGAACTGGCTCCGGTATAAACGGCGGTGACCGAAACCTGCGGAGGGGCAAGGTTGGGAAATTGCGCGATGGGCAGCGTGGGAATACACGCCGCCCCCGCAAGAATAATGAGCAGGGCGCAAACCGTCGAGAATACCGGGCGATGAATAAAAAAGTCGACCATAAGAGAAAACACATCGGGTGATCGGGCCATCGGGTGATCGAAAGTCAGAGGTCTTTCGATCACCCGATGTGAGATGGCCCGACCTAGCTGCTGCTTTCTTGCGGGACTACGGGTACGCCATCGACTAGAAACTGGGTGCCGGAGACGACCACCTTGTCTCCCGGCTTTACGCCATCAAGAACGACATAGTCGTTGCCGACGATTTGACCGATCTGGAGCGGCTTCTGGTGGACCACGTATCCACCTTTCTGATCGGGCTCGGCGACAAAAGCGAAATAGAGGCCGCCGATTCGCGACACGGCAACGACCGGAACCACTGGCTTTTCCTGGCTGCCCCAAATCACTCGTGCGCGGATAAACTGAGCGGTGCGCAGGCTGTCGTTCGCGTTTGCGATTTGCGCTTTGGCGAGCACGGTTTGCGTCGAGGTGTCGACCTGGGGAGAGATGAACGTGATCTCGCTCATGGCCAGAGATTTTCCCGAGCCGTCCACGATCTCCACGGGAAGATTCATCTTTAGTTGCAAAGATTTCTCGATGGGCACGTAGATGTAGGCTTCCAGACTGCCGGGGCGATCAACGGTGGTGAGCATAGTGGTAGTGACAACGCGGTCGCCCACGCGGACGGGAACATCGCCGACGATCCCGGCGCGCGGAGCGACCACCCGGTAGTAATGCAACTGGACTTGCTGCTCGCTGACCTGCGCGTCAAGCGAGTGCAATTGCGCTTGGGCGTTGTCGAGCGTCGCGCGTGCCTGGTCAAGATCCTGCTTGCTGACCACGCCGGCATTCGCCAAGCCGCTGACGCGATCGTAATTTTGCTGCGCCCATGTGACTTGGGCCACCTGGGCGGCGCGAGCATGCTCCTGGCTGTTGACAGTGGCCTGCTGTTTGGCGGGATCGATCTGCATCATGGGCGCGCCGTTGGCGACATGCTCGCCGGAGTGGACGAAGATTTGCGTAATGATGCCTTCGACTTGCGGCATGACCACGGCAGAGTCGCGGGATTTCAGGGTGGCGACGTAATCGGTGGTGTCTTCAATTCTCTGCGCCTTCGCCGTCTGGACTTTGACCGGCATGGCTTGCGGAGCGTCAGCTTTGGCTTCTCGGCTGTTGCCGCAGCCGCTCGTGAAAAAAAGCACGGCGCCAAGACCGCCGGCCACAATCAGAAATAATGTTCTGGCGAAGAATCGAGACATGTCTTTGCTCTTTGCTCTTAGTGAAACAAGCTTAGGTCTGCTGCTCTCATATTAGATCAAACATTTAGATTCGCGGTAAGCGCGGGAGGCTCCGAAGAGTTTTCGCTTCTGCTAGATTGTTTTGTTATGAAAGCTTTGTTATGAAACCGAGCCGAAGTTTTGCGAGCGACAATAATGCGATAGTGCATCCCGAAGTGCTGGAGGCGATTCGGCGCGCCAACGACGGGCACGCGGTGGGCTATGGGGACGATCCGCATACGGAATCGGCGGTCGGGAAATTCCGGGAGCAGTTTGGGGCGGAGGTCAAGATCTTTTTTGTTTTCAATGGAACGGCGGCGAATGTGCTGAGTTTGCAGGCGCTGACCCGGCCGTATCATGCGGTGTTGTGCCCGGAGTTCTCGCATATTTATACGGATGAATGTGGCGCACCCGAAAAATTTACGGGCTGCAAACTGGTGCCTCTGGCAGCGCCGGAAGGGAAGTTGACGGTGGAGACCGTGGCTCATGCGTATCACGGAACTGGGGACCAGCATCATGTGCAGCCGCGCGTGATTTCGATTACTCAATCGACTGAGATGGGGACCGTCTACAAGCCTGCGGAAATTGAAGCACTGGCGCGGTTTGCCCACGAGCGCAAGATGTTCCTGCACATGGACGGGGCGCGGATTGCAAACGCCGCGGCGGCGCAACGGCTAAGCCTGCGGCAGGCAACGCGCGATCTGGGAGTGGATGTGCTTTCATTCGGTGGGACCAAGAACGGGTTGATGGGCGTGGAAGCGGTGGTGTTCTTCCGTCCCGAACTGGCAGAGGATTTTTTGTTTGTGCGCAAGCAGGGGATGCAGTTGGCATCGAAGATGCGCTACATGTCGGTGCAGATGGAGGCGCTGCTGACCAACGATCTCTGGCGGCGAAACGCGGAACACGCGAACCGGATGGCGCGACTAATGGAAGCGGAAGTGAGAAAGCTTCCGGGAGTCAGGATTGTGTATCCGGTGGAGGCGAACGGCGTGTTCGCGCAGATTCCCTGCGAGGCGATCCGGAAGATCCAGGAGCGCTACTTCTTCTACGTGTGGAGTGACGAGGAGTCGGTGGTGCGGTGGATGTGCTCGTTCGACACGACCGAAGAGGACGTCCGGCAGTTTGCGGAGTTTGTAGGGGGAGTGGTGCGACGGCTCGCGCACTGAAGTCCGGCAGTCATTTCCGCAAGACTTTATCGTTGTCGTCGACGGAGATCGTCGACGAGAGACGCCGCGCCTCTATAGGCGGTTAACCGGCATTACTTCTTGGCTGCTCTTATCTTTGCCCATCGCGCCTTTTGCGCCGCCGCTATTCTTTTGCGTCCGGCCGCTGAAATGGTTCGCTTTTTGTGTCTTGCGATGGGGCCGCGCTTGGGGCTCTGCAGGAAGACTTTCCCGAAGCTGGTGAGGGCAGTGGTTACGCGAGAGAGTTCCTTTTCCAGTCGCGCACGCTCTTGCTGAAGTTGCTTGACTACAGATTGAATCAGGGTTTCTGGCATTGGCTGATTTTATCATTTACAAATTGGATATCAAGGCGGTTTGGGCTTTTTAGCCCGCCACCAATTCCCGTTTGCGGATCAAATCCCGCTCTGGGCAAGGACTTTAAACCAGGCCGCAGAATGCCTATTCCAACTCCAATGCAATTTTCTTTGTGCCCGGGTCGAGTTTTGCGATCCTGAACTTACGGATATGCCCGGCCCGCAGGCCTTCCGGTTTTGCCTCGTCGGCGGCCCCGCCGCTCTTCCATCGTGCTTGCAGCATGGAACCTAACGACGACAAATCGGGCTTTGACGACGAAGCGGGCAATTCCGTGCTCTGGTCTTCTTTCCCGGGATGCTCCTCTGGGATGCGGCAAGTCGCCACGACGCCCTCGCCGAGCTCCACGCGGGCACTTGCTCCTGAAACCTCGACCATACGGCCGGTTACGATGTCGCCTTCTTTATGTTCGGCGAGATATTCATCGAGGCCGGTTGGAACCAGCTGTTTCATGCTCAACCGTATGAGACGCTTTTCCGGGTCGAGCGCGAGCACTTGAGCCTTCACCACCTGGCCGGTTTTCAGAACCTCTTGCGGATGGTTGATTCGCTTCTCCGCGCTGATCTCGCTGATGTGAATCATGCCTTCAACGCCTTCGGTGAGTTGCACGAAGGCGCCGAACTTTGTCAGGTTGGTTACCGGTCCCTCGATCACAGTGCCTGGCGCAAATTTCTCGGCCGCTCCTGCCCAGGGATCGCCGAGCGCCTGCTTCAGGCCAAGAGAGATGCGGCGTTCTGGTGCGTTCACTCCAAGAATTACTGCCTCCACCGTCTCGCCGGGTTTCACTACGTCGCTCGGAGTTCGCACCCGCTTGGCCCACGACATTTCCGAAATGTGAATCAGACCTTCAATACCGGGCTCGATTTCCACGAACGCGCCAAAGTCCATAAGCCGGGTAACGGTGCCGCGCACGCGTTCGCCCGGCTTGTATTTTTCGGCAACCGCATTCCACGGATGTGGCTGCAGTTGCTTCGTGCTGATCGCAATACGATGTTTGTCGGGGTCGATCTTGATAATCACGGCGTCGATCTGCTGGCCCACAGAGAGCACGTCAGAGGGCTTGTTGATGCGTTGCCAGGAAATTTCGCCAACATGCAGCAGCGCGTCCGATCCGCCGATATCGACAAACGCTCCGTAATCGGTAAGGCTGCGAATCTCGCCGTGCACGGTATCGCCTTCCTTGAGTTCAGAGAAGCGGCGCTCTTTGCCGGCGCGTTCTTCGTCCTCCGCAATGGCGCGGCGATCGACCACTACGTCTTCGTCATCCACATCGAGCTTGATGATGCGGCAACGGATCTCCTGCTCGACCAATTTCTCCAGTTCGGCAGCGTCCTTGGTTCCGCTGCGCGACGCTGGCATGAAGGCGCGCACTCCGATATCCACGCTCAATCCGCCCTTGACTACACCCGTCACTGTGCCGACGATGGTCGACTTCTCGGCGAAGGCCTTTTCTAGCGAGGCCCAGTCGGTGGGGCGCTCGACTTTGCCACGGGTCAGTTCGTAGTAGCCTTCCGGGTCGCGCCCTTTGATGGTGACCTGCACCTTGTCGCCGGGCTTCGGCGGTTTGTCGGCCGGGAAGGCGGTGAGCGGCAGAACACCTTCTGTCTTGAATCCGATATCGAGAACAATGGAGTCGGCGGTTACGGCTATGACCGTTCCCTCGCGTCCCTGAGCGCTGCCTTGTTTCTTGGGGGCATGACTCTGCTCGTACTCGGAAAAAATGTCTTTGAAGGATTCCACGGGCTCGTCGGCCGGCCTGGATTCCGGAGCGGCCGGCGTGGATGTGTTTGCATCAGGCAGGTTTGGATCGGACGTTTCTGGATTTGCCATGTAAGAGATGAAAGCCCCTGCGGCGTGATCCCGCTTAGGATAACACTGGCGAGGGGTGATTCGAAGGGCCGCAACTTCGAGAGGTCTGGGTGAAAAAGCTTGCAGAACGGGTGGCTCATCGATGATCGATGGATTGATGGATTGATGGATCGGTGGCGGCACCTCGCTTCGCTTCGGCGGACCCTTCGACTTCGCTCAGGGCAGGCTCCGAATGCGTCCGTCCCTACGCGAACCTAGTCAGCGGGCAGGGCCGCGGGGCTTGCAATCAGCCCTGGGATTTGCCGCGGGGCGAACGCTTCTGCGGGAGTCTCCAGCCATTTGCGAACTTCGGGCAGCGCACGGCGCATGGCCATTTCGCCGACGCGGATCAACTCGCCCGCGCGTTTGAAATCGTCATAGTCAAAGCCGGCGACATCGGGCTCGATCACTACGTCGGCCGCGCCTCTCCATACAGAGCTCATCATGTCCTGCGCGATGGCGAACGACTGCCCGATCACATCAAAGTAATGCCGGGGCGCAGTCGTCTTTGACCATTGTCCCTTTAGATGCACGCCCAGCACGCGTTCCGCGCCCATTTCGCGCAGAGGAACGGTTGGCACGGGGTAGGAAAGCATGCCATCCACCAGCCAGCTCCCTTGAATCTCAACCGGTAGAAACATTCCCGGATACGCGCAACTGGCGCGCACCGGATCGATGATCGAGCCGGAGGTAAAGACCGCTCCTCTGCCGGTGTTGAAGTCGGTGGCAGTTACGCCGAGTGGAATGCGCATTTCTTCGAAGGTCTGCACTTTCAAAGTTCGCTGCAAAAAGGAGGTCATGCGGTCGGTGCTGGCAAAGCCGAAGCGCGAGAGGGTCCAGCGAGCGAACGTGGTGAAGCGAACCTTGTGGGCAAGTTCTTCCAGTTCGGCAATCGAGACTCCACTGCAATAGGCGGCCCCCATGATTGCGCCCACACTGGTGCCCGCAACCATGCGAACCGGGATGCCTTCTTCTTCCAGGACCTTGAGAACCCCAATGTGCGCAATGCCGCGGGCAAAGCCTCCACCTAGGGCGACGCCGATTGCTGGTATGCGCTTCGCCTCAGTCGCAGTCGACCTGCGGGACAGTTCGCGGCTGAAGGCTTGTACAGACCGTATAACTTTACCCAGACTCTTCATAGGAACCCCCACGGTTCCAGTTTGCCGGGGGCAGCAAACCTCCTTACTTTACTGCAAGTAAGATGCCATGAACCGGTTCCGCGTCCAAGGCCACCGTTGTGCTATCTGGTGGTTACAAGGGAATCGGCACGGAGTTACCGGAGGCATGTAACTGCCTCCGTTGTGAGCGGCTAACTCTTTTGTCTACATCACTTGCGTTTGGTTGATACTTGGAATCAGCGGGCCTGGGATCGCCCGCCAGGCGGGCCAAAGCGCTAGAATTCAGTTTTCGCACAAAGGGCACGTGGCAAACGGGAAAGGAAAACTAGCGATGGCAAGTTACATTGCCGCCATTGACCAGGGAACGACGAGTTCGCGCTTCATCGTATTCGACCGCTCCGGGCGCGTTGTGAGCTCCGCTCAACGGGAGCACCAGCAGATCTATCCCAAGCCCGGCTGGGTGGAGCACGATCCAGAGGAAATTTGGCGGAATACGCAAAGCGTCATCGGGGAAGGCATGAAAGCACGCGGGCTGCTACCGCAAGATCTGGCGGCGATCGGAATTACCAACCAGCGGGAGACCACTGTGGTGTGGCACAAGAGAACGGGGAAGCCCGCTTACAACGCGATTGTCTGGCAAGACACGCGCGTGGCCCCTGCGGTAAAGGAGTTCGCTGCGCATGGCGGACAGGACCGTTATCGCGCCCAGACCGGGCTTCCGCTGGCCACCTATTTCAGCGGCCTTAAGATTCGCTGGATTCTCGAAAATGTCGCGGAAGCACGCGCACAAGCGGAAGCCGGCGATCTGTTGTTTGGCAATATCGATACGTTTCTGATCTGGAGCCTCACCGGTGGAGCGGATGGCGGGATCCACCTAACTGACGTGACCAATGCCAGCCGCACGCAGCTGATGAATCTCGGCACCTTGCAATGGGATCGGGAAATCTTGCATGACTTCGATATTCCGATAGCGATGCTGCCAAGGATCGTTTCGAGCAGCGAAGTGTTTAGCACGACGAGTCTGCCGGCTGTTGCGGGAGTTGCGATTGCCAGCGATCTCGGCGATCAGCAAGCGGCCCTCGTCGGCCAAGCCTGCTTCAAGCCCGGAGAAGCCAAGAATACCTATGGCACCGGCTGTTTCATGCTGATGAATACGGGAGAAAAGCCCGTGCGCTCGAACTTCGGTCTGCTGACGACCGTGGCGTATAAGTTCGGCGCGAAGCCGGCCTGTTATGCGCTCGAAGGCAGCATCGCAATTACCGGCGCGCTGGTGCAATGGCTCCGCGATAATCTCGGACTGATTGAAAAGAGCTCCGACATTGAGGCGCTCGCCCGAACTGTAAATGACAACGGCGGCGTTTACTTCGTTCCCGCCTTTTCCGGCTTGTACGCACCATATTGGAGGGACAACGCACGCGGCGTGATTGCCGGCTTGACTCGCTTCGTGAATAAAGGCCACATCGCCCGCGCTGTGCTGCAGGCGACGGCGTTCCAGGTTCGCGAGGTGGTCGATGCCATGGCGAAGGACTCTGGCATTACGCTGAATGTCCTGCGCGTCGATGGAGGAATGGTCGTGAACGATCTGCTGATGCAATTCCAATCCGACATTCTAGCGAAGCCGGTAGTTCGCCCCAGCGAGAAAGAGATTACTGCCCTCGGCGCTGCTTATGCGGCTGGGTTGGCGGTCGGGTTCTTTCAGAGTACCGACGAGCTCGCCGCCAACTGGGCAATCGATCGGCGCTGGGAGCCGAAGATGGATGAGGAGTCTCGCGAGCGGCTCTATCGCGACTGGAAAAGAGCGGTGACGCGCTCGTTCGATTGGGTGGAATCGATATAAGTAGAGCGACCGGCGTTTCGCTTGTCCACAAACGCGATGAACCTGGACGCGATGAACCTGGCTCGTGACTTAAGTCCGCGCGCGGCCCGCGTTATCCTGCCAATCAGCCAACTTGCAGCTATGAATCGAACCGACATGTGGAGCCGCATCGAAGCGCATCCCAAACCCTGGGACATGATTGTCGTGGGCGGCGGCGCAACTGGGGTTGGCGTTGCCATCGATGCGGCGTCGCGTGGCTACGATGTGCTGCTCGTCGAGCAGAGCGACTTTGGCAAAGGTACTTCCAGTCGCAGCACCAAACTGGCGCATGGCGGCGTGCGTTATCTGGAGCAGGGCAATATTGGACTGGTCATGGAGGCGCTCAAGGAGCGTGGGCTGCTTTTGCAAAACGCGCCCCATATCGTGCACGATCTCGCGTTCGTGGTGCCAAACTACGATTGGTGGGAAGCTCCGTTCTACGGTCTGGGACTGAAGCTCTATCAACTCCTGGCGGGCAAATATGGTTTTGGCGCCTCACGCATTCTTACCCGGGAAGAGACGCTCGCACATTTGCCGACTCTCAAGACGGAAGGCCTGCGCGGCGGCGCTGTTTACTACGATGGACAATTCGACGATGCTCGCCTGCTCATCCACATGGTCGCGACGGCATTCGAGCAAGGCGCTACGCTGCTGAACTATGTGGAAGTCACGGGGCTGACGAAAGACGCGCAGGGATTCGTCAATGGCATCTCGGCGCGCGATGTCGAAACCGGCAACGAATTTCGCGCGTCCGCGAAGGTTGTGGTCAACGCCACCGGCGCTTTCAGTGATCGCCTTCGCCTTGAGGCGGAGCCCAGCGCCACGCCGATGATCGTTCCCAGCCAGGGCATTCACCTGGTTTTTGATTCGAGTTTTTTGCAGGGCGAGAGCGCGGTCATGGTTCCACACACCAGCGATGGCCGCGTGCTATTCGCGATTCCGTGGCACGGCCACACGCTTGTCGGAACCACCGACACGCCAGTTGCGTCCGCAATGCTCGAGCCCGTCGCCATGGATCAGGAAATCGATTTTATCCTCGCGACCGCCGGCCAATATCTGACTAAAGCGCCCAAGCGCGACGACGTGTTGAGCGTGTTCGCCGGCATCCGGCCGCTGGTGCGGGCAACGGGCGTAGCTCGCGGCTTAGTCAACACTGCGCAACTGTCGCGCGATCACGTCATCCACATCGACCGCTCGGGCCTGGTCACCGTGTGCGGAGGAAAATGGACGACCTACCGCCATATGGCCGAGGATTGCGTCGATCAGGCGGCGACACTGGCGCAATTGCCGGACCGGCCATGCGTCACGCACCACCTGCGTATTCACGGCTTCCGCGAAGCTGCGAAAGAAGAAGCTGCGAAAGACGAGGCCGCAAAGGAATTCGGCGCGCTCGCCGTTTATGGTTCGGATGCGGCCGAAATTCGCAAGCTGATCGAAACTGATTTAAAGCTCGGCGAACCGCTGCATCCAGGGTTGCCATATGTGAAGGCGGAAGTGATCTGGGCGGCTCGACACGAGATGGCCCGCACCGTGGAAGACATCCTAGCCAGACGTACGCGCGCGCTTTTCCTGAATGCGCGTGCAGCCCTTGCCATGGCGCCCGGTGTAGCGGGCTTGATGGCCGCAGAACTAGGTTGGGACGAAGTTATGCGGACCAAGCAGCTCAATGCGTTTCGCGAAGTTGCTTCGAACTACCTGCTCCACTCCTGAAACGGAGCCTGGCGTCCGGTGATGATGGTCACAGACACTCCAATCGCGACCGTGATTCAATGCTGTACCTGAGTTTTGAAACCCAAGTTTCGAAAGCACTTTCCATCGAAAGGAGAGAGCTATGCAATTTCACCTGGATACGGACGAACTGAATTTCCTGGCCAACGTCCTGTTAGAACAGGACCCACGTCCCTACAAGGAGCTTCTCGACAAAGTCATGGCGCGTGACCTGCGATTAGATTCCGGGGAACTCGAACAAGCGGGAGAACTCCTCGCGGCCAAGAAGCGCCGCCTGCAGCAGGAACTTGAGCGGCAGCCAAACTCCGCTGTTAAGGCACAACTGGAGGGGGAACTGGCGCTGCTGGAGCGCGTGCTGGAGCGGGTCAACGAAGCCTGCGTGATGTTCTGAACCGTCCGCGTCGGCGTCACCAAGCCGTCACTGCAGCGGAGTAATGCTGCCATCGCAGTTGGTGATGGCGGACTCCGCGTAGCGCACCACCGCGTCGGCGAAGGAACAGAAGTAGCGAACGCCGGTCTGATTGGGAACCGTGGGGGATGCAATGATCTCGTAGGTCGACACCGGTTCGCCGGTTGCGGTGAGCGCGTAGGTGTAACCGTTTTTCGTGCCGGAAGCGAGTTGGGTATCAATCAAGCAGGCGCTGGCCGCGCTCGGCGGATTGCACGCCGTCCCGCTCAGCGCGCCCAGCGTGGCGGCATAGCCCACGGTTGGATAGGCGGAGTTATACGAAATCTCGGCCGCGTTCAGCGTTCGCACCGCGCCGACGGCCGAAGCTTCATTGGCCGACATGCGGGCACGCAGCAGGTTTGGAATCGCCATCGAAGCGATGATGAGGATGATGGCCACCACGATCAGCAATTCAATCAGTGAGAACCCTTTCTGCTTCTTCATGGCTGGTTCCGATCAAGCTTAGTCTACACCCGGGGAGCCGCAACGGCAGCCTTCAACGATCGACGACTGGCAATTTACGACTGACGATCGGCCGTTGAGATAGACTTACTCGGGCGATGCTGGCCGCTCGCCCAATATCCAAGCGCAAGCTTTCCGGCGCCCATGCCTACGGAGCAGAAGATATGAATCTGATTCGCCCGCTGTTGGCCGTGATTTGTGCCGCGGTTTTCGTGGTACTTTGCACACTCGCCGTCGCTGCTCAGCCTTCGCACCCTTTGCTGCAGCGCCCGGCATTCAACGGCAATCTGATTGTCTTTTCCTACGCTGGCGATCTGTGGACGGTCGACCGCAACGGCGGCCACGCCGCTCGCCTGACGACCGGCACCGGCATCGAGACCGATCCGGTCTTCTCGCCCGATGGCAGCATGATCGCCTTCACCGGCGAATACGACGGCAACACAGACGTCTTTGTCGTCGCCGCTACCGGTGGAGTTCCGAAGCGCCTGACGTATCATCCCGCACCGGATGCTGCCGTGGGATGGACTCCGGACGGGAAGTACGTGATCTTCCGTTCAACACGGGAGAGCGACAGCTCGCGCTATACGAAGCTATTCAAGGTCTCGCTGAATGGCGGCCTAGCTACAGCGCTGCCGTTTCCTATGGCCTTCTCCGGCAAGTTTTCCGCGGACGGAAAATATTTCGCGTACTCCCCCGTGGGCGGTGCATCGCCCTTTGGCTATCTCTCCTATGTCGCCTGGAAAAACTACCGCGGCGGATTGGCCAGCTCCGTCTGGATTGCCGATATGGCGACGCTCGACGTGGTAAAGGTCCCGCGCGAACGTTCGAATGATTTCAATCCGGTCTGGGTCGACAATCAGGTCTATTTTCTTTCCGACCGCAACGGCCCGATCTCCCTCTTTCGCTTCGATCCGGCTACGAAATCTGTAACCGAGGTGGTGAAGAATGACGGCGCGGACATTCGTTCGGCCAGCGCCGGTTCTGGCGGCATCGTCTACGATCGTTTCGGCGAGCTCTTCCTCTACGACACTGCGAGCGGCCAGGCCCGCCAGATCAACGTGGACGTGAGCGCCGATCTGTCCGAGGTTCGCGACCGCATCTCGCCGGCCGAGCGCGATATTCAGAACTTTGCCATCTCGCCGACTGGAGTGCGCGCCGTCTTTGAGGCGCATGGCGATATCTTCACCGTCCCCGCCAAGGAAAGTACGACCCGCGACGTCACCAGTACTCCCGGTGTGATGGAGCGCGAGCCGGCGTGGTCGCCCGATGGACAGAGCATCGCATATTTCTCCGACGAGTCGGGCCAGTACGCGCTGCACATCAGCAGCCAGACCGGCGCGGGCGAAGTGAAGAAGTTTCCGTTGGCGAACGACGCGACCTATTACTTCAACCCCGTCTGGTCGCCCGACTCAAAGCTGATCGCCTTCCACGACAACAAACTGGAGATCTGGGTGCTGGACACGGTGACGCGCAAGGCCACGGTTATCGACAAGGCGGTGCAAGAAGACACAGATTACGATGCCGCGTGGTCGCCGGACTCGAAGTGGCTGGCGTACACGCAATCGATTGCGAATCGCTTTCACGCGCTTTTCCTGTACTCGGTCGCGTCGGGCAAAAGCACGCAGATCACCGATAGCATGAGCGATGTTCGCTTTCCTGCGTTTGACCGCGGCGGCAAGTATCTCTACTTCACGGAAAGCACGAATTACGGCACGTCCACCAGCGGACTGGATATGAGCAGCGACGCTTTTGATGTTACCCGCAGCGTCTATGGACTAGCGCTCGCGAGGGATACCGCGTCTCCGATTGCGCCGCAAAGTGAGGACGAGAAGACGCCCGAGGCAAGGGATAAAGATAAAGATAAAGACAAGGATAAAGATAAGGACAAGGACAAAGACGCGAAGGACGCCGCCGATGAGCATCCCGACAAAGACAAATCCGGCGACGCAAAGGACGCAAAGAAAGATGCGAAGAAGTCAGACAACGCGACCAAGTCGGAGAAAACGGAAAAGACAGAGAAGCCCAAGCCGGTGAAAGTCGATCTCGAACATCTGGAAGATCGCGCCGTCGCGCTCCCGTTGCCTCCAGCCAGTTACACAGGTCTGGCGGCGGGCAAGGAAGGCACGCTTTATCTGCTGGAAGGTGGTGGAAGATTCGCGTCAGAGCACGGACAGACTCTGACCCGCTTCGTGCTGAAGACGAAGAAGTCCGAGAAGCTGGCCGATCACATCGCCGGATTCGATCTTTCATTCGACGGCGAAAAGATGCTGCTGTCGATGGCGCACGAGGAGCCTGAAGGCGCGCCGACAGGAACTGGGCCAGCACCAACATTTGTCATTGTTCCCGCCGATTCGCCCGTCAAACCGGGCGAAGGCAAACTCGACTTGTCGAAGATGGAAGTGCGTGTCGATCCGCGCGCCGAGTGGCGCCAGATGTTTCACGAAATTTGGCAGATCGAGCGCAGCTTCTTCTACGATCCCCACTATCACGGCGTAGACACGGTTGCGGCAGAAGCGAAATACAAGCCCTATCTGGACGAGGTGGGCTCGCGCAGCGATCTCAATTATCTCTTTCAGGAAATGCTGGGCGATTTCTCGATCGGCCACCTGCGCGGCACTGGAGGAACAATCCCCCGCCCGCATCACGTGCCCGGTGGCCTCTTGGGCGCCGACTACGAGATCGTTAGCGGCCGTTACCGGATCCAACGGATCTATACGGGCGAACACTGGAATCCGCGAGCGCATGCGCCGCTCGCCGAGCCAGGAGTGAACGTCAAAGCGGGAGATTTCATTCTGGCCATCGATGGCAAGGACCTGACTGGCTCCGATGACATTCAGCGCTTGCTCGAAGGTACGGCCGGAACGCAAGTGGTGCTGAAGATCGCGGCCGACGCCAGTGGAAAAGATTCGCATGATGTCACGGTGACTCCCATCGCCGACGATCTAACTCTGCGCAACCTGGCGTGGATCGAGGCCAACCGCCGCAAGGTGCAGGAGCTGAGCACCGGCAAACTGGCTTACGTCTATCTGCCGGATACGGCGCAGGGCGGTTTGACCAACTTCAACCGCTATTACTTCGCGCAACTCGACAAGCAGGGAGCCGTAATTGACGAGCGTTTCAACAGCGGCGGCCAGGCGGCCGACTACATCATCCACGCCATGCAGCGCACGCTGATGAGTTGGTGGGCACCGCGCTACGGCGCCATTTATCGCACTCCGGCGGCTTCGATCCTTGGACCCAAGGTGATGATCACCAACGAATTCTCCGGCTCCGGCGGCGACGCCATGCCTTGGTATTTCCGCGAAGCGCAATTAGGCCCGCTGGTCGGCAAGCGTACCTGGGGCGGACTGGTAGGAATCGGCGGCATCCCCGTATTGATGGATGGCGGCCGAGTTACCTCGCCGAGCTTCGGATTTTTCAATCCGCAAGGTCAATGGGATGTGGAGAACCACGGCGTGCAGCCCGATTACGAAGTGGACATGGAACCGAAGCCGGTCAGCGAGGGTCACGATCCGCAGCTGGAAAAAGCTGTGAGTCTGGCGCTCGACGAACTGGCGAAGCATCCCGTGCCGGAACCGCATAAGCCCGAGTATCCAAACTACAACCGGCATGGCGCGCAATAATGTGAGGGTGCAGTTTGAAGGCTGTCGTCCCTCAGCGGCTAAAGCCGGCACTGAAAAACCGGCGGTTATCGCAGCGGTGAACCGCTGCGCCACCCAAAAGCAAGACCATCAGTTCTTCAGCGCTTCCGCTATAATTGCGCGCACGCATGGCCTTTACCTCTGGCACGAAACTCGGTCCCTACGAAATCATTGCTCCCATAGGCGCTGGCGGAATGGGCGAGGTTTATCGCGCGCGCGACACGCGACTTGGCCGCGAGGTTGCGCTGAAAGTGCTGCCGGAATCTTTTTCGCGCGATGCTGACCGCTTGCGGCGTTTCGAGCAGGAGGCGCGCGCGGTGGCAGCGCTCAACCATCCCAACATTCTCGCCATTCACGATATAGGCGAGGATGGCGGCTCGCCGTTCATTGTCTCTGAGCTTCTCGAAGGCAACAGCTTGCGCGCCGAACTTGAGCACGGCCCGCTCTCGGCGCGCAAGGCGTCTGATTATGCGGCGCAGATTGCCCAGGGACTGGCTGCGGCCCACGACAAGAACATCGTCCATCGCGACTTGAAGCCGGAGAACATTTTTCTCACCAAAGAAGGCCGGGTGAAGATCCTCGATTTTGGCCTGGCGAAGCTCGCGCCCGATGCCCGCAGTGCAAAGGGTGACGGTTTGACCCTCACCAGTTCGCCGACCGAAGCGGGCATGGTCCTGGGCACGGCTGGTTACATGGCGCCGGAGCAGGTGCGCGGCGCGGCCGTCGATTCCCGCACCGATATTTTTGCCTTCGGCGCCGTGCTCTACGAGATGATTTCCGGTCAACGCGCCTTTCGCCGCGATACTGCCGCTGAGACCATGACGGCGATCCTGAAGGAAGACCCGCCCGAGCTCGCCGAGATGGATCATCCCGTCTCGCCCGGACTGGAGCGCATTGTGCGGCGCTGCCTGGAGAAGCAGCCCGAGCAGCGTTTCCAATCCGCCAAAGACCTGGCCTTCGCGCTCGAAGCTTTGAGTGGGACGAGTTCGAGGACAGCGGCGAATGTGGCTATCGCCGGCGACGTAAAAAAGCCGCGTTGGCCGGTTTACGTTGCCGCCGCGGCCGTGCTTGGCCTAGCTGCGGGAGCCGCCATCGCTTGGTATCTAAGGCCGGCGCCAGCGCCGCCGCCGACCTTCACTCGAGTTTCGTACCATCGCGGCGAGGTACTTCGCGGACGATTTGCGCCGGACACGAAAACGGTCCTCTACAGCGCGAGATTCGCCGGAGCAGCGCCCGACACTTACACCGTTCGTGAAGACTATCCGGCGTCAACGCCGGCCGGCTTGGGTGGAGCTGTGCTTTTGTCCATTTCGCGTCAGGGTCAGATGGCAGTCCTGATGCACCCGGTGTATTTCGCCCACTACGAATGGGGCGGCACGCTGGCTACTTCTCCCCTGGGAGGCACTGCGCCTCGCGAGTTGCTGGAGCGCGTAGTCGATGCCGATTGGGGGCCGGACGGAAACGAACTCGCCGTGATCGACCGGGCCAATAATAAGTGGCGCTTGCAATATCCCATCGGAAGAGTGCTGCTCGAAGGGGATGGCTGGATGAGCGACATGCGAGTTTCTCCCGATGGAAAACAGGTGGCGCTGTTTCAACACCCGCCGAATGTGGATGATCGCGGCGACCTTGTGATGGTGGACCGCGCCGGACAGTTGCGAACTATCTCGAGCGGATGGGAATCTCTGGAAGGTTTGGCGTGGGCGCCGTCCGGCAAAGAGATATGGTTCTCGGCGGCGGAATCAGGGGAACAGTGGTGCATTCATGCGGTGACATTATCGGGGAAAGAGAGGACGGTATATTGCGGGACGGCGCCGACCCGCATCCTCGACATCGCGGCGTCGGGTCGCGCCCTGGTGTCGACCGAAGAAGCCCGCGGGACGATGTCGCTGGTGGAGCACGGATCCAATCAGGAGCGCGACGTGAGTTGGCTCTCCTACGGTTGGGGTCCGCAACTGTCTGCCGACGGAAGTGAAATGTTGTTCACCGATTTGTCGGAAGAGTCGGGCAATGATTACTCAGTGTATGTACGCAAGACCGATGGATCTCCCGCGGTTCGTCTCGGGGGTGGCGGATATGCCTCGGACATCACTCCCGATGGAAAATGGGCGCTGGTCGTGCGCCCTGACGATCCGGCGGCGCGGGTCCAGATTGTGCCTGTTGGACCGGGGCAAGCGCACGTTTTGCACTGGGACGGCATACAGACGCGATGGGCCCAATGGTTCCCTGATGGACGCCGTATTCTGCTGAGGGCCAACCAGTCCGGCCAGCCGGAAGCAATCTACCTTACGGATGTGGATGGTTCGACACCAAAGCAGTTGTCTTTGGGAGACTCTCCGTGGAGAGCGGTGGCGCCGGACGGACAATCATTCATCGCTGTTCTGAATGGGGCGTTCGTGATCCATTCCGTGTCGGACGCCAGCTCCAAGCCAATCTCCGGCATTCAGCCTCAGGAGTTTCCGATCGGCTGGGCGGACTCGAAGCATATCTTTGTGCAGGCCACGACCGCTACCGGCCTCACTATTTCCAAAGTCGACGTAGAGTCCGGAAAGCGGGAACTGTGGCAGACGATAACGCCGAAAGAGGTGATGGGACTGAGGCCCATGAGGACACCGACCGGCATCACGCCCGATGGCCGGTGGATGGCGTTTGGTTGCCGCACGCAACTCGGTCAACTTTACCGCAGCGACACGCTGAGATAATTCAGAAGCCTGCCGCCGCTGCCGCGGTGGTGGGATGTAACACCACGATCTGATCTACGTTAGTCATCTTCATGACTTCTCCTACATGCGGGCTCGCTCCCGCCACCCGCAACTCGCCGCCCGCCTTCTTCAGTTTGCCGGAAGACATCACAATGATCCCAATTCCAGTGCTGTCCACGTTGGTTACGCCCGCGATGTCAAAGATGACTTTCTTCCGTCCCTCGCCCATCAGGCTTTCCACCGCCCATTCCAGTTGCTTGCTCTCCCGGCCCAGCGTGATTCTTCCCGTAATTTCCAGAACGACGATGTCGGGAGCTAGTTGCTTGGTCTGAATCTCGAGCATAAGCCAGTTTCCTTTCCGAGCTCGTTTTCCGAGCATGTTCTCCGAGCATGAGCTGCAATGAAAACCAACCGCTAACCAATTACGGGATACGACCCGCTCCACGAGCGACCATCTTAGGTGCGCAGCCCGCGCCAAGTCAATGAATTGGAGCGTAGTGCTTTCGGTTGGACACTAATCTTCGTCGGGCCTGCGTCTGATTGGCATTCCTGCTGGCTGTCTCAATCACAAACCCCAGCGAATTCCCAGGCGCCATTTTTTGCATATTGTTTACATCTCTGTGACAACTGTCTCATCGGGACATACTATAAAGGCGCCCTACGGAGGGAACCATCCCATGCCAGGTAAAATGCAAGTAGTTGTGGTCGCCGCGCTGCTCGCTTGTTGTGCTTACGCCGCTGGACAACAGTTGACCGCCGTCCACACTTTCATCTGCAGGAACCCGCAAGAGTTAGGGCCGTGTCCTGAGGGCGGTGGGGGTAACGCACTGCTCCAGGGGTCGGATGGGAATTTCTATGGCGCGGCTCAGAGGACCGCGAAGGGTGTCAATGGTCCGGCCGGCGGGTTGATATTCTCGCTGACACCTTCGGGGACATTCACGACGCTTTATAAGTTCACTCACGGAAAAACCAAAACCTACCCGAACGGGAGCGGTCCGAACCGGCTCGTCGAGGGACCGGACGGCAACCTTTACGGCGATACCGGCTTGGGCGGCTCGATCGGCTACGGAACTCTGTTCCGCGTCAGTAAGGCTGGAAAGAACTTCCAAGTCCTGCAGAACTACTCGATTAACCCTGCAGCCCCGAACGGGTCCACGCCAACCACCCTGGTTGCGGGGAATGATGGCAACGTTTACGGAACCACCTACTACGGTGGAAGCAACAGTTGCGGCTACGGCAACAATTGCGGGACGCTCTTTCAAGTCAACACGGCCACTGGAGTGTACACAGTAGTCGTCAACTTCGATTTCGCCACCAGCGGAATGAACCCAACAAATCTGGTGGTAGGTCCCGACGGGACTTTTTACGGTACCACGATCGGGCAGACCGGCACCGTCCTTTTCCATTACATCGAGACCACCGGAGAGCTGCAGACGACAGTGCTGGACTTCCCGCAGGTTGGTGGTGAGCCAACCCATGGAAATATCTCTGCCGTCGGTCCCGACGGCAACCTCTACGGCACCTATAGCGGATGGGAGGTGGGCGGTATCGGGCTGTTCCAGGTTCAACTCGACGGCAGCAATCTCCAAATCTATCCGCCCTACACAACCGACACGGCTACCAGTCCCGATGGTTTGGTGCTCGCCAGTGACGGCAACTTCTGGATGGCCGAATTTTATGGCAGCGGTGGCCAGGGCGACATCGTAACCCTCTCGCCGGCTGACGGGGGCCTGATTCAGAAGCTGACGCCATTTTCTTCGACGTCGCCCGACGGCAATTACCCGGTTGAACTATTCTCTGCCAGCGGTGGAGCGCTGTGGGGCGTGAGTTCACTCAGCGGCCAGGCGCCCAAGGGTTCTTACGGAGACGGAGTATTGTTCACGCTGACGCCGTAGGCGCCAACCCCTTCTGCTGCAAATTTGACCGGCTCGCTTGATTCGCGGCTTGGTGACCTCTACCAGCGATCAGGCGGGCCGGTTTTTTTCTCGCCACCGCAATTCGCTAAGCCCGAATCCCGGCAACGAATCCCGACAATGATCACGACAAAGTTTCACCCCAACCGCTAGCCTTGGGGGTGTGCCACTCCTCGCGCTCTTCGAGAATTTGCCAGCCCAACAGTAGATGCCGGCTGGCACCCGACGCGCAAGCTTTGGATTAGACTTTTACTACCAACTTAGGAGCAAATATGTCCAAGGCAATCGTCCGTTTTCTCGCTATCCTGGGCGCTCTGTCGCTGATCGGAACGGCCGTCGTAATGATCGCTGTGATCGGAGTAAGAGGCAAAGTTCCCTCCAAAACGATTCTCGAAGCCAACTTCGAGGAAGCTTTCCCCGAGGACGTCCCCGACACTCCCACCGCCCAGCTGATGCTGGATCAGCGCCAGACCCTGCGCGACGTGGTCGATGCCATTGACCGCGGAGCGAGCGACGATCGCGTAGTCGGAATGATTGCCAGGATCGGAGCGTCATCGCTGGGAATGGCGCAGACGCAGGAAATCCGCGACGCTGTGCAAAGATTTCGCGCCCACAAAAAATTTGCGGTGGCCTACTCGGAAACCTTTGGAGAGTTCGGTCCCGGCAATGGCGCTTATTACCTGGCAACGGCGTTCGACCATATCTATTTGCAACCTTCTGGCGATGTTGGGCTGACCGGCATCATCCTGGAGTCGCCGTTCGTGAAAGGAACGTTGTCGAAGCTGGGCATGACC
>Ga0074044_10001351_pt1 | contig 22320 bp, 24 predicted proteins | sample BogForMeECP23OM1_FD_94443 | JGI IMG/M metagenome (GOLD analysis project Ga0074044, IMG submission 94443) | Bog forest soil microbial communities from Calvert Island, British Columbia, Canada - Bog Forest MetaG ECP23OM1 | ecosystem: Environmental > Terrestrial > Soil > Wetlands ...
CTCTAGCGCACACAGACCAGACATATAGCACTTGTTACACTCTGGGTTGGTGGGCTTGCACCACGTTCTCCCGATCTCCCAGCAAGGCAGGTCAATAATGCCGGGGAATTCTGGGTGCAGCGCTTTTGCCGTGTAACCAATTTGTTCGGTCGTGGCATCTCGCGCAGACAGGCCCAATCGGCCAAAAACGCGCCGAACATGCACGTCCGCCGATATATCAATGGAGTAATTGTCAGCGAGTTCTATTTTGAAATCTCTGGCGAGAATGTTGGCAGCCATGCTCGCTATCTTCGGGCCAACACCGTCGAATTCGAGGAATCGGTAGACTACCTCGGCGCGTGACGGTCGGCCCACCCAAATGCGCGACGCGTCGCCAGCATATTGAGTGACGATGCGTTGCACAGCGGAATGCAAGCGCTGAGCCATCTTGTCGGGCAGCCGATGGAGCGGCCCCGGTTCTTTCATGAGCCGCTTCACGTCGGACAGAGATAACCGTCGCAGCGTTTCAATCGAGAACCCGCCCAGCTTTTCCGAAATCCGATATGGGATCAGCCATGCCCTCTCCGCCCTCACTTGGATGTGCATGATGCTGGCAAGCACGAAGGCATGGGGATGCCCCGCGATATCGTTCAGAAGCTCATCGGCGTTTTTGTCGCCCGTGAAGCGGATGACTTGCTTCTGTGCTCTGAACAGAAGTTGGCCGTCTTCGACAAGCCGATCCCTTATGGCAGCTTCGTTCATCACCTCGATACCCCCCTCGCAGCTCAGAACGGCCAGCTCTATATCGACGACTTGTACGTTTTCTCAGGCGACGACAGCACAGTGTTCATCATGGACGTAAACTCGAATATTACCGGAGTGCACGTAAAACCGGGTTTCCACCATGAGACGCGCTATGAGTTCAAGGTGCATTTCGACGGAGCGGATTTCGAAACCCTGACGTACCGGGTGTCCTTCGGGGAAGCGGGCCCAGACGGACGACAGGCGATGAAGTTGCACGCTCTCACCGGGCGGGAGGCGCGCGAGGACTCCGCAGCCGGCGAACTGGTGCTGGAAGGCCGGACGGGCGAGCCGGCCAGCGCGGGCGGCGCCCGGTTATGGGCAGGGCGTATCGCCGACCCGTTCTATATCGATCTGATATCGATCTGTCGCTGCTCGCGAAAGTCAACGGGGCAGTAAAAAACGGGACAGCGGTAGACTTGTCGGGTTGGCGCCCGGAGGACGCGAAGAACAGCTTTGCCGGCACGATGGTCGAATCGATCGTGCTGGAGGTCTCTCACCAGCATCCCCAACTCAGACCCGGCGCCCGTATTGGCGTCTGGTGCGCCACCAAACTCGCCACGGACGCGGGCGGCTGGCGGCAAATCAACCGCGGCGGGCATCCCATGATCTGGCCGATCTTCCGGCCAGATGACACTCACTTCACAAATCCCGCTGACTCAGGGAACCCGTTCGATGACTTTCAGGCGGAGCGCCAGCACATGGCGCAGCACATTGCCGCCGTCGTCGCGGCCAGCGGCGCCTCAGGCGACCCGCAGGGCTACGGCCAGACTGTGGCCCGGGAGCTGTTCCCGGATGTCTTGCCCTACGCGGTGGGGACGCCCGCGATATACGGCTTCGCTGCCCGCAACGGCCGGCCGCTGGCGGACAACGCACCCGAAGCAATGCTGTCTCTCGTCGCTGGCACGGCTGTGCCCTCTGGGCTGAAGCCGTCCGTCGCCAAGAACCAACGAGACGACAAGTTCCCATACGTCGTGCCGGCGTGACCGCGCACGCTCTTAAACATTCTTGTGAGCCGGCCTTAGTCGCGAACAATGCGCACCCTGTGCTCGGCGACCGGGATCATGGCGCGCACGCGCCTGATCTGCTCCGTGTCGATGCGGGCGGAGACGATGCCGACGCCGTCGGAGGCCTTGGCGACCACGTGGCCCCACGGGTCGGCGACCAGCGAGTGGCCATAGGTATGGCGATGCTCGTTGCCGACCGTGAAGGAGCCCGTCTGGGCGCTGGCGCAGACGTAACTCTCCGTCTCGATCGCGCGAGCGCGCAGGAGCACTTCCCAGTGGTCCTTGCCGGTCAGCATCGTGAAGGCGGCGGGGAGCGCGATGATCTCGGCGCCCTTTTCCGCCAGCGCCTGGAAGAGATCGGGGAAGCGCAGGTCGTAGCAGATCGAGCAGCCGACGGTCACGCCATCGCAATCGTAGGTGACGACCTTGTCGCCCGCCTTCACCGTCTGGCTTTCCTTGTAGGAGGTCCCGTCGGGCGTCGTCACGTCGAAGAGATGGATTTTGCGGTAGCGGGCGATCTCCTCGCCCTCGCGGTTGAAGACGACGGAGGTGTTGTGGATCCGGTCCTCGCCCTCGATCTTCTCCATGATCGAGCCGGCGTGGACGAAGATGCGGTGCTTGATCGCCTGGCGGCGCGCCATCTCGTAAGCCGGGCCGCCCGGGAAGCGCTCGGCGTTCATGAACTTGTCCGCCTTGAAGCCGCCCGCCCAATCGAAGAACTCCGGCAGCAGCACCCAGTCGGGACGCTCCTCGCGGACCGCGCGCTCGATCAGCGCCTCGGCGGCCGCGATATTGGCGGCCTTGTCGCTGATCGAGTTCATCTGGATGATCGAGACTTTCATTGCTCAGCGCTCCGCTCCGGAACCGCAATCAATCTGGGCGGAGCGCCCGGCGGCGTCAACCGCGCACGAAGGTGGCGAAGGCCTTGAGCTGGTCGGCGACGAAGCCGCGCGTCGCCGGGTCGGTCAACTCGCCCGTCGCCGCGTCGATCTTCGTATTGACCTGCGGAATGATGATCTCGGGCTTATTGAGAGCGCGCGCGTCGAGAAAGACAAAGATGTGGCGCAGGTGAAGCTGCGCCCTGAGGCCGCCGAGCAGCCCGGGAGACGCGCTCTGGATCGCAACCGGCTTGCCGGCGAAGGGCTGATTGGGCAGCCGCGAGATCCAGTCGATCGCGTTCTTAAGGACGCCGGGGACCGAATGGTTGTGCTCGGGCGTCACAAAGATGACCCCGTCCGCATCGGCGATCGCCTTGGCCATCGCCGTCACGACTGGCGGAAAGCCCTTGTCTTGAATGTCGTGGTTGTAGAGCGGGAAGTCGCCGACCGAGCCGAGCGGCGCGATCGTCACGCCCTCCGGCGCGAGCGCGGGCAGGGCGCGGGCGATGGCGGCGTTGTAGGAGCCTTTGCGCAGGCTTCCGACCATGACGACGAAGCGGAGCGGCTTCTCTTCAGCCATCGGCGATCCTCCTGGACGTGGTTTTGCGGCGGGGACAAGGCGTGCGCGCGGGCATGGTGGCGGCGGTTCCGGGCTGTAGTCTGGCCCAGGGGCTTGATATGGTCCAGGCCGATTCTCGACCGACCAAGGAAGCTCATGCTCGCGCCCTCAAAACTCTTCGACCTCAGCGGGCGAACCGCGCTCGTGACCGGCGGCGCCACCGGGATCGGAAAAGTTTGCGCCGAGGCGCTGCTCGCCGCTGGCGCGCGGGTGCTGATCGCCTCCCGCAAGGCCGAGGCCTGCGAGGCTGCGGCGCAGGAGCTTTCGACGATCGGCCCGTGCGAAGGCTTCGGCGGCACGGTCGCGACGGAGGCGGGGGTCGCCGCGCTCGCAGCCGAGACGCGCCGGCGGGCGGAGAGCCTGCACGTCCTCGTCAACAACGCCGGCGTCAACTGGGGCGAACCGTTCGAGACCTATCCGTGGAAGGCCTTCGACCGGATCATGAGCGTCAATGTCGCGGGCCTCTTTGCGCTGACGAGGGACCTCGTCCCGATGCTTGCAGCTACCGCGAATGCCGATCGGCCTTCGACCGTCGTCAACATCGGCTCGGTGATGGGCAGCGTCACCCAGTCCGAAAACGCCTACGCCTATTCCGCCTCGAAGGCCGCCGTGCATCATTTGACGCGCGTCCTCGCGGGCGAATTCGCGCCCCGGCGGGTGACGGTCAACGCCATCGCGCCCGGACCGTTTCCGACCAACATGACGCGCTTCGCCCTGGGGCACGAATCGGGGGCGGCGCGCGGCTCCGAGGCCGTGCCGATGGGCCGGCTCGGCCGCCCAGAGGACATCGCAGGCGCGCTTCTGTTCCTGACTGGGCGCGGGGGCGCCTACACGACCGGGGCGATCGTGCCGGTCGACGGCGGGATCAGCGTCTGGGCGCCGCCGCCAATGTTCGGGGGAGAGGAATGAGCGGCTCGACCGAAACCCGGACCATTCCGGCGAACGACCTTCATCATGAGGTCGGCCAGACTTTTGTGTCGCACTGGTTCGTCGTCGACCAGGATCGCATCGACGCGTTCGCCAAGGTCACCGAGGACGAGCAGTTCATCCATGTCGACCCGGAACAGGCGCGCCTGACGCCGTTCGGCGGCACGGTCGCGCACGGGTTTCTGACCCTGTCGCTGCTCTCGCCGATGGCCTACAGCGCGCTGCCGAAGGTCGAGGGCAGGGTGATGGGGGTCAACTACGGCTTCGACCGGGTGCGCTTCCTCCATCCCGTGCGGTCGGGCAGCCGCGTGCGCGCCCATTTCCTGCTTGCCGCGGTCATCAAGCGCTCGGAGCGCGAATGGCAGCTGACCTACGACGTCAGCGTCGAGATCGAAGGGGCGCACAAGCCGGCGCTGGCGGCGACCTGGCTGACGATGCAGGTGACGGGGGCGCCTTGACGAGCCGGACGGCGATCAATGAGCAAAGCGATCCGCCTTCACGTCGCCGACAGCCTCGACACGATCGAGGATCGGGCAGTCGACGCCTGGCGCCGCGCCGAAAGCGGCGAACTGACGGGGGAGAACGCCGAAGTCCACATCGGCTTCGAAAGTTGGGAGTCGATGGTTCGAACCCTCTCCCCCAAGCGGCTGGAATTGCTGCGCCACCTTCACCGCCACCCGGCAAACAGCATCCGCGCGCTCGCGCAGACGCTCGGCCGCCACTATCGCCGGGTGCACGAGGACGTGGAAGCGCTGGAGGCGGCTGGCTTGCTGGATCGCGACGAGGAGGGTCTGCGCGCCGATTACGACGCGTTTTAGCCCGCATTATGCATCGCGGGCTGACGGATGTAGCTTAAATCTCTGATTCGGTGTATGATTTGGTTGCTAAAGCCGATCAACGCCGCTTCAGGAAAGCTACATCCGTCATGATCAATCCTATGCTGCCGTTGCCTGGCGTGCTCGTCTGCTTTGGCGGGGATCAGGTAGCTGACGTAATGCCCGTCAATGCCTTCGTGGGTGGACACTGAGACCAGCACCAGCTCGGGCAATTTGCCCACCGCACCTTGAGTAGGGATTACCGTCTCATCGAGTTCGGTGTGCAGGATGGACAACTGAACATCGCTGATCTTCATCGATACCTCCATTCCGAAAGCTTGATCGTCTGCAATCACCGGCCGAAAGTAAGTGCCTGTTCGCAGCCGGCCTGTTTGAGGGTGGCGATGTCCTTGAATCCACAGATTGCCAACGTCAGATCGAATTCGGCGAGGAAAGACTTCAGGTAGTGAGTCAAGCTCTCGGTCCCGCCGTAGGACAGCGCGTAGGCGTAGGGCCGGCCGATTCCGACCGCCGTTGCGCCCAGCGCCAACGCGATGACGGCATCTGTCGCATCGCGCACGCCGGAGTCGAACATCACGGGAGTGGAGCCGGCGGCTTCCACGACGGCCGGTAGCAGTTGCAAAGCGGAGATCCCCGAGTTCGCCTGGCGACCACCGTGGTTCGTGCAGTACAGCACGTCGGCGCCGTTATCGATCGCCATGCGGGCATCATCGGCGTGCTGAATTCCTTTGACGGCGATCGGCAGTCTCGTCTGCGACCGAATCCACCGCAGATCCTCCCAGGTCAGCGGGTGGGCGAAGATCTTGGCGTAATGCGCCAGAGCGGCGGGCTGGTCCTCGCGGGGTGGCTTGGCGAGATGCTTGGTGAAATTCTTGTCGGAATAGTAGTTCTCCATGCAGAAACCGCGGAATTGCGGAAAGTTTCCCCGCTCCAGATCGGCCGGCCGGAAGCCCAGCGTCCAGGAGTCAACGGTCACAACCAGCGCGGAATAGCCGGCAGCCTCGGCACGATTGATGAAGCTGGCCGCCAGTTCCCGATCCCCCGGGAGATACAGCTGGAAAAAGTTCGGCGTGGCGCTGGCGTGCTTGATCACATCCTCCATCGGAGCCTGCGAGAAGGTGGACAGCGTGAACGGCACACCGGTGGCAGCTGATGCCCGCGCGGCGGCCACATCACCCTGAAAATCCGGTGCACACAGGCCGACCAAGCCGATCGGGCACATGAAGATCGGCGACTCGAGATGCTTCCCAAACAGCTCGATCGACAGATCACGCACTGGCGGGCTGACCATCATCCGGGGAACGATCCCGTAGCGCGAATATGCGTCAATGTTGGCCTGCTGAGTGCGCCCATCCCCGGCCGCCGCCGACACATACCGATACACCCAGTCCGGAAGCGCCTCCGACGCCTTCCGCTCGATCGATCGAAAGTCAAAGGGATAGCGCGAGTTGACGCCCTTGACCGCGTCGGCGTACACCGCTAGCTGAAAGTCCCCAAAATTGCCTGACATGGCGACCCTTTCTTTTCCAGTTGTCATGAACTGTTCGTGAGGCATTGTCACGGCGCTCCGGGCTTGCGGGTTCTCGGTCGCCGGGTAGCCGCACGTGGATGAACAAGATCAGCTACAGCGGGTATCGATTCCCGCCCGAGATCATTCAGCTAGGTGTCGATGCGGGTCGCGCTGTGACGGCGGCGCCGGACGCTGTAGCCGCGAATCTTGAACTGATTTGCTGATTCGCGCCAGTGGGAATTTACAGACATAGCGCGTTAGGGATGGAAGCCCGAAGGGCGGAGATGCTCTTGCGGCTCTGTTCGCGACAGCCCGCCCGCGCTCTTGCGCGGGAACGCCCTAGCCCGCCTGGGTCTTTGCCCACTTCGCAAATTCTGCGCACGCGCCTTATCACTCGCCGCAGCTGGGCAAAGAAGGTCTCTCAGGCCAGGGATATTTATCGGGGAACCCGGCTGGCATACGGACGGAAAGGTTGCGACCGGATGCGAATATTTGGCCAATGCGCTTTAGTCTGGGCCGTCGCGCGTTTACTTTCTTGGAATAGATCAGCTGAGAGGGAAAACACCAAGCGAGGCCGCCTCGCAGGCACGGGAGGACGAAGTAATGGCACGCTTGCTGTCGGTCAATGTGGGGCTGCCGCGCGACGTCGCATGGCAAGGAAAGACCGTTCACACCGCCGTTTGGAAGGCCCCCGTTCAAGGCCGGCGGATGGTGCGGAGGCTCAACATCGACGGTGATGGTCAAGGGGATTTGGTCGGGCATGGCGGCGAGCATCGGGCTGTCTTAGTTTACCAGATTGAGTCCTACCGCTATTGGCAAAGCCATTTCGGCCGAAGCGACTTCAGCTATGGCCAGTTCGGGGAGAACTTCACCGTCGACGGGCTTTCTGACGACGAGGTGTGCATCGGCGATCGCTATCGGATCGGAGGCGCGCTGTTCGAAGTGACGCAGCCGCGCGTCACATGTTACCGGGTCGGCATCCGCATGAACGAGCCGCAGATGGCCGCACTGCTCGTCGCGCACGGCAGACCCGGCTTCTATTTTCGCGTCCTTGAGGAGGGAGAGGTCGAGGCCGGCGATGAGATCGTGCCGGTTACGTCGGATCCCCAGCGCATGACCGTCGCCGAGGTGAATGCGCTGTTGTACATGCCCGGTCATCCAAGAAACCAGCTGGCCCAGGCGTTGCGCATCCCGGCCCTGAGCGCCGGCTGGCGCGCCTCCTTCCAGGCGCTGCTCGAGCGCGCCGAGGGCGGCGGCGCGGTGACGGGCAACCCCGGGCTCACCGCGGCGGCCGGCCCGCCTCCGGCGTGGGCGGGGTTCCGCCCGCTGCGTGTCTCAGGCAAGAACCGAGAGAGTCGCAGCGTGACCTCGCTGATGCTCGAGCCGACTGACGGGCGCCCTCTGGCGGCTGCCCTGCCCGGGCAGTTCATCGTGCTGCGGCTAAGACCGGCGCCCGGCGCACCCACTCTCTTGCGTAGCTATTCGCTGTCGGGCGAGCCCAGTGACGCTCGCTATCGTCTGAGCATCAAGCGGGAAACCCATGGCGCGGCCGGGGCCTACATCGACACTCAGGTCCGGGTTGGCGATGTGCTCGACGTGAGCGCGCCACGCGGGAGCTTCATCCTGAGGTCAGGCGATCGCCCCGTCATCCTCCTGAGTGCCGGCGTCGGCGCCACTCCCGTGCTCGCCATGCTCCACGCGTTGGCCGCCGAGGCATCGCCGAGAGAGGTCTGGTGGATCTACGGCGCGCGCGACGGCGGCGAGCATCCGTTTGCCGCGGAGACGCGAACGCTCCTTGAGGCTCTGCCTCGCAGCCATAGCCACATCTGCTACAGCTCGCCCGGTCCCGCGGACAGGCCGGCCCTCGATTTCGACGCTCCCGGACGCTTGGACGTGCGTGCGCTTCAGGCCTTGGGCGCGCCGCGCGATGCCGACTTCTATCTATGCGGGCCTCCCGGCTTCATGAGCGATCTCACCGCTGACCTCGCGGCCTGGGGCGTCGACATCAATTGCGTGCATACCGAGATTTTCGGGTCGAGCCCGTCGATGACGCCGGGAGTGGCCGCGGGGCCGCGCCGACCACCGCACCTGCCGGACGGGCCCGAGGGCGCGGGACCGCTGGTATCGTTCGCGCGGAGCGGCCTCAGTGTGCGCTGGGGTTCGGCGTTCCACAGCCTCCTTGAATTTGCAGAGGCGTGCGACGTCCCCGTGAGATGGTCATGCCGGACGGGGGTCTGCCACACTTGCGAGACCGGGCTCATCGTCGGCGCGGTCAGCTACCAGCCCGACCCGGTCGAGCCGCCCGCCGACGGTAATGCGCTGATCTGCTGCAGCCGGCCCAAGGGCGACATCGTGATCGACTTGTGACGGGACCTGGCCGCGGCTCAGCGCCCTCGTCCTTCGAGACGCCCGCTTCGCGGGCTCCTCAGTAAGAGGGCGCCCGCCAACTGGGCAGTTACGGTCAAAAGGCAATCCATGCGCAAAGCGATCCAACTTCACGTCGCCGACAGCCTCGACACGATCGGGGACCGGGCGGTCGACGCCTGGCGTCGCGCCGAACGCGGCGAACTGACCGGGGAGAACGCCGAAGTCCACATCGGCTTCGAGAGCTGGGAGACGATGGCGCCAACGCTCTCTCCCAAGCGGCTGGAATTGCTGCGCCACCTTCACCGCAACGGCAAAGAGCATCCGCGCGCTCGCGCAGACGCTCTGCCGCGACTATCGCCGGATGCGTGAGGACGCGGAGCGCTGGAGGCGGCAGGCTTTCTGGATCGCGACGAGGAGGGATTGCGCGCCGCTTACGACGCATTCGAGGTGTCGATGCGGGTCGCGCTGTAGCGCCGGCGGGCATCACCAAGCGTAACCGGGTCACATTGCCGGGGCGCGGCCGCGTTCGTTGAGCACGGTCAACCGACCTATTTATACTAGGTCAACGTGCGGAGCGCTGATCTCATCCACGAGCTGGGAAAAAGGCCGATGGGGTGCAGTTGTCCGGACAGGCTCTTATTATTGCCTTTGCTTTGCACTGTAGTTTTTGCCACGCGGGCGTGATAAACCGCACGACCGATCGTGACTTACAATATCTACTATTCTTGACATTCATATCATTGTTGTAGCTAAGCCTATCGCAGGCCTGACGCCATGCCTCACGACACATCGCGATGAGGAGGGCTTGCGCGCCGATTACGCCGGCATTCGAGGTGTCAATGCGGGTCGCGCTTCAACGCCCGCGCCGGCCTCATCGAAGATAACCGCCCTCCTGGCGCCCCAGTAAACCGGGTTTACTCGCGCAGCACCGGGTATCGTGGGGGTGACCGCCCAGCCTTGACCCAAATATGGGGACTTGACATAAGCCGAAACGTATGTCATTCTATTTGGATGATCAGAAAAGCCTAGTCGGGCCAATTAACCCGGTTAATTGGAGGACGAGGGATCGAACCTCTGGAGCAACATCGTGGCGCGGGCGACCTGACTGTGGCCTATCTCGCGACCGCGCCCTGAACCCGAAGCTCTCATAGAACCGGATGAGCCGCGGCGTCCGCGGCCCTTTGCGACGCCCCGGCGCACAGCATCGCCGACGCGCGCCGCGACCAAGCACATCATTGCATGCCACAAGGCTGGTCACTTAACACTGTTAAGTCGATACCCGCCGTTGGGCGCGTCAATCAACATCCACCCCGAGACGACGCGCTTTTCCGCGCGCCGCAATGGACCCGCCCGCGCATACGCGCGCACGAACCCCCCTGGTGCGGCCCGCCAGTTAGACTGTCTAACTGGGCCGCCGCCCGCGTATACGCGCGCACGAACCCCCGCCAGTAACCACGCGGTTACTGGGAAGTCGTGCCGCCGCCCGCGCATACGCGCGCACGAACCCCCCCCTGGCCCCGTCGCCAGAAAAAAGAATGCTTTGGCCTCGCCCGCGAACGTGGTCTAATCCGCTTGCCCCGAAAAGGCGGGTCAACCAGAGGACCAATCAGATCTCAGACACACATGCCTATGGCGTGATGCTACTGGCCGATCGCCGCCAGTAATATCTGTTACTGGAAAGTTATATCGCCCGCGCAACCTGTTGCGCGGTATTTTGTTACGTCTAGAAATGATATACCGGTGGCTTATAACCATGCACGTTATAGGACAAACTCGTGATATACCTGACATAAGCCGAACACTGCGCTATGCTCTTAAGACAATCAGAAATCTGGTTGGGCCAGTAATCCCGGTTTACTGGCGACTAGGGATCGGCGTTTTGTCAGCGCTCCTGACAAAACGCTTTCACATAAAAACTGAGTATATTAGGATCATGGCACAGGAAAGTCACAAACGTCTTGACCGCTGCGTTATCGTGTGTGTAATACACACTATGCGGAGCGTTGAGCTCATCCGCGAGCTGGAAAAGGCCGGTTGGGTATTGAAACGCGTTCGGGGCTCCCACCACGTATTCACTCATCCGCAACGGCGCGACCGCGTAGTTGTGCCGCATCCCAAACACGAACTCGGCGTCGGCCTCGTCGCCAAGATCCGCAAGCAAGCTGGCCTTCGTTAATGCGCTATCCGATCGCGATCGAACCTCGAACCGACAATTCTGAATACGGCGTCGTCATTCCCGATCTGCCCGGCTGCTTCTCGGCGGGGGAGACCTTGGAGGAGGCGATCGCGGGCGCGGAAGAGGCGGGATTGGCTTGGATCGAGACCGCGCTCGACGCCGGCGATCCGATCCCGCCGCCCTCGTCGCTGGAGGCGATCCGGGCCAACCCCGAATATTCCGGTTGGATTCTCTCGCTCGTCACCATCGATCCCGCGGCGCTCGACGACACGGTCGAACGGGTCAATATCACGCTGCCGCGCCGCATTTTGCGACGGCTCGACGACGAGGCGCGCGCCGCGGGCGAGACGCGATCGGGCTACATCGCGAAGCTTGCGATCGGCCGGTGATCCGGGGGCGAATCCGCCTCCGAAACGGAATTCCCTGCTCTCGCGACAAATTCCCTGCACATTCCCTGCTCTGCGTTAAAAAATTCCCTGCTCCCGCGCGCAGGGAATTTCTGCGGAAGATGCTCGAATCCCACGCCTTTTCGCGGCCCGTTTTCCCGAAAAACGCGAAATTCCCTGCTTTTTCCCTGCCGGCAGGGAATTCGGCCGTCAGCAGAACCGCACCGCCTCGCCCGCCGCCGGCGTCGTTACTTCCCCCTCCCACATCACGCGGCGGCCGCGCACGATCGTCCCGACCGGCCAGCCCGTCACGGTCTTGCCGTCGTAGGGCGTCCAGCTTGAGCGCGAGGCGATCCAGGAATCGCGGATCGTCTCGGCCCGCTTCATGTCGACGATGGTGAAGTCGGCGTCGTAGCCGGCGGCGATGCGCCCCTTGCCGAGGATGCGGAAAATCCGCGCCGGGCCGGCGCTGGTCAGGTCGACGAAGCGCTGCAAAGTAAGCCGCCCGGCGTTGACGTGGTCGAGCATGACGGGAATGAGAGTCTGCACCCCGGTCATGCCCGAGGGGCTGTCCGGGTAAAGCTTCGCCTTCTCCTCGAGCGTGTGGGGCGCATGATCCGAGCCCAGCACGTCGACGACGCCCTGTTGCAGCCCGCGCCAGATCCCCTCGCGATGCTTTGCCGCCCGCACCGGCGGATTCATCTGCAGCTTCGTCCCGAGGCGCGGATAGTCGTCGGCGCTCAGCGTCAGGTGATGCGGCGTCGCCTCGCAGGTCGCGACGTCCTTCGCTTGCACCAGCAATTCCATCTCCTCGCTCGTCGAGACGTGCAGCACGTGCACTTGCGCGCGCACCTCGCGCGCGAGCCGCACGAGCCGCTGGGTGGCGCGCAAGGCGGCGACTTCGTCGCGCCAGACCGAATGCGACGACGGATCGCCAGCGACGCGAAGCCCTCTTCTTTCGTTGAGGCGCTGTTCGTCCTCGCTGTGGAAGGCGGCGCGGCGGCTTATCTGCTTCAGGATCGCCAGCACCCCCTCGTCGTCGGCGACCAGCAGCCGCCCCGTGGAGGAGCCCATGAACACCTTGATCCCCGCCGCGCCCGGCAGTCGTTCGAGCTCAAAAATGTCGGCGACGTTGTCGTGCGTACCGCCGACCCAGAAGGCGAAGTCGCAATGCATTCGGTCCTTGGCGCGGGCCATCTTGTCGGCGAGCGCCTCGGCGGTCGTCGTCGTCGGATCGGTGTTCGGCATCTCGAACACGGCGGTCACGCCACCGAGGACGGCCGCGCGCGAGCCCGTCTCGAGATCCTCCTTGTGGACGGGGCCCGGCTCGCGGAAATGCACCTGGCTGTCGATGACGCCGGGCAGCACATGCAGACCCGTGCAATTAACGCGCTCGCCGGCCGAAGCTAAGCGCAAATCCCCGATCTCGGCGATGCGCCCATTGCGGACGCCGACGTCGCGTGAGAACGCGCCGTCCTGATTGACCATTGTTCCGTTCGCGAGAACGAGATCGAAAGTTCGCGGCATCGCTTTTCCTTGCGCGGGAGCGAAAGCGGCCTAATTTACCAGGCTCGGCATAGCAAGCGCGACCGGAGGACTGCCATGGCCAAGAAGGCTGCCCTGCTCGACGATCGCGGCGTCATCGCAGTCGGCGGCGAAGAGGCGGCGAGCTTCCTGCAAGGGCTGCTGACGAACGACGTCGAGCGGCTCGAGGAGGGCGAGGCGCGCTATTCCGGGCTTCTCTCGCCGCAGGGCAAGATTCTGTTCGACATGCTCGTCGTGCGCGCCCCCGGCGGGACTTTCCTCATCGACTGCGCCGCCGAGCAGGCGGCCGATCTCGCGCGTCGGCTCGGCTTCTATAAGCTTCGCTCCAAGGTTTCGATCGCCGACCAGAGCGCGGACCGCGCCGTCATCGCATACTGGGGCGACGAAGAGCCGGAAGAAGCGCCAGATTCCGTGCTCTACGCCGACCCGCGCGATCCCCGTCTCGGCTGGCGGGCGATCATGCCGCGCGACAAGGCGGTTCAGGTCGGCGAGGAGCACGCCCCGACCTACGAAGCCCTGCGCATCGGCGCCGGCATTCCGAAAGGCGGCGTCGATTTCGTGTACGGCGACGCCTTCCCCCACGACGCGAACTTCGACCTCCTTCATGGCGTCGATTTCGACAAGGGCTGCTATGTCGGGCAGGAGGTCGTCTCGCGCATGAAGCATCGCGGAACCGCGCGCAAGCGCGTGGCGCGCGTCAAGCTCATGGCCGAGCCGGCGTCGGCGGGAACGCCGGTCCTCGACGGCGAGCTTCCGGTCGGAACGCTCGGCTCGTCGTCCGGACGGGAGGCGCTCGCCATGCTGCGGCTCGACCGGGTCGAGGATGCGAAGGCGGCGGGCCGCGAACTCAGCGCAGGCGGCGTCGGGCTCGCGCTCGCCGAGTGAGGGCGGCCCGACGCCGTTGCGGGCCTCGAGGCTCGGTCGTCGCGGCCCAGGACGGCTCGCTGTTACGAGTCGAACGGGCCGAGTGACGCGCAGCGGTAGACGAGCACCGGAATGGTCGAGTGGGTGAGGACCTTGACGGTCTCGCTGCCGAGCAGCAGCGCCGACACGCCGCGCCGTCCGTGCGAGGCCATCACGATCAGGTCGCAGTCCTTGGCGTGGGCCGCGTCGATGATGGCGCGATAGGGCTGGTCGTGGACCTCGCGGATCGTGTCGCACGGCACGCCCGCCGCATCGGCCGCGATCCTCACCTGTTCGAGCGCCTGTTCGGCAATGCGGCGCGATTCCTCCTCGTATTCGTCCTCGCCGACCGAAACCAGAACCGCGTCCATGGAAGCGACGCGATAGGGCTCTGCGAGGGTGAGCGCCGTCACCTTGGCCCCGCACTCTTTGGCCAGCCGCACCCCGTAAAGCACGGCCTTGCGAGAGAGATCGGACCCGTCGGTGGGAATGAGAAGATGCTTGAACATGGCGCCCTTCGTTCTGTTTTGCGCTCAAACTAGGCGCATCGCTCCGCGGGCGCCAGAGGCTGCAACGACGTGTCCCGAGCGGGCGCGTAAGGCGCCGCGGAACCTCTGGGCCTCGCGCGGAGTTGCGATTCGGGGAACGCGCCGCTAAACTTTCGCCCCCGACAGGATGTATTGTCCTTCGGCTTCCACTGCAGGTTCACCGCTATCGCCAAGGAGCCGTCCCATGAGTTTCTCGCTCCCCGATCTGCCCTACGCTTACGACGCGCTGGGCCCTTACATGTCGCGTGAAACGCTGGAATATCATCACGACAAGCATCACCTGGCTTACGTCAACAACGGCAACGCCGCTCTCAAAGGCACCGAATGGGAGGGCAAGCCTCTCGAGGAGATCGTCAAGGGCTCGTTCGGCAAGAACGCGGCCGTGTTCAACAACGCCGGCCAGCACTACAACCATATCCATTTCTGGAAGTGGATGAAGCCGAATGGGGGCGGCCATATTCCGGGCGAGGTCGAGAGGGCGCTCAAAGACGCGTTCGGCTCGGTCGACAAGGCCAAGGAAGACCTCATCCAGGCGGGGGTGACCCAGTTCGGCTCGGGCTGGTGCTGGCTCACGCTCAAGGACGGCAAGGTCGAGGCGACCAAGACACAGAATGGCGAGAACCCGCTGGTGCACGGCGGCAAGCCGATTCTCGGCATCGACGTGTGGGAGCATTCCTACTACATCGACTATCGCAACCGTCGGCCGGACTATCTGAGGGCCGTCGTCGACCATCTCATCAACTGGGAATATGTGGCCGAGCTCTTCGGCCAGAAATGATCGGGCGGGAATGAGCGACGCCCTCCGGCTTTCGCCGGGGGGCTCGACCGCCTTAGTCGGTCAGATTGAACGTCTTGTCGGCGCAGACGTCGACGCCGGTCGAGTCCATCGTCTGGCCGTCGTCGAATGCGCCGTGCAGATCGACCTGGCAATTCTCGCCGCGAGGCATGTTGGCGACGGCCTGCTTACCGGGCTTCAGGAATCCCAGAACCTTTTTCATCTTGGCGGAGCCCGCGACCGCGGCGCTCAATTCGACGAGGCTGGCGGGCCTCGAATTGGTGATCGTCACTTTGATGGTGAGGACAGGCTTCGGCGCCGCTTTGGCCTTGTTCGGCGCCTTGGCCGACGCCGCGGCTCTGGCCGCCGCCGCCGTCGCGGTCTGCGGCATGCCTGCGCTAGCGGCGATGAGCCCGCACAAGACGCCCGCCGCGATCCTTGATGTCCATGTCATGGGCGAACGCTCCTCCTCGACGAGCGCCGTGCGTTTCTAAGTCAGCGCGTATGTGGCGCCTGACCCCGCCGAAAAAAGGGGGCGACGCCGGCCGACGCGAATTTGATCGGCCGCGGCCCACCAGGTTGAAACGTCCTGGAGGCGTCACATGTTCCGCACGCACGCGCTCTCGTGGGATTCGCGGTCGCGCCGTTGCCGTTCGGCCGCGCGCAGCATCGGGACGACGTCTTCGATCTTTTCCGCCACGCGGTAGCGAAGCTCGAAGCCGCGACGAATGAAGCCTGCGCCGTTCATATGAGCGAAGAGGGCGAGCAACGGGCGCCAGAAGCCGTCGATGTCGGCGATGAGAACCGGCTTGGCGTGGCGCTCGAGCTGCGCCCACGTCATCTGCTCGACCAGTTCCTCGAGCGTGCCGATCCCGCCGGGCAGGGCGACGAAGGCGTCGGCCCGGTCGAACATCGCCTGCTTGCGTTCGTGCATGTTCTCGACGATCAGCATCTCCTGCGCGGCGGTCAGGGCGTGTTCCTTGCGTACGAGGAAACTGGGGATGATCCCGGTCACGTAGCCGCCGGCCGCGAGGGTCGCGCGCGCCAGCCGGCCCATCAGACCGTCGCCGCCGCCCCCGTAGACGAGGCCGATCCCCTCGGCGGCCAGAATCCGCCCGAGCCCCTCGGCCGCTTCGCCGAAACGCGCGTCGTTTCCGTCGCCTGATCCGCAATAGACGCAGACGTTTCGAATCGAGTTCATGGAAAGCCTCGCTTGTCGGCTGCGATTTGCCGCGAGCGCCGAGCGCCGTCAAGGCGGACGCCCTTTATTCGAGCCCGATCTCGCTGAGGATGTCCGCCTCGTGCTCGCCGAGCTTCGGCGAACGGCGGGCGAGCGACAGCGGGGATTCGCTCATGATAATGGGGCTGCGAACGCCGGGGATTCCTTCGGGATCGATGCGCATGCCGCGCGCGACGAATTGCGGATCGGCGAAGAGGTCGGAGACCGTGTTGATCGGGCCGGCCGGGACGACGGCTTTTTCGAGCGCGGCGAGCAATTCGCCGCGCCCTTTAAGGCAGGTCTTCGCCGTCAGCTGGCCCGTCAGCTCCGTCCGGTTGGCGACCCGCGCCGCGTTGGTCGAAAAGCGGGCGTCCGCCGCAAGCGCCTCGAGGCCGAGCGCGGCGCATAAGCGGGCGAACTGGCTGTCGTTGCCGACCGCCACGATCACCCAGCCGTCGGCCGCCGGGAAGGTCTGGTAGGGGGCGATGTTGGGATGGGCGTTGCCCATGCGGCGCGGAGAGACGCCCGAGGCGAGATAGTTCATCGCCTGGTTGGCGAGCATCGCGCCCATCGTGTCGAGAAGCGCGAGGTCGATATGCTGTCCGCGGCCGGTGCGGTCGCGTTCGATCAGCGCCGCCTCGATCGCAATGACGCCGTAGAGCCCGGTGAACAGGTCGCTGACGGCGACGCCGACCTTCTGCGGCTCGCCGTCCGGCTCGCCGGTCACGTCCATGTAGCCGGACATGCCCTGGATGAGGAAATCGTAGCCGGCGCGCTCGGCGTAGGGGCCGGTCTGGCCGAAGCCGGTGACCGAGCAATAGACGAGGCGCGGATTGAGCGCGCGAAGGCTGTCGTAGTCGAGGCCAAATTTCTTCAGACCGCCGACCTTGAAGTTCTCGATCAGCACGTCCGACCGCGCCGCGAGCCGCCGCACGATCTCGCGCCCGCGTTCGGTCGCGAAATCGGCCGCGATCGAGCGCTTGCCGCGGTTGCAGCCGTGGAAATAGGCCGCGGCGCGCTCGCCCTTGGTCTCGATGAACGGTGGACCCCAGCGGCGTGTGTCGTCGCCCTGGGGGCTCTCAACCTTGACGACGTCGGCACCGAGATCGGCCAGCGTCTGCCCGATCCACGGGCCGGCCAGAATGCGCGCCAGTTCGACGACCCTGACCCCGGACAGCGCGCTCATGCCTTAGAAGAACGCCTGCAGGCTGGTCTGGGCGCGGCCGAGGATCAGCGCATGCACGTCATGCGTGCCCTCGTAGGTGTTGACCGTCTCGAGATTGGCGAGGTGGCGCATGACCTGATATTCGATCTGGATGCCGTTGCCGCCGTGCATGTCGCGCGCCAGCCGGGCGATTTCGAGGGCGTCGCCGCAATTGTTGCGCTTCATCATCGAGATCATCTCGGGCGCCGCCCGGCCCTCGTCCATCAGGCGTCCGAGGCGCAGCGCGCCCTGCAGCCCGAGCGTGATCTTCGTCTGCATGTCGGCGAGCTTCTTCTGATAGAGCTGGGTCGCGGCGAGCGGCCGGCCGAACTGCTTGCGCTCGAGCCCGTATTGACGCGCGCGCATCCAGCAGTCCTCCGCCGCCCCCATCGCGCCCCAGGCGATGCCGTAGCGGGCGCGGTTGAGGCAGCCGAACGGCCCCTTGAGGCCGGAAACGTTCGGCAGGAGCGCGTCCTCGGGCGCCTCGACGCCGTCGAGCACGATCTCGCCGGTGATCGAGGCGCGCAACGATAGCTTGCCCTCGATCTTCGGCGCCGAGAGTCCTTTCATGCCCTTCTCGAGAACGAAGCCGCGGATCTGCCCGTCGTGCGCCGCCGACTTCGCCCAGACGACGAACACGTCGGCGAGCGGGGCGTTGCTGATCCAGGTCTTCGATCCGGTGAGGCGATAACCGTTTGCCGTCTTCTCCGCCCGCGTCTTCATGCCGCCGGGGTCGGAGCCCGCGTCGGGCTCGGTCAGGCCGAAGCAGCCGATCAACTCCCCGCGCGCGAGGCGGGGCAAATATTTGCGTTTCTGCGCGTCGTCGCCGTAGGCGAAGATCGGATAGAGGACAAGCGAGCTCTGCACGCTCATCATCGAGCGGAAGCCCGAGTCGACGCGCTCGACCTCGCGTGCGACGAGGCCATAAGCCACATATCCGGCGTTGGCGCAGCCGAACTCCTCCGGCAGCGTCACGCCGAGGAGGCCGGCGTCGCCCATCAGGCGGAACAGGGCCGGGTCGGTCTTCTCCTCGAGATAGGCGCGCTCGACGCGCGGCCTCAGCTCCTTGGTCGCGAACTCTCGCGCTGTATCCCGGATCAGCCGCTCGTCCTCCGTCAGCTGGCTTTCGAGGAGGAGCGGATCGTCCCACTGGAAGGGACCGAGGCTCGGGCCGTGATGGGAGGTCATCGACGTCGCTCTTTGGTTGGCGTCGGCGGATAAGCGCGCATGCCCGATCTATATAACAGCGCCACGAACGGCGTCGAGGCCCGCGTTGACCCCGGCGCAGCCGCCTCGGACATCATTTCGCTAAATCTCCGTTGGACGATCCCGAGATGCAATGGACGCTCGATCTCGGGGAATAGAGGGATGACACATCCCCCGGATACCGGTCGGCTAACCGCCATCCTGCCGTGCAACGACCTGGACGCGTCCGAGCGCTTCTACAACAGGCTCGGCTTCACCCGTCCGGACGAAGAAAGACCGCCGCCGGGAGAGCCGGACGCGTATCGCATGCTGTCGAACGGCAAGGGCGGGTTTTTGCATCTGACCGAGCGGTCGAGGGCTGGCTCCTGCCGGGCCGGAACCCGTTCGGTCTTTATCTGTACGACGAGGATGTCGACGCCCTGGCACGCGAATTCGGGGGCGAAACGGTGGGGAAGCGCGGTCCGGAAGTCAAGCCCTGGGGTATGTACGAATTCGCGCTGTCCGATCCGGACGAGACGCTGGTTCGCGTCGGCTGGCCGACCCGCCTGCGAAAGACGCGCAGCTAGGGCTTCGGGTCGACGCCCGCAGCTATGCAGAATTTGCAATGCTCGATGCCGGGCCCCACGCGCCGTTCGAAGGCCCGCGGGCGCTCCCGTTCCGACCTGTTGTCTCCCTGATAAGCGCGATTTATCTCCCTGATAAGTGCGAGGCTCCCTGTTCCGTGAGCGGATATAAGCCCTCAGCAAGTCTTGGCAACATTCTGTAGTTGCCTGTTTTTTCGTAGCGTTCGGAGGCCATAAGTCTCAGAGAGCTCCCTGTTCTTTCCGCATTAACAGGGAGCGCCGCGGCCGACCAGGCCCGGGCCTGGTCGTCAAGCCATGCAACAGCCGTCTGGCCCGCTGCGCTTCGGAGAGATTGCGCAGCGCCGATGATCTTGCCGCCGGCGCCGTTGGAATTCGCAGACCCGCCCGCCTATCATCGTCCGCATGCAGAACGACCCCCTCTCGCACGGCCTGTGGGAAGCGACCGCGCGTCCCGCCCCTCCGACTTCCCCGCTCGCCGGCCATGTCACGGCCGACGTCGCCGTCGTCGGCTGCGGCTACACCGGCCTTTCCGCCGCGCTGAGGCTCGCCGAGGCGGGCGCGAAGGTCGCAGCGGTGGAAGCGGTCGAGATCGGCTTCGGCGGCGCGGGCCGCAACGTCGGCCTCGTCAACGCGGGCATGTGGGTTCTGCCGAGGAAGATGCTGAAAGTATTGGGGGCGGACTACGGCGAGCGGGCGCTTGCCTTACTCGGCGCCGCGCCGGCCGCGGTGTGGGAGACGATCGAAAAGTACAAGATCGACTGCGATCCCATCCACAACGGCACGCTGCATTGCGCCGTCGGCCGCGCCGGGCTCGCCGAGATCGAGGAACGCGCGCGGCAATGGGGCGAGCGTGGCGCGCCGGTCAAAGCGATTGACGGCAGGGAGGCCGCGGCCCGCATCGGCTCGGACGCCTACGCCGGCGCGCTCATCGACATGCGCGCGGGCACCATCCAGCCGTTGTCCTACGCGCGCGGCCTCGCCCGCGCGGCGATCGCCGCCGGCGCCGCGATCCATACGCGAAGCCCGGTGCGCGCGGCGGAGCGGAGAGGCGGAAAATGGATTCTGACGGCGGGCGAGGGGACCGTCGTCGCCGACTGGGTCGCGGTCGCGACCGACGCCTACGGCGGCGCGCCGTGGCCGCAGGGGCGGCGGGAGCAGATTCGGCTGCCCTATTTCAATTTCGCCACGCCGCCGCTCGACGCCGATCTTCAGGCCGCGATCCTCCCCGGCCGCGAGGGCTGCTGGGACACGCGGACGATTCTGAGCTCCTTCCGCTTCGACCGCGCCGGACGGCTCGTGTTCGGCAGCGTCGGCGCCTTGCGCGGACCGGGCCTAGCCGTCCATCGCGCCTGGGCGAAGCGCGCGCTCAAAAAAATCTTTCCCCGCGTAGGCGAGGTTCGATTCGAGGCGCAGTGGTACGGCATGATCGGCATGACGAAGGACGCCGTGCCGCGCTTTCATCGCCTCGCCGACAACGTCGTGACCTTCTGCGGCTACAACGGGCGGGGCATCGGCCCGGGCACCGTGTTCGGCCGCGTGCTCGCGGATCACATTGGCGGCCGGATCGCCGAGAAGGATCTCCCGCTGCCGGTCACCGCGCCCGACGCCCCGGCGCTGTCGTCGCTGCGGGAAGCCTATTACGAGGCGGGCGCCCAATTCGCTCATGCGGTGGGCGGATGGGTGTGAACCCTTCTCCCCATAGCCCGTCTTTAGACGGGCGTCCTTCCGGACGCCCTATGGTGGGAGAAGGCGGCGTGTAGCGCCGGATGAGGGGTTCGCACCGCGAGGCGCGCTGCATCACGGCGCTGTCGCGTGATCAACCGGGGTGATTGCTGACACTTTGGACCGGGGAGCGGGGAAACTTTGCGCGGACTGCGACGAAAGTCGCAGAGCCTTATATTCACCATGTTCCCTCGCTAAGTGAATCTATCGATGTCGGCCGACGTGGTTTCGCGTCTTTTCGACGCGCGACGAAAGCTTCCGCACCGATAGCGGAAGCTGCATTTTACGCTTTCGCTCGACGTAACTGCACTACGGGAAGATTCTATGGCTACGGGAACCGTAAAATGGTTCAATGCGACAAAGGGGTTTGGTTTCATACAGCCTGACGACGGCGGGAAGGACGTGTTCGTCCACATCAGCGCGGTCGAGCGGGCCGGATTGCGCGAGCTCAACGAGGGCCAGAAGCTGGCCTACGACATCGTGCCCGACAAGCGCACCGGCCGCTCGTCTGCCGGCAACCTGAAGGTCGCCTGAACCCCTTCCGCTCGCGTTCTGACCTTACGTTAAAGCCCCGGCCGCAAGGCCGGGGCTTTTTGCCGTCGTCGCAGGAAGCGAAGCGGCGAGTCGCCACCCCGCCGCCCGCCCGGGCGCGTGGCGGAGCGCCTCATCGCTTCGTAATGATCACCTCGAGATACTCGCTCGGCGTGACCATGGCGCCGTCGCTGGCTTTGTTCATTCGCGCGATGAGGGCATGCAGATCCGCCTGCAGTTCGTCTTGCCTGGCAGCCTGTCGGACTGGTTATTGCGGTTGATCGCCGAGAATGGTTTTGGCAGGTCGGAGCAGCGTCGGGGCGTTGGGTCGAGTGCAGAAGGCGGTTGAAGGGCCGGATATCGCGTTTCCTGGGGCCTGTCGGCCGAGCCGGCGCACCTCAGCCTTGTCAGGCGGGGACGCGAGGGCAAATAACCGCTTGATGTTCCAGGCCATGGTGACGAGGCTCCATTCGGGCGCCCGCGAGGCCGCGCAGCGAAAATTGACGGAATCCCAGCGCCGATTTGATGATCCCGAACACCGGCTCCGGCATCTGCTTGCGCAGCGCGTAAAGCGCCCGGCCCGCCGGCGTCTTCAGC
>Ga0074044_10001352_pt1 | contig 22318 bp, 17 predicted proteins | sample BogForMeECP23OM1_FD_94443 | JGI IMG/M metagenome (GOLD analysis project Ga0074044, IMG submission 94443) | Bog forest soil microbial communities from Calvert Island, British Columbia, Canada - Bog Forest MetaG ECP23OM1 | ecosystem: Environmental > Terrestrial > Soil > Wetlands ...
AATGATGACCAGCAACCCGCTGAGGATGATGGTGAGATCCAGGCGCCAGCCCAGCATGGTGGAGAGGATGATGGCCGGCGCGTAAATCGTGATTCCGGCGGCCAGCCCGCGTTGCAGGAGGAAAAGCGCCGCGCCGAGCAGGCGGGTTTTGGCATCGAAACGCCGTCCCAGAAACTCATAGGCCGTGTACACGTTCAAACGCCGGTACATCGGCAGGAATACCGCGGCAATAATGATCAGGGCCAGCGGCATGCCGAAATAATTCTGCACAAAACCCAGCCCGTCCTGATAACCCTGGCCGGGCGTGGAAATGAACGTGATGGCACTGGCTTGGGTAGCCATAACCGAAATACCAATCGTGACCCAGCCGATGTTTTGGTCGCCCTTCAGGTAGGCGCTCAGATCACGATGGCCGCGCGTGCGCCAGATGCCGTAAACGGCGATTCCGACCATGGAGCCGATCAGGACGACGAAATCGAGCAGGCTCATGAAAAGATCCTGGTCAGTGCAAAGAGCAGGACCACCCACAGGACGAAGCAGCCGATTACAAAAACGTAAACGCCGCGCCAGGTGCGTAGTCCCGGCAGGCCGGTCGGCTCGTCAGAGAGAGTTTCCACGGTCCCAATTGGAGTTATGAACTTGTCCGTTGGGTAGGGCGCGTCAGTCCTCTGCGCGCCGCGGTTGTCAACAGGGGTGTTCGATCCGTTCCCGACGGCGCGCACGGAGTGACGCGCCCCACCTTGAGGCGCAGGGGCGGATTGATCGGGCGGCGGTTTCATTTCCCCAGCGAGACCAGGTTGGCAAACAGCCGGTAGGCGCCGGGAACACCCGCCGGGAGCTGCCGGAAAAACACCAAACTGGTATAGACGAAATAACCCTTGCCGTATGGCGCCACGAGCAGTCCGCCCTTGAGCGGGGCTTCACCGGGATCGTTGCAGGCAAGGATCGGCGTGAAATGTTCGTCCCACTGGTTCGGGAAGTAAATCCCCCGCTCCTGCACCCAGCCTGTGAAATCGGCGGCCGTGATTTTGTTCGGCGTGTTCAGCACCGGGTTGTCCGGCGCAAGAAAGGTCACCGTCGCGTTCTTGTCCGTTACGCGGTCGCCCGACAGATGCAGGTCGTAAGGCGCGAGCTTGAGCGTCCGCGAGTTTTCCGGCCGGTTGTATTGCGCGACAACCGTGCCGCCGGCCTCAACGTAGGCGAACAGCCCGGGCAATTGCGCCGTCAGATTGGTCCGGACATTGAAAGCGCGCACCCCGATGACCACGGCATCAAGGCCGTGCAACCGTTCGGGCGTGAGGTCCGCGTCGGTCAAGGTCGTGACCGCATAACCCATCTGCTTCAAGCTGTCGGCCACGCTGTCACCGGCCCCCGGGAGGTAGCCGACCTTGCGGCCACGGATGGCGAGGTCGAGGCTGACGGCCTTGAGACTCGCCGGCGGCTGGAGCAATTGCAACGGAATGTGCGGGTAATTGATTTCCTTGCGCTCATTCTGATAGCGCACACCGCCAATCTCCGCACGGGCGATGATTTTGGCTGTGGTGGACTCGGCCGGCGCGGTAACGGTGAATTTAAACCGTGTGTGGTCACCAACCTTGGCCAGATGGAAAGATTGTTTGACGAGATTGACCTTCCAACCGACCGGCGCTTCCAACTGCACGGTGCCGGCCACCCCGGCGCGATAGGCGGTAATTTCGACTTCCACCGGACGGGACTTGCCGGGCGCAAACAGTTCGACCTCGGAACCGAAACCGAGCGAGACGGGCGGAATCACATCCAACCGGCGGCGGATTTCACCCCGGGCAGGATTGCTGGTGACCTGCACCGGCTCATCCGGAACAACCAGCGTCTGGCCGCCGACTTCGAAAATTTGTTCAACGGGAAACAACGGCGGATTTTCCGGGCGGCCAATCAACGTGGGATCATCCACGCGGAACATGCCCGGCGTGCCTTCTTCGCGCAACCAGTAAGGCTGGGTCAGCGGCGTGCTGGCGGGCAGTGTCTGCACCGAATCCACCAAAGCCGGTTGGTCCGGACGCAATTCCACCGCGTTGGTGATTCCACTCCCGGTGACCGGATAGCGCACGCCCAGCCAGCGGACCGGAACGCTGGAACGCACGATGGCAGCATGGTGCATCTTCAACGACTCGCCCGGCACGACTTCGGCCTGGGGAATCACCGTCTCCACTTCGAGCCCGAGACAGGCCTGCAGGATGCGGTCGAGTTGGGCGCGTTTTTCGACGACCAGAGGATCGGTTGTCGGTAAAGCGGTCAACTGGCTTCGCAATTCCAACAACACCGGCACACTCGCGGAAGGATTTTCGGGGTTGAATTTGGCAATGACGTCATCCGCCAGTTTGCCAATGTCAGCACCGCCGGGCACACGGCTCCACGTGGTGTTCACACCATCAAGGATGTCGTTGGTCGCAGACTCGCCGTCCAGGGTCTGGAATGACTCGGTTCTTGGTCCGCCACCACCACCAAAGCCCCGGAAATTGTCAAAACCCTGGGTTTTGTGCATGGCGCGGCTGCGCCCGGCAACTTCGGCAAATGATTCCCCGGAAACCGGGTCATTGCCCTTGATTTCCATCTGAATGGCGTTGGTTCCGGTTCCGCCGCGCTGGAAACCGCCCGCATTCCAGAGAATGCGTTTGGGCTGCCATGGCGTCAGTTCCCGGAGTTGGTCGGGAAACGCATTGGTGTCGCCGGCCAGTTTGAATGCCTCAAGGGCGAGCACCGTTGACGCCGTGTGATGACCATGCGTACCGCCCGGCACGGGAGAAAAACGTACGATGAGCACGTCCGGTCGGAATTCGCGAATGACGCGCACGACATCGGACAACACTTGTTGTTTGTCCCAGATGTTCAGCGTTTCGCGGTAATCCTTGGAAAACCCGAAGTCAACGGCGCGGGAGAAAAACTGGCGGCCACCGTCGAGGCGGCGGGCGGCGAGCAGTTCTTGGGTGCGGGCCACGCCCAATTCCTCGCCGAATTCCGGACCCAGCACGTTCTGACCGCCGTCACCGCGCGTCAACGAGAGGTAGGCGGTCCGGTAATTTCGCCCGCGCGCCAGATAGGCAATCAACAGGGTGTTTTCATCGTCGGGATGCGCCGCGATGTAAAGCACGCTGCCCATTTCACGGAAGCTTTGCAGTTGCTGCAAAATGGCGGCTGGCGGCGGCAATTCGGCGGCTTCACCGGCACCGGCGCCCGCCAATATACAGATGCCGGCGATGGCAAGGTATGGTAGCCAGCGCGTGCGCTGGGCCTGCCTTTTGAGTGGGATTGTCATGCTCTTAATTAAACCTCCAACTCAGGACGCGCATCGGAGCCATGAACCTTGTAGCCGCCAATGTGAATTGGCGGATCCGTTCCGCATTGGCCATCTCCGCCGTTTCACAACGGCGGCTACGAAAGACGGGTTCATGAGTAGAAAGAAACCGGTCAAGTACGGCCAAATACCAAGGCTTGTCTCTACACGCTATTTCTTGACGGTGAACGGCACCGAGAACTGGGTGTTTTCCCACATCATTTTCAGCACGCCTCCACCTGAAGGATTTTTATCGATGGCCATCGTGAACTGGTCCACCGTCTTGTCCAACGCGGCTTTCTTCAGATCAATCCGCGCCAGCTCATTCGTCGCTTCACTCTGTTCTTTATACGGAATGCCCCACTGCCCGGTCTTCTTGTTGACGATCAGCTTCGCGGTGCCGTCGGCGGCGGGCAGGGTGAACAACGAGTAGGTGCCTGCCGGAACCGTCGTCCCGCCCATCATGATTGGCTGTGCCGTGGTTAGAAGTGTCGCTTCGTCGGCCCCCGTGCGCCAGACTTTGCCGTAAGGCACCAGCCCACCCCAGATCTTGCGGACTTCGCCGCTCTTGGGGTCCTTGGAATAAGGACGCCCATAGACAATCGTGACCTTGTTGCCATCAATGGCCGAGCTGATGGTTTCATGGGGGCTGATGCGTTTTCGCTGGGCCATCAGCGGTAATGCGGTGGCCAGGATGACGCCGATAATGAGTGTGGATTTGATTTTGTTCATGGTTTTCTCATTGGTTTCGTTGGTTATCTATGGTTGAAAGCTTGGTCTGGATGGAGGCAACCGGCGTCATTACTTCAAGCTGGAGACAAGGTCTTCGTTCAGCTTTACATAGCCGGTATCTTTGGCTTTGATCGCAAGTTCGGTCGAACGTTTGGCGGCGGCAATGGCGCCTTCCTTGTCGCCGAGCTTGGCGAGAATTTTTGCCTTCAGGTGGACGATGTAATACGCTTCACGTTGGGCGATGGCCGCCTCAACCCATTTGCGGGCTTTCTCCAAATCCTGGCCGTGATCATAGTAAAACATGGCCGCCGGGTAATAGGGCTTGTTGCCCTCCGGCGTGGCCATCACGGCTTCGATCTGCGGCACCAGCTTGCTGACCAGTTCGACTTCGAGCTTCACCGGCACGCGGGTCTTTTCCCAGGTGAGATTGAGCGTGGCGGACTCGTCGCGGAGGTCGTTGATGTCAATCGTGAACGTCTCAACGGGTTTCGCAAGTTTCACGGGCGTCGCCTTGAACCGCACCAGGTCGTTGGTCGGGTTGTAGTTGAAGATGCTCGCGGTCGTGTCCTTGTGGATGATCACGGTCCACTCTTTTTTACCGGGAATGGTGTAAAGGGCATATTGGCCGGCGGGAACTTCCGTGCCGTTGAGCTTGACGGCGGTGCTGAGGGAAATTTTGGTGGAGGCATTCGCGCCCGTGCGCCACACCTGGCCGTAAGGGACCAGGCCGCCAAAGATCGGACGGGCCTTCACACCCGGCCGGGAATAGACAATCTCGATGTCGGTGAGACCGACGTGCTGTTTAAGCGTGCAAGCGGGACTGGCAGCCGGAAAATCAACCTTGGGTGTCTGGGCCAACAGCCCGCAGGTGAATACCAGTCCGGAAGCCAACACCAGAGAGGACAGTAGTATTTTTGAGTTCATAGTTGTTACAGACTTATGACTACCCGGCCAAAAAGAAAGAGAAAAATGATGAAAAAAGGAACTGAATTTACGGCATTTTTTGCAACGGCCCTCTGTGAGCGCCGGTGTAATCAATGGCGACGGTCATCCCGACACAGAGTCGGGGCAGTGCAACACGACAGCAAGATTTCTTCTCATCGTGACAGCCCGCGCCGGGTGGTTTAGCCTTCGTCCATGCAGCAAACGACGTTGACGCTGGGCCACTCGCCGGACCCCGATGACGCCTTCATGTTTTACGCGCTGGCGAAGGATTTGATCCCGACGCACGGCTTCCGGTTCGAGCACATTTTGCAGGATATCCAGACGCTGAACGAACGCGCCACGCGCGGCGAACTCGACATCACCGCCGTCAGCATCCACGCCTATGCCCATGTGAGCGACCAATACGCGTTGCTGCCCAGCGGCGCGAGCATGGGCGAGGGTTACGGCCCGATGCTGGTGGCCAAACAAAAGTTTTCCAGGGCGGAGATGGCGAAGAAAAAAATCGCCGTTCCCGGCACCATGACCAGCGCGTTTCTGGCGTTGCAGCTCTGGCTCGGTGACACATTGCCGCAAAGCGCCAAAAAAACTTCGGATTTCGGATTTCGGACTTCGGATTTCAACTATGTTGTGGTTCCCTTCGATCAAATATTCAAAGCCGTTCTTTCCGGCGCGGCGGACGTTGGCCTTGTCATCCATGAAGGCCAGTTGACGTATCAAAATGAAGGTTTGGTCGTTTGCGAAGACCTGGGCGTTTGGTGGGGAAAAGAAAACGACGGTTTGCCGCTGCCGCTCGGCGGGAATGTCATTCACAAGAAATTCGATTCGTCGGCGCGCCGGAAAATTTCCGGCATTCTCACCGCGAGCATCCAATTCAGCCTCGACCATCGGGCCGAGGCGGTGCAGCACGCGCTGCAATTCGCCCGTGACATGGGCCGCGATCTCGCCGACAAATTCGTTGGGATGTATGTGAACCACTGGACGCTCGATTATGGCGACAAGGGCAGGGAAGCGATTCGCCGTTTTCTTGGCCAGGCCTTCGAGCGCGGCCTGATTCCGCACCGGCAGGAACTGGAATTTGTGGTTTGATGGATTGAGCCAAATGATTTTGCCTGAACATCAAAACAACGCGAGCTCGGGATTCAAATTCACCCGCGCGTTGTCCAACCCTGTCTGTCTTTGCCTGCTGCTGGTCGCGGTGACATTGGCGGTTTATTGGCCGGTCACGCGTTGCGACTTCGTCAATTACGATGACCCGGACTATTTTTCGTCCAACGCCCATGTCCAGGCGGGTCTGACATCAGACAATGTGGTCTGGGCCTTTTGCACGGGCTACGCCAGCAATTGGCATCCGCTGACGTGGCTGTCCTTGATGCTCGACCGGGAATTGTCCGGCCCCGGGCCGGCCGGGCCGCACTTCACAAATCTGTTGTTTCACCTCGCCAACACGGTGCTGCTTTTTTTGTTGCTCCGACAGATGACGAGTCTTCGTCCTGACACGGATATTGGGGCTCTCGCCTCGGCGAAGCCTCCGGCGCAGCCTGGGTCGTCCACGCAGGCCGCGGTGAATTGGCGCAGCGCCTTCGTGGCCGCGCTGTTCGCTTTGCATCCATTGCACGTGGAATCGGTGGCGTGGATTTCGGAGCGCAAGGACGTTTTGAGCACATTTTTCGGGCTGCTGGCACTCTGGGCGTATGCGCGGTTTGTCCAGAAGTCAGCAGTCAGAAGTCAGAAGTCAGAAGTTGAAAATCAGGTCTCCGGCCTCCGGCCTCCGACCTCCGGTTATTACTGGCTGGCATTGTTGTTCTTTGCCCTCGGTTTGATGAGCAAGCCCATGCTGGTGACACTGCCGCTGGTGATGTTATTGCTGGACTGGTGGCCGCTAGGAAGAGTGTCGAGGGTCGAGGGTCGAGTGCCAAATGCTCCTGCTCCGGCCTCTCAACTTTTAACCTTCAACCGTTTGGTTTTGGAAAAAATCCCATTCTTCGTGCTGAGCGCAATTTCGTGCGTTGTGACCTTCATCGCACAGCAAAAAGGCGGCGCGGTCACCAAACTGGCAGGGATTTCAATGACTGGCCGGGTTGCAAATGCCTTCGTTTCCTACGCCCGCTATCTGGACAAGACCCTTTGGCCGTCTCCGCTGGCCAATCCCTATCCGCATCCGGGGCATTGGGGATTTCCCCTGGTGATTTATTCCGTGGCATTGGTTGCCGGCCTGTCCGCGATTGCCGTTTTGTTTGCCCGGAGGTTTCCGTTCTTCTTCACCGGCTGGTTTTGGTTTGTCGGAACATTGGTTCCGGTGATTGGGTTGGTGCAAGTGGGAATTCAATCCATGGCCGACCGATATACTTATGTTCCTTTGATCGGCTTGTTCATTATTTTTGTCTGGGGCCTCGCGGAGACAGGCATGAGCCGGCAGGTGCCGAAAACATTGATTGCGGTTTTGATCGCAATGGTTCTCGTTGTCAGCGCCCTGCGAACCAGAAACCAGTTAAGTTATTGGCAGAATAATGAAACCCTTTTTCGCCACACACTTGCCGTGACGGAAAATAATTATCTCGCCTACAACAACCTCGGCACCTGGCTGTCAAAAAGGGGGCAAATCGCCGAAGCCATGGACTGCTTCCGTAAATCCCTGCAAATCAATCCCGACAATTCCGATGTTCTGTATAATTTGGGCAACGCCTTCGCCAAGCTTGGCAACTGGGACGAAGCCATAAACAATTATCAACGTGCCCTGCAAATCACTCCGAACCAGCCCGACGTCCTGGACAACCTTGGCTTCGCGCTCGCGGCGAAGAAACAATTTGCCGCTGCCGTCGTTTGTTTCGAGGCGGCGTTGAAACTGAATCCGGATTACGCCGACGCGCACAACAATCTCGCCACGGTTTTGTTCATCCAAAAAAACTACAAAGAGGCCGGCCGGCATTTCCGCGAAGCCCTCCGCATCACGCCCGGCAACCCGCAGATTTACAGCAACCTCGGCGATGCCCTGGTGAAACAAGGGGAAACCACCGAAGCGGTGCGGTGTTATCAGGAAGCGTTGTGGCTCAAACCCGGCGACCCCCAAATCAGGGCGAAATTGCAGGCGCTGGGCGCACAAATCTCAAATTAAAATTCGAATTGCGCCGTCACGGCCAAGCGCGGCGATCAAATTATAAACGTCCTGTCGCAGACAAAACGCCACGTCATCGCGCAGTTCGGGAATCGCCAGCAACCGCCGCGCATTTTCCGCATCTGAAACAACTTCGAGCAGGTTGGACTTCGCCTTCCGCCAGGCGTTGCGGGCGGTTTCGGCCGAATCCGAAAGGGTAGGGCGCGTCACTCCGTGCGCGCCGTGCGATTGCTGTTGAACCAGGACGTTCGATTCAACCGGCGGCGGGCAGGGGACTGCCCGCCCTACCTTCAGATTTTGGGTGACAGGTTCATTTGCCAACATTTCGCCCAGTGCGCCCGCCGCCAGCACGTCCTCGGTGGCGATGTTTTCACGCGTGCCCGCGCACACGAGCACGATTTGCGCTGGTTGAAGCCGGCGGATGAATTGGGCGGTGGCCGTGAGATTCAAAAACGAGGCGGCCAAAACTGTTTGCGCACCCGTGCACGCGCGCAGCGCGCGGGTGCCGTTCGTCGTCGTCGAAACAATCGTTTTGCCGCGGACCTTTTCCGGCGTGTACTCGCGCGGCGAGTTGCCGAGGTCAAAATCATTGCTGCCGGTCTGCGCGGCGCGGATTCTCACGCCGTCGCGTTCGCCGCCGAGCAGGATGTCCGGCTGTTTCTGGCGAATGGCCAGTGCTTCGGCGATTTCACTCACGGGGATAATGGCCTTCGCGCCATTGTGCAGCGTGGTTACAAACGTGCTCGTGGCGCGGAGCACGTCGAACACGACGCAGGTGGCGTCGCGCAGATCACGTTTCGCGAGTGCGGGCAGTTCCGCCGGTGAAAGAATGGCATCAATTTTCATTTTATGTCGCGCGAAGGACACAAAGCGGTGAAGAAGTTTTTCAGTCTAACGTCAAGCTCAGGCACAGCCGCTGAAGACTGCGCACCAATGAAGCCGGGGAACAGCGAATCTCTCCACAGCTGAAAAACTGAAGGGTCAGCGACTGTTGCCTGCAGCGTTTTGTTCGGCGCTCTGGTTGGATGTATCATAAGACTCCAGTTTTGGCACTCTTGGCGTAGGCAACGAGTTCGGGGCGCAAGTTCGGGGTGCGGGAAAGAAACTCGTCAATGATGTGGGCAACGCTGGAATAATAATGCAGGAGGCTCGGTTTCTGGCGGCATACGCTTAAATCATCCGCAAAAACCACAAGGCTGTCAAATTCCCTGTTACCGTATGCGAAGGGGATATTTCCGAAAGCAAAGATTCAATTTAGGGGGCATTTTCAGCAACAATCTATTATGACATGACCTTTTCTTCGCAAGTTGGCAAGGAACAAGCTTATTATACCGGAATTGATGGACACAATGATTTGTAAAATTCTTGTCGCAGTCCAGATCTTCGCGGCTGGCAACGTGGCTTACTTTGAAATCCGAAGGTTGTTTCAATTTTTACGGACCAATTTCAATAAATCGAAATCATCGCAAGGCCATTAGGATTCATCCGTTCCCGGGGGCAGCAACGGCCAATGTCCAAAAATGAGATGGCTGGTCGCCGCCAGCCCAACCCCGGACCACCAGGCCGGGGACTCAGAACAACCTGCGACTTCCCGGCAACGTGTCAATCAAATGGAAAGTCCCGCAAGGGACGGCAGAGGTTTTCTTTCGTCCCTGCGGGACTTTGATGAATGTGCGTCATTGAACCCAGCGCTGAAGCACTGGGCTATTTTCAAAACCACATCCCTATATTTTAAATCGCATCATCATTTCATTTTCGTCCGCATGTAATGAAAAAGGTATTGCTGGGCGTAACCGGCGTGCAGCCCGAAATGGGTTGCGGCAAAATGCCGCAGCCGTTTGTCACTGACCCGGCGGCGTGGGAAATAAAGTTCGCGCAGCGCGCGCTCAACCCACACGTCCACTGGAAACGCGCCATCGAAGCCGTAGGCGAAGAGCAGGACGCAATCGGCAATTTTGCAGCCCACGCCGCGCAGTTTCATCATTTCCTCGCGCGCCCCGGCCAGCGGCAAATGGCGCAGACGTTCCAGGTCAAACCGGCCGCCGGCGATTTGGCGCGCGGCGGCGAGCAGGTGGGGCGCGCGAAAACCCATTTTGCACGCGCGGAGTTCGGCTTCGGTGACGCTGGCGAGCCGTTCAGCAGTGGGAAAGGAATAAATTTCACCTTCCTCCACGAGTCTGGTAGGGCGCGTCACTCCGTGCGCGCCGGGCGATTGTTGTTGAATCGGGACGCTCACTTCATCCGGCGGCGGGCAGGGGACTGCCCGCCCTACCTGTGCCGGGATGATTGATTCTCCGAATCGTTCGCAGAGCAGGGCGACGATTTGGCGGATTTGGACGATTTGTTTGGTCGAAGACAAAATAAACGACGCGAGACATTCCCACGGGTCCTGCCGCAGCACGCGCAAACCGCGACACGCGGCGACCGCATCGCGCATCGGCGCGTCATCGGGAAAAGTTTTGAACACGGCGCCCAAATCCGTTTCGGTTTGCAAATAGTCGCGCAACCACCGCCAGTCGGCGACCGGCCCGGCGGTTTCAGCGCGAATGCCGTCGCGCATTTGTGTCAAACGCACCCAACGTTGGCCGATGACGCCAACCCAGGAATCATTGCCGGGTTGCCAGCGGAATGCCTGGCCGGAGTCCAGCGTCGCGGCCAGATCGTAATCGCGAACGCGCAGAAGAGTTTCTGTTGAAGCGTTTTCCAATTGTTCTCGTCCTCGTCCTCGAACAACTCGAATCGAGGACGAGAACGAGGACGAGGAGGAATCAGAGGCAGTCACGACCATCGGCTTTCGGCTTTCAGTTCTCACTTCGCACTTCTTATTTCTCACTTCAAATTATGGCATGCCCAGAGATGCACGCGGCGGAAGACGCGTTTGCCGATTTTGATTTCGAATTCGCCGAGGTCGGTGACGGACTCGAATTCTTGGAGCATTCGCGGCGGCAGGGGAAAAGGCGGCGACACTTCGCCGTAACCGACCGTTTGATGCGTCAGCCATTTCCAAAACCAGCCAGGTTCGAGCGGGTAGGGGTCAAGTTCGCTGACGTAAATGGCATTTTGGCCCTGGCGCTGGGCGCGGTAGTCGTAATCCGGCCAAAAGTAAAATTGGTTTTCCGGTTTATCCGAATCCACGCAATAAACGAGCGGCCCGGCTTTCAACGCCGCGCGTGCCTGCGGCAAATAAAATGTAAACAACCCGGTCATGCCGTAATGATCGGCGATGATGAAGGCGGGCTTGCCCCCGGCCTCCAATTTTTCGCGCTCGCCTTCGATCAGCGCGGTGGTCGGCCTCCACGCGCGCACGCGGCGCAAGGGGTCTTTTTCACCGGGCAATAATTGTCCGGCGACTTTGCCAATGAGATTGCTCTGGAACAGGATCGCAACGGCGAAGAAGCCCAGCGCGAGGCCGGTCGCCAGAAAAGGTTTGGCGATGTGCCGCCGCTCGTCCCAATACGCGACCATCAGACAAAACATCGGCAACACGGCGGGCGCAATCCAATTGGGCAAAATCCGCGAATGAAACGACCAAAGCCAATAGCCGAAGAAGACCGGAGCGCCCATGCAGAAAAAGTAAAGCCACAGCCCCGACATCTTGTGTCGGGGCTGTTTCCAAAAGGCCAACATTGCCCACAGAGTGCCGACGAAGAAAATCGGATTCAGCAACCCGGCTTCCACAAACAGAAAATCCCGGAAAAAGCGCAGCGTTGGCTTCCATGGTGATCCCAGTCCCGCATTGCCCGCGACGTGATGAACGGTGATCCATCCGTGTTGTGCATTCCAGATGATGACCGGCAGGGTGCAAAGCAAAAAAATCAGCAATGCCAGCCACGGGCCGGGTTTTCTCAAATGCATTCGTGCCGCCGGCCAAAGCGCGAAAAAAATCGCCCAACATGCAATTTGGCAGGCCGCGGTGTATTTACAGAGAAAACCGAGGCCCATGGCGAGGCCGACGACCAGCCAGTCGCGGGTTTTGCCATCCGGCTGCGCCGCGCGCCAGCCGGCCACCAGCGCCCACATCCAGCACAGCACCATCGGCGGGTCAATCGTTAGCAAAATCGTGCCGATGCCGAGCAACGGCGCGGCGGTGACGATGAGCAACAGCCAAAACCCAGCCTGCGCGCTGACTTCGCGTGCGAAGAAGCGCAGCACCATCACGCTCAAAATGGCGGCGAACAACGGCGAACAGAACCGCACGCCAAACTCTGTGTCGCTCCACAGCGACGTGCTCGCAAACTGAATCAGCGCGATGCCCATCGGCTTGCTGTAGTACGACAGCGCGAGGTGTTTCGACCAAAGCCATTGATAAGCTTCGTCCTTTTCCAAATCAATCGTGCCGCTGGCAATGTAAATCCAGCGCGCGATGAGCATGGCGAAGATTGCGAGGTAGCCGAGGCGAAGCCAGTGCGTGGCGGGTGACGGGTGGTGAGTGGCAAGTTTCGGTTCAGATTCTGAATTTTGGAGTCCAGCTTCCGGAGGCAGGAGCGAGGGCAATTGCGCGTGCCAGACCGGGAACCATTTTTTTCCAATCCACCGCCACCCCGCTTGCAGCGCAACCGCTCCCGCCGCCGCGTAACCCGCGCCCAGAATCGCGCCGACGAGCACGTCGCCGGGATAATGAACGCCGTTATAAACGCGCGAAAGTGAAACGGCGAGCGCCATCGGCAGCATGAACCAGAGGCTGCGCCGGTAATAAATGAAAAGAATCATCGTGGCGGCAAACCAATTGGCCGCGTGCGAGGAAGGCATGCTGGTGCCGCTGCCGATACTGGCCGACATATCCACGCCGCTGTCACCGGCCTCAGGCGGGATATAGCCTTTGCCGATCTTGCCCCACTGCCGCGCCTCGGGCAGCGTGACGAATGGGCGCGGGCGGGCGACCGCGTGCTTGATGGTGTTGCAGATGAAGGTGTCGCCCAGCGGCAGGATTAAAACCAGCAGCAGAACGCAAAGTCTCAGGCGGGCATTGCCTTTCCAAAGCAAGCCGACGCCGAGCAGGAACACGGCGGGAAAGAAAAAGGCATTGCCGCTTAAAACCGGCATGAGCCAATCGAAGAACGAGTTGCTCAACGACCGGTTGACGAAAAGAAACAGGCTTGTATCCAGCGCTTGCAGCCAGTGCATCGGCGACAATGTAACGGGAAATTAGCGGTTGAAAACTCAATTGCGCGTTGGAATGTTCGGTGTCCCGCCTTCAGGCGGTTCGGTCTGTGCCAGCGTGGAACTCAAATTTTTTCATTTGCCGCACTTGTCGCGCCGAAACGTAGTGAAGGTGGAAAAAGGTGCCCGTCCTCCGTAGCAGCACTGCGGAGGGTGGACAAAATTCGCCGATTGGTGACGTCGCTCCCGTTGCGATATATTTTAGGTTGGACTGCATTTGTCCAACCCACTCCGTTAAACTGCACCCAAAAATGTGAACAACTATGGCTTGTCACACAGAGACAAGAGAGTTACGAACAGTTCCGGTTCAGACACTCCGGGTGATCATCATGTGAAGTTTTACGCGCATACTGCGGATGGCGAGAATGGGGAAGCCCTGCCGGAATCCACTGGCAAATGGCAGCCGCTGGCGTTCTCCCTCGCCCGTTCGACGGGAGAGGGTGGCCGAAGGTCGGGAGAGGGTTGCAACGTTGCCAACCTGGCGAAACAATTCGCATCCCCGCTCGGCCTCCCCGCCGAAGCCGAACTGGCCGGGCTGTTGCAGGGTAGCGCGAGTGACTCGCCTGCCCCGGTTGGCGACCCGCCGACCGGCATCGTTTGCTCACCAATTTTATGAAACCCTATCCCGTCCAACTTGAAATCTCCGGACCGACCGCGATATGGACGCGGCCCGACACTGGTTCTTCTCCAGTTTCTTACACCGCCCCGACGTTCAGCGCGGTGAAAGGCATCTTTGAATCCGTCTTGCGCTGGAAGTCGGTGAACGTGCGCCCCACCAAAGTCGAGATTTGCGCTCCGGTGCAATTCCACCGCTACACCACCAACTACGGCGGGCCGCTTCGGGCGAGTGATGCGATGGCCAAGGGCGCGTCATTCCAGTTTTACGCCGTGGTGCTGGTCAACGTGTGTTACCGGCTCTACGCCGAGGCCGAGTTTGCCGGGCATCACGAAACCTCGACCTGGCCGCCGCACGCTTATTATGACGTGTTCAATCGAGCTTTGGAACGGGGCCGGTGGTTTTACACTCCCTGCCTGGGGTGGAAGGAATTCGCACCGGACTACGTCGGGCCGTTCCGCCCGGAGACACGCGTCTGCGAAACTGAGAACCACGATTTGCCCACGATGCTGCGGATGGTGTTCGACCAGATGCAGAATGGCCAAGTGAAGCCGACGTTCTTCAACAAGCGCAATCATCCCGACCTGCGCGTCGAGAAAGGAGTCCTCGTTTATGCTTAACGAACTATCGCAGGTGGTGGATTCGTTGGAACGGCTTGGAACGGTAGCACCGCCGCGCCATCCGCGAATCAACCCGATGGGGAAGAACAGGAATTTGTTTGTCGTGTCGTTGGACGGTGCTGGCAACCCATCCCGCATCGAGGTTCTGCCCGGTGAAACAGCCGCAAACTTGTTCCGCGTCGAACACGGTTCAGCCGGTTCGAGCTTTCCCGGTTTCAATATCCCAACTCCACTTCGACGGTTCGATGATACTTCGGCAGACGAACTGAAGTTAGCCGTTGAGAAACTACTCGCACTGGAAAAGAACAAAAATTCCAGCGGCGCAGAAATCAAGGAATCCATCCGAGTGCTGTTTACTCTTTCCAAGGCCCAGACTTTCAGCGCGAATCAGGAAAAGCAGTTTCTGCGATCATGCTCGGAATTGGTTTCGGAGCTTGGCGAGACGCTGCCTCGCGATCTGGCCGGACTGAAAAATTTCACGAAACTGGTGGAAACGGTTGCAACATCGAAGCCAACGTTGCCTTCCTTCGCGGAGTCGCTTGCAGCTTTGATGGTCGATCAAAATGCAGAGTCTGACCGCCTGACGCTGTTGCTGTTTCAAGATGCTCTGTTTGGAACGCTTGATTGGAAAAAGCGCGCGGACGAAGTTGCGTCGCCTGACTATTGGAAAGAGAAGGCCAAGCAGGACAAGAACGCCAACCAGCCGGTCTATCTCGACTTGGTATCGCCGGATACGGCCTTTTGCAGGGTTGCTCATTCAGAAACCAGCGCACTGATCAATCAGGCTCTTATCCAAACGCAATCCAATGCTGTTGTCGGCGAGGCAGAGGAAAACGAATTGGGGGAGGACGCTTTTGGGGAAACCGCAAAGTTGCAGGACAAATTCCCCGCCGGGCCAAAGGTTGCGGAACTCGGCAACGTGAAACTGTTTTCGGTGAACACCAACGAGGTGCAGGCGTTGCAGCGGTATGGATTCAAAGGCTCGCAGTCGTTTCCCGTTTCCTCCGCACTGGTGCAGAAAATGAGCGACGCGCTGTTTTACCTCGCCAGCGAAGACAAGCGGGGCATCACTTGTCGGGCTATTCCCAGCACACAGCCCGACAAGCGCGATCTACTCGTTGCATATTTGGAGGGTGAGCCTGAAGAGCGCGCACCGCTGGCCGAAATGTTCGGCGGCGAGGCAAACTCATTCTCTGACGCGGATTTCGAGGCGATTGCCCAGCCCGTATTGGAAATGCTGGAAGGAAAAGTTGCGGCGCACGAAAACCTGAATGTCCGACTGCTTTCATTCTGCCCAATTGATAAAGCCAAGAAGCAAATTAGCCTCAACCGCTGTCTGTGCGTGCGGGATGTCATCCGGGCGGTCAAAGCCTGGGAGGCGGGCGCACGCAACGCGCCGGAAGTATCGGTCTGGTTCTACGACAAGAACACCAAGCAGCCCGTTTTCCGCTCACACACTACGCCATGTCCGCTGGAGTTGGCGTCTGTTATCAATCGTGTATGGAGCAGTGAGGCTGAAGGCGGTTTCGGTTCCAAATATCAGCGCGCCGTTTCGGTTGCGGACGCATACGATGTGTTCCTTGCGGACTCGCCGCTTGCCCGGCAAAAGGCGGCAGCAGCTTTGAGCCTGCTGATTGGGCGAATGAGTTCTGTCTTGGCCGCAGTCGGCGACAGCAAGAACAGACGTGAGTGGATTAGCAAAAACAAGCCGACTTTGAGCGATCCGGTTCGCTGGCAGTCGGTCAAAACCGTCGCGTTTCTCGGAATTCTCCTTCATCAACTCGGACAACACAAAAAGGACTTTATGCAAGAACCCATCACTCAAGTCGGACGGCTGCTCGCCTTGGCGGACAGCCTGCATCTCCAATACTGCAAACACATACGCGATGGCAAATCGCCCTCGCAACTCATCGGCAACGCCCTGTTCAACACTGCGCTCGACCAGCCGGTCTTTGCGTTGGCACGGCTCGCGGAGCGTTTGAATCCATATCAAGCGTGGGCGCGAACATTCCAGAGCAAAGACCCGGATGCGGGTGTTGGTCTGGTGAAATACTTCCTCGGCGAAATCGCCGCCTGCACTGCTGCCATTCGTCTGGATGAATTGCCCCAGCGAATGTCCGATGCCGACAAAGCCAAACTCTTGCTCGGCTATCTGGCCGACCACTCAAAAAACGAAACCCCGAAACAATAACCCAAGACAACGCGACCCGATTTATGAGCACAAACAAAGACAACAACCTCGTTCCCCGCATCACCGGACTCCTGATTCTGGAAGTCCGTAAATCCAATCCTAACGGCGATCCGGAGCGCGAAAGTTCTCCACGCCAGCGCCCAGACGGCAAAGGTGAAATCTCGCCTGTCTCCGTGAAGCGAAAACTCCGCGACCTCGTTCTTGAGAAGGAAGGAGTCGTTTGGGAAGAAATCAAGAAGACACTCAGCCTTGATGACAACCACTTCCAAATCTTGGAAAGCCGCGGACGCAACCGCGATGAGATCAAAAAGCAAATGGAGCCTAAGGACGGAAAGATTGGGCAGGGGTTCATTGACGCTTATTGGGATGGTCGTCTTTTCGGCAACACGTTCCTTGAAAAAGGCGGTGCGGATACGATCCGCGCAGGCGTCGCTCATTTCGGCGTTGGTGTATCTCTCGCACCAATTGACATTGAATTCTCGACTTGGACCAGCAAGTCCGGTGTTGAAACCGGCCAAGATCGCGGCATGGCTCCGATGGCATTTCGCGTTGTGAAGCATGGCCTTTACGCCGTTCCGTTCTTCGTCAACCCCAACGTCGCGCACAAAACTGGATGCACGAAACTCGACGTGGACTTGATGCTTCATTTGCTCAAGCACACTTACACGGGCACACGTTCAGTCGTTCGCTCAATGGTTGAAGTTGTCCATGCCCACACACTGACGCACAAAAGCCGGGCGGGTTCGGTTTCTGACTTTGCGTTCCTTGATGCCCTCACACCAAAGCAGATCAACAAACCGTCTGAGTCGTTGGCGGACTACGGCGAGCTTCCGACGTGGAAGAAGATCAAAGACCAGCCTGTCCGGCCCGGCAGCAAGCTGACCTTTGCTGAGTGCGGCGACTATCAAGACTACGCCTTGTGAACGACTGCGCGCCTACGCTCGAACCGCTGGCACACAGCGCCCGTGACGGCACGCCGGAGCAGACTTATCGAGAACATGCGGGCAATGTCTTCCGTGATGCGATGTTGTTTGCAAGCGCAGCGGCGGCGTTGTCGCCCAAGTGGCGCGTCTCGTTTGTGGCGGCGGTAGAACGGGCTGCCGCTTACCACGACCTGGGGAAGTTGGACGAGTTGTTTCAGGAAGTTCTGCGCCACAATCGGAAGAACAAGCATGGGTTCAATCACGTCGAGGCGGGCACTGCGCATCTGCTCCGCTTGAAGCAATTCGAGGCTGCATTCACGGCCTACGCGCATCACATCGGCCTGCCGTCGTTTCCGAAGGAGAAAGCCAAACTTGCCAACGGCCAGAATTTCGTCTTCCGCGACACCGGCGAACTGGAGGGGTTGGAACAGGCGGCTTGGCAGCGAACCGACGAGCATTTGGAAAGCTACCTCCGTCAACATCACAACTTTTTCGCTCCAGTTCCGCCTGTCGGCAATCAACACTTCACCGGTTTGCTTCGGCGTCTCGCCCTGTCCTGCCTTGTGGACGCAGATCACAGCGACACCGCGCGGCATTACCGCAACGAGCGCGAAGTCCCGATCCCGGAGTTGCGTGCGGCTCAACGGCTCGCCCGGCTGGACGAATACGTTGCCAGCCTTGCGGCAAAGAATCCGCCGCTGAACGACCGCGAACGACAACGGCTCAAGTTGCGACAGGACGTTTATCGCGCTTGCCGTGAACGGGAAGTCAAACCCGACGAACGCATCCTTGCCTGCGACAGCCCGGTTGGCACGGGCAAGACGACCGCCGTCATGGCTCACTTATTGCGAGTGGCGTCGGAGCGGAAGCTTCGCCGTGTTTTCGTCGTTCTGCCATTCACGAACATTATTGACCAGTCCGTGGACGTTTATCGGCGGGCGTTGCGATTACCCGAGGAATCCGACGCAGCGATGGAAAGCGTGGTTGCGGCACATCATCATCGCGTGGATTTTTCCAGCTACGAAGCCCGTTGCCTCGCCGCCCGCTGGGATTCTCCCATTGTCGTTACGACTGCTGTCCAGTTTTTTGAGACACTCGCCGCTTGTGACACGGCATCTTTACGAAAGCTTCATCAGGTTGCCGGAAGCGCCATCTTTGTGGACGAGGCGCACGCCGCTGTTCCTCCCGCGCTCTGGCCGCAGATGCTGCGCTGGCTTCGCGAGCTTTGCGATGACTGGGGCTGTTATCTCGTGTTGGCGTCCGGCACATTGCCACGCTTCTGGAATCGCCCCGGCTTTCTTCCGGAAGCGGAACGCCGCGAAATTCCTGATCTTATCAATCCAGAAGTCCGGGCGGAGACAATGAATTTTGAGAAAAAGCGTGTGTCCATTTGCAGAGATCCGCAGGCCATGTCCGTTAAGCGCCTGGCCGATTTTGTCCACGACAAGCCCGGCCCGCGACTGGTCATCTTCAACACGGTTCAATCGGCAGCCGTGTTCGCGCAGTATCTCAAAGTGGATTTGAAGCTTGGCTTGAACGTCGAACATATCTCAACCGCTCTGACACCGCGCGACCGTGCTTGCATAGTGCGGCGGGTGAAGGAAAACCTGGCATCGGGTTGGCGCAACTGGACGTTGGTTGCCACCAGTTGCGTGGAAGCGGGCGTGGACTTTTCCTTCCGCACTGCATTCCGCGAAAGTTGGGGGCTGGTGAACCTGCTGCAAATTGCCGGGCGTGCCAGCCGTTCAGGCGAGTATCAAGACACCGAGGTGTGGGACTTCCGGCACGACGCGGACAATGGATTTTCCCTTCATCCGCAAGCCAAGTTGTCGCGCCGCATCCTGAAAGATTTGTTCGACGATTGCGGCCAGAAGAATCGCCAACCCAGCCCAGACGATTGCACGGATGCGCTTCAGCGCGAAGTTCTGCAAGACCACGGTGAAAAAGCGTCGCGCATGGATGAGATTTTCCAGGCCGAGAAGGACGCAGATTATCCGCAGGTCGCGAAGTTGTGCCGCATCATTGACGCAGCGACGCAAACGGTCGTGGTCGAACCGGAGTTGATTCAGCGATTGGAGAATCCCGACCGGAGCCAGTGGCCGGACTGGCGGGATATGATGCTGGGCAGCGTGCAGTTGTGGATGGGCAAGGAACGGGAGTTCGCGTTGCCTGAACTGCGCGGATTGTCAGGTGTGTTTCGCTGGAATTTGGAATATGACTCGTTCATCGGCTACATGGCCGGGGTTCTTCCACTGCTGAAAGCCGGCAAGACGGGTTTTGAACCATTGTGACCCCAATCGAAAATCCAAAATCCCAAATCACGAATCCGACGGAGCTGTTGCCTCTCAGCTTGCTCAACGACTATCTCTTCTGCCCGCGCCGGGCGGCGTTGAAGATCGTCGAGGGCTGGCGCGCGGAAAACAAGCATACCGTGCTCGGCGACATCGTGCATGAGCACGCCGATTTGCCCGGTTACGAAGTTGCCAAAGGTATAAAACTTCTTCGCGCGTTGCCGGTCTTCTCCGATCGGCTTGGTCTGAACGGCAAGTGCGACATTGTGGAGGCGAGGAGCCAGGAGGGGCAAAGTGGATCAGGGCCTTCTCACGTCGGCTCCTACAAGAGTCTGGTTCCGGTCGAATACAAAAAAGGCAAGCGCCGCCAGTTCGAGAACGACGACGCGCAGCTTTGCGCGCAGGCGTTGTGTCTTGAAGAAATGTTCAAGCTTCCCGTTGAACGCGGTGCGGTGTTTCACGCCGAGAGCAAACGCCGTCGCGAAGTCGAGTTCACGCCCGAACTGCGGACGTTAACCGAGGAGGCGATCAAGCAGCTTCATCGCTTGCTCGCTTTGGAACAGGTGCCGCCCGCAGAATTCAAACCGGCTTGCGAGGAGTGCTCGCTCTTCAAGATTTGCCTGCCGCGCGTTACCAGCCAGCCGGCGTCGCTCCGCCGCGCCGCTGCACAGCTTTTTGAAATCTGAAATCTCCAATGCCATACCCTCAATACTCAACTCCCGACCCTCAACCAACTTGGACCTCCAACAAAACACACTTTACCTCACGACGCCCGGCAGTTACGTGGCTCGCGATCATCTGACGCTTCAGGTTGAAGTCCCCGTTTATCCGCCCGATCTGCCGCCGGAAGACCGCAACCGGCAATCGGCAACCGACACCCGGAAATTATCCATCCCGATCCACCATTTGGAGTCGGTCTGCGTCTTCGGCGCTTCCAGCATCAGTCCGCCCGCAATGGATCTTTGCTGGGAGCATGGTGTCGCCATCAATTTCCTGTCCGAAAACGGCTACTTGCAGGCCCGTGTCACCGGCGTGGCTGACACCAGCGTCACCTTGCGCCGCGCCCAATTCCGCGCTGCGGACGACCCGGTTCGCGCCGCCGCCATTGCCCGCCAGATTGTCGCGGGCAAAATCCAAAATTCCCGGAATAGTCTTTTGCGTGGCGGGCGCGAAACGGATGACACTGCTGAACAAAGGCAACTTACGGACGCCGCCGACGCTCTGGCGCGACAGCTTTCCGATCTGGCGAAAACCAATCCGCCGCTTGACCAGTTGCGCGGTGTCGAGGGCATGGCCGCGCAGACGTATTTCTCCGTGTTCGGGCTGCTGCTCAAACAACAACGCGGTGAGTTCGCTTTCACCACCCGCAGCCGCCGTCCACCGCGTGACCGCATCAACTGCATGGTTTCATTTCTCTACGCGCTGGTGCGGCACGATTGCATCGCCGCGCTGACCAGCATCGGACTCGACCCTTTTGTCGGCTTTCTCCATGCCGACCGTCCCAATCGCCCGTCGCTCGCCCTCGACCTGATGGAGGAATTTCGCCCGTGGCTGGCTGACCGCCTCGCTGTCACGCTGATCAACCGGCAGCAAATCCAGCCCGACCATTTCGTGTTGCGTGAAGGCGGGGCCGTGGAATTTACCGATACCGGGCGCAAACTCGTCATCAAAGCTTACCAGGAACGCAAGCAGGAGAGCTTGAATCATCCTTTGCTCGACCAGAACTTGCGCATTGCACAATTGCCTTTCGTGCAGGCGCGCATTTTGGCCCGACACCTGCGCGCCGATTTGCCGGAGTATCTGCCGCTGGTTCCCAAATAGCCCCGACCATGTTAATTTTGGTAACATATGATGTTTCCACCGTCGAAAAAGCCGGGGTGCGCCGCCTGCGCCGGGTTGCCCGAGCGTGTGAAGACTACGGCACGCGCGTCCAGAAATCCGTCTTTGAATGTCAGGTCGGTCAAAAAGAATGGGCGTCTTTGCGCGACCGGTTGTTGCGTGAAATCAAAACGGACGAAGACTCGCTCCGCTTTTATTTTCTCGATGAAAATGCCATCCAACGCACGGAACACCACGGCGCAGAGAAACCGGTTGATCTGACCGAACCGCTCATCCTATGAACCGGCTTCCGCGAACCCCAAGTGCCGACTTAACCCCGCCACGTTCGCGGCTGGCAGAAACCTCGCGGCTGACGGATACTTTCAATCGTTCTTTGAAAATCAAAACAGCGCAAGCGCGCAAAAACTCGTCCCGTTCGCGGGAATGGGATATTAAAGCTTTGCGGTGCTGCTGGTTGGCAGCACCGCAGTCGCCCCGCGCGCGTGCGCGGGGCGCGGATTGAAACAAAATCATATTCGAGCTAAGTTGTTTGTTATTGTGTCGCCCCGCGCGCGTGCGCGGGGCGCGGATTGAAACGGG
>Ga0074044_10001353_pt1 | contig 22291 bp, 19 predicted proteins | sample BogForMeECP23OM1_FD_94443 | JGI IMG/M metagenome (GOLD analysis project Ga0074044, IMG submission 94443) | Bog forest soil microbial communities from Calvert Island, British Columbia, Canada - Bog Forest MetaG ECP23OM1 | ecosystem: Environmental > Terrestrial > Soil > Wetlands ...
ATTTTCGACTGCATGATTTCCTGCTGCTCGCCGTCGGAGAGCGGAACGTTTTCGCCGCGCACGATCTGGGCAATGCGTCCACCCTGGGTCGAGAGCAGCTCAGCGGCGGACGGACTTCCGGCAAGGTCGCGCACGTGGAACACAAAATAGTCTTCATGCAGCCAGCTGTCGTAAAGCTTGACCAGCGCCGGCCGAGCCCGCTCGATCTTCTGCTTGACGATCTTCTGGGCGAAGCTGGTGAAATCGGTGTCCCAAACCCAGCGGCTACCGAGGCGGACCAGCGTGTCCCAGTCGCCGGAAAAGGGCAGCTCGAAGACCACGCTCAGCACCCCGTAATCGTAGTACTTGATCTGGACGTCCAGCCGTTCCCCGCTTTCAAGCACCAGCGGTTCCACCGGCTCAACCACCGGAGGACGCTGGAAGCGGACGTATCCCGGAGCAGGATGCTTGAAGCTGGCCTCCTGCCGCCGGGCTCCAAAGATGTCGCGCAGGGCGTCGAGGTTGATCTCCTCGCAGACGTCGAACTGGATCAGCACCAGCACCGAACCTTGCAGGGACTTGGCTTGAGCCGTGGCGGCGGACTGCGCCGGGGATGCGGCGGGGGTTGGATCTGCAACCATGACGGTTGGATTTGCGGTTTCCATTCGGACGCCTACCGTTCTATATCTATATCTATTCTCCCAGAAAGTAGGCAGGATGGGCAGTAGGCAGATAAGTCTATATTTATCAATATATTACGTAGGGACGGCCGCCCTCGGCCGTCCAGCCGAGCGAACCGGGGCCCCCGTCAAGCCCGGGGTTGGCTTGACGGGGTGGAGTAGCTCGGCAGCGCTTGCACCGGAGAAACTTAGCGCCTTCTTGCCAACGCCAGCAGCAGCGCCGCGCCCGCCGCGATCCCTGCCACGGCCAGCCCGGTCCGCTTCATGGATTTTTCAACCGCGGCCCGGTGAGGCCGCACCCTCGCGTCTTCAGGATAGTGTTGTGGCGCCGGGTCGAACATCGGGAAGCCTTCGGGAGTTTCGGTGGCTTCGCGGATGGCCATCTGGAGAACTTCGGCGAGATGCAGCGCGTGGCGGTCGGTTTCCTGGGCAATCTGCTCGCGGCAGCTAAAGCCGTCGGCGACGATGAGCCAGTCGGTCGGAGCCTGGCGAACGGCGGGCAGCAGTTCGAGTTCGCCGATCGCTTTCGAGATTTCGTACTTTTCTTTTTCGAAGCCGAACGCTCCGGCCATGCCGCAGCATCCGGGAGCGGGAGCGGTGAAGTTGATCCCCATGCGGCTGAGGACCGCCTCTTCGGCGGTCATCTTCATGATCGCCTTGTGATGGCAATGCCCGTGGATGAGTGCTCGGCGTGCCAGTTTGGGGAGCGGGAAGGCAGTATTATTGGCGCGCTGCTCGAGAAATTCGCTGAGCAGGAAGACCTGCTTCGACAGGGCCTGCGCGCGTTCGTCTTTGGGGAAAAGGTTCGTGAGTTCGTCACGGAAAACGGAAGCGCAGCTCGGTTCCAGGACGACGATGGGCGTCGCGGCTTCGATTTCGGGGAGAAGTTCGTCCATGATCTGGAGGAGCAGGCTCTTGGCGCGGTCAAGCATGCCGATGTCGTAGAGCGGACGGCCGCAGCAAAGGTGGGCGCGCGGGACGAGGACATCGAAGCCGGCGGCTTCGAGCACTTCGGCCCCAGCTTTGGCGGTCGCCGGGAGGAAGTAGTTGTTGAATGTGTCGGCCCAGAGCAGTACGGAGTTATCGCGCCCACGGCCCGTGGAGCGACGGGCGTCCTCGCCCGTCCAGCGGAGCGAAGCTCCGCTCCGGTTAGCCTCCCACCAATGCTTGAATGTTTCCGGCGCCAGCGCCGGAATGCGGCGCTGGGCGGGAATTCCGGCGGCGAGCTTGGCAAGGTCGCGCAGCCCAGGCAGTTGCGTCGTGAGATTCACCAAGCCCGGTGCGTGCGAGGCGGCCCTGAGCCACAGATCAATATTCGAGAGTCCGAACTCCTTCAGCGGACGCCGATTGGTCTCGTAGTAGTGCGAGAGAAATTCCGCCTTATAAGTCGCGACATCGACGCCGACGGGACAATCGCTTTTGCAGCCCTTGCAGGCCAGGCAGAGGTCGAGCGACTCTTTCACGGCTTCGTTCTGCCAGCCGTCTTGGATGACGTCGCCTTTCGTCATCTCCCACAACAGGTGGGCGCGGCCGCGCGTGGAGTGCTCTTCATCCCGCGTGGCGTGGAAACTCGGACACATCACTCCTCCCGAGTCGCGGCGGCACTTGCCCACTCCGACGCAGCGCAGCGTGGCCGCCGCCAAGCTGCCGTGGTCGTCGGGAAACTTGAAATGTGTCTCGGGCTGCCAAGGATCGTAGCCCGCGCCGAGGCGGAGATTTTCGTCGAGACGATAGGGCTCGATGAGCTTGCCCGGGTTCATCTTCCAATCGGGATCCCAGAGCGACTTGAACTCGCGGAAAGCCTGCATCAGTTCGGGGCCAAACATCTTGGGCAGAAGCTCGCCGCGGGCCTGGCCGTCTCCATGTTCGCCGGAGAGCGACCCCCCGTAACGGACGACGAGATCGGCGGCCTCTTCCATAAACTGGCGGAACTTGCGCACGCCTTCAGCGGATTCGAGATCGTAATCCATGCGTGTGTGCACGCAAGCGTGGCCGAAGTGTCCGTAGAACGAGCCGTCGTAGTGGAAGTCCTGCATCAGCCGGCGCAGGTCGCGGAGATAGGCGCCGAGTTTGTCGGGCGCGACCGCGGAATCTTCGAAGCCTTCCCAACGCAGCGGTTCGCCGGGAACGTGCGAAGTCACACCGAGGCTCGACTCGCGAACATCCCAGATGCGGCGGGCCAGACGCGAGTCGGTGAAGAGGCGCATGTTGGGCGGAGCCGCGGAGCGATCGAGGACTTCCATCAGGTGTCGCGCCTGGGCTTCGGCTTCGTCGGCCGTGCTTGCGCCGAATTCGACCATCAGCCAGCCCGCGCCTTCCGGCAGCAACCCGAGGCCTTCGAGGTTCACACCTTTACGGCGGCTGGCGTTGACCATGATGTCGTCAAAACCTTCGAGGCCGATGGGACGATGCTCCATGATCTGCGGGACGTGATCGGCGCAGAGATAAATGTCGGGCCATCCAATCACCAGCAGCGCCCGCGCCGGCGGGCTCTCGACCAGGCGGCAGGTAGCTTCGAGAACCGTGACGCAAGTGCCTTCGGAGCCGACCAGCGCGCGCGCCACGTGAAAGCCATTTTCGGGCAGCAGATGGTTGAGGTTGTATCCGGAGACGCGACGCGGAATATCGGGAAACTGGCGGCGCACCTGTTCGCCGTAGCGGTCCGCAAGGGACTTGAGGCCGGTATAGATTTCAGCGCGGCGTCCACCTTCCCGAATGAAGCGGTCGAAATCTTCATCGCTGGTTGCGCCAACGTGCAGGCGCTGGCCGCCATAGGTAAGAATCTCAAGCGCTTCGATGTTGTCGTCCGTCTTGCCGGCCATGATCGAGTGCACGCCGCAGGAGTCGTTGCCGATCATGCCTCCGAGCGTGCAGCGGTCATGGGTCGCTGGGTCGGGCGCGAAGGTGAGGTGGTGCTTCTCGGCTGCGGCGCGCAGAGTGTCGAGAACGACTCCGGGCTCGACCCGAGCGACGCGGCGTGCGGGATCGATTTCGAGGATGGCCGCCATGTACTTCGAAAAGTCGAGGATGACGGCTGCGTTACAACATTGTCCGGCCAGTGACGTACCTCCGCCGCGTGCCAGCAGCGGAGCGCGGTGGTCGCGGCACAGGGCAACCGTGGCGAGAACGTCTTCTTTATCACGCGGAACTACGACGCCGATCGGAACCTGGCGGTAATTGGAGCCGTCGGTCGCGTAAAGGGCGCGGCTGCCGGAGTCGAAGCGAACTTCTCCGCGAAGATGGCGGCGCAGAGCCGCCTCAAGCGCGGAGGCGTCAAGTTGCGCGGACTGGGCCGGAGGTGGAGCGATGTCTTGCGGCATAAGGTACAGAACATCTTCGAGGATGCGGGCGCTCGGGCGCAAGGGGGAAAGGTCGCAAGAGAAACCCTTTGGATCATCGACTTGATGGGAGTACGATATCTTGCTAAAAATAGCTGCCCCCGATTTCGAGTTGTTAAAGACATGATCGCCGGAGCCTCATGAAAATTACTGACACAATTGGATCGCTGTTGAAGAGCAAGGGCAGCCATCGGGTCCTGTCCGTAGCGCCCGAACAGTCCGTCTACGATGCCATCGAGAAGATGGCGGTGGAGAGCATCGGCGCGCTGCTTGTGCTCTCCCAAGGCAAGTTAGTCGGCATCCTGTCAGAGCGCGACTACGCCCGCAAGGTGATCCTTAAGGGGCACTCCTCGAAGGAGACGCTGGTGCGGGAGATCATGACCAGCCCGGTGGTATTCGTTACCCCTCAAAACACGGTGGACGAATGCATGGCCATTATGACCAACCACTTTTTTCGTCATCTTCCCGTCGTTGAGAACGACGTGGTTGTGGGTGTGGTGTCGATTGGCGACCTCGTCCGCTGGACCATCTCCGGCCACGAGCACACGATCCGCGAGCTGGAAGGGTATATTACGGGAAAATATCCCGGCTGAGGTAGCCATCGCCTTTAATTGCCGCTCCCCCTCAGACTGTTAGCGTAATCGCAGGAACGGGCGGCGGGGCAGACTGCGGAACGGTTTCCAGGGCTTCCAGCCAGGAACGGAGAGCCACGCGAAGCGGTGCGACCTCAACGCCCGCGAAGACCTCTGGATACCTGTCCAGGCGGCCGAGAGCCGATCGCAGAAGCGAAATAGTTCCCGCGCAGTTGCCGCGCTGAAAATGGTGGAACGAAGCAGCGACTTGGATCAGTCCCTGCAAGAAAGTTTTCTCCGGTTCTTGCGCCGCCAGCCACACTGTTTCCCAGTGTTCGTGGGCTTCGAAGAACGCGCCGGAATGAAAACAACGCAAGCCTTCGAATAGATCTCCATGAGTCCAGTCGAGGGGCGTACGCATACCATGTGAGGCCGGGCCCTGCCCGTGGGGGTTTCCAGTCAAGAAGCAAGTCCCTGCTGCACTGTCGGAATGAAGCGATGAACCGACTCGCCCATGGCCTGCAATACGATCTGGCCCAGGGCTTGTATGAATTTCGGGGAATCATTGAGCCCGGCGCTCATTTCAAATTGCGCGACGCCCAATCGGAGCACTTCTTCGCGAGCCTGGTGATCAATCTCACCCAGCGTCTCCACGTGATCGGAGACGAACGCCACCGGCACTACGCAAATCTCGCGAGCGTGTTCCTCGGCCAGATCGTGCAGCGTGCGGTGCAGCGAAGGCTGCAGCCACTTGCTTGCCCCCACCTTGCTCTGATAGCAGAGCCGGTGCCGGTTGCTCCATCGACCGCGGTGCACCAGGAGCCGCACCGTGTCTTCAATCTGCCGCTGGTAAGGATCGCCCTTCTCAATCACCGAAACCGGCACGCTGTGCGCGCTGAACACAATCTCCGCCCGCTCCGGCACGGGGAATCGCGCCAGCGCTTCGTCAACTTTTTCAATCACAGCGTCGAGATATGCCTCGTGCCGGTAGAAATTCTCCACGCAATATACGGGGATGTCGTCGTGAAAATGCCTGCGCCACTCATTCAAGCTTGAGCCCGTCGTAGTCGACGAATACTGTGGATACAGCGGCAGCAACACCACTTCGTCGCACTGCGCCGCTCGCAGTTGCTGAATCGCCTCACTCGTAAACGGGTGCCAGTACCGCATGGCCACAAAGCAGCGGGCATCCATTTCCCGGCTCGAAAGCTCCGCCTCCAGGGCTTGGGCCTGCCGTTCGGTGAACCGCCGAATGGGCGAACCTCCCCCAATCGTCGCGTAGTGGTGCTGCACCTTGCGCGCTCGCGTCGTCGAAATCAATTTGGCCAGGGGCCTGCGCCCGATACGGGCAAAGGGGAAGTCAATGATGTCGGGATCGCAGAACAGGTTATAAAGAAAAGGTTCGATCTCTTCCAGACTCCCCGGTCCGCCCAGCTGAAAGAGCACTACTCCCACCCGCGGTGATGTGCGCGTCATTCCCCAAAATCCCCAGAGTCAGTCATGGTTGAGCACTCGAAGCGGATGTTCTCCACCGGAACAGCAGAATCGTGAGCCCTGAAAAGAGCAGCACCGGGGGAATCAGCAAAACGATGATTCCTCCCTGCAAAGCATGAATGATGGACTTGCCGCCGCCGGCGACACTCGTGTAACACATGGCACAACTCTGGCCATAAAGCTTATGTCCTGCGCCCAGTACCACCAGCCATAAGCCGATAAGCTGGTTGAGTACCCGTCGGATCGGTAGTGTCTTGAGCTTTCCAGAGTCTGGCCAGCCGTTCATAATCCACGCTTTCTTGTTACTGAACCAGCGATCGCATATGCGCGAGCCGCGAACTGTCTGCGAAGATAGCTGTCATCATTATCAGCACGAAGACCAGCGCCGGAATCAGCGTCACAAAGAGGCTCGCCTGCTCATACCGCAGGTGCATGAAGTAGGCAATGATCAATGCCGCTTTGATAACCGACAAGACCATCAAGATGCTGAGCATGGTCTGCAAAGGCAATTGACGATAGGCGAGAATCACTTCCAATACCGTCAACCCGAGCAAACCAAACCACACCGAGAAGACGATTTTCAATCCAGCAGTTTCCGCGTGCTCCATGTCTTGATCCTTTCCTACCCTAGGCCGTTTTCGCTGACAGCAAATAAACCAGCGGGAAGATGAACATCCATACCAAATCGACGAAGTGCCAGTAAAGGCCGCTCACCTCTACATCCGTGGCGGAGAACTTTCTCCGCCCAAAGCCGACAGCGATGACCAGCAAATAGACAACACCAATGGTGACGTGAAGCATGTGCAGCCCGGTCATGGTAAAGAATGCAGCCCCAAACATAGGCGTGCCCCAGGGGTTGTGAAAAGGACGGACCCCCTCGCCGATAAGGCCCAGCCACTCGTGAATATGCAGAACGTCAAAAGCCACTCCGCCCAGTGCCGTCGCCACCAGCCATCCTACCGCGGCGCTCACCTTGCCCAAGCCCGAGGCTCGGACGGCGAGAACCATAGCAACGCTGCTGGAGAGCAGGACGAAAGTCATAACCGTCGCGTTGGCGATACTCGCCGCCACGAAGGGTCGCGGCCAACCCGCAGCAGCCAGCCGCAGATACCCATAGGCAAAAATTACGGCCGAGAAGGTGATGGCGTCGGAAACAATAAATAACCACATTCCCAGTTTCTTCGAGGGTATGGCGTAAGGCGACGCTCCGCCGCCCCAAACACCGATACCCTGACCACCATGAACTGCTGCTGCTGAAAGTGGATCGCTTGAAGAAGACGACATATTTTCGTTCGCCCCGTCCTGAATTTACCTTGTCTCAGTACTGTGACCTGCTTAACTAACCGCTTGCCGGTTGCCCGGCGGGATCGGTCTGCATGACGTAGTCCTTCCCGTCTTTTACATCCCCGTATTCGTAAGCATCGTGATAGACCACGGGATGTTTGCCTCCGAAATTATCAAAAGGTGGGGGAGACGGCACGGTCCACTCCAGAGTCGTGGATTCCCAAGGGTTGTCAGGCGCCTTAGGCCCCTTGTACATGCTCCAGAAAAGATTGATAAAGAAGAGGAACTGGGATGCACCCGTAATCAGTGCCGCGATGGTCATGAATTTGTGCACGGGCATGAGGGGTTGCATAGCCTCGTTGACGAAACTCGAATAGCGGCGAGGCATGCCTTCAAGACCGATGAAGTGCATCGGCAAGAAGATGCAGTAGACGCCGACGAACGTGATCCAGAAATGGGTTTTGCCCAACCGTTCATTCATCATGCGGCCAAACATCTTGGGGAACCAGAAGTAGGTACCGGCGAACATGCCGAAGATCGCCGCCACTCCCATGACCATGTGGAAATGTCCTACTACGAAGTAGGTTCCGTGGAGAAAGATATCGAGCGAGGGCTGCGCCAGGAACATGCCACCCAAGCCGCCGGTCACAAATACCGAGACGAAGCCCAAGGCAAACATCATCGAAGTGTTGAAGCGCAGTCTGCCGCCGAAAACCGTCCCCAACCAAAGCAGGGAAACGATGGTAGCGGGTATGGTGATAATCAAGGTCGGGATCGAGAACAGAAAGCCGGAATAGGGGCTCATCCCGCTGACGAACATGTGATGTCCCCAAACCGTGAAGCTCAGGAAACCAATCCCCAAAAGGCAAGCCACCATTACCTTGTAGCCGAGAACGGGTTTGCGGGAGAAAACCGAGAGCACATGCGAGATCAGCCCAAACCCGGGGACGATTGCGATGTACACCTCGGGATGCCCGAAGAACCAGAACAGGTGTTGCCACAGCAAGGGTGAACCACCCGAGTGGTTTTGCAACTGGCCGTTGACCAACAAGCCGGAAGGGAGGAAGAAGCTGGTGCCGGCATTGCGGTCAAGGATCAGCAGAACGCACGCCGCGAATAGAACCGCGAAGCTCAACAAGCTAAGGATTGCCGTAATGAGCCAGGCCCAGCAGGTCACCGGCATGCGCGTGAGCGTCATGCCTTGGCATCGCAAGTCCACCGTAGTGGTAATGAAATTCAACGCGCCTAGCAAGGAGCCTATACAAAAAAGCGCGATGGAGACAGCCCAGAGGTTCTGCCCCATTCCCTGTCCCGGCCCGGCCAGGCTACCGATGGCGCTGAGCGGAGGATATGCCGTCCAGCCGGAAATCGGCGGACCGTCCTCGACGAACAGCGTGGAGACCAACGCGCAGAGGGCCAGGAACGTCACCCAGAACGAAAGCATGTTCAAGGTAGGGAAGGCCATATCTTCGGCGCCAATCTGAATGGGCAGCGCGTAGTTGCCGAAACCGGCCTGGGGCGCCGTGGTCAGCACAAAGAACACCATCAGCGTGCCATGGAGCGTGAGCAGCGAGAGGTAATACTCCGGCGAAATTACGCCCCCGGGCGCTCCCGCGGGAGAAAGGGCACCCAATCCCCAAATATGAACGTTTGGCCAAACCAAGTGAATCCGCACCAGCCATGAAAGGATCATCCCCAGGAACACCGAAAAAATCGCGAGGAAGTAGTACTGCTTGCCAATCACTTTGTGGTCGAGGCTGAAGATGTACTTGCGGATGAAACCGGTTGGTGCCGTGTGGTGGTGCTGGTGTGCTTCCAGGGGCATGTTTGCCATCGTGAGTTACCTTCCCTAGTTACCTTCCCTGCGCCCGCCCATCTTGGCGGCCGCTATCGCCGGAAAACATTATTGCAAGCTGGCTTGCTCGGTTATCCACTTCTGATAGTCCTCCTCCGACATCACTTCGAGGAAAGCCCGCATGGTGTGGTGGCCAAGACCGCAAAGCTGGTTGCAGGTGATATCGTACTTGCCGATTTTGGTCGGGGTGAAGTGCAGTGGGATCTCCATCCCCGGAACTATGTCCTGCTGAATGCGCATTTCCGGGACATAGAATCCGTGACCCACGTCTTTGGAGTTCAGCAGCAGTTCCACGGGCTTGTTCACCGGCACCGCCAATTCCACGGTCACAATATCGTCCGCGGCTCCGGGGTCGGATTGGACAATGCCGAAAAGATTTCCTCTGCTTTCATCAATCTTAGAGGTGTGGATGGGACCGAACTTGCCATCGGGTCCGGGATAGCGAAAGTAGAAGGCAAACTGCCCGGCGAGTACTTGAACCTGGAGAGAGTCGGACGCCGCCGGGGTGAAGTACATGGCGGCCCAAACCTTTTGCCCCACAAACTCCAGCAGGATAATCTCCGACCCGACGTAAACCAGGGCGAGCACGACCAGCCATTTCGCCCCGCCCGGGAATATGCGCATCGGACGGCTTTCGCCCTTCCGCTCTCCGTATTTCCAGGCAAAGACAGCCAGGCTCAACTGGGCGAGGATGAATCCAATGGCTGCGCCGACGAAGGTCTCCACGAACTGGTGGTCCATCGCGCCACCATGAGCCGACGCGACTTGGGGAAACCACCAATGGCGTGAGACAAAGATTGCGACCGTGACAGTGGTGATGATCGTCAGCACTACGGCGAACACTTTCCCCATGGTTACCGTCTCCCGCGGAACAGACTTAGCTGCTACACAAACCACAAAAGAGCAAGAATGTAGACCCACAACAGAAACATGAAATGCCAATACCAGGCAGTCACGTCCACCACAATGCGCCGCGCTTCAACCGGCTTATGGAGCAGGGAAACTGTTGCAGCATAGAGTAAGACCAGCATGCCGCCCATGAGGTGCAGCGCGTGAGTAGCGGTGAGCAAATACACGAACGCACTGCTGGCGCTGGTTGCCAGGTAAAAACCGCGCTCGGCCAGCAGATGCCAGGCGAACCACTGGCCGGCCAGAAATCCGCCACCCAGCACGACCGTAGTTCCGAGCCAGGGAAAGCCCCGTCCCGGGCCGGGAGAAACGCCCGGAATGGAGCGAACTGAGGCGAATGCTGCTTGCCGAGTGATCTGCCGACGGGCTAATTCTGCTGCAATACTGCTGAGCAAGAGCAATCCGGTGTTCACCAGGAGCAGCGCAATCGGAAGGTTGACTGGAACCCAATCACGAACATAAGTATTGGTTTTTTCGTCCAGTGTTGGCAGGCCCTTACGCACGATGTAGGCGCTGGTAAAGGAAACAAACAACATTACGATGGGAGCAATGGCCACAGCCAGTCCAAGGCGGGCGCGCCGCAGACGCGAAGCGTAGTCAGGAGACCCATCACTGCGCCCACCGTCCCCGCCACCACCATAAACAGGAGGAAGAGAACTGCCCCCATCCTTACCCGTTTGGGGCACGTGCACCGTTACTGGTGGACTCAAAGTTGCCATGGCCTGAGCAGGAAATTCCTGGCTCTTGTTCTCTACTTCGCCTTGAAAGTGAAATTGACGGTCGCTGGCTGGCCAGCAACAGCCGTCACTTTTTAAGTTTGTTTACCGGAGGCTTCCCCACACCCTCACAGTTTTGACTTCCCCGACCGACCGATAACATACACCGACCTCCGCCAGTATGCAATGCTCCAGCCAAGTTTTTGAGTGCAGCACCCTTTTCGTTACGACAAACTAAGGGCACACCAAAAAGGATTGAATGCACTGGCCTCGTCCGCTTGGATGTCGAATACCGTGAAAAATCTGATCCACTGAAACAGATCATGCAATTGATGGATTGAAGTTGACAACATCGGCTATACTCTTCCGGTCGCGTGGGGCGACCCCCAAGTCTTAAGTCTGTGCGTAAGTTTTGGGGTCCAACACCAGGGGGCAAGTACAGATGGCAGACGACTCACCCAAGAGCGTCGGAAATGGCGTTCTCGGGCATCTTCCACCTTTGCCGAGAAGGGCGCTCAGCAACTCGTTCATCGCGATGGAGCAGGCCAGCCGCCAGCGCGAAGGCCTGCCGCTACTCACCGATGCAGATATTGAAGCGTTGAAAGCTGGCCGGCCCATGTCGTGGGAGAGCGGCGATGCGGCTTCAGCGCCCGTCACCACGAGCACCCCACCCGCTCCGGCGCCAGCTACTACCGCCGCAGCGCCGGCAGCTCCACCTCCGGCTGCGGCTGCAACAACGACCGCGCCCAGTGCCGAGATCAGCGAGCGAGTCGCAAAATGGGTTGCGGCCGGAAAGAAATGGAGTAAATCCGCGATCGCAGCGGAACAGGCAGGGCGCAGTCGCAATGGCTTACCGGCACTGAACGATGCCGAAGTCGCTGCCCTGCTCGGCGAACCCGTCGCTCCTGCGGCGGCCGCTCCGACTGCTCCACCGGCAACCGCAGCCTCTGCAGCCTCCGCTCCGCGACCGGCGGCAGCAACCTTGGCCCCTGCTCCTCGACCTGCGGCGGTCGCCGTAACTGCTTCTGCGGCTGCTTCCGTAGCGCGCAGCGGCGAACCAACCAGGTATGTCGGTACGCCGGCGGTGGGGACTTCCAAAGCGGCAGCCAGCGGAGGAGTAGCCTCTGTTGGTCCGGAAGACAATGAGGTCAATCAGCAACGCCGCCGATTGGTGTGGAGTACCGTAGCAGCCTTTCTCACTGCCTGGTTCATCGCATTCTTCCGCTTTTTCCTGCCGCGCACTCTCTTCGAGCCCGCAACCAGCTTCAAGATTGGCTATCCCGAGGAATACGGTCTGGGAGTGGACACCAAGTGGCAACAGAAATATCGCATATGGGTAGACCGCACACCCGATCGCTTGTTCGTGATCTACGCGCGCTGCACGCATCTGGGTTGTACGCCCGACTGGAAATCCAGCGAGAACAAATTCAAATGCCCTTGCCACGGCAGCGGCTACGACAGTGAAGGGGTCAACTTTGAGGGTCCCGCGCCGCGTCCCATGGACCGGGCCCACCTCGAAAGATCTCCGGACGGTCAGATCCTGGTAGATGTGTCGCGACTCTACCAGTGGCCGAAGGGCCAGCCCAGCCAGTTCAATGATGATGGATCTTACTTGCCCTTGTAATTTGTGTGCTGCCAGAACCTTGGCCGTGAAAGAGACGGTCTGATGATCAGACCGATCAGAGGAAACGATGCCTGAAGAGAATGGAAACGGAAAGAACGGCAAAGCGGCTGGCCTACTCGAACGATTGAAGTCTGCCCTGCAAGAGGACGTTCAATCCATGAAGACCGATCTGCCCGCCAAAGCCAAGGAGCAAGTCGAGGGGCTCAAAGACCCAACCAAGACCGAGGTCTACAAATCGATATTCCGCCACAAGCACGATGACACGCCGCGCAACCGGGCTCTGGGCGTGCTTTCCAACGTCTTCCTGCATCTCCATCCGGCCAAGATCAATCGCGACGCGGTGCGCTACAGTTTCACCTGGGGCATGGGGGGAATCACGTTTTATCTGTTCATCGTGCTCACTTTGACCGGCGTGCTGCTGATGTTTTATTACCATCCCACCAAACTGCAGGCGTTTCGCGATGTGCTCTATCTGGAGCACGATGTTCCCTTCGGCAGGATCCTGCGCAACATGCACCGCTGGGCTGCCCACCTCATGGTGATTACGGTGTGGTTGCACATGTTCCGCGTGTTCCTCACCGGCTCTTATAAACAGCCGCGCCAGTTCAATTGGAACATTGGCGTGCTGCTGCTGGTGCTCACGTTACTGCTTTCGTTCACCGGTTATCTGCTTCCGGACGATCAGCTTGGGTTCTGGGCGGTCACCGTCGGCACCAACATGGCGCGCGCCACGCCGCTGCTGGGTCACGAAGGGCCGTTCGGCAAAATGTTGGGGATGACGCCGTACAACGACGTGCGCTTCGGCCTGCTGGGCGGCTCCATCGTAGATGCGAATGCTCTGCTGCGTTCCTACATCTGGCATTGCATCGGGATTCCGATTGTGGCTTCCGTACTGATGATCGTTCACTTCTGGCGCGTGCGTAAGGATGGCGGCATCTCCGGTCCCGGGTCGGTGGTGCTCGCGTCGGAAGATAAACCGCAACGTGGCGCAAGGCACGCCTGAAGAGCTTGCGGAAAAAGTCAGTGTTGTACTTGATTTTGGGTGGCGCAGCGGTTTACCGCTGCGATAACTGGTGGGTTTTCATAGTCGGCTTTAGCCGCTGAGGGCAAGGTCCTCGCCCAGAAACGACTTTTGCCGCAGCCTGTGAAGGCGCAGTCTGACATAACGCGCATGTTGACCTTGAGCGAGGCCAAGGGGAACGACCTGGAGCACTTATGGATTGGCGACAACTTTGGGAGATCTGTTCCGCGCCCGACAACGTACCCATCGTGGCCCTGATTCCGCTCTTGGCCTTTTATTGCTATCTGGCATGGAAGCAGGCAAAGGCCAACGACGACCTGATTGCGGACCTGGAAACCGATCCCGCGATGGCCAAGACTCACCATCGCAAGACTTGGCCGTTCCAGCCGGGCTGGCAGAAGGAAGTACACGTGTGGCCGTTCCTGCTGCGCATTGAGTTCCTCGCTGCCATCATCGTCACCATCGTTTTGATGATCTGGTCGGTTACTTTGAACGCACCGCTGGAGGAACCGGCGAATCCGAACCTGACCATGAATCCGGCGAAGGCACCCTGGTACTTCCTCGGCTTGCAGGAAATGCTGGTGTACTTCGACCCCTGGATTGCCGGCGTAGTAATGCCGACGCTCATTATCATTGGCCTGATGGTAATTCCCTACATCGACACCAATCCGCTGGGTAACGGCTATTACACCTGGAAGCAGCGCAAGTTTGCCATCGGCTCGTTTCTCTTCGGCTTCATTATTCTTTGGGTCGCGATGATCATCATCGGCACGTTTATACGCGGTCCGGGTTGGCAGTGGTTCTGGCCGGGACAAACCTGGGATCATAGCCGCCTGATTTATGAGGTGAACCGCGATCTGCCCGATCTTTTCGGGATCACGTCCAACCTGGCCAAAGCCATTTTCGGGACGATCGTTGTCGGTGGGTATTACGCGGTCGGCGGCTTCATCATCCACGCGCTCTTCCGCCGTTACAACCCGAAGGATTATCAGCGCATGAGCCTGTTGCAGTACTCCATCATGGTGGTCTTCGTGCTCACCATGGTCGCGCTGCCGCTCAAGATGATGTTGCGGCTCTTGTTCAACATCAAGTATGTGATGATCACGCCGTGGTTCAACGTGTAGATGTTCGTTGGTCGACCAGCGACTAATGGAGGCGGTGTTGCCCGAACAACCAATCCGCAAGCAGGATCCGATTGTCAGCAAGTCCTTCGCGCTGCATTACGTCGTGTCCATGGTCATCCTCATGGCCACGCTCTTCTGGGCGCTGTGGGACGAAGACTTCGCCCAGCGTCCCTGGAAGGCCTTTCAGCATGAGTGGAAACAGCGCTACAGCGAATTCCTGAAGACAGCCGGGTCGAAATCCGCGCAGTCCGAAAAGAACGTCGAGCAGAGCGCCGACTACCAGCAACTCGAGCAGGCCTACCAGCAGATTTATCAAGCTGCCAAGCCTCACCGGGATGAGCTCCAGAAGCAGATTCTTGATCTGAACGCAAATATTCTGGCGATCCAGCACGTCTTCGTCGACAAACGCGCGTACGTGAATGCTCTCACCTACCAGATCGAGACCGACACGAGTGCCTCGGGCAAGGAAAGCAAGCGGAAGAAACTCGAAGACTACAAAAAGGAAACCTGGTCGGTTGAATATCCCGACGGTCACAAGGAGAAATACGATTTCCCGCAACTGGTCGAAAAATACAACCAGCTTAGAGACGAACGCACCAAGGTAAGCGCGGAACTGGGAGAAGTGCTCAAGCCGGTGACCGAAGCCAGCACCAAGTTGTCAACCTACATCAGCCAGCAGATGGTGGAGCTCACACCGGGACAGATCGACGGTCTAAAGAAGAAGACCTCAGAGTGGGAGCCGAAGATCGTGCAGATTAACGTGGCGGAGGCCAATATCGTGGACCGCTGCGAATCGTGCCACATGGGAATCCGCGAGCCGCTCGTGCTGACGGCGGCTTCCATGACCCTCCAGGGCAAGAAGCCCGACGAATATGCGCGCGCTTTCACCAGCCATCCTGAACCCAGCTTACTGAAGACGCATGATCCGGATAAATTCGGCTGCTCGCCTTGCCACCAGGGCAATGGCCGCGCCACCACTGGCGTTGAAAAGGCTCACGGAACTTACGAGCATTGGCTGTGGCCTCTCTTCCCGAAAGGAAACACCGAAGCAGGCTGCCAGACCTGCCACGCCGCAGACATGATGTTGATGACCAACGACGTAGGCTCGACCATCAGTGAGGGCAAGTTCCTGTTTCGTCAGCGGGGCTGCGTCGGCTGCCATCGCTATGAAGGTTACGACAAAGAACCGGAGGACCTGAACTCGGTCAGCCAGGAGATCAAGCAACTGGAGCAGGAGAAGATCCAAAACATCAAGCAGGCAGCTTACTTGATGAGTCAAGCCGATGCCGCGGAAACGAACGAAGAGGCCGTACGGCTGAACGATAGAGCCGTGTCCCTGAAGGTTGCCAACAGCAAGGCTGACGGCCGCATCGCCCAACTGGACCGCCAGACCAAGAGCCTGTTGCAGGACATGAAGAAGGTGGGGCCCAATCTGAAGGACATCCGGCTCAAGCTCAACAAGAACTGGATTCCTGTCTGGCTGAAGAAGCCGACCGACTTCCGGCCCACCACCCGGATGCCGAACTTCCGCCTCAATGACGACCAGATCAAGGCCATCTCCGCCTATCTGTGGCAGTCGGCGCTGATCGACCCCCAGCCTAAACACAAGCCGGGCAATGGCGCGCACGGCAAGGAACTCTTTGAGACGCGCGGCTGTCTCGCCTGCCATTCCATCGGCGAAGGCGATCAGATGATGGGTGGCACGTTCGCCGCTAATCTTACCCGGGTCGGGGAGAAGGCAAACTATGACTATCTAGTGCGCTGGGTGCATAACGCGCGCGAGCGTACGCGTCCCTATTGTCCGTATGAAAAGAAAGACATTGGCCCCGAAGATTACGCCAAGAAGGGGCTTCCTTTTGTCTTCGACCTGCAACACAGCAAATGCCCGAACGATGGCCACGAACTGCAGGTTCAGAACATGACGGTGATGCCCAGCCTGCGCCTCAGCCCCGAGGACGCGGAAGACATCGCGACGTTCTTGGTGGCGCAGAAGAGGCAGGAGCCCGGTTCTTACGCCGACGCTTCCTTCATGGACGACCCGAAGCTGAAGGATGAAGGCAAGAAGTGGATTCGTCACTTCGGCTGCTCGGGTTGCCACGAGATCTCCGGCTTCGAAGAAGAAGGCCGCATCGGAACCGAGTTGACTTTCGAAGGCAGCAAGCCGCTGGAGCGTCTCGATTTCGCCCTGTTCACCGACGTCGCACAGCGTGGCGGCAAGAACGCAGAACCGATTACCAACCCGGAAGACCTGGCACGATTGCCCGGCGGCCCCGCGCAAGGTCCCTGGTACGAGCACAAGGGCTTCTTCGAGCACAAATTGGCCGAGCCCAATGTCTACGATCAAGGCAAGATCAAGAGCGAAGAAGAAAAGCTGCGGATGCCCAACCTGCACTTGACCAAGGAACAGGTGCGCGCCCTCACCACCTTCTTGATGGGCAGCCAGGAGAGTGCTCTGCCCGCCAATTATCAATACCGGCCGCTCGATTATCGCCGCGACATCCAGGAAGGCTGGTGGGTGGTCAGGAAGTACAACTGCATGGGATGCCATCAGTTCATTCCCGGCCAGCAAACTGCGCTGATGGGGATGAAGCATTATCAGGACGCCCAGGAAGAACTGCCTCCCAAGCTCCTGACCGAAGGCGCCCGGGTCGATCCCGCGTGGCTCCTGCGCTTCCTCACCAACCCGGCGCTGAACGACCAGGACACTAATCGCAACGGCGTGCGCAGCTACCTGCAAGTGCACATGCCCACTTTCTCCTTTTCTGAAAATGAGCTGGGCAAGCTGGTGCGTTTCTTCCAGGCGCTTTCGCGCCAGCCTTTTCCGTACATCCCGGAGCAGGTTCCTGTGCTGACGGCGAAGGAAACTGACATGGCGCGCAGCCTGTTCAGCAGCACGGCAGCCCCCTGCCTGAAGTGTCATGCCACAGGTGATCCACAGCACGACAAGACCGCGGTCGCTCCCAATCTCCTCCTGGTGCGGGGACGCCTGAAGCCGGATTGGGTGGAGCGCTGGATCATCGATCCGCAAGCCATTAGCCCGGGCACTTCCATGCCTTCAGACCTGTTCCGGCGTGAGAATGATCACTGGGTCTTCGCCGGTCCGGTTCCGTCGTCGTTCCAGGGCTACAATAAGGACCACACCAAGCTGCTGGTGGATTACATGTTCCAGCTCACGCCCGAGGAACAAAGGCGGGTGGCCGCGGCTATGGGTCGCCCGCAGGCCTCGGCTCAGCCGTCGCACAACGTCAAGCCAGGCGCCCCGGTCGATAATAAATCGCCCGGTGGAGGCCACTAACAGCCTGTGGTAAAGGTCAGGTTCGTATCAGGGCATCGCTTTAGCGATGCCGTAAGTACCGCGTTATGAATGCGCCTTTAGGCGCTGCTTTTGGACGCTGGAGTTTCACCACAAGCCACTAAATGAATACCAAGACCCGAGGAGGAGTACCCGAATGCGCACTCTGCGAATGCTGCTAGCTGCTTTCACGCTGTTGGTCGGTTCGTCACTGATGTTCGCTGGAACGGTTAGCGGCAAGGTAACCTACACCGGCACGCCCGACCGGCAAAAGGCCATCGATATGGGCAAAGAACCGTACTGCGCCAAGCAGCATTCGAAACCCGTGACTTACGAGTCGGTTGTGACCGGACCCAAGAATGCATTGGAAAACGTGGTGGTGTACGTTTCGTCCGGAGCCCCCGATGACGGTCAGGTTCCGGCCCAGGCTGTCAGCTTCGAGCAGAAAGGCTGCCAGTATGTTCCCCACATTCTGGTCATGCACACCGGCCAGGAACTCAAGGTCACCAACGACGACCAGGCTACGCACAACATTCACCCACTGGCCAAAGTGAACCGCGAGTGGAACAAATCCCAGGCGCCCGGCGCCGCGCCCATTGTCGAGAAATTCGCGAGAGAAGAATTTATCTCGGTGAAGTGCAACGTCCATCCCTGGATGCACGGCTATTTCGTGGTTCTCAAGACCTCGCACTACGACGTAAGCAAGGGTGGAGGGGACTTCAAGCTGCCCAACCTGCCTCCCGGCAAGTACACCCTCACTGCCTGGCATGAGGACTACGGCACTCAGACCGCCGACGTCACCATTACCGGCAACGAAACCAAAGATGTCAACTTCACTTTCAAAGCGGAGTCGCACTAACACTGACCAGCCGCGTCCTGCATGCCTCGGTTATCTATCTGCCTATAGTTCTCGGGATGATTGTTGCCCGGAAGGTATGAAGTTAACTGTCGAAACCAAGCGTTATCGCAACTTTGCGCCTTTTGTTCGCCAGACAGGCGAAGGGAAAGCGCAAACTTGTGCTAACGGGATATTTCGACAGCAACGTCGCTCACTTGGCTCCCGTCAGAGGTCCTCCGAGATGCTTCAGTACATCCACGACAAATGCCCGAAGGGCATAAACAGCTCCCATCGTTGTGACGGGTAGGTACCCGGATACACCGACGAACGCCACGAAGCCAAGCGCAAAGTCTGACACGGTGACCGTTCCAGTGGATGAAGATCGGAGCCACGCCGCCGACCAAGCATGCCGGGCTAAGCACCAGAGTGCGGCCCAGCCAAACAGCGCCCCTATAAAATTGAACCACATTTGCTGGGCTAGCCTTACACCAGAGAGCCGTGCCTTTTCGATTTCATGAACCTCTCGACAGTAGACTCCTAGCAGTCCGCTACCTACGAAAGCAACTACCCAAAATGTGACAACAAACCAACACGGAATAGGCATTTTTGGAAACCTCTGGGCGGCTGGTCTAGTACTTCTTGCCCGCGCCTTTTTGCCGTCGCTGTTTCCTTGGCTTTCGCTGTTTCTTGGGCAAGGTCTTTTTGTAGGGTTTCTTTTCCTCAGGCTGCACAGCCTGCGCCTTTCCCAATTCTTCAGTAATTTTGGGCGGAGGTATTTCGTGCATGGCGCAATTCCTATTCAATTTCCATGGTGCTGCTTCAGTTGTTCGGCATTTGCGGCCGCCCACGACCTTATGTCTTTCGCAATCCGATCTGCGCATAGGCCCCAAGCGCCCAAATTCGGTCCCTTATTGTAGGAACCCAGGAACTCTTTGCGATACGCACCTACGTCCATGATGGTGCTCACCCAATATGTGTCGGATACGATCGGTACGCTGGTAAGTACAGCGTGCCCGTAGTAGTCGGTAAAATCGACGCGCTGACCATAGGAGACTGAACCAATGCCTCGCGCAACAACTGTCAAGACAATGTCAGCACCGTCGCGTTTTTCTACCACCTGAAACTGCTTCATGTGGGAGAGTCTGCTGCTTACATCTTTCACCGAGTCTTGAATATCCTTCGTTGTGTCCACGAAGCCTTGTCGTGTCGGAGCCGACACAAAAATAGTTACATGATTAGTCTGCGCCCAGCAGGTTGGAGGAATGCACCAAAGCAAAGCGCAGACTACAATTCCTGTCCCGAACCGTATGCTTGGGTACGGGCGATTCATCTAGGAAGAGAGCCTACAGCCTGGTTGGGGATAACGTCCAGTGCTGGATCTTCCTGCCGCGCGCACGCGGGGGTGGAGGTAAATGTCCCCCCCCGCGCAAAGGCTCGGGCCGTAGTTGGTGAAATCAGGATGTTTCAACGTCAGTTATCGACCCTTGAAAAGCCGGGTGCCCTATTTCTCGCGTTCTTTGCGAAAAATGGAGCTTTTCTTTACAGTGCCGACAGCTTCGACCTCCTCTTGCGTTTACGGACTCGACATGGCCGCGGACTTAGGAGAGTAAATCCGGTTAGCTCTCCTTCGGCGGCAAAGTCAGGCCAAACACCGAAATCTGCCCCTGCCCGGCTACATTCACCACCGATTCCCCGGGGTGCGGCAGATACAGAGTCTTGCAATGCTCGCAGCGGTAGACCTCAGCATCCAGTCCCCAGGCCTGTTCCACATCCCCGCAATCTTGCTCGATCAAATCGACGCCATAAAACCAGCGCTTCAAATGGCCGCCGCAAAATTTGCCCTTCTCGTTTTTCTCGTTGCAGGCGCGCTGCCCGGCCTTCTTGATCTTGACCTTGTGACAGGGAAGCTGCGGAGCAGTTTGCAGACCGGGATTGGTAATCCTGCCAGGAGGCGCCAGGGGACTGGCGGTGGCGCTTGCTTTCAAGCGTCCCCGAAGATGCAGAAATGCATTCAGGAACAGGATGCCGGAAAGCGGCAGAAGAATCAGGCTCATGAAGAGGCCATCGACCGTGCCGACATTTCCCCGCAAAACGATCCATGCGATTCCCAGCAGAGGAACGATCCCAAGTACGACGGAAAGCACCAGCATCATAGGCCTGCACGCTCCTTATGTAGCGCCGGTATCTTCCCGGCTGTCCCGAGGACTTCCCTCAGGATTACGTCTCCTTCGATTTCATGCTTGAGCTTAAGCACGCTCCGGCTTCGCTGCCGCCGCCCGCTCCCGCTCGATGCGGCGGATGGTCGCGCGCAGCCAGTTTAGCAGGGCCTCCTCCAACTTCAGCTGGTGGTCCCGCAGCATGTCCACCGTTTCCCCCTCCGGATTCAGGGGAATATGGTGACACGGAACGTTTTCACTTTGGGCGTCCTTGGGAACGAAGTCGGTGAGGAAGCATTCGCTACACGGATGCGGCATCGTCGGATCGCTGAAATTGAGGCAGGTAAGAGAATCCTGGAAGCTCCTCGTGGGCGTCTGGGGAGTACGCACCGAACGTCCATAGCCCCCCTGTTCCAGAAATGCGAGTTCGAACTTGAGAGTTTCCAGAATGTCGCGCTGATCACTTGACACGGTATGCCTCCGCCCGGCAGTCCCCCGCCAGCCATGGCCGCCCCACCCTGTGCGTCCATTTTCGACACCCAATATATCAAAAAACGACCAAGCCTCTGACGGCAAATGACCGCAAATGCCCGCAAAGAACGATGAAAAATCCCCACCATCTACGGTATACTCACCCGCATGCCTGCTGAACTGGACCCCGTGAAACCCGCCGGGATGGTGCCCGAAGAATTCAAATTCGAGCCCAAATCCAAGGGGATATTGACTCCTCGAAAGAAGAAACCGAAGGAGTTGGCGGTGATCACCGAGTGCTGCACCGGCTGCGCGGGCTCGCCGGCCTGCGTCGAGTATTGTCCGGTGGAAGATTGCATGTTCTGGGTTCCGGACGAAGACTGCACTCCGTTTGGCCGGATCCAGGTCGACCCGATCCTCTGCATCGGCTGCAAGAAGTGCATCAGCAAGGGCCCCGACGGATGTTTTCTCGACGGCTGTCCCTGGGACGCGATCGTGATGGTGGATACCGTCGAAGTGGAAAAAGAAGTCGGCGTGATGCCGATTTGAAGGTGGCTTTTAGCTTTTGGCTCTTAGTCCAGTAAGTTGCATTTCGGGGGCGATATGAGAGTGAGATTCGCAGTGGCAGCGGCGGTGATGAGTCTCGCGCTGAGTGTCGCAGCCCAGAAGGAGATGCAGATGGTCCATGCCAAAGGTTCTTTCGACATCAAGATGACTCCCGTCGAACCAACCGACTTCGAGAAGGCGAACGACATTACTCGGCTCACATCCGACAAGACTTGGCACGGTGACTTCGAAGGCGTCAGCCATGGAGAAATGATCACCGGCTCTACCGCGAGCACCGGCTCCATGGCCTACGTTGCTATTGAGCGCATGACAGGCAAGCTTAACGGCCGACAGGGCAGCTTCACCTTCTCGCACCGCGCCACCATGATGAA
>Ga0074044_10001354_pt1 | contig 22280 bp, 22 predicted proteins | sample BogForMeECP23OM1_FD_94443 | JGI IMG/M metagenome (GOLD analysis project Ga0074044, IMG submission 94443) | Bog forest soil microbial communities from Calvert Island, British Columbia, Canada - Bog Forest MetaG ECP23OM1 | ecosystem: Environmental > Terrestrial > Soil > Wetlands ...
AATCCGGGCGCGCGCGTGCTGGCAACGGGCTGCTACGCGCAACGCGCGCCGGAAGAGCTGGCCGCGCTGCCCGGCGTCGAATGGGTGGTGGGAAATTCGCACCAGCGGCGGATCGGCGGCCTGGTGGGCGGGATGACCGGGAGCGCGGGAGAAGACGCCGGCAACCCTTCGGCTCCGCTCAGGGCCTTCGGGATGCCCTTCATTCTTCAGGGCAGGCCCTTCGTACCTCAGGGCGGGCCGGAGGAACGAAATGGGAATTTCGTGCCGCTGGGCGTGCTCGCGGGCGCGGCGCCCATGGCCCTTGCGCGCACGCCGAAAATACTGACCGGCGACATTTTCGAGGCCGACGAGGTGCTCGTGGCGCCTGCCGCGACTCGCGCGGGGCGCACGCGGCCGGTGCTGAAGATCCAGGACGGCTGCAACAATCGTTGCGCGTATTGCGTGATTCCATTCGTCCGCGGGCGCAGCCGGAGCCTCGAGCCCGCGCGGGTGAAGGAAGAAGTGTGCGCGCTGGCCGCCGCGGGCGCGCGCGAGGTGGTGCTGAGCGGGATCAACCTGGGCGCCTACGGGCGCGACTTGGCGCCGCGCGTGCCGCTCGGGGATCTGCTCGCGAGGCTGGTGGAGGAGACGCCTGTCGAGCGGTTGCGGCTCAGCTCCATCGAGCCGATGGACGTGACGCTGGATCTCGTGGAGCTGGTGGCCCGCGGCGGCGGGTCCGGGCGCATCGCGCCGCATTTCCACGTACCACTGCAATCCGGCTCGGACGCGATGCTGGCCGCTATGCACCGCTGGTATCGCGCGGCGCATTACGCCGAGCGCATCCTGCGAGTTGCGGAGCGGCTGCCCGGAGCGGGGATCGGCGCCGACGTGATCTGCGGCTTTCCGGGGGAGACGGAGGAGGATCACCGGCGCACGGTGGAATTCATCGAGCGCCTGCCGTTCAGTTACCTGCACGTATTTTCGTATTCGAGCCGGCCGGGGACGAAGGCTGCGGGGCTTGCGGAAGCGGTGGCTCCGGCGGTGATTCGCGGGCGGGCTCGCGCGCTGCGCGAAATTTCAGCGCGGAAGGCTGCGGCATTTCGCGCCAGACAGGATGGCGCGCGGCATCGCGTGCTCACGCTGGAACGCACGGGAGCCGATGCCGGCGGGCGGGCCTGGACCGGCGCGCTGACCGGGAACTATCTGCACGTGCGCGTTGACGGCCGCTGGCCCAGCAATACTTGGCTGGACGTGCGGCTTAGAACGAACGGTCTGGAAATGCGCGCAGAGGTTGCAAAGCCTCAGGCGTAGGGGTACGGCATGGCGAGAGGGAGGAGCGCAGCCAAGAGTGGCTGCGCCACCTGATCCACCGCGGTGTTCAAGGAATTGCCTAAAAGACGGCGGAGTAATCCTCGGGATGTTGTTGGCGGTACCAGTCGAGGAATTTTCCGGGACCGCATTTGGAACCGAACTGCCTGTGAAACTCGGCGAGGGCACGACCCGGGGGTGTTTTCAAAGGGATTCCAACGTACGGCGCCGTCAGAAGGGTACTCAACCTTTGGGCGGGAGTCTGGATGAACCGCACTTCCCTGAGACGAGAGAGCTGATAGTACTCGCCTTGCCGGCGGCCCCGGAGGCGTTTTCTGTGGTCGGGATAGTCTCCCATTAAGAGCAGAGCGAAACGAGTAATCCCTTCGACATAACCCGGCCAAAAGTCCTGCCGATTGAGGCTCTCGTTCGCGGCGGCAAGTCCGGAGTGCAGCATCAAGAGGTGGACCGCGTCGGTTTGGACGTTGGCACTGAGATAACGGTCCAGCTCGCGCAAAACCTTGCGCAGAGTCCGGCGCCATTGCTCAGCAGTGGGCATGTCGAGGCGTACCTCCGGAGACGAAGGGCGGAGGAGTCTCGAGAGTTGCACCTTCATGGCGCGAGGAGACCACATCGGGCTCGGTATTTCTTTCATGCGTCACCTCGAAATGGGCGGAGCGTTTCCAGTCACCTGCGGCGCGGGCGGGGAGGCCATGCGCTCGATTCCATTCAGCTTTCGAAAATCACCTCGGCGAGCGCCGTGTCACCGGCATGGGTGATCGAAAGCGCAATGTTGCGCACGCCGAGCTGCTTGGCGATGATGCCGGCCTGCCCTTCGAGCCGCAGCGCGGGTTTGCCGCCATGCTCGCGCACCACTTCAATATCCACCCAGCGGACGCCGCGGCGCCAGCCAGTGCCCAGGGCTTTCATGGCCGCCTCTTTCGCCGCAAACCGCCCGGCGTAGCGCTCGAAGCGGTTGCGGTATCCCTCGCAGTATTCGATTTCGGCGGGCGTGAACAGCCGGTGGAGAAAATGGTCGCCGTAGCGGCGGATGGCCGATTCGATGCGGCTGATCTCCGCAATGTCTATGCCCAGGCCGACGATCATGGGCCAACAGTAGCACAGGCGCCCGGCGGGACAGGCATTCCTGCCTGTCTTTCCAGGCTGCTTCGTCCCGCGTTGCGGCACTCTACCTCGCGGGCGACCGCGACTTGGTACTGGCGTTTCGCGGGATGGACCAAGTGATCGCCCATCTGGCGAAATTTGTGCCGCAGCTTCGGGGAACGCTCATTCTGCCGGGTTGCGGGCACTGGACGCAGCAGGAGCGGGCCCGGGAGGTGAACGAGGCGATCATTGAATTCCTTCGGCGGCTGTAGACGAGTGGAAGGGGCAAACTGGGAAGCTGGCCGGTTGCCCGGGGCGGGCTCAAAGCGACCCGCAGGCCGCTTGACACATCGGATTGCTAGGTATAGCATCGCGATGTATGAAAGGCGAAGCGCTCAAGGGCCATCTCGATCTCCTGCTCCTCACCGCGCTCCTGGCGCGGCCGGCGCACGGATATGCCATCGCAGAAACGCTGCGCACGCGCAGCAAGGGCGCGTTCGATCTTCCGGAAGGCACGCTCTATCCCGCGCTGCACCGGCTGGAGGGTGCTGGACTGGTGACGAGCCGGTGGTCGGAGCGGAGCGGCCGACGCAGGCGCGTCTACCAGCTCACGGCGAAGGGCCTGCGCGTGATGGCAAGACGGCAGGAAGAGTGGCGCGACTTCGCTCGCGCTGTCCGTTGCGTTGTGGAGGGCGCCGCATGAACGAGACTGTCGAAACCTATCTCGCGGATCTTGCCCGGGAGCTGCGAAAACGCGGGCTCTTTGAACCCAGAATCGTCGAGGAGGCGAGAGGCCACCTCCTGGACGCGGTGGAGGCGGGACGCCATCGCGGCCTAACACTCGAGGCAGCAAAGCAGGAAGCGCTGGAGCGCTTCGGAGCGGCGGGAGTTGTGGCGGCGCAATGCGCCCGGGACAAGTTTCGCGTGCGGAACCGGCTGCTGTTCGCGGCAGCAGTGGCACTGGGAATCGCGATCGCTTATGTGGATTCCCGGCCGAACTGGGATGACGCGGGAATCACGGCAGGTTCGATGCTTCTTAGCGCGGGGCTGATGGGCCTGATCGGGCCGCAGCGCCCCTGGCTGTGGGCGCTGGGCATCGGCATCTGGATTCCACTGCACAGCATCGCGCGCGCGCCGACTTTTGGATCGCTCGCCGGCAGTTTCCTGATTCTGGCCTTTCCCATGGCAGGCGCCTATGCGGGCATGGCATTTCGCCGTGCCCTCGCAAGTAATTGAGACGATGCGCGCGCCATGAGCGTGTTCGACCTGTTGTTCCTGCTCATGTTTCTCATATCGCTCGTCGCTCTGGCCGCCGCCGCGATTGCTGCGATTCGAGGGCGGCGCTCCAGCGCGCTCAGGATTCTTCTGGTTTATGGCCTATGCGCGGCCGGGTACCTTGCGGCCGGAATTGCAGTGGACTTCTGGAAACCCCAGCGAGTGATTCCTGCGGGTGATCCGTGGTGCTTTGACGATTGGTGCTTGACGGTAGAAAAAGTGAGCCGGACGCAGGCGGCGGCTAGAATTTCCTATCAGTTGGAGCTTCGCATTTCCAGCCGGGCGCGCCGCGCGGCCCAGCGCGCAAAGGGAGCGTGGATTTATCTCATCGATGATCAGGGCCGGCGCTATTCTCCCGATCCGGATCCAACCGCGATCCCGCTGGACGTGCTGCTGCAGCCGGGGGAGTCTGTCACCACGGCGCGCGTTTTTGAAGTCCCCGCGGACGCGCGCGGGCTCGGCCTCGTCACCGGGCATGGCGGGCCGTATTGCGGGCCGATGGACCTCCTGGTGATCGGCGCCGGCGGCTGTTTGTTCCACAAGCCGGCCATGATCCGAATCGAGTGAGCATGCCCTGGGCCTGCTGGCAGGTTTCTGGCCGGCGCGCGGCGGCGATCCCGATTTCGCTGAGTCTCAGCCCACCCGGTTTATACTGTTCTCCGCATGGCATGAAAAAACTGCGCAAACCATTCAAGGGCGTGCGCCGGCGGCGCATCGCCGACCACGCAAGCGCGGGCGGCGCCGGCTCCGGCTGGCACGCCGCGCGCGTGGGCCGCCTCACGCTCCTGCGCGCGACCGCCCTCGAGCATCTCCACTGGCTGGTCCACGGTTTCAGCACGCGCACGGGCGGCGCGAGCATGCTGGGCGAAGCTCGGGTGCTGAATCTCGGCTCGACGGAATGGGATAGTGCGGAAGCGGTTGCTGAGAACCGGATAGCGTTTCTCCGCGCCGTGGGCGCCGGGCGCGCCGCGGTGGTGACGCTGCGGCAGTGCCACACCGACGTGATCCATCGAGTGGACTCGGTCGCGGTGCATCCGCTGCGCGGCGACGCGCTCATCACTCGAACGCCCGGCCTGCTGCTGGCCGTGCGCACGGCCGACTGCGTGCCCCTGCTGCTGGCCGACCGGCGAAGCCGCGCGGTGGCTTCGGTGCACGCGGGGTGGCGCGGGACGCTGGCGCGGGTGGCGGAGAAAACGCTGGGCCGTATGAAGATGGAGTTCGATACGCGCGCAGAAGACGTGGTGGCCGCGCTCGGTCCGGCCATCGGCGGGTGCTGTTACGAGGTCGGCCCGGAGGTGGCCCAGGCGTATGCCGCGCAGTTTGCGGAGGCGCGCGAGTGGTTCGAGGGGCCCTTCGAGCGGCTGGCCGGCGGCGACGACCCCGCGCCGTTCCCGTGGCTCTCCATGACTCCGCCGGGGCACGACGCGCCCGCGCCGCGCGTGCGTCTGGACCTGCGCTTGGCGAATCGCCGTCAACTGGAAGCCGCGGGAGTGCCCGCCGCACACATCGTTTCCAGCCCGCTCTGTACCGCTTGCCGCACCGATCTTCTGTTCAGCCACCGCCGCGAGCATGGGCGCACCGGCCGGATGATGGCGGTGATCGGCATCCGCGAATAGCGCGATTGCGCGGGGCAGCGCGCGCGGGGTACTTTCTTCCTGATTCCCATCCGGCATCGATCGCACGCGAGGTGATTTTAATGGCAGAGACGGAATTCCGTTCCGCGGAGCGCGCGCAGCAGAGCGTGCTGGCGCGCGTTGAAAAACAATGCCTGCTGTGGCTCGCCGCGCGGCTGCCGCGCTGGGTGACATCCGACGGCCTGACGCTGCTGGGCCTGCTCTCGATGCTTGGCGCGGGATTGTCCTACTGGCTGGCCCGCGAACATCGCGTCGGGCTGTTGCTCGTGATTGTTTGCCTGGCCATCAACTGGTTCGGCGACAGCCTGGACGGCACGCTGGCGCGCTTCCGCAATCAGCCGCGGCCGCGCTACGGCTTCTACGTGGACCACGTGGTGGACACGTTCGGCGCGCTGTTTCTGCTGGGCGGGTTGGCGCTTTCCGGCTACATGAGCCTGCTGGTGGCGGCGGGCCTGCTGATCGCCTACTACATTCTTTCCATCGAGGTGTATCTCGCCACCTACACCATCGGCACGTTTCACATGTCGTTCGGCGGGATCGGGCCCACGGAACTGCGCATCCTGCTTTCGATCGGCAACGTGGCGCTCTATTTCCATCCGGTCGTGCCTCTGGTGCGCATTCTCGATGGGGATTACCGCCTGTTCGACGTGGGAGGCGCGATCGGCATGGCCGGGATGCTGCTGATGGCGCTGGCGGCCACGGCAAAACACACCGCGCAGCTCTACCGCGCCGAGCCGCTGAAATAAACATCCATCGCAGGGCCGCGGATTTCCGCTCGCCGTGGCGGTTCCGGGCCACAGTTGCCGAAAAGCCCCCGGGCCGGATTGCCTGGCCCCTTTACTTTGTGCTAGGATGTAAAGCGATGCCTGAAGCCACTCTCTCCTCAAAGAACCAGATTGTGATCCCCCGGAAGGCTCGCGAGGCGCTGCGGCTGAAACCCGGCGACAAAATCCTCGTGGAGGTTCTCGGGGAGCGGATCATTGTGCTGGAAAGGCCTAAATCCTATCGCGACGCGATTCGGGGGCTGGCTCGCCGCGTCTATCCGCGCGGCTATCTCAAGAAGGAACGTCGGAGTTGGGAGTAGAGTCTCTCCGCGGCTTTCTCAGCCGCCACCGCCGGATCGCCCTCGATACAAGTATTTTCATCTATCAGCTCGAATCGAACCCTCGCTACGTCTTCTACACCGACCACATCTTTTCCTGGCTGGAACGGCCGGGATCGCAAGCGGTCACGTCCAGCATCACGATGACGGAGTTGCTCGTGCAGCCCTTCCGAGACGCTGACAAGAGGCGCGTGGCTGAGGTTTACGGGTTGCTCTCCACACTCCCAAGCTTGGAATGGATCGCACCCAGCTTGGAGATCGCCGCTCTGGCGGCGCGGATGCGCGCTCTCCACCGGATGAGAACGCCGGATGCACTCCAGGCCGCAACTGCCGTGAACGCACTGGCCACTGGATTGATCACGAATGACTCGGTATTCGAACGGGTGGAAGACATCGAGGCGCTGGTGATCGAGAAACTTCTAGCGTGAGGCCTGGAGTTTCCGCTCCAGGCGCGCTCTTCGTCAAGCGAGGGCGCAACTCTACGGAGACAAGAGCCGATTGATCGCCGCGATGGTCTTGACGGTGCCGCGCTCAGGCGCGGAATGCGATGGCGGATTCAATCACCGCGAGCTGGCCGCAGGCCGCGAAAATGTCCTGGCCGCGCGAGTAGCGCACGAACACGGGCACATCCTTTTCCGCCAGGATGCGCCGGAACTCCTCGACGTCGGCGGAAGCGGGCGGGCGATAGGGAAGTTCGCCGGGATTCCAGGGGATGAGGTTCACCTTTGCGCGCAGCCCGTTGAGCAGCCGGACTACGCGCCGGGCATCATCGGGCGCGTCGTTGACGCCGCCGAGCAACACGTACTCGAAGGTGAGCCGCTCCCACGGCCGCAGCGGGTAGCGCCGGCAGGCTTCGAGGAGCGCGGCAATGGGATACTTGCGGTTGATGGGCATGATGGCGTCGCGCTGCTCGTCGTTTGAAGCGTTCAGGGACACTGCCAGCTTCGGCCGCACTTTCTCCTGCGCCAGACGTTCGATGCCCGGCACGATGCCGCTGGTCGAGAGCGTGACGTGGCGCGGCGAGAGCCCCACCGCGTTCGCGTCCAGCAGAATGCGCACGGCCGCCATGGTCGCGTCGTAGTTGAGCAGCGGCTCGCCCTGGCCCATCAGCACCACGTTGGTGCGCGGCGCGAGCCGCTCGCGGTTATTTTCCAGAGCTACGAGCACCTGCCCCACAATCTCTCCCGCCGTCAGGTTTCGCACCAGGCCCAGCGTGGCCGTGAGGCAGAATTTGCAGTCCACGGCGCAGCCGGCTTGGGTCGAAATGCAAATCGTCTGGCGGCCTTCCGACGGCATGAACACGGCCTCGACGGTCGCCGCGCGCCCCGCGCCGGCGCCAGCCCCAGAAGAAAGATTTGCCGCTTCCGGTCCGAGCGGCATCAGGTAGCGCACCGAGCCGTCGGCGGAGTGATATTTGCGCGCCACGCGCGGCAGCGTGATGGCGGCATCCCGCGCCAGCCGCTCGCGCAGCGCTGCGGGCAGGTTGGTGATGGCTGCGAAATCGAATCGGCGCTCGGCGTACAGCGCGTGATACACCTGCGCTCCGCGGTAGGCGGGCTCGCCGAGCGAGGCCATCCACTCGCGCAATTCCGGCAGCGATTTTCCCAGGAGTTCTACGGGCATTTCTATCGGGCTGCGTCCCTTTGTCATGGTAGCACGCGCGGAATTAAGCGATGTTGCGGTGCAGCTTCGACTGAAAGAGCGCAGCCAGGAGTGGCTGCACCACGGGCACTCGGACCGTGGTCATTCGACCGCGCAGCAATGGCTTCAGCAGGAGCGCAGCCAGGAGTGGCTGCGCCACTGGGGCGGCTTTCCGATATAATCCGGGGGTATTCGCTTTTTGCCGGAGGAAATGATGGAGCAATTGGCCGTGGGAGAGTGGGTTCGCCAGCTCAACGGGATCGAGCGGGCGAAGTTCACGGTGGAAAACGTGCTGGGATTCTGCCAGGCGCACGGCGTGGAGGCGGGCACACTCGAGCCGTTCCTGCACTGGGACCCGTGCTGCTACACGCGGAACCTGATCCACAAGTGCGAACTCTTCGAAATCATCGCCATCTGCTGGCAGATCGGGCAGGTGAGCCGCATCCACAATCACCGCGGGCAGAATTGCTGGATGGCTGCGCCCATCGGCAGATTGAAGGTGCAGAACTTCCGCGTGGAGGTGACCGACCGGGCGAAGCAGGTCTGCCGCATGGTGCCCACGGATTCGTATGTCCTGGACCACCTGCATCCGGCCGCCGTCAATCCCGCCGAGCCGGTGCACCAGGTGATGAACCTGCCGGAATACAACGAACGCGCGGTGACCCTGCACATCTACTCGTATCCCTACGACAGTTGCGAGGTCTATTCCGCCGACCAGGGAACGTACATGGACGTTCCGCTCTACTACACGAGCGAGTACGGAAAACTCACCGCTGCCTTGAAAGGCTCCTGACCCGGCAACCGCATTGCTTCTCGCCGCTTGTTCTCCAGAAAACCCGGCTAGAATGGAGATGCGAGCCGCCCCGGCCAAAGCTGCAGCAATCGGATGAGTGAACAACGCCACATCGAACGGGAAACCCTGCCCAACGGCCTGCTGGTGATCACCGAAGCCATGCCGCACGTACGCTCGGTGGCCGTGGGCGTGTGGGTGCGCTCCGGCTCGCGCAGGGAGCCCTCCGAACTCTCCGGGATGGCCCACTTTATCGAGCACATGCTGTTCAAAGGCACGGAGCGGCGCACCGCCGAGGACATCGCGCGGGAAATCGAACGCCTGGGCGGCTTCCTGGACGCGTTCACCGCGAAAGAGATGATCTGCCTGAATTCGAAAGTGCTGGACGAGCACGTGCCGCAGGCCTTCGGCATCATGGCGGACATGATTTTGCGGTCGCGCTGCGCCAAGGAGGAAATCACCAAGGAAAAGGGCGTGATCCTGGAAGAGCTGAAAATGGAGCAGGACAACCCCGAGTACCTGGTGAACGAAATGTTTTCCCAGAACTTTTGGCGCAACCACGCCCTGGGCCGGCCGATCCTGGGCACGCGCGAGACGGTGCGCCGGTTCGATAACGCCAAGGTGCTCTCCTGCTACCGTGAATGGTTCGCCCCCGCGAATCTGCTGGTGAGCGCGGCGGGAAACCTGAAGCACCAGGAGATCCGCGATCTGGTGGCGCGCGAGTTCGGGGCCACGAGCGGCGGCCGGCGGCCCGGCCCGCGCTCCACCGAGGCGCCGCCGGTTCCGCGCGCCCACATCACCACGCGCACCAAGAAGAGCCTCGAACAGGTGCAGATCTGCCTGGGGGTGCCCTCGTGTCCCGCGGCGAGCGACCGGCGCTACGCGCTCTCCGTGCTGAACTACGTGCTCGGGGGCGGCATGTCGTCGCGCCTGTTCCAGAACATCCGCGAACAGCAGGGGCTGGCGTATTCGATTTTCAGCGATCTGAACCCCTACCGCGACGCCGGCACGCTGTGCGTCTACGCGGGGACGGCGCGGCAGAACGCGGAAAAGGTGATCGGCTGCGTGACCCAGGAATTCCGCAGCATGAAGGCGGAGGCCATCACGGAAGAAGAGCTGCGCCGCGCCAAGGACCACCTAATCGGCTCGCTGCTGCTCTCGCTCGAATCCTCGAGCGCGCGGATGTCGAACCTGGCTCGGCAGGAACTTTATTTCGGCCGCTTCTATTCCACTGAGGAAGTTACGCGTTCAATCGAATCGGTGACCCGCGAGGAAATCCAGCAGCTCTCCCGGGATCTTTTCCGCGCGGAAAAGATCTCCATCGCCGTCCTGGGCAATCTGGACGGCTTTCGCCCCAGCCGTGGGGCGCTGGCCTGTTGAGATCTGTTCAGTTTGCGGGGGAGGAAGCCGCGCGCGGGTGCGCGGAGAGGTACTGGTCGAGCCCCCCGGTGAGTTCCTGGATGCCGCGCTGGAGGTTATGGTCGAGCGCGGCGACGACGCTGGAGAATTCGCTGCCGGCAACATCCTCGTCCTGCTCGTAATTCTGCGTCCAGACGGTGCGGCCGTCCTTGGGATCGTAGAGACGGAGGTGCAGCCAGACGCGCGCGGTCATGGGCTTGCCCTCGACCTGCTCGAACCGCTCGATGCGGCCGCGAATGGTGTAGTCTCCCTGCGCGTTCGAGGACACGAGCTGCACGCTGCGGTATCTCCCGCTCTTCCGCAGGCTCTCGAGGAGCATTTCTTCCACCATCTGCGCGGGGGACTCCGCCCAGCGGTGGTCGTCATACAGGCCCATCTCGTTCGTCCCGGTGCGGTAGACGATGCGCGTATCGCGATAGAGGATTGGGGCGCTGATGTGGCCGATGAGCAGGGAAACATCCAGCGGCCGCGCCGCCGGCGTGATCGGCGGGGGATCGAGCGAATAGTACTTGATCGGGCGGGCCGAGCCGCAGCCGGCCAGGAGCGCGGCGCAGGCGGCCGCCATCGGCGCGAACGCCAGGAATCGGAGCCTCATGCCAGGACCTCTCTCACGGCTTGGAGCCCTCCTTCGGATTGGAACTTTCCCCCGGCTTGTGCTCGGGAGGCTGCACGGTGCGGATCAGCGAATACGGGCGCGCGCGGATGGTGTCGGTAAACTCGCGCAGGTTTTCCGTGGCCAGGCGGATGTTCTCGAGCGTTTCGTCAATATTCTCGCCGTTGGTGTTCAGCGTGCGGTTCAATTGATCCACCAGCGTGTTGGCATCGCCCAGCGTCTTGCGCAACTGCTGGATGGAGGCTTTCAGGTCTGCGCGGTTCTCGCCCAGCAGGTCGTCAATCTTCTTGAGCGTGTCGTCCGCCTGCTTGGCGGTCTGCTTGAACTGGTCCACGGTGGGCCCGAGCTTGGCCGTGGTTTCGTCAATATGGCTGAGCGAGCTTTTGATGTGCGGGCGGTTCTCCGCCAGCATGTTGTCCAGATTGCCCAGAGAGCCGGAAACGTGCTCGCGATTCTGGTCGTTGAGCAGATCGTTCGCGCGGTCCAGGGTGATCTTGATCTGGGTCACGCGGTCGTTCAGGTTGGAAATCAGATCCTGGACGTCCGGGCCCAGGGCGTTCAGGATGTCGGCCACGTCGGTGATGCCGAAAAACTCCTTGGAGGGCAGGAAGGCGCCGCTCTTGGCCAGCGGGCTTTCGGGTTTGCCCGGCATGATCTCAAGAAAATTCTCGCCGAGGGCGGAGAGGCTGGCGATCTTCGCCAGGCTGTCCGTCTTGACGGGCACGTTCGGCTCCACGCTGAAGTCCATGATGATGCGCGCGGGGTCTTTGGGGTCAATCTGGAGCTTGTCCACGCGGCCCTTGCGAATCCCGCCGTAGCGGACGATGGAGCCGGGCTCGAGCCCCCCGGCGTTCTTGAAGTAGGTGTGGAACTTTTCCCCGGAGCGGCCAAAGGCGCCGCCGATGGCAAAGATGGTCACAATCAAAAGGCTTGCGGCGATAATCACGAAGACGCCGACGAAGGCCTGTTCTTTTTTCGATTCCATAGATTCGCTTTGCCTGCGGCGGCTTCCCTTCGGAATCCAGCCAGCCGCCAAGACGGGGGAGTATACCACGGCAACCGGCGATTTTCGGGCGGATGCGCTTCAGGGTACTGGGTCACTTTGCCCTGATGGAGTTGAAGAAGGTCTCTGCTTTTCCGCGGCTGGCGTGGTTTGAGGCAATTGAGCGGCGCACCCCGGCAAGCCGGGGTGCCACTGGGCAAAGTGACCCATTACCCGCAACAGTTCCCGCGGCTGTGGCGCTGGTCGAGAAGTTGGCGGACGGTGCGCGCCAGCTCGCGCGCCGGGTAGGGCTTTTGCAGCACCGGGTGGCCGGCGAGGGTTTCCACCTGCGCCGAGTCGGGATTGTACCCGGTGCAGAAAAGCACCGGGACGCTGGAACCGAGCGCAAGAATCCGCTTGTAGGCATCCGGCCCGCGAAGACGCGGCATCACCACGTCAAAAACGAGAAGGTCCACTTTGCCTGCCCGCTGCCGGAAGAGTTCGAGAGCCTCCTCGCCGTCGCGAGCCGCAAGCACGGTATAACCGAGGGCGGCGAGGGATTCGTGGACGAGTTCGCGCAGCCCGTCGTGGTCTTCAGCCAGGAGAATCGTTTCCTTCCCGCCGCGCACCGGCTCCGCGTCCGCAGGGGGGGCGGGAGCGGGGTTCGGATCGGCGGAAGCGGCGGTGGGGAAGTAGATGTGGAACGTGGCGCCCTGGCCCAGCTCGCTGGTCACGTCAATGCATCCTCCATGCTGCTTCACCACGCCGTAGACGGTGGCCAGGCCCAGGCCGGTGCCGCGGCCGGGCGGCTTGGTGGTGAAAAAGGGTTCGAAGATGCGCTCCAGCGTGGCGGGGTCCATCCCCATCCCCGTGTCGGCAACGGACAGGCGGACGTAGTCTCCCGGCGCGATGCCGGGACGCGGGCGGCAATCGTCTTCATCGAAATGCACGTTTGCGGTGGCGATGGTCAGGCGGCCGCCCTGGGGCATGGCATCGCGCGCGTTGACGCACAGGTTCATGAGGATCTGTTCGATCTGCGCTGGATCCACATGGATGCTGGCGAGATCCGGCGCCGGCTCCGTGGTCATCTCGATGTCGGTTCCCAGGGATTCGGCCACCAGGCTGGTGACCTCGCTCACGGAATGGTTCAGGTTGATGTCGCGGCGTTCGAGCTGCTGCCGCCGGGAGAAGGCCAGCAATTGCCGGGTGAGAGCCACGGCACGGCCCGCGTGATGGCAGATCTTCTCCAGCCGCTCGCGGATGCGCGTGCCCTCCGGAGCCTCCATCTTCCCCAACTCCGCCATGCCCAGGATGGCGGCGAGCACGTTGTTGAAATCGTGGGCAATCCCCCCGGCGAGCTGGCCGATGGCTTCGAACTTCTGCGCTTGCAGGAGCTGGTGTTCGAGCGCGCGGCGCTCCGTGATGTCCTGCTCCATGCAGATGAACGAGGTGATGCCGCCGCGGGGGCCGCGCACGGGGGTGATGGAGGCCTCCATGGAGACGATGGAGCCGTCCTTGCGCCGGTTCTCGAATTCCCCGCGCCAGGTCTGCCCGCTGAGGATGGTTTTCCATAGCTTGGCGTAGAGGGCGTCCTCCTGGCGCCCTGACTTGAGCAGGTTGGTGCGCTGGCCGACGGCCTCGTCCTTGGAGTATCCCGTGATGGCGCAAAACGCCGGATTGACGTAGCGGATGAAGCCTTCGGTGTCGGCGATCACCACGGCCTCGGCCGACTGCTCGATGGCGGTGATTAGCTTCAACCGTTCCGCTTCCACTCTTTTTCGTTCGGTGATGTCGGTGAGCACGGCGATGAGCATGGGCTGCCGGGAGGGGGCCTCGGAGGCTCCTTCGGATTTCAGCGATGCGGCCGAAAGGCTCACGTCAATCAGGGCGCCGTCTTTCCGCTTCCGCTGGGTCTCGACTCCAGCCAGGCTCCCGCCTTGCCAGACGAGCTCGCAGAACACGCGGAATTCCTGCTCACGTTCCTGGGGCACGATGGGCGGCTTCCCGCCCAGGACCTCCGCAGCCGTCCAGCCGAACATGCGTTCCGCCGCCGGATTCCAGATGCAGGCGCGCTCCGCGTGGTCCAGGGCAATGATCGCGACGGGAGCGTTGGCAATCAGCGCGCCAAGCGTCTGATTGGCCTGGCGAAGCTCGGCGGCATGGAAAAGCGACTCGGCTTCGAGCTGCTTCTTCTGGGTGATGTCGAGGGCCAGTCCCAGGCATCCGGTCACGGTCCCGGCAAGATCGCGCAGGGGCTCGACGCGGTTCCAGTAGGTGCGCCCCTCGAAATCCGACTCGAATTCCACGGATTCGCCGGCGAGCGCCCGGCCGTGTGCGAGGATGCTGGGATGCGACGGTTCCACGGCCGCGTGCAGGGGAAGCCAGCGGCGTTGCCGGTGGCACTCGGGCAGAGAGGTCAGGCCCGCCCCGGTGAGCGAAGTCATGCGCAGGTCCCGGTCGGTGGTCCAGATGATGGCGGGGAGCTGGGAAAGCACCATGCCCAGTTTGGTCTCGCTGGACCAGAGTTCCTCGGCGATGCGCCGCTGCCGCTCGCGCAACTCGCTGCCTTCAATGGCCTGCTTCATGGCCAGTGGCAAACGCGCCAAGCGGTCCTTCATGATGCAGTCGTTGGCGCCGCGCCTCATGCACTCCACGGCTTTTTCTTCGCCGAGCGTGCCGGTGATCAGCAGGAAGGGGGTCTCCAGGCCGCGGCTCCTCAACTCTTGCAGGGCGTCCAGGCCGCTCCAGCCCGGAAGGCGGAAATCCGACAGTACGATATCGAAGGAAGCCTCACTGATGCGGCGCGCAAAATCCTCGCGGCGGCAGACCACCTCGCCCTGAAACTCCAGGCCCCCTTTGTGCAGCTCGCGCTGAATCAGTTCGAGGTCCTCGGGGCTGTCCTCGACAAACAGGAGGCGGAATACGCGAGGAACCGCGTCCGGATTCTGCGTCAACAGTGTGGTTTTCACTTGCATCCCTTTAACGCCGGAAGAAGGCGGCCTCGCGGGGCGGCTCGTTGGTGACCAGCCAGTACAGGCCGAGCTGGCGCACGGCTTCGCGGAACTGGTCGAAATCCACGGGCTTCTGGACGTAACTGTTGGCGCCGTTGCGGTAGCCGCGCACCACGTCCGACTCCTCCTTTGAGGAGGTGACAATGACCACCGGGATGGCCTGTGTGCGCGGGTCGCTCTTGAGCAGGCGCAGCACTTCCAGCCCGTCCACCTTGGGGAGCTTCAAGTCGAGCAGGACGACCTTTGGGGGATGTTGGAAGGAACGCCCGGAGTGAGCTCCGCGGCAGAACAGGAAGTCCAGCGCTTCCTCTCCGTCGCGGGCCCAGAAAATGCGGCTGGCCAGGTTGTTCCTGCGCAGGGCGTGGAGAGTCAGTTCCGCATCCTCCGGGCTGTCTTCCACGAGCAGTATCTCGACGTTATTCTCGAGCATGGAGCCCTCCAGTCACCGGCGCGGGGCTGGCCTCCCCGGGCCCCTCGAGGCTTTCCAGCGTGAAGAAAAATGTCGCGCCTTTGTCCACTTCCGCCTCGGCCCAGATGCGGCCGTTGTGCTTGTGGACGATGCGCTGCACGGTCACCAGTCCCACTCCGGTGCCCTCAAAATCTTCGGAGCGATGGAGCCGCTGGAAGATGCCGAACAGTTTGTCGGCGTACTTCATGCTGAAACCCACGCCATTGTCCCGGACGAAGATCACGCGGTTGCCGTCGCGTTCGGTCTGGCCGAGTTCGATGACGGCGGGATCGCGCGGGCGAGTGAACTTCACCGCGTTGGCCAGCAGATTGGCGAAGACCTGGCGGATCAGGCCGGGGTCGCACTCTGCAAAGGGCAGCCGGCCGGTGCGGAACTCCACGCGCCGTCCCTGGCAGGCGGTTTGCACGTCCGCGATGACTTCCGCGGCCAGCGTATTCAGGTCGGTGACCAGCGGCGAGATCTCGCGGCGGGACACACGGGAAAGGCTGAGCAGGTCGTCCACAAGTTCGCCCATGTGCTGGGTGGCGTGCCGCACGCGTTCCAGCAGGCGCCGGCCTTCGGGGTCGAGCTGGGCGGCGTGCTCTTCGACGAGGATGCGGCTGAACCCGTCCACATGGCGCAGGGGGGCGCGCAGGTCATGGGAAACGGAGGAAGCGAAGGCCTCGAGTTCGGCGTTGCTGGCCAGCAGCTCGGCGGTGCGCTCCTTGACGCGCTGCTCGAGTTCCAGGTTTAGCCTGTGGATTTCGTCCTCGGCGCGTTTCCGCTCGGTGATGTCGCGGTTGATTTCGAGAACTTTACTGGGGGCCCCGTCGGCTTCCCGCAGCAAGGCCCAGCGGCTGGCCACAACGATACGAGAAGCGTCGCGGCAGGTATGGATTAATTCTCCCTCCCACCGCCCACGATCGAAGAGAGCCTCTTCGATTTTCGCGAGTGGCTCCGGGAAAACGGTCTGGAGCAGGGTGTGGGTGACCTTGCCGTGCGCTTCTTCTTTCGTCCAGCCATAGGTCTCCTCGGCTCCTCGATTCCAGAACCGGACGGCGCTGTTCATGTCGCGCACGAAGATGGAGTCGTGGGCGAGATCGAGCAGGGAGGCCTGATCCCGCAGAATTTTGGCTTGGGCCTCGAGCGAGGAGGTGCGCTCGGCCACGCGGTCCTCGAGACTCGCTGCCAAGTTCCGGAGGTCTTCCTCAGCCTTCTTGCGCTCTGTGATGTCCCGTGCCGCGGCGTAGATGAGGCCCCGCTGCTGGTCCGGGCTCGAGTTCCAATTGAGCCAGCGGTAGTCGCCTTGCTTGGTTCGGTAACGGTTCTCGAAGGAAGGAAGGCCCGTGGCATAGGACTCCTGTGCGGCGGCCTGAGTGGCCGCGCGGTCGTCGGGATGGACGAACTCGACATACGGCCTGGCCAGCAGTTCCGCCACGGAGTAGCCCAGTGATTTTTCCCAGGCCGGATTCACGCGTTTGAAGTACCCGTCTGTTCCCGCGGCGCACATCATGTCGGCGGAAACGTTGAAAAAGCGGTTCAAGTCCTCCTCGGCGCGGGCACGCTCGGCGATCTCGCGGCGGAGCAAGGTGAACACCCCCAGGATCAAGGCAAAGGTCAACAGGGTTCCGCCGAGAAGAAGGGTTCGGGTGCGGCGCGATCCCTGCTTCAGGGCAGAGTCGCGCTGGCGCAATAGCTCCTTTTCCGCGCTTTCCATCGCGCGGATTGCGTCTGAGATCTGGGTGGTCAAATCTGCTCCGGTGAATGTCAGAGCAGCCTCCCCGCCGGCGCTCCTGCCTCCAGACTGGAAGCCGGCGATGGACTGTTCGAGCAGTTGAATTCGTTTTTCAATCAGGGGCCGGATATCGTCGAGCCGCTTTTGCTGCGCCGGGTTGTCCGCAGTGAGCGTGCGCAACTCGCCCAGGGTTTTCAGGATTTCCCCACGCGCCGCAGAGTACCGTTCGAGGAAGCTGGCGTCGGCGGTGAGCACGTAGCCGCGCCGGGCATTCTCCGCTTTCAGGACCTCCGCGCGGAGCGTCTCCAGTCCCTCGATCGCCACGTGCGTGTGGGTGACCCAGTCGGCCGCCTCGGTCTGCTCTGCCAGGCTCCGGAAGGAGAGCAGGGCCGCCGCGGCCCCCAGGGCCAGGGAAAGGCCCAGCCCCAGCGGCACCAGTCCTTTGACGTAGCTCTTCATTCTTGCCTCGCCGACAGCTCCGGCTTCTCCGCCAATCCGCGGGGATTCTTAGTTTTTTATCGGCAGGCGAAGCGGTCGGCTTGAGGGGAGGCGGGTGAGAGGTTCCTAACGTGACACGGCGGAACGCTACCTGGGAATCACAGCACGCGGGGCGGCGCTTCTCCGGTGAGCATCTGGAGGTAGTTCATCTCATCGGAGACTTCCGGCTCGGCGATGCGGTCGAGGAATTGCCTCACGCGGGGGTGCGTGCTTGTCTGCATTTCCTGGTTGGTGCCCTGGGCGACGATGTCGCCCTTGTTGATGAGCAGCATGGTGTCGGCGATGAGGAAGGCGCTGGCCAACTCGTGCGTGACCACGATGATGGTCATGCGGAACGCCTTCTTCAGCTTCAGAATCAAGTTGTCAATCCCCGCGGCGATGATGGGGTCGAGGCCCGCCGAGGGCTCGTCGAAGAACAGGATTTCCGGGTCCATGGCCATGGCCCGGGCCACTGCGGCGCGCTTCTTCATCCCGCCGCTCAACTGCGACGGCATATAGCTTTCAAATCCTGCCAGGCCCACCTGCTCGAGCTTGAGCCGCATGATGATTTGAATGGTGGATTCTTCCAGTTGCGTATGCTCGCGCAGCGGCAGGCACACGTTTTCCCCCACGGTCATGGAGCCGAACAGGGCCCCGCCCTGGAACGACAGACCGATCTTTTTGCGTTGTTCGTCCAGGTCCTCCTCGTTCATCTTGGCGATGTCTCGCCCGCGGATCCACACTTCGCCGGAGGAGGCCGGCTGGAGTCCCACCATGGTCCGCAGGAGCGTGCTCTTGCCGGACCCCGAGCCGCCCAGAATCACCAGGGTTTGCCCGCGGGCCACGTCGAAGCTGATGCCGTGCAGGATTTCGCGTTCGCCGTAGCGCACGCGCAGGTCGCGCACGGAGATGGCGGGTTCTTGGGCCGGGTCGCTCATCGTCCTAGGAGGTAAAACAGAGATGTGAACACCAGGTCCACGATGATCACCAGAAAGATGGACATGACCACGGCGGAGGTGGTGGAGCGGCCCACTTCTTCGGCGCCGCCACCGGTTTCGAAGCCTTCGTAACACCCCACCGCGGTGATCACGCCGCCGAACATCACGCTCTTGATCAGCCCGGTGATGACGTCGCGCACCAGCAGCGCATCCACCGTCGCCCGCATATACCCTGCAAGAGTGAAGTGCGCGCCCGTGAGGCCGAACACGGCGCCGCCCATCACCCCCATGAAGTCCGCCCAGGTGGTGAGGCAGGGGAGCATCAGAATCATGGCCAGGAACTTGGGCGTCACCAGGAATTGCACCGGGTTCAAGGCCATGGTGGTGAGCGCGTCAATTTCCTCGGTGACCTTCATGGTGCCGATTTCCGCGGCAAACGCGGAGCCCGACCGCCCGATCACCACGATGGCGGTCATCAACGGCCCGAGTTCGCGCGACATGGAGACGGCCACGCCCCCGGCCACGTACTGGAGCGCCCCGAATTTGCGGAGCTCGTAGGCGCCCTGGAGCGCCAGGATCAACCCGACGAAAAAGGTGATGGTGGAAAGGATGGGCAGCGCCTCGATGCCCACGGCCATGGCCTGGTGAAAGGCGCGGCTCCAGCGCAGGGCCTTGCCGCGGAACGGGCCGATCAGCGTGAAGTAGGCGGCGCGGCCGCTGAGCCGCGCCAGGCCTCCGACATAGGCCAGCCCGCCGATGGTGTTGCGTCCGACGCTTTCGATAAAGGACATATCTGCGGTCTCGCCGCGGCCCGCTGCGCCTTACTGGGCCTGGAGCGCCTCCTGTTCAGTGGCAAATACCTCGAACACGCGGATCAGCCGGGAAAGCTCGAGCACCTCGCGCGCCGCCGGGCTCAGCCCGTAGAGCATGAAGCGGCTGGACATGGTGCGCGAAACCTTGAGCCCTTCCACCAGCGATGCCACTCCCGAGCTGTCAATGTATCGCACGCCGGAGAGATTCACGATCAAGCGCGGAACCTTTTTCTCCTTCAGCTCTTCGAGGATGATTTTGCGCACTTCGGGCGAATTGTAAAGATCAATGTCTCCCTGGACGTCCACCACGATCGAGGTCCCCTGCTGGCGGGTCGCAATGTGCATCGGTCACTCTCCTGTCGAAGTCTTCGAGCCCTTGATTTTATACATGCGGAGCTCGTTGCGCCCCTCGAGGGGCGAATAGTGCGTTTCGTCCATGATCTCACGGATCATGTGGAGTCCCAGGCCGCCGGGGCGGACGTCGTTGAGGTCGCGCCCGGTCATCTGCTCGGGCTTCACGCCGGTGCCGTGATCCACCAGAAGCACTTCCATGCCGCGGTCGCGCTCGCGGAGGCTGACTTCCACGGGCTTGTCGTGCTGGTTGTGATAGGCGTGGCGGATCACGTTGGTAAGCGCCTCGTGGACCGCCAGAGTAATCCAGCGGCACTCCTCCTCGTCGAAGCCCACCAGCGCCGCGAAGCGCTCGATCGAGCCGCGGATGACGCCAAGGTAGCGCGGGTCGCTGGGAAAGTTCAGATTGACGGCGTCTTCCATCAGCCTGGATCACGCTCCGGGAACTCGCGCGCCGCCGAAGAAGGGCGTGGGTCTCCCCAAAATGAGACTTTGTGACAGAGATTCACCGGGTTTGCAAGCCTTTGCGTGGCAGAGGTGCGGCGCCCGCCCGGCGGCAGTGCCGGCGTTCGGCAGGCGCGAGGGCGAAAAATAGCCGGGGCCGGGGGCACACGGGCGGCTCAAGCCCGCTGCTCGATCGGAAGGTAGCCGCGGCGCGCCGGCCCCAGGTAGACCTGCCGCGGCCGCGCGATCTTCTGCTCGCGGTCGTCCAGCATCTCGTGCCAATGCGCCAGCCAGCCCGCCGTCCGCGGGATGGCAAACAGCACCGGAAACATGGCCGAGGGGAAACCCATGGCCTGGTAAATGAGCCCGGAATAGAAATCCACGTTGGGATACAGCTTACGCTTGATGAAGTAATCGTCGCTCAGCGCGATCCGCTCGATTTCCAGGGCGATGTCGAGCAGGGGATTGCGGCCGAGGACGTCGAACACCTGGTCGGCGGCCTGCTTGATGATTTTCGCGCGAGGGTCGTAGTTCTTGTACACGCGATGGCCGAAGCCCATGAGCTTCGATTCGCCCTTCTCGATGCCCTTGATGAACGCGGGGACGTTGGCCACCGAGCCGATCCCAGTGAGCATGCGCACCACAGCCTCGTTGGCGCCGCCGTGGAGCGGGCCGTAGAGCGCCGCGGTGGCCGCGGCGGTGGCGGAATAGGGATCCACGTGGGAACTGCCCACGCCGCGCATGGCGCTGGTGGAGCAGTTCTGCTCGTGGTCGGCGTGCAGGATGAACAGCAGGTCCAGCGCGCGCTCCAGGGTGGGGTTGGGCGTGAACTTCGCCTCGGTGGTCTTGAACAGCATGCTCAGGAAGTTGCCGCTGTAGGTCAGGTCGTTGTCGGGATAGGCGTAGGGCAGGCCCAGGCTGTGGCGATAGGCAAAGGCCGCCATCGTGGGCATCTTCCCGATCAGACGGTAGGTCTGCTTCTGCCGGGATTGCGCGTTGAAAATGTCCTTCGCGTCGGGATAAAACGTGGAGAGGGCCGCCACCGTCGAGACCAGCATGCCCATGGGGTGCGCGTCGTAATGGAAGCCGTCAAGGAATTTTTTGATGCTCTCGTGGATGAAGGTGTGATGCGTGATGTGCCAGGTCCACTCCTGGAGCTGCGCCCGATTGGGCAGCTCGCCGTGCAGGATCAGGTAGGCGGTCTCGAGAAAGGTGCTGCGCTCGGCCAGTTCCTCGATGGGATAGCCGCGGTATTCCAGGATTCCTTTGTCGCCGTCAATGTAGGTGATCCGGCTGACGCACGCCGCAGTGTTTGTGTACGCCGGGTCGTAAGACATGAGGCCGAAATCGTCCGGGCCGGTGCGGATCTGCCGCAGGTCGTTGGCGCGGACGGCCCCGTGCTCGATGGGCAGCTCGTACTGCTTCCCGGTGCGGTTGTCCGTGACGCTGAGGGTGTCGCGGCGGGCCGCCACGCTGGGCGCCTCTACCGCGCCGGATTGAGGTTTGACGGGGTTCATGATCGCACTCCAACTCTCCTGGCGATGGGCGGGGGGACGGAGGGCGGTCCCGGCCCCCTGCCTGCGGGCCACATTATATACAAGTGAGGCGGGTGACTGGTGACTTGTGACTGGTGATCCGAGGACGGGGACTTGCGGCGGCACTCGCGATCAGTCCGGGCCACCGGCACACCGATGCCTCGCAGACGTGTGGACTATTGCTGCCAGCCCCCGCCAAGTGCACTGTAAAGCCGTACGAGACTCTGATACTCGTTGCCTCGCGCCTGGGCTAACGTGAGTTCAGCGGAAAAGAGCGAGCGTTGGCCGTCCAGTACCTCCAGATAATTCGTGGTGCCTCCCTGGTATCGCATGATCGACAGTCGGACGGACTCCTGCAGGTCTTCGACGACTTGCTCCTGGCGGACTCGAACTTGGTGGAGTTTTTGGTATGCGATCAACGCATCGGATACATCTCCAAAGGAGCGCTGAATGGCCTGCTTGTAAACGAGCAGAGCTTGCTCGTGCTGCGATTCGGCAGCATGGAGATTCCCGCGAAGAGCGCCGCCCGTGAAAATGGGCTGACTTACCTGGACGCCATACGACCAGATCGCAGTGTGGGAGCTCATCATGCTGGAGAAGATGCTGCTGCGACCGAATGCGCCACCACCACCGCCGGTCAGGGAGATCTGCGGAAAGAACTGGGCCCTGGCGACACCAATCA
>Ga0074044_10001355_pt1 | contig 22273 bp, 20 predicted proteins | sample BogForMeECP23OM1_FD_94443 | JGI IMG/M metagenome (GOLD analysis project Ga0074044, IMG submission 94443) | Bog forest soil microbial communities from Calvert Island, British Columbia, Canada - Bog Forest MetaG ECP23OM1 | ecosystem: Environmental > Terrestrial > Soil > Wetlands ...
GTCAAGCAGGTTGTCTATGTGGGCAGCAGCGACGGCAATCTGTACGCGCTGATGTAACGCCGATCTGTCGACCCCTTGCGTTGATCGTTACCGTTCTTTCTGCGGCGGCTGGCAAAAGAAAAAACCAAATCGCGCCTGATCAGACTTCCTGGTCGGTCGATTCCAAGCTCTATCAGGCGTCAGACAACATCGCAATGAAGGCAAGCAAGTACAATTGAGCTTGGCAGTCGAATGCGCCTTCTGATCAAAGTCTGCCATCTATTCAGCAGGTAGTAAGCGGATTGCTCCTGCTGGATTTTTCGGGATCCGTTCATTCACCTGGAGTAACACAATTGAGGGACTCTTGGGCTGATCAGGGCGGAGTTGCTCCATTTGTGCCGATGCTTCCCTTATCTGCTCAGCATATTCGTGGCCTTGTCGTGGTAGAGATCCCCCGTAGTTCTGAAGCAGGAGGTTGGCGTTCGCCTCGATGGCAGAGGTGTTGGAGCGGGCTTGGTTGGAAAGGAACGCGAAAAACCACTGCGCGGCATGCCACGCCAGAGTGCATCGCCGCGGTCAGGTGCGCCTTTCGCTTGCGACACGTACGGCGCCCCAAAGTTGACGATCAGCTCGATGTACGCATCGGGCGTCACGTCCTCCGCGGGATGCTCAGGTGTGTACTCACGCTCACCAAACGTTTTTCAGGGGGAACGTCAAAGTTTTCGACTTTGTCAGCGTGCCGATTCGTACCCGAAGATCTCTGCCCCAAGGGTTTTAATTGTCCCGGATGTTGCCTGAGCCAATCGGATGCACGCCGCCCGGCCTCCGCACCGGTCTTCGTCTCTCATACTATAATTACGGTTCGAGCTATCTCTTTCCGGGAGTTTTGCTTAGACCAATGGCTTCCGTTACTACGCGTCCACCGGACGACCACGACTTGGCAAGGGTCGCGCCGGAAACCATAGCGCTTCCTCTACCCAGCGCTCCCACCACCGTGCGCATTGAGCCGCCCCGCGGCTGGATCGAGCTGCACCTCCACGAAGTCTGGCAATACCACGAACTCCTTTATTTTTTCGTCTGGCGCAACATCAAGGTTCGCTACAAGCAGACGGTCATCGGTATCGCCTGGGTCGTTCTGCAGCCGCTAATGACTATGGGTGTCTTCACTCTTTTCTTCGGACGTCTCGCCAAGCTTCCCTCCGATGGCCTCCCCTATCCCGTTTTCTATTTCGCCGCGCTTGTCCCTTGGACCTACTTCGCCACCGCGCTCCAGAGCTGTACCAGCGTCGTCGTGGACAATCAGAATGTCATCACCAAAGTTTATTTCCCACGCCTCGTCCTCCCACTTTCCGCCGTCGTTTCTGGCTTGGTGGACTTCGCCATCGGGTTCGTCGTCCTCCTCATGGTCACCGCCATCTACGGCATCAAGCCCACGCTCGCCGCGCTTTGGCTGCCCCTACTGCTGCTTCTCGCCGTGCTCACAGCCCTCGGGGTCGGCCTCTGGATGTCCGCGCTCAACGCTCTGTATCGCGACGTCCGCTATGTCGTGCCCTTCCTCGCCCAGTGTTGGATGTTCGCCTCCCCGGTCGCCTATCCCAGCTCCCTCGTCCCGCAGCGCTGGCGGTGGCTCTACGGCCTCAATCCGATGGCCGGTGTCATTGATGGCTTCCGATGGGCCCTAACGGGCCACGGCGTTGCCCCCGGCCCGTTGATGCTCGCCTCCGCTTTCGCAGTCACAGTCGTCCTCCTCGGCGGCCTCTTCTTCTTTCAGCGCATGGAGGGCACCGTTGCCGACCGCGTCTAGCTCTGCCTTGGTTCTTTGCCTTTGCAGGGGCACGGCGTGCCGTGCCCGTTCGGGTTCAGCCGTTGGAGCCAATGATCAATGAGTACAGTCGTTATCCAATGCCAAGATCTCGGCAAGAGCTACCATCGTGGCGCGCTTCAGCAGAGCAGCCTACTCCGCGATCATCTCAGCCGCATGCTGAAATCGCCTCTGTCCGCTTTCCGCCGCTCCAAAGATGAAACTTTCTGGGCCTTGGAAGACGTCTCCCTCGAAGTCCGCGAAGGCGAGGTCCTTGGCCTCATCGGCCGCAATGGCGCCGGCAAGACTACCCTTCTGAAAATCCTCTCGCGCATTACAAAACCGACCACCGGATGGGCGGAGATTCATGGGCGCGTTGGTAGCCTCCTCGAAGTTGGTACTGGCTTTCACCCTGAACTGACGGGCCGCGAGAACGCCTTCCTTAGCGGTGCAATCCTCGGCATGGGGAAGAGCGAGATCAAGCGTAAATTTGATGAAATTGTCGCTTTCGCTGAGCTCGAACAATTCATCGATACACCCGTGAAGCACTATTCCAGCGGCATGTATGTCCGTCTCGCTTTCGCCGTCGCTGCACACCTGGAACCAGAGATCCTCTTTGTGGACGAAGTGCTCGCTGTGGGTGATGCGGCTTTCCAGAAGAAATGCCTGGGGAAGATGGGCAGTGTATCAAGGCAAGGTCGCACGATCGTATTTGTAAGTCACAATATGACGGCGCTACAAAAGCTGTGCACACGAGTGGTGTGGCTCAACGGCGGACAGGTGATAGATACTGGCGATCCACGTAAGGTTATTGACCACTATCTACAGACAAACGCGGTTGCCAATCTTGAGTCCGTGTGGGAAGACAGCCTGACAGCGCCTGGAAATCAACGTGTGCGTCTCCGAAGCGTACGGGTACTTCCGCAAACAGATCCGGGAGAACCCATCACTGTACACACTCCCCTACGAATTGAATTCATCTACCAGAATCATGTGCCTGGCACAGTTCTAAACGTGTCCATGATCCTCAACAACATGGAAGAAGTCTGCATTTTTTCCAGCTTCTCGGATTTCTCGCCCCGGCCTGCAGGCCTGATCTGCCACACGGTCACGATCCCAGGCGACTTGCTCAACGCCGGCTCCTACTACGTCAATATGATCGTTGTGAAGGATGCGTCAGTCGGGATTTTGTTCCAAAACAATGTCGTCGGCTTCGAAGTAGTCGAAGGCGAAATTGTCGGGAACTGGTATGGAAAACAGCCTGGCGCTACGCGGCCAAAGCTGCAATGGGAAAGCGAAGTAACCTCGGTGAGCGATTTGTAGTGACCACAGATTGCAGCGCCTAATCTGATCCTACGTACTTCTCCCCTTCCGGGCGCGACCGCTGGACTCTCGCTGGGTTTCCATAGGCAACAACAAGATCCGGTATGTCTCGAACAACGACCGCGCCCGTTCCTACCACGGTGTGGCCCCCAATCGAGATTCGGTCCGAGATGCTGGCCCCCACTCCAATGGCTGAGCACTCACCTATCTCGACAAGCCCGCCAGTCGATACCCCGGGAGCTATACTTGAAAAATCGTGCATTATGCAGTCGTGGTCAATTGAGCTCCCCGTGTTGACGATGCAGAACTCCCCGACTCGCGATCCGGGCCCCACATGAGAGCCTGCGAGAATTGCAGCGCCTTGGCTGATCTTCGCCGAGGACGCCACGATGGCGGACTGATGTTTGACGATCGAAAACCTAAGATTTGGACACTTCTCGATCAAGTCCAAATAAACTTTACGCCGCCACCAGTTATCTCCGATCGCTACCACGACATCGCTTATAACTTGCTCCGCGCAAATCCTCGGCGCGTCCTTAAGACCGCCGAGCACCGGATAACCCATCCGAACCGTGCCGGTCGACAGCGTATCGTCCGCATATCCGGCGATCTCGTATTCACCTGTGAGCTCAATTGCGTCGACGAGAACCGACGCGTGGCCGGACGAGCCGATCACCAGGAGTTTCGGCGGAATCAACGTCGAGATTTTAGCTGGCGTCAATGCCGTATAGTATAGAGCACGAGGGAATACGTAGATGCCCGAAACGAGTGCCAAACCCGACCTGGCGATCTTCGGGAAGCCGCCCGCATTTGCTGAAAAAATGCACGTGGGGCGGCCGAATGTTGGCAATCGCGAGCATCTCCTAGCGCGTATCAATGACATGCTCGACCGTGTTTGGTTCACGAACAACGGACCCTATGTCCAGGAGTTCGAGACCAAACTTGCCGCATTTGTCGGCGTCCGTCACTGCGTCGCCATGTGCAATGGCACTGTTGCTCTGGAAATCGCCATCCGGGCGCTCGGCCTCACGGGCGAAGTGATCGTGCCATCGTTCACGTTCGTCGCCACCGCGCATGCCCTTCAGTGGCAAGAGATCACGCCGGTATTCTGTGACATCGACCCAAGAACGCATAATCTCGACCCAGGCCAAATAGAAAAAATGATTACGCCTCGCACCAGCGCCATAATTGGCGTCCACACCTGGGGACGCTCATGCGACATCGCCGCCTTTGAGGCCATCGCCCGCGGCCGCAACCTGCAGCTACTTTTCGACGCGGCCCACGCCTTTGGCTGCTCCTACAAGGGTAAATTGATCGGCGGCTTCGGACGTTGCGAAGTCTTCAGCTTCCATGCCACCAAGTTCTTCAATACCTTTGAGGGCGGTGCAGTCCTGACCAACGACGATGTCCTGGCCGAAAAGATGCGCCTCATGCGCAATTTCGGTTTCCGTGGGTACGACAACGTCATCTACATCGGTACTAATGGCAAAATGACAGAAGTTTGTGCTGCCATGGGACTCACTTCCCTGGAAAGCGTCGATGAATTCGTAGAGACGAACCGTCGCAACCACTCTGCATACCGGCGCGAACTGGACGGAATTCCGGGCGTGAGTGTGATGGCGTACGACGAACGCGAGCGGGCCAACTACCAATATGTAGTCTTGGAAATCGATGACCGGGCGGCGGGTCTGAGCCGCGACGAACTCGTCAACGTGCTGTTCGCCGAAAACGTCCTGGCCCGCCGCTATTTCTTTCCTGGCTGCCATCGCATGGAGCCGTATCGCTCCTACTTTCCCCATGCCGCGCTCATTCTGCCGGAAACGGAGAGACTCTGCCGTCGAGTCATGGTTCTCCCCAATGGCACCAGCGTAGACGAGCCAGCGATCTCACAGATATGCCAGATCATCCGGACAGCTGTGTCCAACGCGCCGGCCGTGCGAGCCCAAGTTGTCAGCTCCGAAGCTCATCGCCACACAGAACGTTCAGCTGGTGCGCGATCAACAATGGTGGGATGACCCGGAAATGAGGTCTAAGTACCTAAACCCGCTTCGCGTACTAATTAGTGTCGGACGCCGCGCGGAATCGTTGCAGGCAAAACGCACCAAGAACAAGAGGAATGCGAACGCAAAGGCCTTTCTTGAAAGGGCCAACTTTCCGCTTAAGGTGAACGTAGGGTGCGGAAATGAACCGTTCCAGGGCTGGATAAATCTGGACCTAAGTCCCGAAACCCGAGCCGATATCTTCTGGGATGTAACCGATGGGCTGCCAGTCCCCGACAATTCCTGTGCATTCATATACAGCGAACACTTTTTGGAGCATATCCCGGTCCAAGAGGGCGTTCGGTTTCTCACCGAATGTCGTCGGTCTCTTCAGCCAGGCGGAGTCGTTCGAATAGGCATGCCGTGTGTGCAGGAAATGACTCGCCACTATTACGAGAACACTTGGGCCCAACAGCCTTGGCTCGTGAAATACGGATACAGCTGGATCAAAACGCGCGCCGAATACATTAACATTGGTTTCCGGGATTGGGGACACCAATGGCTTTACGACTTCGAGGAACTTGACAGGCGCTTGAGGGAAGCTGGATTCAGTCGAATCGAGAGGGTCGCTTGGGGCGAAAGCAAGTACCCAGAACTACGAAAGCGCGAGACCCGAGAGGAAACGGTGCTCATCTGCGAGGCCACCAAATAACTTGAGGCGATTCCGTCGTAATACCATTAGCCCGGATTAGACTGCTTAGCCGATGAGAAAACCTTATACCACGACCCCATCATTGCGTATGCGGCGAGTCCTGCCAGGGTCCTCCGGCTGCCTGGGAGCCGCCAGCCGCCGTTTCGTATGCACGTTACAAAGTGCTTTGTCGCCTCCGCGCGCTTGCGGTTCAGCCGAGCAGTCACGGCCAAGTCTAGATAAGGGCGCGCGATTACCTCGCGTATCGTGTCTGTGTACTTGAACTCGAGATGTCTGTCGAGAGCTTTCAGCATTCGTGTGCCCTCCCGCAGTCGAGTGATCGACGGAAGGGACGACCACATGCTTCCCGCATGGACTCGATAAACGGCCATAACCTCGTCCATGAGCTCAATGGTTCCATGTCTTGCAGCCAAGGCAAACATCGGCCAGTCACCCAGTTTCATCGTGCGAAGCCAGCGTGGAAGCACAGGGATCAAGTCCCGCCTCAGCACGGTCGAGCAGGTCATCACAAAGTTCCCCTTAAGCAGGTCCTCAATCGTGTATGAACCGGCAGGAAGACAACGAACCAAGTTCGCGTATGCCGAACCGGTTTCATCCAGGAACTTAACGCGATGACAGCAGATGGCGCAGTCGGGTGTGGAATCAAGGAAGTCGACCTGTCTTTGTAGCTTCTCGTCGCAGGTCCAATAATCGTCGCCCTCGAGCAAAGCTAGATACCGACCTCGGCAGGCCGCCAGGGTCGCTCCCAGATTCCGCATTGCGCCTATGTTTTGGTCTCTGAGGAGGGGCACAATGAGGCCCGGGTGGCGGCGGTGGAAGTCCATGATAATGGCACGCGTACCGTCTGTCGAGCAATCTTCCCCGATGACGATCTCGTAATCAAAGTTCACTCGTTGCGCCAAAACACTCTCAATTGCTTTCGCGATGAAACGCTCATGATTATAGGTGATCATCATCACGCTGAGCTTCATTCGAGTATTCTCGCCTGAACAGGAATTTTGCGCTTCGCGTAGGCTGATCGGGATCAAAATTGAGTATACGCTGACTTGTAGGCTCCCAAAGCTGGCGCAGGATGCCGAAGTAGTCGCTGTCGGCTTGGTTATTACGCCATTGCAATGGGACGACACGTACAAGATAATTTGTAGTGGTACAGCTGTAGAAGACGACGCGGCCACGAACCGCGCGATTGACGGTGAAGCTCCTAACCGACCAGACCAACGTAACGCATTCTGAATGACTAGCACTTCCGTGCCGAAGGTGAGCGTCGTTGTCCCGAACTACAACCATGCACGTTTCCTGCGGCGGCGCGTCGAAAGTATTCTGCAACAAACTTTTCGAGACTTCGAGCTGATCCTGCTGGACGATTGTTCCACCGACGACAGCCGATCGATTCTCTCCGAGTATGCTGATGACCCAAGAGTACGAATAGAATTCAACGAGAAGAACTCGGGCAGTACGTTCAAACAGTGGAATAAAGGAGTGCGGTTGGCGCGCGGGGAGTATGTGTGGATCGCCGAATCGGACGACTACGCCGACGAACGGCTGCTGGAGAAACTATTGGCGCGACTCGATTCGGAGCCAAGTCCCGTATTCTCATATTGTCGATCATGGCGAGTTTCAGCGGACGGTGAGATCAGCGGGTTCTTGGATTCCTACCTTACCGATCTCGATAGCCAAAGGTGGACCGCGGATTTTTTGGCTGACGGGCTCGAAGAATGTCAGAACTATCTAGTGCATCGCAACACAGTTGCTAATGCGAGTGCGGTGCTTTTTCGAAGGGAAGTGTATGAGCGAGTGGGCGGCGCAGAAGAGAGTCTGGTCCTTTGCGGCGATTGGAAATTATGGGCCGCGATGGCTCTTACGGGAAGAATTGCATATTTAGGAGAGCCGCTTAATTACAACCGGTTTCATGACACGAGTGTTCGGGAACAAAGTCGACGACTCGGGGCGGACACGGCCGAATATCTCGAGGTGATTCGCTGGATTCTTCAGAGAGTGACGCCTTCAGAGGCTGCTCGGAGGAAGCTTTGCGAGGACATTTCGTCGCGTTGGGCCTCGGCAGTGCTAACGAGACAAATCCCGCTCAGCCGCAGGTGGGCTATGCTGGAAAACGCCAGGGCTATCGATCAGCATGCACTTCGCAAACTGGTTCGTCCTGCGCTTGCTGCTCTTCGCATGACGCTCTCTCGTGGCTATCATTCACTGCGAGTCGGGTCTTCCAAGTCGAGCTCGGAGGAAACGCGCTCCCAGGGGGAATCGGAATCACTCTAAACTGACCACTTAAGGATTGAGCGCGCCATGGGTTCTCCAATCGTCTCGGTCGTAATGAGCGTTTTCAATGGCCAAGCCTTCCTGTCAGAAGCTATCGAAAGCATCCTAAGCCAGACCTTTCGTAACTTCGAATTCCTGGTTGTCGACGACGGCTCGACTGACGCGACCGCTGGAATCCTTTCGACCTACGCGAGCCGTGATGCCAGAATGCGCATCTTCCGCCACGAAAACAAGGGGAGGGCAGAATCGCTTAATGTTGGAATCCGTCTTGCCATGGGCCACTACATTGCGCGGATGGACGCCGACGACATCGCGCTGCGCGACCGGCTCCAAGCGCAAGTTGATTTTATGGAACGGCACATTGAGGTCGGCCTCTTGGGCGGAGCAGTTGAACTTATAAACACTCAAGGCCAGGTACTTAGAACTGTTCGGCCTCCGTTAGAAGACTGGGAAATCAGGGCATTGATGCTCCGCTACAACCCGATGTTCCACCCGGCCGTAGTCATGAGAAAAGAAGTCGCACTTGCTGCTGGCGGATACAGGAAGGCTCTGCTCGATGCTGACGACTACGACCTTTGGCTAAGAATGAGCGAGCGAAGCCGATTGGCTAATCTTGGCAAGCTGATCCTGCAGTACCGGATTCATTCCGAACAAGTGTCGGTCCGAAATCTGAGACATCAGATACTATGCGTGTTGGCTGCGCGTGCCGCTGCTTCGCTAAGGAGGCGCGGTAGCCCTGACCCGTTGTCGCACGTCGAGGAAGTAACTCCACAACTTCTGGACACCCTTGGCGTGAACGTGATGGACATCCAAAAGGCTCTCCTGGATGGTTACCACTATTGGATGGACGTTCTAGGACCGACCGAACCCGAGGCAGCGCTTCGAGTGATTGAGGGGTTCGTGCAGTTGCCCGGTGCCGAAAGCTTCGAGCGAGCCGTGCTCGCCAATGCGTGGCTGAAAGCGGCGGGCATCCACTACCGGCAGGGCCGAGGCGGGAAAGCGTTGGTTTCAATGGGACGTGCAATCATGGTTCGTCCAATCGTCGCGGGCCGGCCGGTCAAGAGTGCATGTACACGTCTCGCGGCCGCGCTCAAGGGCTTGTTATAGTTAACCGGTTGCGATCAGGCCCGTTGGAGGGCCCGTAATCACAATATCTCCGGCTCTGCCGGAGGATATTTATTTGCGATGGGACGACAGGTAGCGGGTGACTCGCGGGGGTACACGCTCGTACGTGACGAAGGGGCCATGACTCGGCACAACAGGAGCTGAAGGTCCTACGCAGCCAAAACAATGTCCTGCAATTTGAAGGACTAGGACTTCTATAGCAAAGGTGCGGGGAGACAGGTTTATTCCAAAAAGCGAGTCAAGGCGCCGTACCACGTGGGTGAGTGAAGCTTGAGACGAGTCGTCTTCGTATCCGATATTTTCGCGCGCGGGGGCGCATCAGTCTGGCTGCGGCGTCTCTGCCAGCAGCTGCCGGCAGAAGGCTGGACTTGCAAGCTGATTCTAGCGGAACCTGCTCTGCCCTATGATGACGACTGGAGCGACTGGCCGTGCCAGCGGGAGGTCCTGCGACGTCATTATTCGCTGCCCGGCCTGGTGCATAGCACCGCGGACGCCATCCAAATCTTCTCTCCGGACGTGGTGGTCGTAGGTGCTCCCTGGAACACGGCGGCGCTGGCCATGCGCTACCTTTATGCCTCATCTCGCCTTAAGGCTCGGTTCGTAGAAACCGTGATTGTGGAACACGAAGAGCAGTATGAACGCCTGCGCAGCAACACCGATATCGCGGTATTGGTGGCGGCCTGTAGTGACGACACCATAACCCGCATTGAGTCCGACATCCCGCGGTTGCGGGGCAGAGTACGACGGTTTTGGTTCCCGGTGCCGTGTGGCGAGCGGATGGAGGGGAAGGGCGATAGTCGCGGTCCTCTTCGCATCGCTTATCTTGGCCGGCTGGTCCAGGAACAAAAGCGAATCTTTGACCTGCCGCCGTTGCTGGATGCGCTGGGATCGAAAGGAGTTGATTTCACGCTGACGCTTATCGGCGATGGCGCCGACCGGGCTGTGCTGGAGCGGCGCTTGGCCATGTCGCGCGGGCGGGAACGAGTGAGCCTGCTGGGGTGGCTGCCCAGCGAGAAAGCGTTGGAAGCACTGGCTGCATCGGATGTGCAACTGCTGGTCAGCGGATTTGAAGGACAACCGATCTCGACGCTGGAGGCCATGGCTGCAGGAGTCGTGCCCGTTGTAACCGACCTCCCCGGCCTGCGGGAGTTGATTCGAGACGGGACCAGCGGCTTTCTGCTTCCAGTCGGCGACATCGAGGCGTTCGCTTCGGTGCTCGCCACGTTGGCCGCCGACCGTGAGCTGCTTAGCAGCATGGCAAGGGCCGCTCGTGAATCAGTCCCGGAACGCGCACGGATGGATGTCGCCGTCCGTGATTTCTCTGTGTTGTTGGACGAAGCCGCCGAGGCACCATTGCCCACGCCCAAACCGGTGGCGTATCCGCCGACCCGCATGGATCGCCTACACGTTCCTCGGTTCATGCAGGAACTGAAGCGTCGGTGTCTAGGACAATCGGTGTATTGACGGAGCGGTGAAGCGAATATTTCTGTGTCCATGACGGAAAGCGTGCATGTTGCACGCTAGATCAGCCGACTGCAGGACCAGCCATGAAACATCAATGCTGAAGGGTTGGTTAGGAGCAACGCGAACTTGAGAATTACCCACGTCAACTCCTATGATTCAACCGGGGGTGCCGCCCGCGCAGCGTACCGTCTGCACGCGGGCCTTCTTTCGCTGGGTCAGGAATCGACGCTTCTCGTTCAACACAAGAACACCGATGACAGCACCGTTCTCCTTTTTGACCCGCCGCTCGACGCGCCAACTCGGTTGCGAAGAATAATTAAGCGTCGTCTTCTTCGGTACAGTTGCAAACCTCTCGCCTCGCGTCCTGCAGGATGTACATACATGAGCGATGACCGTAGCGAACATAATGGGGATGTACTACGCCAAGTCCCACCGAGTGATATTGTGAATCTCCATTGGGTTGCAGGATTTTTCGAATACATTTCCTTTTTTCGCAAAGTCCCTGCCAACCTTCCAATCGTTTGGACTCTGCATGATATGAATCCTTTTACCGGTGGCTGCCATTTTGATGGCGGGTGTGGCAAGTTTGTCGAGCATTGCGGAGCTTGCCCGCAGATTGATTCCTTAAAACTGGACGACTTTTCAGCTCACGTGTGGCAACGAAAGAACAAAGCACTCGCACGTGTAGGTGCAAATATGATGCACATCGTCGCGCCGAGTCGCTGGCTCGCCGCCGAAGCCAAGAAAAGCTCGTTGTTCGGACATTTGCCAGTGACAGTGATCCCCTACGGTTTGGAAACTGACCGATTTCAACCGCGTGATCGACATTTTGCTCGTCAACTTTTTGAAATTCCTTCTGAAGCCAAGGTGGTCTTATTCGTCGCCGATTGGGCTAATGAAAAGCGGAAGGGGCTGGACCTGCTCCTAGAGGCCATCCGAGGACTAGGAGATCTTCCAGACTTATATGCATTTGCCGTGGGTCGCAACGTTAGTTCAAGAGTACTCGGCGTGCGCGGCAAGACGATAGATTATGTTCGTGACGATCTCACTTTGTCGTTGGTGTACAGCACGGCCGATGTGTTCGTCGTGCCTTCATTGGAGGACAACCTACCCCTGACGGCGCTCGAAGCCCTAGCCTGTGGAGTCCCTACGATAGCATTTTCGGTCGGCGGCTTACCGGATATCGTGCGCGGGGGACAGACGGGAATTCTTGCACCGATGGGCGACATCGGGGCGCTGCGCAGAGCAATCGCCGAGCTCTTGCAGAATACCGAACAGCGGGCCACTATGGCCCAACAATGCCGCCATGTTGCTGTGCGAGAATACAGCCTGGAGGTGCAGGCACGTCGTTACGTGGCTCTCTACGAGGAACTTGCGGGCAGAGGGATTCAAGCGGCGCAGTCAACATAAGCCTCTGCCACAATCTATGGCCGTAGGCTGCACTGTCCGTCGCTGGCGGTTTTCGCTCGATCGGGTGTATAAAACACGGGCGATCTGAGGACCCGGGAAAAGGTGATCATGAAATCCGTACTCGTGACTGGCTCTTCGGGCCTGATTGGCTCAGAGTGTGTCGCTTATTTTGACCAGATTGGCTGGCGTGTCCACGGTATCGACAACAACATTCGCATGACCTTCTTCGGGCCAGACGGTGATACCCGCTGGAACCTGCAACGTCTGCGCAATAGCTGCTCAAATTTTGAGCATCACGATCTGGATGTTCGCGACCGCGATCGCATGCTCGAGCTGGTCAAAGATCTGCGTCCCCATTTGCTGATCCATTGCGCAGCGCAACCTTCTCACGACCTCGCAAGGGACCGTCCGTTCGACGATTTCGAGATCAATGCAACCGGCACTCTGAACTTGCTCGAGGCCACGCGTCGGAATTGTCCCGAGTCGCCCTTCATCCTCATGAGTACGAACAAGGTGTACGGAGACGCACCTAACGAGCTGCCATTGAAGGAGCTGCCGAGCCGCTGGGAATACAGCAGTGCAGAAGACTGGAATGGGATCAACGAAAGCTGCCGTATTGACCAGAGTTTGCACAGTCTGTTCGGAGTCTCAAAGGCGGCAGCAGACCTTCTGGTTCAAGAATATGGCAGATATTTCAATATGCCCACCGTGTGCTTTCGCGGCGGATGTCTCACAGGTCCGAACCACTCGGGAGCCGAATTGCATGGTTTCCTAGCCTATATGGCACGTTGTTTCCGAGAAGGCAGGACCTATCGCATTTTCGGTTACAAGGGCAAGCAGGTGCGCGATAACATTCACTCCCAGGATGTCTGCGCTGCCTTCTACGCCTTTTATCAGAAACCACGTTGTGCGGCTGTCTACAATTTGGGTGGAGGGCGACAGAACTCAACTTCGATCCTTGAGGCTATTTCACACATGAGGGAACTTTTTGGCCGGGAGCTTGAGACAGAGTACATTGAACAAAACCGTGTCGGAGACCACATCTGCTACATCAGTGACCTACGGCGCTTCCAGACCGATTACCCAGGATGGAGCATTCAGGTCTCGCTCCATGAAATCTTTGAGCAGTTTGCACTCTCTAAAACCAAGGACATCGGCGTGACCTCCTAGTAAGGATCTACTGCAGTGAGCCCGAGAGCGATGCCGACGACTTCCGGAATACAAGAGCAGCTGACACGAGAGGAGTTCTCTCATAAAGGTGTTAACTTGCTCTATATCTGTGATTTTCCACCCTCGAACCTAGCGGGCGGGCCCATTCTGATGAGTCGATTGCTACGGGATTACCCCCCAGATCGCATCGTGGTGATGACCAGTTCGCGTTACTCGCGTGTATCACCCAAGGAAGGTCGGTTAGCTTGCCCCCACATAGCATTCCCCACAACGAACGGGTGGGGGCGCTGGGGGTTAGGCCGAATAAAAAACGCAATCGATTGCCTAATGATTCCCGTGCTGGGTTTAGTCACCGCCTATCTGATCAAACAGCGACGCGTCGATGTAATGATGACCATCGTGCACGGCAATTTTTTCATCGCCGCCGCAATAGCCGGATGGATTACGCGTACGCCATATATCGCCGTGGCGCACGACGATACCGTCACTCCCATCCAGCGGCGATCGCGCCTGTTGAACTATGTTCTGCGGCGTTCGGTTGGTCGGGCCTTGCGCGGGGCGTCGCATATCTACGCGATTAGTCCTGAGATGCAGCAGCTCCTGGAATCGGAATACGGTGTCGACTCCGAGCTTCAAAGGCCGGGCACTGAAAGAGATCGCCTGAGCGGCTCCGTCTTGACAAAGTTGTCCGCCCACAGCCATTCGGCACTGATTGTCTTCGCAGGTGCGATTACTGACAGTGTGCAGGACAGCCTCAAATTGATGGCTGAAATCCTCATTTCCGGCAAACTTCAAAGTTACGGCGTCCAATCCGCCGAACTGCATTTGTACACACAGCTTGACCCGGAAAGAATCCGTGACTGGGGCTGGGATCACCCCAGCATTTCGGTGCACGGTTGGGTGTCGCAACAGGAGTTGCAGGGTGTGTTGCGGGCCGCCGACATTCTTTTCTTGCCGTTCTCATTTTCAGAGAGAGTGAGATACGCGGTCGAGAGCGCTTTTCCTTCCAAGACTGCTGACTATCTAGCGGCGGGAAAGCCGATCCTCGTGTTCGGTCCGCTTTATTCCAGCGTTGTCCATTACGGAGCTCAGGAGGGTTTTGCTGAAATTGTCACCGAATTCAGTGCCGACGCCTTAGCTCGCGGCATCCATAACATTGTTGCTTTCCCAGAACATCGGGACGCACTAGCTTGCAGAGCATTGGAAGTGTTTTCACAGAATCATGATATCGATCGACAACGGAACCAATTCCTCGTAGTGCTTAATACTTTAACCGGCGGGAGCGATGTTTAGCGGTCACCGTGTTGGTTAGTGGGAATTTATGCAAAAAACGGCTCACCTTGCTCCGAGTACGCGAATTAAGGACGGGCTCAATGCGGTTCTGAAGATTGCGGGATTGCAGGTGAGCACGACCAAGGTCGACCGGCTTGAGCAGGTCCGCCTCGAAAAGCTGGTTGCCCACGAACACTGGGCCGTTGCGCCGTTCCAGGATGGCTTGTGCTTCGAACCTGACCACTACGTCAATTTCTTGCGGACGGTCTGCGCGCCCTACGCTTCGGACTGGGGCTCATTTCCCAGAAAAGCCGACGCGGTCGGTAATGGATATTTTCTGGAAAATGGCTGGTTCGAGACGATCGACGCGGAGGTGCTATACAGCATCATTCGACATTTTCGCCCGAGCACTATGCTAGAAATCGGTAGCGGGCACTCTAGCCGGCTGGCGCGTCGGGCCATTGATGACGGGCAACTCGGAACCAGACTAGTCTGTGTCGATCCTAAGCCTCGGGTTGAGGTCAGCTCCTGCGCCGACGAACACATCACAAGCGTAGTTGAGGAACTGCCTGTCGCTGTGCTGACGCAGCGCTTGGCTGCCAACGATGTGCTGTTCATTGACTCCAGTCATGTGATCACCACTGGGGGCGATGTTCCGTACCTCTACTTGCAGGTACTTCCCCAGCTTAGCCCCGGAGTGCTGATTCATGTCCATGACATATTCCTGCCCTTCGAGTATCCGCAGGAATTTGTGGTGAAGGAACGCTGGGGTTGGACCGAGCAGTACTTGCTGCATGCCCTACTCATGGGCAATGCCGGCTTCGAAATTATCTGGCCCTCGTGTTACATGTGGCAGTTTCACCGCGCAGCAGTGCAGGATGTTATTTGTTCCGAGAGGTCTTTTCCACCACCATCCAGTTTTTGGATGCTCAAGAAGTCTTGACGTAAGCGAGGGGATCTTAAATTGGCACTCCCGACCTATATCGAACCAATTGAGCACCGCACGGAACAAAACGGACGCTCGGTGCGGCCGCTACGGATCGCCATCACCGCGGACCCGGAGATTCCGGTTCCGCCGGTTCTATATGGCGGCATCGAGCGCATCGTGGACATGCTGGTGCGCGGCCTGGTGCACCGCGGCCACGAGGTGACCTTGTTCGCGAATCCCGAATCGCAAGTGCCGTGCCGTTTCGTGCCTTACACGCGGTTGCGGAGTCAAAGTAAGATCGACACCCTGGTCAACATGTGGCACGTTTCGAGGGCGATCCAGCGCGGCCACTTCGACCTGGTGCATAGCTTTGCGCGCTTGGCTTATTTGACACCCTTATTGCCCCGGCGCATCCCCAAAATCATGAGCTACCAGCGCGGGGTCTCGCCCCGCAGTGTGCGGCTCGGAGACCTGATATCGCGCGGGACGTTGAGTTTCACCGGTTGCAGCTCGCACTTGATACGCCGCTGGCAGCCTAGGAGCCACTTCCATGTTGTCTACAATGGCGTGACGCTAGAGACTTACCAGTATATTGCCCAGGTTGAGCCGGATGCGCCCTTGGTTTATCTGGGGCGAGTGGAAGAAATCAAGGGTGTCCATCTGGCGATCGAAGTCGCCAAAAAAAGCGGGCGGCACCTGATCATCGCCGGGAATGTTCCCGACGCGGAACACCATCGGCGCTACTTCGCAGAGCGGATCCAACCTCATGTCGATGGCAAGACTGTAGAGTATGTTGGCGCAGTGGATGACGCAGCCAAGAACCAACTGCTGGGAAGGTCCGCTGCCTTGCTGATGCCATTGTTGTGGGAAGAACCTTTCGGCATTGTCATGGCCGAAGCATTGGCCTGCGGAACTCCCGTAATCGGTTTGAGGCGCGGATCCCTGCCCGAAATCGTTCAACAGGGCGTCAACGGATTCGTCTGTGACTCCGTCGATCAAATGGTATCGGCGGTGGGCTGTCTCGGGGAAATCGATCGCCGCGATTGCCGCCGCATTGCGGAGGAGAAGTTCAGCGATCGTGTCATCGTGGACTGCTATGAGCGGTTGTATCGTGAATTGGTACAGCCAGCGAGGAATTGAGGCAGGAAAAGGCCATGCCTTTTGTGCGCGACGCGGCCAGACGAGTGATCTCCCCATTGATGCCGGAAAAATGGAAGCGCTACATCAAGGCGGAATTGTTTCAGGTACCCGAGACTGAGAGCTCGTTACGCCGGATGAAGCGGCTGGGGTTCAATCCGGCGGTCGCCATCGATGTGGGCGCCTATGTAGGAGACTGGACGCGCTCATTTCGGCAGATTTTTCCAGATTCACGAGTGTTGATGATCGAGCCGCAGGCATCGAAAATCGCGATTCTCACTAGGGTTGCCATGGGGTTGCGCAATGTGGAACTGCGGCCCGCCCTGTTGGGAGCCAAAGCAGAGGCAACCGTCGGTTTTTGGGAATCCGAGACGGCCAGTTCCGTGCTTGCGGAGTCGGAAAATAAGCGTCGACCGAACACTTACCTGCCGATGACCACTTTGGACGCGATCACCGAGGGTAGCCCTTTCGCCCGCCCCAATTTCATTAAACTCGACGTGCAGGGATACGAGATCGAGGTACTCCGGGGGGGAGGGCACACTTTGGAATCGACCGAAGCTGTTCTGATGGAAGTGAACCTGCTGGGGCTGCATGAAGGCGTCCCATTATTCCATGAGTCGGCGGACTATATGGGGAAGCAAGGTTTTCAAGTGTACGATCTGTGCAACCTTGTTCGCAGACCGTATGACGGCGCACTGTGGCAAGCCGACGTGATCTTCGTTCGCAACTCTTCGCCTCTTTTATCCTCAAAGCGGTGGTGCTGACTTCCGGTGGCAAAAATATCCATTGTTACGAGCGGTCACATTTGTACGAATCCTCGCGTTTGGCGGGAAGCTGATGCACTTTCCGCAGCGGGGCATGACGTGACCGTGCTTGGTGTGTCTTTCGATCCCCAGCAAGCTGAACTCGACCAGCAGATGCTGAAGAAGCGCTCTTGGACCTATCAGGCAGCAGCCGACTTGCGGCACGGTTCGTTGCCCTCAAGCATTACTCGAGCTTGGTATCGTTTCCGGTCCCGCGTGGGGCGCTCCTTGCTTGCGGCGAATCTCCAGGACCCACACGCTCTGGGGTATGCGGTGGATCGGTTGTTAACTTCTTCAATCAAGCGGAACGCGGACCTGACCATCACCCATCTGGAGGTAGCCATGTGGGTGGGAAGGGAGTTGCAGAAGTTAGGTTTCCGTGTAGGAGTGGACATCGAAGACTGGTATTCGGAGTCAACTCCGAACCCCTCGCTACCGCGTGCGCGATTCCTGCGCGTGCTCGAAGAGGAGATATTGAAGCCCGCGGTTCACATAACGACGACGTCCACAGCGATGGCCGATGCTTTGCAGGCGGCCTACGGTTGTGCAAAGCCGCAAGTGATTTACAATAGCTTGCCCTCCGTTCGGGTTGTGGGTTGCGGGTTTCGTGATGGTCCGAGTCGCCTGATCTGGTTTTCGCAGACCTTGGGAAAAGATCGAGGTCTTCAGGACGTATTTGCGGCTTTGCCCTTACTGCGGGGAGACTGGACGTTGGAACTGCGAGCGCACGTGTCTTTGGAGATGCGGGATTGGGTAGAATCGCAAGTGCCACGTTCCCTTCGCTCGCGGGTGAAGATCGAGCCAACGGTTCCCCCTGATGAGTTGCCCTCTGTGGTGGCAGCGCATGACATCGGCCTTGCTCCCGAGCAACCCTCGTGTCGGAACAAGGCTCTGACAGTCTCCAACAAAATGTTCCAATATTTGCAGTCGGGACTCATGGTTGCCGCCAGCGACACGCCCGGTCAGCGGGAGGTCTTGAGCGCATTCCCACAAGGTGGCCGACTGTACTCTCCAGGGGATCCCAATTCGCTGGCACGTGTGCTCAACCCATGGTTGCTCGATCCACTACAAATTAGAGGGCGCAAAGATCTAGTCTCGCGCGAGGCAAACGAGCGTTTCGGATACGAACGTCAATCACAAAGGTTCCTGGAGAGTGTAATCCGGGCACTGGAGAACTAATGCTTGCATCGAGCTTAAGGCGGATAGCCCAAGAAACTCGGCACGCCCCAGGGCTACGATCTCTTACTCCGCTATGGAACTGGATTCGGCCCGTTTACGAGCGTGTCCTTAATGCGCTGTCCTCGAGCAGTGGGGTCGAGGTACGGATCGCGGGATGTCCGATTCGACTGAGCCCGCGATTTGCGGGAGCGGCGTGGGAGTCAATTGAGCAGCAGTCATACGAATCCTTCGCAAACGCTGTCCGCGGAGGCGATGTTGTCTACGATGTGGGTGCGCATATTGGCACTTACACGGTGTTGGCACTTCAGAAGTCAGCTCCGAGTGGCCGAGTTGTCGCCTACGAACCAGTAGATCTCACCAGAGACTTCCTAAAGCGACACCTGCAGTGGAACTGCGGCGGTGATCGCGTCGTTGTGCGACCGGTATGTTGCGGGTCACAGACGGGGCAAGCCTCCCTATACTTTCGAGAGGGCGAGATGAGTGGTGACAGCGGTCTCGTGCCAGTGAACGGTGCCAAGAGCACGGTGGTGCCTGTACGGACACTAGATTCCGAGGTTAAAGAGTTGGGGCTGGTACCCACGATAATCAAGATCGATGTGGAAGGCTGGGAACTCGAAGTGCTTAAAGGGGCTGAAAACATCTTAGCCCGATACCGCCCGCTGTTGTTTCTGAGCTTACATCCAGAAGCACTCGCCCGATTGCATACCAGCAGCGATGTTGTTCAGGCGTGGCTCGAGGAGCGAGGATACTGTCTCCAAGTAATCGCAACCGACCATGAGATTCATCTCGTGGCTACAACTAGTCGTACGACTGCACGTTAAACTTCTTGCTGAAGATCGATTGAACCCGGACTGGAGGTCTGGACAGACGTTGCCAACTCTAAGCACGGAATGTCGTCAGCCCGATTCTGCCGGATCAAATGCGGAATCAGCTCTTCGGGCTCGAAAGACTGTTCTCATCATCGCTCCCGACTTCACGCCTAGCAGCTATCCGCCAGCTTTGCGTGCCCGCTTTTTTGCCCAGCATCTTCCCGAGTTCGGTTGGAACCCCATTGTGCTGGCTGCCGATCCGCATTGCTACGAATGGACAGTCGACCCGGAAAATGAAAATCTGCTGGATCCCGCACTGGAAGTTGTCCGTACAGACGCTTTGCCTCTAAAGTGGACCCGAAAATTGGGTTTCGGGGATCTGGGTCTGCGAACTCTCTGGCATCACTGGCGGGCGCTGAACCGAATGTGCCGCCAGCGGCGAGTGGATCTGATCTTCATCTCTGTTCCCCCGAACGCTCCGATTGTTCTGGGGCGGCTGGCGCATGTGCGCTTTGGGATTCCGTACATCCTCGACTACAACGACCCCATTCTCACCGAGGACTACTGGAAATTGCCCAGGGCGAAACGTCCTCCCAAGTGGCCCCTCGTGTATGCCTTGTATCGGTTATTGGAGCCATTCGCGCTGAAACGCGTGGACCAGCTGGTGGGTGTCGATGATTCCTACATGGCGGGTCTATTTGCCAATTACGAATGGCTGCACGGTGTGAAGGCCACACCGATTGCTTTTGGAGTCGAACCGCGGGATTTCGAGTATGTGCGTCAGCACCCGCGCCGGAACCCGGTTTTCACCCGAACGGACGGGTATTTCCATATTAGTTACGTCGGCCGGGGCGGGCCGGACATGATCGCGGCGCTACGAGCCTTATTCGAAGCGATCCGGCTTGGGCGGCAAAGCGCGCCCGAGCTTTACAAACGAGTGCGGATGCACTTTGTGGGAACAACCTACGCGCCTAAAGCCGAGGGGTTATACCAAGTACTGCCCGTGGCCCGTGAGTGTGGAGTCGACGACATCGTGGAAGAGCGCCCAGGGAGAGTGCAACATCTTGAAGCAATCCAGATCCTGCTGGATTCGGATGCGCTAGTCGTTGTGGGTTCCGAGGCTCCTCACTATACGGCTTCCAAGATTTTCCCTTATATCTTGGCAGCAAAGCCGCTGCTGGCTATATTTCATGAAGAGAGTAGTGCAGTGAAGATCCTCAAGGAAACCTGTGCTGGTAATGCGGTGACCTTCGGTACGGGTCGCCCTCCGCTCAGTGTTGTTGGAGAGATTGATGCGGAACTCAAGGAATTGTTGAGACTGCCAGCCGGCTGGCGCCCGCCAACGAATTGGGAGAAGTTCGAACCTTACACCGCCCGTGCGGTAACCGCTCGGCTTGTAGAGGTTTTCAATCGCACGGTCCAATCGACTACTATGCTCGGATGACAGTCTGCCAATGCGGCCGGAATGCCTTGCGACCCGATTGTCTGGAGCTGAATGTCGAATATCGTGAACAACCATGCTTTGGCTGAACCCGCGGCCGAACCATCGCTTCCTTCGGCTGTCTCGCTGCGGACAGCGGTGACCCGAGTTTTCATTCCGCTAGTCACACCGTTCCTGTATGGCATGGAACGTGCGGTCATTGAGCTTTTCGACGCGCTCCGGCCGGGAGTGGAGCCCTATTTTCTCCAAAGTAATCGCATCTTTGAGCGGCAACCTCCTATCATCCGTGAAATGACCCGGCGAGGATTTTCTATCCAACTGCTTCCGGACAAGACGGACTGGGAGCGTCTCGCGAAACCGCGATCGTTCGTACATTTATGCCAGATGGTCGCGACCGCTGTCCGAGTCAATATCGCGATCTTCAAAGGTGCGCGTGGCAAGGATGTGTTGTACGTTCCTAGCATCAGCGCGGGTTCCAGTTCTCTGCTGGCAGCCCTGCACTGCCGCTTTACCGGGCGTAGGGTCATCCACCATTTTCACGATCTGGGTACAAACAACCGGCTGTTTGCCGTGTGGATCCCCCTTGTTACCGATTTCATACACAACACCAAATTTGGATATGAAGATATCGTTAGGAAACTTCCGGCAATCAAGAGCAAACGAAACTTCATCGTGCCGTATATTTTGGAAGTGGATGAGCGGCTCCCCGAGGACCCTGAAGTGTGCCAGTCGCTGATGGGGAAACGAAATCTATTCTTTGTTGGGCAGATCTCGAGTCACAAGGGTGTCGACATCCTGTTAAAAGCATTCAATCTAGTGGCTCTGAAGTATCCGGATGTTTTGCTCCACCTGGTTGGGGGATGTAGGGATGATTTCCGGCGCGAACTTGATCGTGAGATTGCGTTGGCTGGGCTTGGGAATCGCGTCCGATTCTGGGGTTTTCGCGAAGACGCCACGAGGCTTATGCAATTTGCTTATGTTTACGTTCACACCAGCCCGCCCAGCAGGTTTCATGAGTCGTTCGGTCGCAGCGTGGTCGAGGCGATGGCTCACGGGGTGCCCACGGTGTGCTTTCGTAGCGGAGCGCTGCAGGAGATTGTCTTGCACGAGAAGACCGGACTCATTTGCGAAGAAAGTGCATCCTCGCTCGCATCGGCACTCAATCGTTTCCTTGAGGAGCACAAGTTTCGAGATGCGTGCGGGAAGGAAGCTCGACAACGCTATGAGCATGAGTACTCCTCGGCGGTTGTTCGGCCCCGGTGGGCACAACTGCTGCGAGCAAAAGTGGAGACCGACAAAATTTAGGACCATCAATTCATTTCATTGGAATGAAATCTCTACTTCATCTCGTTAGGTTTGTGCTCGGTTTAGACTTCGCTGCTTCTCAAGTCACCGACCGAGAACTGCAAATGCTTTTGCGGTATTCGCGCGACGCTCGTACCATCTGTGAAATCGGTTGTTATGAGGCTA
>Ga0074044_10001356_pt1 | contig 22240 bp, 16 predicted proteins | sample BogForMeECP23OM1_FD_94443 | JGI IMG/M metagenome (GOLD analysis project Ga0074044, IMG submission 94443) | Bog forest soil microbial communities from Calvert Island, British Columbia, Canada - Bog Forest MetaG ECP23OM1 | ecosystem: Environmental > Terrestrial > Soil > Wetlands ...
GTCGATTGGAACCTGTTTGACGAATGCCAGGCGTGGTGCGACGCCACCACCGGCACCGCCGCGGAGCGCAAGCTGAAGCTTGCGGACCCGGCGCGGCGCGAGGCGCTTCGCAGCCGGCTGCCGCGCGTCATCACCGAGGAGTTCGATCAGATTTTCGTCACGCAGGTCGCGCGCGACGATATGAGGGAATACGAAGGAATCACGCTGCGCGAGTTCGCCGAGCGCACCGGCAAGCATCCGGTGGACGCGATGCTCGATCTGGCGGTCGCCGACGAGCTGCGCACCGAGTTTTACGCGCCGGGCCCCAACCAGAACATGGATTATATGAAGGAGATGATCGACTATCCGTACCTGATTCCGGGCGTTTCCGACGGCGGCGCGCATACGAAGTTTTTCACCGGCGGGCAGTACCCGACCGAATTTCTCGCCGGGCTCGTGCGCGAGCACGAGATGTTGAGCCTCGAGGATGCGCACTGGCGGCTGAGTGCGCTGCCCGCGATGTGCGCGGGATTCAGCGATCGCGGCGTGATCCGCGAGGGCGCGCCTGCCGACGTTGTTATCTACGACTACGAGAAGCTGGCGGTGCGCCCGATGGAGATCGCGCACGACTTGCCGGGCGGGGAATGGCGTCGCGTGCGCAAGGCCGATGGCTATCGGTGCATCATGGTCAACGGCGAGGTCACGATGCGCGACGGCGAGCAGACGGGCGCGTCGGCGGGACGACTGCTCCGCCACGGCAGAGGCGCCTGAGGCGGCGCGCCTCCGCCGATGGTCAAGGCGTTCAACTTCTTCAAACGCAAGGACGGACTTGGCGTTGACGATTTCCGCAGCTACTGGCTGAACGAACACGCCGCGATCATTCGCGCGATACCGGAATTAAGGAAGTACGTCGCGTCGATCACGCTGCCGTCGGCCTATCGCAATCGCGAGCCCTTGTACGACGGAATTTCCGAGGCTTGGTTCGACGATGAAGACGCGATCCGCGCTAACGCCGATTCGGCGCCGCGGCGCGCGGCGTCCGCCGACGACACGAAGTTTGTCGATATGTCGAAGGCGGGGTCGATTATTGCCGACGAGATCATGCAGAAGGAGGGGACGCCCGGCGCGGGCGCGGTGAAAGTGTTCTCTCTGCTGACGCGCAAGCCCGGTTCCGGCGTGGCAGCGTTCCAGGCATACTGGCGAGCTAATCATGGACCACTGGCAGCGAAAATCCCGCAGGTGCGGCGCTACGTGCAATGCCATGTGCGGCCGTCGGCATACGCGGACGGGCGCACACCGCGCTACGACGGAGTCGCGGAGTTATGGTTCGACGATTTTCAGGCGGTGCGGGATTCGGGCAATACCGAACAGTACGCAGAAGTGCGAATCGACGAGGCGAAATTCCTCACCCTGCCGTTCCCATTGCTCATCGCGTCCGAACATCGGATCGTGTGACGCTCGAGCCGGCCTGCGCGCTATGATCGATCGATGACGCGGCTGCCGCACCCCGACTTTTATGAACAGGGGATCGATCTCTTCAACGAGGGGCGCTTCTTTGAGTGTCACGAAGCGTGGGAGGAAATCTGGAAGCGGTCCGACGGTGAGGTGAAACTTTACTACCAGGGACTGATCCAGGCTGCGGTCGCGATTCTGCACGCGCAGCGCGGCAACCTTCAGGGAGCGAAGTCGCTGTACGAGAAGGCGTCGGCCAAGCTCGATCGGATTCCGCACGAGCACATGGGTCTCGCAGTCGGCGAGTTGCGCGCCGAGCTGAGCCGATTTATCGAAGTTGCATGCCGCGCTGACGGTGGGCTGCTTCCTGAGCCGCCGCGATTGCGGCGAATCCTGCGGCGCTGACGGGAGCGGTGTGCATGTGACCAGACGACAGTTCCTGGCGATTGCGGCTCGAATGGGAGCGGCCGTCTCGATGATCGCGGGCAAGGCGCTGGCGGCGACGGTGCGCTCCGGCGGGATGCAATACCGGACGCTCGGCCGCACCGGCGCGAAGGTCTCCCTCATCGGGATCGGCGGCTACCATATCGGGCAACCGAAGCACCCGCGCGACGGGATCGCAATCGTCCGCGCCGCAGTCGACAACGGCGTGACCTTCATGGACAACGCGTGGGATTACCATCTGGGCGAGAGCGAACTCAGAATGGGGCAGGCGCTGCGCGACGGCTACCGGGACAAGGTCTTCCTGATGACCAAGGTTGATGGCCGCACGCGCTGGACAGTCGAATGGCAACTCGACGAGTCGTTAAAGAGGCTGCAGACCGACCACGTCGATCTGCTGCAGATTCACGAGGTGATACGCGACAACGATCCCGACCGGGTATTCGGGCGCGACGGCGCGATCGAGGCGCTGCTGGCGGCGAAAAAATCCGGCAAGATTCGCTTCTTCGGATTCTCCGGGCACAAGACTCCGGCGATGCTGCTCAAGATGATCCGGCTCGCCGATCGCTACGGTGTCACATTCGACACGGTGCAGATGCCGCTCAACGTGATGGACGCCCATTACGACAGCTTCCAGCACAATGTGCTGCCGGTCGCGCTCGAGAAAAACATGGGCGTGATTGCGATGAAGTGTTTCGGCGACAATTTTATCCTGCAGAGCAAGACCGTCACGCCGATCGAGGCGCTCCACTACACGATGAACCTGCCGATCAGCACGCTGGTCACCGGATGTGAATGGATCGGATATCTTCAGCAGGCGCTCGATGCGGTGGGGACATTTCGGCCGCTGACCGAGTCGCAGACCGCGGCGATCCTCGCGAAGACCGCGGACGCCGCGAAGGGCGGGCAGTTCGAATACTACAAGACGCGCGACACCTTCGACGGAACGTCGAGAAACCTGAGATGGCTCGGCTGAAGCGAATAGTCAGTTACTATACCTAGTGACTATTGAGACGCGTCGGAAATGATGTTGAAGTGAGAATCGCGCGATTGACTATTGGTGCGGGTGAGGGAGTAGTACCTTTGAACGCGGCCTGCAGTGCGTAGAATCCCGCGCGGGGCGTGAGCACGTCGGCGCCGCCGTTCAACCACCCCGCGGCCGTGAGGACAGGATCCTCGGGACTCCGGCCGGGGTTTGGCGCGACGGACATCAGCCCGAACCATTCCTCGTCCCAGTAGCATGAAAAGCCGCCGCGGCCGGGCTCGCCGAACGGAAACTTGCTCACGAGTGTCGTGGTGTCGTGCGACGACCATGTGTCAGACCGACGCTGCGCTTCCTTCCACCATTCATCCTGGAACTCAAACAGGTAGCCGCCCGACAGCAGGCCGCCTCCGGTTGTCGAAAGCGTCGAGTGAGGTCCATAGATGTCGGATGCGATCTGTTGAATCAGCCTGGCCGCGCGATATCCCGGCGCGCCGTTGAACTCGCCGGTTACCGCGGGGCTTGCCCTTACCCATTGCGGGTTGGGCGGCGGCGGTGGCTGTCCCACGCGGGTTCGAATCGAAGCCGGCGCGCCCCATTCGGTCAAAACGATCGGCTTGGGAACCGGATTGGGTGGTTCAGTCCCCTTGTCAGTGCCGTTGGTGTAGCGGCCGTCAACTATCCAGTGCTTGAAGTTTGCCACGTCCTCAGTCTCGGGCTTGCGATAGCCGTTGAATCCCCAGACGTCGAGCGCATAGATGTCGGCGGGATAGGCGCGCCGCCGATGCGCCGACGAGCAGTCAGGATTCGGCTTTGCGCCGCCTGGATCGACGCAGACTGGGACAGTCGGCGCGCCCGGATGGGCATCGGCGGCATCCTTGAAAGTGACTAATGGCTTGAGGAGCATGGGCGTCTCGCCGGCCGGATAGTCAGCGAATGCGCTCAAAGTCAGTTTGTCCGGTGCGTAACGCTTGGCGACGGCGCCGAGCTGATTGAGATAATCCCAATAGTCAATGTACCTGTCGGTGCCGCGCGCAAATGGCAGGTTGGTTTCGTTGCCAATAGCAAATCCAAGCACGGCAGGATGATAGCCATAACGCTGCGCCAGCCACTGAGTAGTGCGCTGGATATACATCCGCTCGTTGTGCGCCAACGCGGAATCGGGGTTGGCGCCCGAAAAGGCGAGCCACGGATCGAGTGCGAGACCGATGACTACATAAATTGGGTTAACCCCATGATTCCAGCACAGGTCGAGGAACTGATCGCCGCCGTCGTGGGCCGGCCAGACGGCGAAACCGGCCGGCGCCGTCGTCGCGCCGAAGCGGACTCGCGGTTTTACGCTCCAATCGAGCTCGCTCCATTTCGAATAGTCGGCCGGCGCCATCGGAACCCATTTCCACCAGGCGTAAGTGCGGATGCTGTTGGCGCCCAGTTGACGGATGAGCCCGTCGGGTAAGTTGACGCGTGTGTCGTTGTAGGTCGCGCCCCACACATCACGCGTCCAGATTGGAGCGTAGGTGAGATGGGCGGGATCTCCCCAGAAGTAATCCGAGCCGGGAGTCGTCAGCGGGGCGTCGTTAATCGGGCGCGGGGAGTAGTCGACGCCCTTGACGACGAACGGCTGAGGCGCGCCGCCGTTCAATGACAGGAGGATGGTCTTGCGGTCGCTCGCGATTGACCATGTGGTGGTCGATGAGTCAGGCGGCAGGAGCGCCGTCGAGAACGCGTCGCTCGCGCTGATTGCGATCGCGAGAGTGATAACCAATGCGAAAATTCGACCGCAGCCGTAGCCGATATTGCTGGTCAGCGGCTGGATCAAATCCGATGATCTCCCTGGCTCACAAACGGCAGGCTTCGATGCGTCTTCAACTGTCGCGCGCACAAACGCAAGCGACATACCCTCATCCGCACCGCGCTTTCAACGGATCGATCGAATGATTCGTACAACCGGCAATCATATGCTGCCGACGGGAGCAGCACCGACGATTCGTAAGTGGACGCAGCTTTCAGCCGAAATCTAGAAAGGAATGTCCTCGTCGTCCATCGGTGCGACGTCGTCGCCACCGCCGCCGCCACCCGCCGGTGCGCGACTGCGAGCGCCGTCGGGATCGCCGGCCTCGTCGCCCATCGGCGCGCCGCCGCGCGAGTTCAAGAACTGCACGCGCATCGCGACGATCTCGGTGACCTTGCGCTTGCCGCTGCCGTCCTTGGCTTCGTATTCGCGATAGGAAATTCGCCCTTCGACATAAACCGAACTGCCTTTCTTGAGGTACTGCGCGCAGGTCTCGCCCTGTCTGCCCCACACGATGATGTTGTGCCAGTCGGTGCGGTCCTGGCGGGTGCCGCTCTTGTCAGCGAACGACTCCTTGGTTGCCAGCGAAAAGTTGGTGACGGATGTGCCCGAGTTGGTGAAGCGAGTTTCGGGATCGCGTCCGAGATTACCGATGAGAATTACCTTGTTTACCGACGCCGCCATCTTCGCCACCTCATGATCCGAAAAGTAGTCCCGCCCCGTTCCCAAGGCAAGGCGACGGAACGTCGTCTTTCACAAGGGTTTTCTGACCGATATAATTCGCCTCGGTGCGGAGGCAGGATAGGGTGATGGCGGCAAGCACTTCCACAACCGCGCCGGTCCGGATCGTGGCCCTCGGCGGGCTGGGCGAGATCGGCCTCAACTTGATGGCGATCGAATGCGCCGGGCGCGCGATCGTGATCGATTGCGGTGTGATGTTCCCCGAAGAGCCTGCGCTCGGACTGGGTACCTATATCCCAGAGATGGCGTGGCTGGAGCGCAGCCGCGTCGCGGTCGAGGCGGTGGTGCTCACCCACGCCCACGAGGATCACATCGGCGCACTGCCGCATCTGCTGCGCCGCTTCAACATTCCGGTTTACGGAACCGACATTACGCTCGCGTTCACGCGGCGGCGCCTGGCTGATGCGGAGTTCGACGGGCCGGCCGATCTGCGGACGATTGAGCCGCGCCATGCATTCGAGGTGGGGCCGTTCACGGTCGAGCCGATTCGCGTTACGCACTCGACGCCAAACTCGATCGCGCTCGCGATTCGGACTCCTGCGGGAACCATCGTTCACAGCGGCGACTTCAAGGTCGATGACGCCCCGGTGGACGGTGCGATGTTCGATCGCGAACGCTTCGCCGAGCTTGGCGCGGAAGGCGTCGCGCTGTTGCTGTCGGATTCGACCAACGTCGAGCGCCCCGGCCGCTCGGGCTCGGAAAGTTCGCTCATGCCGGTGCTGCGCGAGCTCACCTCGCGCGCGCGCGGCAGGTTCTTCCTGTCGGCGTTTTCGTCGCACCTGCATCGGATTCGCCAGGTCGTCGAGGTCTCGCGCGAGTTCGGGCGCCGCGTCGTCCCGCTCGGACGAGCGATGGCGGAGAGCGTGCGGCTGGGTCTCGAGACCGGCCAGCTTCCGTTTGCGCAGGCGATGTTTGTCGAGCCGGACGAGGCGGAGTTTATCGACGGAAATCGGCTGAGTTATCTCACCAGCGGAAGCCAGGGTGAGCCGCTCTCCGCGCTGGCGAAACTCGCCGCCGACGCGCACCCGCGCGTGCGTATCGAGCATGGCGATGTGGTCGTGCTGTCGTCGCGGTTCATTCCCGGCAACGAACGCACCATTAACACCCTCGTGAATCGTCTCTACCGGCAGGGCGCCGATGTGGTTTACGACGCGGTCGCACCGGTTCACGTTTCGGGGCACGCCAGCCAGGATGAACTGGCCGAGATAATCGCGCTGACGCGGCCGCGGCACTTCGTCCCGATTCATGGCGAGTATCGTCACCTGAGCCGTCACGTCGCGCTCGCAATCGCCGCGGGAATCGCGGAGCACAACTGCTTCCTGCTCGAAGACGGCGAGTCGCTGGTGCTCAGCGGTGGCGAAGCGCGCCGCGGTCCGGCAGTCGAGGCGGGCCGGGTGATGCTCGACGGCGCGGACGGCGATCCCGCGGTGGTCGGCGAGCGCCGGGTGCTCGCGCGCGACGGCACGGTAACGGCAGTGGTGGTGCTCTCGTCTAAAACCGGGCGGATCGTTGCGGGGCCCGATCTCCTTTCGCGGGGACTCGTGAGCGGCGATGGAACTTCGGCGCATATGCGCCGCGCGAAGGAGGAGTTGACGCGGCGGCTCGGCGCGCTCGGCGGCTCGCTGCACGCCAACGATCCTCGCGTCAAAGAAGAAATCGTTCGCGCGGTTCGGCGCTACTTCAGCGACGAGCTCGGCAAGCGCCCGCTGGTGATTCCCTACGTGACGGAGGTGTGACCGCCATCGTGCGCAAGGAGAAAACCCCGATCGAGTTGCCTCAACCGCTGCCTGTCGAGGAGGTTTCGATCGCGCCATCGCCGAGCAGCAGGATTGCGCGCGAGCTGTGCGCCCTCGCCCTGCTCGCGTTCGCAGCGTTCGGCATGGTCAGCCTGGTGAGCGTCGATATCGGACGCTCTCCCAACCTCGGTGGCCCGGTCGGGGCGGCAATGGCCGCGACTCTCGGTGGCCTGGTCGGGTACCAGTCGTACACGGCGATGATACTGCTCGCGTGGCTGGCGCGGCGCGTATGGACGGGCGCGGGAGTCGTTACGCTCGCGCGCGAGATCGGCGGCGGCCTGCTTTTGATTCTTGCGCTCGCGACAGCAGGCGCATTGTGGGATCTCCATGACGCGAAGATGGGCGGCGAAGTTGGCGCGGACATCGCCACGCTGCTCAGCGATTCGCTCAATGTGGCCGGAGGATTGATCGCAGTCGCGCTCGCATTTATCTGCGGGCTAGCGCTGATGCTCAAGCGCGCCCCGACCGAGCTGCTGGCAGGTGTCGCCAACAAAGTTCGTTGGCGTTTGCGCCGCGAAGAGTTTGAGCTTGCCGGCGGCGCGCGAGTCCCGTTCTCGCTCAGCTCGGGCGACGAGATCGAGACGGATGCGGATGGCGTCCTCGGCAAGCCGCCGCCGCTGAAGGTCAAGCTGCTGGACATTCGCGAGAAGCGCGACCGCGCGGCCGCATCGAAGCCTTGCCAGAAAGGTGCTTTCAAACTGCCACCGCAATCGCTGCTGGATTCGCCGCCGGCCGAGCATGCGCAGGTGGACGAGAGCCAGCTCGAGCGCAGCGCGCGCGTGCTCGAGCAGAAACTGGCGGACTTCGGCGTCGAGGGTCGCGTGGTCGAAGTGCAGCCGGGTCCGGTCGTCACGATGTACAAATTCGAGCCAGGGTCGGGCATCAAGGTGAGCCAGATTGTCAATCTCGCCGACGATCTTTCGATGGCTCTGAGAGCAGCCGCGGTGCGAATCCAGGCGCCGGTGCCCGGCGAGGCGGTGGTCGGAATCGAAGTGCCGAACCGCAAGCGCGAACGCGTTTTTCTCCGCGAGATTCTCGAGGCCGAGGAATTTTTGGCCGCGCAGAGCCAGCTCACCATCGCGCTCGGCAAGGACATCGCCGGCCGTCCGGTGGCTGCCGACCTCGCCAAGATGCCTCATCTGCTGATCGCGGGCGCGACCGGCACCGGCAAGTCGGTTTCGCTCCATACGATGATTGCGTCGATTCTGTTCAACGCGGCCGCCGATGACGTGCGCCTGATTCTGGTCGATCCCAAGATGCTGGAGTTGTCGGTGTACGAAAATATTCCGCATCTGCTCGTTCCGGTCGTCGTCGATCCGCAGAAGGCCGCGTCCGCGCTGCTGTGGGCGACGCAGGAGATGGAGGGCAGGTACTTGCGCATGCGCGAGCTGGGCGTGCGCAATATCGACGGCTACAATCACGCGCTGGCGTCGGGCGTGTCGCTCGCGCAGCTCAAGATGGCTGGGCAGAGCGCGCCGGTGTCGGACGATCCCAATCAGCCCGCGGCCGGAGCGATCGAGCATCGCAAGCTGCCGAAGATCGTGATCGTTATCGACGAGCTCGCCGATTTGCTGCTCAGCGAGGGCAAGACCGTCGAGCGCGATATCACGCGCCTTGCGCAAAAGGCGCGCGCCGCGGGAATCCATCTCATCCTGGCCACCCAGCGTCCTTCGGTGGATGTGATCACCGGACTTATCAAGGCCAACCTGCCGGCGCGAATCTCATTGCAGGTGACGTCGCGCGTCGATTCGCGCACCATTCTCGATTCCATCGGGGCCGAACGCCTGCTCGGGGCCGGTGACATGCTCTTCATGCCGCCCGGCAGCGCCAAACTTCGCCGCCTGCACGGACCGTTCGTCGGCGAGCATGAGATTCGCAGGCTCACTGATTTCCTGCGCGAGCAGGGCGCGCCCGAATACCGCATGGAAATCCTCGACACCAAGGCTCTGGGCGCGGAAGACGGTGACGGACTCGGCGCCGACGTGCAGGACGACATGTATGATGAGGCGGTGCGGATCGTGATGGAGACCAACCAGGCATCGATCTCGATGATCCAGCGGCGGCTTCGAATCGGCTACAATCGTGCGGCGCGGATGGTCGAACAGATGGAGCGCGAAGGAATCGTGATGCCCGCGGACGGCGCCAAGCCGCGCGAGGTCCGCCTGCGCAGCGCGCGATGAGCGTTCGGCGACCCTCCTGAGAATATGTGGAAAGCGATCTTTGCGGCGATCGCGATATTTCTCGCCACCGCCGCACCCGTACGCGCCGCGACCACTGCTCCCGCCGGCGCCCCCGTCAGCAAACACCTGAAGCAGGTGCTGGATCGCCTGCAGCGTCACTACCGCGACACCAATTCATTCTCGGCGAAGTTCAGCGAGGAGATCGCCCCGGTCGGCGCGCCGAAGCGCAATCGCCGGGGCACGGTTTTATTTCGCAAGCCCGGACGGATGCGCTGGGAGTTCGAGTCGCCGGAAAAGCAAACCATCGTCAGCGACGGCGAGACGCTCTACAGCTACGATCCGGATCTCAACCAGGTCGTCGAAACTCCCCTCAAGCAGGCGCTCAAGTCGAGCAGCGCGACGTCGTTCCTGCTCGGAATCGGGAATATCAACCGCGACTTCAAAGCCGCGTTCGCCACACCCGCCGCGCCCACCGGTCTGATCGATTTGATCCTCGACGCCAGGACGGGCGGCTACATAATTGAGGTCGGACTCGATCCGAAGAGCTATAATCTGATGAGGTTGACGCTTACCGACCAGCTTGGCGACGTGACCAAAATCGACTTCAGCGACGTTCATGATAATGTGGAACTGCCCGATTCGATTTTCGCATTCAAGGTGCCGCCGGGCGCGGATGTGGTGATGGCGCCGTCCTCGCCGTGATGCTCCGGAATATCTGAAAAACTTTTCGCTGCGACGAAGCCGTTACCGCGATTGCCTCACCTGCATGCGGCGGGTATTTATAAAGACCCCGTACTTCTCCCGGTTCTGCGAATGGAAAAAGTTCACCTCCTTACGCTTGGATGCCCCAAGAATCTCGCCGACAGCGAGCTGATGCTGGGCGCGCTGACCTCGGCGGGATTCGAGATCACGCTCGATCCCGAAGAGGCGCAAGTGCTACTCGTGAACACCTGCGCGTTTATCGAGGCTGCGAAGAAAGAATCAATCGACGCCATCCTCGAAGCGGCTGAGGTCAAAAGGCGCGGCTTCGGCAAGCGGCTCGTGGTCGCGGGATGTTTGTCGCAGCGCTACGCCGCCGAACTCGCGGCCACGATGCCCGAGGTGGACGTGTTCGTCGGCACCGGCAACTTCCTCGACTTGCCCGAACTCCTGCGCCGCACCGAAGCGCCTGAGTCGCGGCCAATTCCGTATCCCGGGGCAGCGCATTTGCTGCCGGCCTCGGCAATTCCGCGCGTCAAGACGGGTGATTTCTTCACCTCTTACTTGAAGATTTCCGAAGGCTGCAATCATAAATGCGCCTTCTGCATTATCCCGAAGATCCGCGGCCTGCATGAAAGCCGCCCGCTCGCCGACCTCGTCGCCGAGGCGCGCAATCTGGCGGCCGGCGGCGTTCGCGAGATCAATCTGATCGCGCAGGATTTGACCGCCTACGGGCGCGACCTCGATCGGCCGTCTTCGCTTGCCGCCTTGCTGCGCGAACTCTCGACGATCGACGAGCTCCGCTGGATACGGCTGCTCTACTGCTATCCGAATTTCGTGAGCGCCGAGCTGCTCGACGCAATCGCGGAGCTGCCCAAGGTCGTCAAGTACATCGATATACCCCTGCAGCACGCCGACGACGCGATGCTGCGCGCGATGCGCCGCGAGCGCTCGGGCTCGGCCCTGGTCAAGCTGCTCGACCGCGTGCGCCAGCGCATCCCGGGCGTCGTGCTGCGAACGTCGTTTATCGTCGGCTTCCCGGGCGAGACCGACACCGCCTTCGAGCGCCTGGAGGATTTTGTCCGTAGTGAGCAGTTCGATCGTGTGGGCGTGTTCACCTACTCGCGCGAAGAGAATACCGCCGCTTACAATTTGCCGGGCCAGGTCCCCGAGCGCGTCAAGCGAGCGCGGCGGGCGAGCTTGATGGCGACCCAGTCGGAAATTTCGCTCGCGAAAAATCGCGGCCTGGTCGGGCGTGAAATGGACGTGCTGGTCGAGGGTCCGATGCCTGGACGCTCGACGCGCTTGCGCGCGCGAACCGCGGGCCAGGCGCCGGAAATCGATGGCTCCGTATTTCTTGCGGGCGACGCGGAGGCGGGCGAGTTCGTTCGCGCACGAATCGACAAGGCGCTCAGCTACGATCTGCATGCAACGGTCGCCGGCGCGGCCGCCTAATATACCGGGAGTCGCAAATTCGATGGCGAAGAAACCAGTTGGCGCGAACCGAAAGAAGTTCCTCGCCCAGGCGCGCGAACAACTGCTGGACACGAAAACCAAACTACTCGGCGAGATCGATTCGGAGTTGCGGGCCGAACGCGAGGGCAACAAGGACGAGGGCATGGACACCTACGACCTTGCCTCCGAGGAGCGCGATCGCGAAATCAACTTCATCCTGTCGGACCGCGAGCGCCTCAAGCTCAAGCAGATCGACGATGCGCTCGAGCGTCTCGACGAAGGCGCCTACGGCGTCTGCGAGTCGTGCGGGCTGGAGATCGCCGAGGAACGGCTCGAAGCGATGCCGTTTTCGCGCTTGTGCCGGGATTGTCAGCAGGACCAGGAGCGCGAGGCGAAATCGCAGCGGCGCTTCGACGACGAGCGCAATACCTACCGTAAGACAGGTTCGACCGACGCCGACGACGAGAGCGCCTAGACCCGCCGCGCGCCTCAGTGGCGATTGTTTACCGCGCCGCCCAAAACAGTCATCCTAAGCAGAATAACTTGCGCAGGATCCGCAAGCCTTCACGATCGTCGGGATCGCTGTGGCAGGATTTCCGCAACCGTTTTGATGAGAATATTTTCCGATACTGAAAGCGATGGACCCGCGGGACCATCCGCGGATTTGGCCGGCGCTCGGGAGCGGATTCGCACTAATCTTTCCGGCGTCGGCGCGACGATCGCCCTGGCGAGCGCTCGCGGCGGAGTCGGCAAGAGCATGCTCGCTGTGAACATCGCGGCGGTGTTGGCGATGAAGGGGCGCAAGGTTGCAATCATCGATGCGGACCTGAATTCACCCAGCGTCACGGCGATGCTCGGGATGAAACCGCAACGACGCCTCCCGATGATCGAAGGAATCGAGCCGGCTGCGGGACCGCACGGCTTACGCGTGGTTTCGAGCGATCAGCTACCCGGCAGCGAGGCGCCACCGATCAGTTTTGTGCAGGATCACGATCAAGCCGGCGGCAACAACGACGGCCGGCAAGCTGCACCCGCCCCGACGCCCCCTGCCGAACTGAACTATCGCCAGGCGCTCAGTCGGATCCTGGCGCAGTCGCAATTCGGAAGCGTGGATTTCTTGATAATCGATCTCGCGACCGGCCTCGATCGATTGTGCTCTTTGGCGTCGATGGTGGCGCTCGACGGCGTTCTGCTGCTGACTCATCGGTCCGCGCAGGATACCAGCGCCGCGCGCCACGCGATGAGAGTTGGCCGCGCAATCGGCGCGCCCATCGCCGGCATCGTGGAGAACATGGTCGGCTTCAACTGCGACGGATGCCGCTCGGTTCGGCCGCTGTGGCCGCAGGGCGATCTCCACGCAATCGCGCGCGAGGCGGCGGTGCCAATCCTGGCGCGGCTCGCGTTTGAACCGCGCCTCGCGGACAGTACCGATCGCGGCGCGCCGTTCGTTCGCGAGTACGGGTCCACGCCCACTGGCAAAGTGCTCGCAGAGATCGCCAACCAGGTTGACGCGATGGCTGCGGCGCGCTCCCGCGCAGCGGATACGCCCGCCTAGCACCGCTCAATCTGTATCGGAATCGTTTTCGTTGTTGTCGTCGGCCGCGGTCATCACCGGGTGGGCGACGCGTGAATATTCAAACATCCCGGCCCCGCGATGAGTCCCCGTGCGGAAACTCGCGAAGCCGAGTGAGGTGTAGATGCGCGACTGCTCGGGCCCCGGGCGCGACAGTGGAATAAAGCACTCGGCGCTGCCCTCGAGTTCGCGTGACGACCCGTCTGAGAGCTTCAGCGAAGCGAAAATGCGGTGCGGCGGTTCCTCGACGGTACGCGTTTCGATCGTGAGATCGAGCAGCTCGCACGGCGACCAGCCGCGGCCGCCGAGAATTCTGGCGTTTTGCATTGGCGGTGCGTCGCCGGTCACGACCGTGCGGGCTTCGAGCGCGCGCAGCCCCTCTTTGTCATCGAAGCACGCCCAAATCATCCGGCGCGCGGTGAATTTCTGCGGTCCCAGTCCGGTGAAAGACATTCCTGCGCGCGCAAAACCGTTCACCGCCTGTGCGGCGCCGTCAATGCAGATCTGCCCCGTCAATCGCCCGAATGAGGCGCTCGATGACACGCCGTCCCGCGCTGTGCCGGACGAGGACAGAATCCGATCGAAGTCGAACTCACCGCCGGCCTGATCGATTTCGAAACGCACGTCAACTTCGGCGTCGCCGTCCAGCCGGCCGGAAGCCAGCGCCCGTTCGATGCTCAGATACGCGGTAGCGTCGGGTACGATCACGGCGGGTCCGCGGAACGCGAGCACGATCGACTCGCCCTCGCGCCGCAGAGCGAGCGGGCCGTGAGTGACGGCGCTGCGGGAGCGCGTTGGCCGGCCTTCGGCGGTGAACAAAGCTGCGCGATGGCGGTCGAGCAGCATCATAATCCGCGCGCCCATGCCTGCCCCGCCGACGTCGAAGCTGGCCATCGCGCCGATCCGCGCCACCGGGTCGTAGAATTCGATCCCGATGCGGCCGGGCGCCGCGACCGTCGCGGCCGCTCCGATTTCGGATTTGGCGATTGGCGGGCGCGGCGCGCGATTTATCGCGATCGGGGTTCGAGATTCATGCGGAGCGCCGTTTCCTGAAAAAACTTCGGCGATGGCGTCTTCGCATCGGGCGCGCAACTTGCCGGGCATTCTCAACGCGACTGACAGTTCGAGTTGGGCCGCATCGACCACGCCGCGCGTCGCAGTTTCGGAAATCGATCTGAGCGGCGCGTTCGGACTCTGGCGATGACGCGCGGTGAACGCCTGCAACAGATTCTGGAGTCCGCCGCCCGGGTAACGCATGCCGTAGGTCGGCTTGATGCCGTGCTGATGCAGCCGGTCGGCGAGCCCGGCCAGCCGGCCGTTGATAAAATCGTCGCTGGCGGAGACGCAAGCTGAACCGGGCGGCCGCAGCTCACCGCCTGAAGTTCGCAGTCCGAGTCCGAAATCGAGGCGCGGTTCGATGATGTTCCAGCCGTGGATGAGCAGCACCGTGACACGGCCATGGCGCGTGACGATTGCTTCTACCCGCTCCGCGATCATTTCGAGCAGCCACGGCGCGCGCTCGATTATTTGCGAAAGACGGTTGCAGTCGAGCCGATTGCGATCCATCGCGACGTTGATCAGCGCCGACGCGCCGAGCCGCGCCGCGAGTCCGCGCGTGATGTCTGCGGTATGAAGGTCGTTGACTTTGGGATTCAGCATCGCGCGCGTGCGAGGCTCCGCGCGTCCTCCGTGCGGGGCGATCAGGAGCAGGGGAGAATCGGAATCGACCACCTCGAGCCACGACTCGGAGACGGCGCCTGCGGTATGAAGCCCGGCCTCTGCCATTCAGATCGACGCGGCTCGATCGGACTTGAGTGCCGCGCGCGCCTGTAGCGCGAACGACGCAATGAAGTAGTACGCGATGAAACTCAGTCCGGCCCACAACATGATGGGATTCACGGCCGGCAGCATCAGCAGCGATGCGACCGTCACAAACGCCCAGATTATTCCGAGCGTGAGCGTGACCGGGCGCAGCGGGACGGTTCGATTCGGATAGATGTACTTGAGCGGCACGAACACCATCACGGCGAGAATCAGCAGCACCGCAACATTGAAGGCCGTGCCGGCGCCGAGGCAATAGAGATAGAACGCGACCAGGTTCCAATAGTTCGGGAAGCCGAGAAAGTAGTTGTCCTCGGTCTTGGCGCGCGTCTGGCAGAATCCGTAAGCGCTCGCGAGCATGATGAAACACGCCAGCCCAAGGCCCCATCGCGAAGTCGGGATGATGCCGGCTTCCAGCATCAGAAACACCGGCGCGACGGTGTAAGCGAGGTAATCGACGATGTTGTCGAGCAGCGCGCCGTCGAAGGTGGGTACGCGTATCTTGACCTTCATCCAGCGGGCAAGCGGACCGTCGCTGGAATCGATAATCGTCGCCGCGCCCATCGCGAGGAACGACCCGCGGAAGTCGTGTTGCGCGGCGAAGAAGATCGCGAGCAGGCCGAGCGCCGCGCCAAGCGCGGTGTACAGATGTACGCCCCACGCGCAGGCCGTGAGAAATTTCTGCCTCGGCAGCACCCGCGGCAGACTTCCGGCTGCGCCTGACGAGGTCAAGTCATTCTTCCGGCTTGTAGTCGCGCGGCCCGAAGTACTCTTCGAGCACCGTCATGAACGGTCCGCAGGCGCGCTGTTTTTTCACCAGCAGCATCGCTTGTTCGAGTGACATTTGGCGATACGCGCGCAAAAACGCAATCGCAAGCGTGGGTGCGCGGTTCATCCCGGCGTTGCAATGGAGATAGACGCGGCAGCCCGTACCGATCAGGTCGCGAAGGTCGTGCAGCGCAACTTCAAGCCGCTCGGCCATCGCGTCCGCGCTGCCGTCCTGGATCGGCGTCCGCACATAGTCGATCCCGTGCGCAGTGTACTCCGCGCAGAGGTCGCGGTTGTCCAACCCGTTCACGCGCAGATCGTCGTCGTCCTGCAGGTTGTGAACCGCGGTTATGCCGTAGGTCTCCTTGAGCCAGCGGATATCGGCCTGACCTGGATATTCGCCGACCAGCAACTCGTCCGAGATTACGCTGACCGACGGCCGGCGGTGTCCGCGCGTCGGTCGTGGCGCGTGGTCGGGGCGTTTGCTGAACCAATCAACCATGATTCAAATGTAACAATCCGGTGGGCAGGTATTCCAGCGTCATCCTAACGCCGGGCGGCGTCACATCCCGGGGGACTGCCGGCCCGCTGCCACTCGTAGAGCCAGACCGAGGCAAGCACGGACGCCGCGCGCGCGATTTGTCCGGCAATCATCGGCGCTGCGCGGCTCATGAATGCGTCGTCGTAATCCGAGGATTGCCGGCGCGCGGCGCGGTCGGCGTCGAGCAGTTCCTGGACGTGCGCGTTGGAGTCGCGAATTTCGGTGATGGCGGCTTGCCACACGGAATCGATCTTTAGCAGGCGGATCTGCGGCTCCGCGGAGCGGGAAAGCTGACGGATGTCGAAGTCTGCGGCGCGCTCGATTCGCGCATGAACCCCGCGATCGCCCTCGTAGCCATCGTAATGCATGGTGGTATGCAGCGGCTGGCTCGCGTCGCCGACGTAGTGCGCCAGCATTCCTGCGAGTCGAAGCAGTTCGTGGCAATCGCCGCGCGACCAGCCCTGCTCGAGGGCATTTGAGAAATCGACGATCGTCCATGGCAAAGTGCCGGAGCGAAGCAGGGTCGATGCTCCGAAGCGCTTGTTCATTGCATCGCGATCCGGGACGAGAACCTCGAACGGATCCGCGCCGTAGTATTCGAGGTCGATGTAGTGGCGGACTTTCTCGGCCTCGTCGCCGTACTTCGCGCGGATCACGTCGGGCTGAACGGAAAAATACTGAAGTCGAGAAGCATTTCGGAGGAACAAATCCCTGAGCGGCGAGGGTGGCAGCGTCCTGATTGCCAGGTAGGTGATCTCGCGATGCGTCACGGCGTCCCACGCGGACGCTGGTGCGCATGCGAGCAGCACTGCAACCGCCGCCGGCGCGAATCTGCGAAAGAAACCAGGCATCATGCCTTGGCGTGGCCTCGCGGCAGCTCGGGCGAGCGGTCAGTCCTGGCACGCGCGTGCTTGACCGGCGCGGCGCCGTTAGCGGTTGCGGTGGGTGCATCCGAGGCACGAGTCAATCTCGAGCGTGGACCGGATAGCGCGGTGACCGCCGCGCGCATCATATCGGCGATCTTGCGATAGGCGCCGGCCCCTTCGGAACTGGCTGCCAGTTGGTGAAGCTCGGCGGTGGTGATCGCGCGACCGATGCGGACTTCCACGGGATGACGCCGCGGGATAAGGCTGCCCTTGCCCATCACCTCATGAGTGCCGCGAATCAGCACCGGCAGCACGTCGCATCGGCTGCGCAAGGCCAGGAACCCCGCGCCGCTCTTGAACTCGTGAATTTCGCCGTCGGCCGAGCGCGTGCCTTCAGGAAACATCAGCACGCAGCGCCCTTGCGCCAGCTCGGCGAGCGCGTCTTCGAGAGATTCGAGCTGCGCGCGTTCGCGATCGAAGGGCATCAACGACGTGAAGTTCGAGGCCAGAAAACGCCGCGCGGGCGTGTTGAAGAAATAATCCTTGGCGGCAAGCACGCGGATATCGTTGCCGGCCGCGCCCAGCGCGTAACCGACCAGGCTGAAGTCGAGATGACTCGAATGATTGGCGACGACGATGAAATTGCGATTGGCCGGGACGTTGCCGCGGCCGAGGATCTTCGGCTTAAGCCATCCCTCAAATATCGCGCGCTCCGCTCCGCGCAACGCGAAGCGTCCCAGCCACTTCAGCGGCGCCGGCAGGCGCGGCGTGTAGGGTTCGGCGAACTTCGCGTACGAGGGCATGCGCGGGCGGCCGTTGCCGCCGGGCTGGGTCGCGAGGAGTTGCAAGTCCGCGACGGTGCGCAGGTCCGCAATTTCTTCCGGCGCGATCTCGCGGCTCGCGCGCTCCCCAATCAACTCGCCGATTTCCGCCAGCGCCAGCGAGTCGAGGCCCAAGTCCTCGATCAGCCGCGTGGCCGGCGCGATGTTGACCGGCTCGGTGGCGATCAACGCGAGCGCCTCGGCAAGCCAGGTCTCGACCTCGGAGGTCGCGGCATCGGCGTCGGTCGCGCGAACCTCGAGCATCCGCCGCAGCATCGCAGCCACGTCGGCGCGTTTGATTTTGCGGGTGCGGGTGCGCGGCAGTTCGGCGTCGGTGAAGCGGAGGATACGGATTCGTTTGTGCGCGCTGAGCTCGCGCGCGACTTTGTCGAAGTCGCTGCGCAGCCTATCTTCCACCGCGCGCCGGCTCTCTCCCCGTGAGTAGGCGGGTGCCACCAGCGCAGCGACCTGCTCGCCCTGTCCGACCTTCAAGCCGACGACCGCCATCTCTTTGACGTACTGCGAACGGCCGTAAATTTCTTCCAACTCTTCGATGTAGATGTTGTTGCCGCCGGAATCGACGATCACTTCCTTGGCGCGGCCGACAATATACAAGCGCCCCTCGTCGTCGAAGCGCCCGAGGTCGCCGGTGTGAAGCCATCCATCGCTCAGAACTTCGGCGGTCGCGGCCTCATTGCGATAGTAACCCGCCATTACGTTCGGGCCGTGCGCGACGATCTCGCCAATCGATCCCGTCGCGGGCACGAGCTTGATCTCGACGCCGTTCAGCGGCCTTCCCACCGCGCCCGCTTGCAGCGGTTCGTCGGGCCGCGCGACCGACAGAACCGGCGCCGCTTCAGTCAAGCCGTAACCTTCGAGCAGCGGGATTCCGATGTCCTTGAAAAACTCCGCGACGCGATGCGGCAGCGCAGAACCGCCGCTGACGGCGAGTCGCAGCCGTCCGCCGAGCGCGGAATGAACCTGCCGAAAAACGATCGAGCCGAAGTTAAGGCCGGAGTGCCCGTCGATCCGGCGATTAAGATCGCGCAGGTTGTCGAAGGCGGCGTGGAAAAATGGACCGCGCGCCTCGACCCCATCGACGATGCGCCGATGGACCGCCTCCCACGCCGCGGGCACCCCAATCAGCGCGGTCGGACGAACGTCGGCGAGCGTGCGCGCGAGTGTTTTCGCGTCAACCTCGAGCGGATAGACAATCGTCGCGCCGCTGGCGAGCGGCAGCAGCATCCCGCAGGTGAACTCGAACGCGTGATGCAGCGGAAGCAGCGACAGCACGACGTCGTCGGCGTCGAGCACAAAGACGCGCGACAGCATCGCGATTTCGGCGGCGAAGTTGCCGTGCGACAGCATCACGCCCTTGGGCGCGCCCGTGCTGCCGGAGGTAAACAGGATCGACGCGAGCGCTTTTCGCTCGGGCGGCGTGGGCGGGGTCTTCGCGTCGCCGCGCAGAATGAATGGACGCGCGAGCTCGGCGAGGTCCAGCTCGATGAGCTTCGGATGCGCATCGCCAAGTCCGGAGCCGAGGCGTTGGTGAACGGCGCTCGAGCGCAGTGCGGCCGCGGGCGCGGCGATTTTGCAGATGGGCGCCAGCTCCTCGGCTGAAATCAACTGGTCAAGCGGCACCGCAATCGCACCCGCGATCAGAATCGCGAAGTAGCCCAAAACCCAATCGGGCGAGTTCTCGCCGATCAGAAGGACGCGATCGCCCGGCTTGATTCCGCGCGTTGCAAGCAGCAGCGCCGCCCGCTGCGCCCTGTCGCGCAGCTCGCGATAGGTGGTCTGCGTCTGCTCGCCCGAAGGCCGCCGCGCATTCATCGCGGCCCGCGAGCCGTAGCGGTCCGCGGCGCGTTCGAGCATATCGACCAGGCTGCGATGACGCGGCAGCGACTTGGGCCTGCCGCGCGCGTGAAGATCGAGCTGCGGAAAAATATGGCGGCGCAGGCCGGGCAGATGAACGTTGATCCAGTAGTCGCGCCAATCGATCAGATCGGGACGGAACGGATGATGCTCGGCGTCCGCCGATCTCAGCGTCGCGTAAAGCGCGCGAACGTTGCTCGCGTGAAAAGTATAGACGAGTTGCTGGATGTAGGGGCGATAGACCTCGACCAATTCCCGCGCGAGGTCGGTGTTCTCCTTGAATTTGTCGATCCCGCTCTCAAGCTTTTTCGCGCGCTGATCTTCCTCACCCAGCACGCTGCGCGCGAACGCCGCTGCTTGTTTGAGAATCTGCGGGATCGTGTCGCTGGCGAGGTCGTAAGTGTTTTGCGACACGACGACAGCTTCCAGATGCGGCCCCAGCCAGCGCATGGCGCCGCCGTCCTTTCGATGCTCGCGGCGATTGCTGAGCGCGGTCAACTCGACCAGCCGGCGCATCGGCAGCGGGTTCCGATCCGAAGTGCAAAGCTGGTACATGGGCTGGTGCTTGCGCGACAGCAGCGCGGCGAGGATCGGAATCATCGCGTGCGCCGCGAGATCTACCGGGATCACGTCGAGCACCAACTCCGCCCTGGCAGGATAGAATCGGTAGCCGCGGCCGGCCAGGTAAGTCAGCGGCGCGCTGGTGTTGACGCCCTGGTTCCACCCGGGGAACGGATCGCGCAGCGCGCTTTCGATTACCGCCGGGCGCACCACCGTGACGTTGAGGGTGTCGCGATGCGCGAGCACCAGCTGCTCGCCAAGACTCTTGGTGTAACTGTAAGTATTGGGCCATCCCCAACTTTGTGCGCGCTTGCGGCCGACGTGCTTGAGACGCTCCTCGACCCACCGCTTGCGCCGATGCTCGACGCCGGAGTCGCGCACAGCTTCGGCGTCGCCGTCATCGCGGCGAAACTCGGCGTGCCGCAATTGATCGCGCGATTCCGCCTGCACGCGCTCTACCGCCGCCAGCGCGTCGCGGATCTCCCGCTCGAGCCGAAACGACCTGCGCCCGTCGGGGCACCAGTCTTGCGGGATGTCGTTTTCGTAGCGATGCCCGTCGGCGCTGCCCGCGACGTAGCACGTCGAGACATGCAGCATCGCGGCGCCGAGCTTGCCGCAGAACTCGATCACGTTGGCGACGCCGGTGGTGTTGACCTCGATCGCCTTTTCCAGCGACGCCTCGAAGTTCACCAGGCCCGCGCTATGCACCACCGCGTCCAGATCGCCCGGCTTGAACGGCTGGGCCTCTTCGCCGAGCAGGCCGTGGTTGGTGATGTCGCCGGGTACGACAACGATCTTTTCTTCGATGTAGCGATCGAACTTATCGCCCAGGTGTTCGCGAAGCGGTGCGAACACCGGCGAGTCGAGAAGCTCGCGTCGGAAGCGGCCCACGCTGCTGCGCCGGTCGCCGCGAATCAACAGATAGACGCGCTCGATCTCGGGATGCCATCGCAACAGGATCGCCAGAAACACCTTGCCGAGAAATCCGGTCGCGCCGGTCAGCAGGATGCGACGACCCTTGAAGACCTGCTCCAGCGCCGGCATCGACGACGCGCCGCGAGCGGCCGCCCCGTTGCGCTTGCCGTTGCTACTCGACATCCGCGATCACCAGCGGCGGCAGATGCAGGTAGGTTATCGACGCCGAGCGCCCCAGCTCCGAAGTCGCCATCGCGATCGCCTCGTCGAGCGTATCCGCGGCTTCCCATCCCAGCCGCGCCGCGACCTCCGGCTCCTCGCATCCCGCCGCGATCACGCGCCCGACGTGTTGCCGCGCCGGCTCGCCCCAGTACCACATATAGAACGGATGCACGCCGTGGTACGCGTTGCCGTAGCGATACATGTGTATGTACGTCGGGTTGCGCGCGAACTCGCGCTCGAAATTTTTCTCGAGCTCGACGGCGTCAGTAGTCTCGGCGAGGCATCGATGGAAAAACTCGATGTAACTGGGATGATGCTCGGGATGGAATTCGTCGCGCAGCGGATGACAGACGATCATCGTGCCGCCTTCGCGCACCAGCGGCTTGTTGCGGTACATGTTGAACAGGTAGCCCAGTCCGGTGCACTGCACGAGCACCGGATTCATGATCGAGTTCACGTTGTACGGACAAAAGTATGGAACGCCCACGATCAGGATGTCGGCCTGGCCCTTCACCGGCACCGCGTATTGCTGGAACACCCGTGCGAGCGCCTTGTGATGCACCGCCTCGGTATCGCCCGCCCACACGCCGATCATTCCGTACGGCGCCGCGTAGTTGTGCAGCACGGTGCGCCGCATCTCGTTTGACATGTTGCGCATCGTCCACTGAAAGCCTTTCAGCCGCGTGCGATCCCAGTCCGTGAACTGGTCCTCGTTCTTGTGCAGGAAGTCGAGCATCCCGCCGTACATCCGCGTGTTCAC
>Ga0074044_10001357_pt1 | contig 22236 bp, 23 predicted proteins | sample BogForMeECP23OM1_FD_94443 | JGI IMG/M metagenome (GOLD analysis project Ga0074044, IMG submission 94443) | Bog forest soil microbial communities from Calvert Island, British Columbia, Canada - Bog Forest MetaG ECP23OM1 | ecosystem: Environmental > Terrestrial > Soil > Wetlands ...
AATTGACATATCGTTGTCGTTGAGAACCACCAGCAAATCGGTGTCGGAAGCACCGGCGTTGTTAAGTGCTTCGAATGCCATACCCGCAGTCATCGCACCATCGCCGATGACCGCGACCACATGCCGCTTTACGCCCGCCAGCTTGCTGGCGACTGCCATGCCCAGCGAGGCGCTGATCGAGGTGCTTGAATGCGCGGTGCCGAACGTGTCGTAGGCACTTTCCTCGCGCCGGGGAAAACCCGAAATGCCTCCCCACATACGCAACCGTCGCATGTCTTCACGGCGTCCGGTCAGTATTTTATGCCCGTAGGTTTGGTGACCGACATCCCAGACCAGCCGGTCATGCGGCGTATCGAACACGTAATGCAACGCGATGGTGAGTTCGACGGTACCCAAATTCGACGACAGGTGGCCGCCGGTCTGGCTCACCGACTCAATCAGGAACTGCCGCAGTTCGTCCGCCAGTTGCGGCAACTGTTTGCGGTCAAGTTTGCGCAGTTCGCTGGAATCATTGACGGTGGTGAGCAGTTCGTACATATTATCGCCGGCGCAATGAGAGAATTGCTGGAAAAAGCAAAGCAATCTGGCTGCTTCCGGCTCCGAGGTTTGTCAGCGGTTAAAACTTCCTGTCCAAAATAAAATCGGCGAGCTCACGCAGCCGCAGTGCGCATTCACCGTGCCCATCGAGCGCGGTCAGCGCGGCGCGGCGCAATTCATTCGCAAGCTTTCGCGCTTCGGCAATGCCGAGCACGCTCACGTAAGTCGGTTTGTCGCGGACGGCATCCTTGCCCGCGGTCTTGCCGAGCGTCGCGGTGGTCGCTTCGGCATCCAGCACGTCGTCGATCACCTGAAACGCCAGTCCAATACATTTCGCATAATGGTCAAGTTTTTCCATCCAGGCGTCAGATAACACCGATCCGCAATGTGCGCCGAGTAATACGGCAGCGCGAATCAACGCGCCGGTCTTATGGATATGCATAAACTCGAGTTCTGCCAGCGTAGGATGAGTGCTGACCGCGGCCAAATCGATCGCCTGACCACCGGCCATGCCGCGCGACCCGCACGCCGCAGCAAGCAATCGCACCATTTTGATCTGAATGGCAGCGTCTTCGGCAACCCGGTATTCAGCGAGCAACTGAAAGGCGAGGCTTTGCAACGCGTCACCGACCAGCAGTGCGGTAGCTTCGTCGAATTCCACGTGGCAGGCCGGTTTCCCCCGCCGCAGCACGTCATCATCCATGCACGGCAGGTCATCATGCACCAGTGAATATGCATGAATCAATTCAACTGCGCAGGCCGCAATCACAGCACGATCGGGATCAGCCTGGGAAAATTCCCCGGCCGCGAACGTCAATAATGGCCGCACTCGTTTTCCACCGCCCAGCATCGCGTAGCGCATCGCTTGATGCAGGCGTTGCGGCGCCAGTTCAGGACTCGGCAATACCGCCTGCAATTGCGCCTCGATGCGCTGCTGCAGGACGCTGGTCCAGTGCTGGAAATCAGTGGGTATCGTCGCCATCGTCGCCGGCAAAATTTTTGAGCACGCCGGCTTCGAGAACCTTGACCTGCTGTTGAGCGTCCGCAAGTTGTGTTTGGCAGAACTTGAGCAGCTCGGCACCGCGCTTGTAGGCAGACAGCGATTGCTCGAGCGACAACTGCCCGCCTTCCATGCGCGCAACGATAGTTTCGAGTTCGGTAAGCGCGCTCTCGAAAGTCTGGTTATGGTCTGATTTGGCCGACTTGGGCATCGCGGTCGCGTTGCGGAAAAGGGCCAAACATAGCGCAATCATAAGGTTGCGGTCAACGCGATAACGTGGAAATAACTGCGGAAACTCGCAACCGGCTACCCGTTACATTTGTGTACACAAAGAACGATTAATGCATTGCCTTTTATTGCGATTAAAGGGAGAATACCGCCCTTTCTCGCGCCCTGCTCCGATAAGGGACTGTTTCGAAATGTCTTTAAGCCGTCGACGAAGATTCTCCCCCTATTTTTAGAGATACTGCTGTATGTCAGATTTGGCAACCCTGCGTGCACTTGGCACATCGTCTTCCCCGCAACTTCCCGTTCACTGGTACTTCGATCCGCAAATTTACGTGCTTGAACAGAAAGTGCTGTTCAAGCAAGGGCCTGGCTATGTCGGCCATGAATTGATGGTGCCAAATCATGGCGACTACTACGCGCTCGCTTGGCATGGCAACGCCCAGGTGTTGATACGCAATCAACACGGTGCCGAACTCGTCAGTAATATCTGCCGGCACCGCCAAGCCGTCATTCTCAAGGGCCGCGGTAACGCGAAAAACATCATCTGTCCGCTGCACCGCTGGACTTATGACCTCAACGGCAAACTGCTCGGCGCACCGTATTTCACTGAAAGCCCGTGCCTCGATCTCGCACGTACGCCACTACAGAACTGGAACGGCATGTTGTTCAATGGCAAGCGCGATATCGCGCGTGACCTTGCCAACCTCGGCGTGCGGCGCGAGCTCGATTTCTCCGGTTTCATGCTCGATCGCGTACAAGTCGACGAATATGCCTGTAACTGGAAAACCTTCATCGAAGTTTACCTCGAGGACTATCACGTGGTTCCGTTTCATCCCGGACTTGGTAACTTCGTGTCGGTTAACGATTTGCGTTGGGAGTTCGGCGCTTGGCACAGCGTCCAAACCTGCGGCATAAAAAAAGGATTGTCCCGTCCCGGTACGCCGGTTTACCGCAAATGGCACGAAGCACTGTTGCGCTATAACGAAGGCGGTGAACCACCACACGGCGCGATCTGGCTCACTTATTATCCGAACATCATGGTTGAGTGGTACCCGCATGCACTCGTGGTCAGCACCATCGTGCCGCGCGGGCCCGAGACGTGCACCAATATCATCGAGTTTTATTATCCCGAAGATATCGTCTTATTCGAACGCGAATTCATCGAGGCCGAGCAGGCTGCTTACGAGGAAACCGCGCTTGAAGACGCAGAAATTTGCGAGCGCATGACCGCCGGTCGCCGTGCGCTGTATCAACATGGTCGCAATGAAGTCGGACCGTACCAGTCGCCGATGGAAGACGGCATGCTGCACTTTCACGAATTCCTGCGGCGTGAACTCACTCCGCATCTTTAGGAAATACTTCGGGAAACCCGGCGCGCCGGCAGTCGCGCCGCAAGCGGAAGGTCAGGCGACGCTGGCTTCTTCTTCTGCGAAGAACACCAACTGCACCTTCTCGTCGGCACTCAAGTCGATCGTGACTTTGCCGCCGCCAGTGAGCCGCCCGAACAGAAGCTCGTCGGCAAGCGCAGTACGTATCGCGTCCTGAATCAGCCGTGCCATCGGCCGCGCGCCCATTTGTGGATCAAAGCCCTTCTTTGCAAGAAACTCCTTGAGGGCGGGCGTGAATGCTATTTCGACTTTCTTCTCCTGTAACTGTTCTTCAAGCTGCATCAGGAATTTATCAACCACACGCATGATGACATCGCGGTCAAGTGGAGCGAACGAAATAATCGCATCAAGCCGGTTGCGAAACTCCGGCGAGAACAACCGCTTGATTTCGGCCATTTCATCGCCAGTCTGTGCAACCGTGGTGAACCCCATTGCATTCTTCGACAACTCAGTCGCTCCCGCGTTGGTGGTCATGATGATCATCACGTGGCGGAAATCGGCTTTACGACCATTGTTGTCGGTCAACGTACCGTGGTCCATCACCTGCAACAAAATATTATAAACATCCGGGTGCGCTTTCTCGATTTCATCGAGCAGCAGCACCGAATAGGGATGTTTGGTCACTGCTTCAGTTAGCAACCCACCCTGGTCGAAACCGATATAACCGGGCGGTGCGCCGATCAGGCGCGACACCGCATGGCGTTCCATGTATTCCGACATATCGAAGCGGATCAACTCGACGCCCATGATGTAAGCAAGCTGGCGTGCGACTTCGGTTTTACCGACGCCGGTCGGTCCGCTAAACAGGAAGCAGCCGGTCGGCTTCTGCGGGTTGCCGAGTCCGCTCCTCGCCATTTTGATCGCCGCAGTCAGCGCATCGATTGCCTGGTTCTGGCCGAATACCACAGCCTTCAGGTTGCGGTCGAGATTCTTCAACTGCGAGCGATCGTCGGATGACACACTTTGCGCCGGCACGCGTGCAATCTTGGCGACGATCTCCTCGATCTCGTGTTTGGTAATCACTTTCTTTTGCCGTGACTTCGGCAAAATTCTCTGCGCAGCGCCCGCCTCGTCAATCACGTCAATTGCTTTGTCGGGTAGATGGCGGTCATTGATGTAGCGTGCCGCAAGTTCAGCCGCCGACGTTAGTGCGGAAGCCGAGTACTTGATGCCATGATGCGCTTCGAAGCGCGACTTGAGGCCGCGCAGAATCGACACCGTTTCCTGCACCGACGGTTCGACCACATCGATTTTCTGAAAACGGCGCGACAATGCATGATCCTTCTCGAAGATGCCACGATACTCCTGATAAGTAGTTGCGCCGATGCATTTCAATTGTCCGGTTGATAGCGCGGGCTTCAGCAAATTCGACGCATCCAACGTACCGCCCGAAGCAGCACCGGCACCGATCAGCGTATGAATTTCATCAATGAACAGAATCGCCGCCGGATTGTCGATGAGTTGCTTGAGTACCGCTTTCAGACGCTGCTCGAAATCACCGCGGTACTTAGTGCCGGCAAGTAACGCGCCCAAGTCGAGTGCGTAGACCTGGCTTTGGGCCAGCACTTCCGGCACATCGCCTTCGACAATGCGCCGCGCCAACCCCTCCGCAATCGCGGTTTTGCCGACACCGGCCTCGCCGACTAGCAACGGGTTGTTCTTGCGCCGGCGGCATAATGTCTGCACCACGCGCTCGAGTTCTTTTTCGCGTCCGATCAGCGGATCGATCTTCCCCTGCTTCGCAAGTTGATTGAAATTGATCGTGTAATTTTCGAGTGCACCACCCGGTGATTGCTCCTGTTCGCTCTCGGATTCAATCTCGCCTTTGCCCGGCGCCGCTTGTGGCACCTTGCTGATGCCGTGCGAGATAAAGTTGACGACGTCAAGCCGGGTGACGCCCTTCTGGTGCAGGAAGTACACCGCATGCGAGTCCTTTTCGCCGAAAATCGCGACCAGCACATTGGCACCGGTCACCTCTTTCTTGCCCGACGATTGCACGTGCAAAATTGCGCGCTGGATTACGCGCTGGAAACCCAATGTCGGCTGGGTGTCGGATTCCTCGTTGCCGAGAATCGGCGTGTGCTCGGCCACGAACTCGGTCAGCTGCTTGCGCAAATCATCAATTTCAGTCGCACACGCGCGCAATACCTCGGAGGCCGATGGATTGTCGAGCAACGCCAGCAACAGGTGCTCGACGGTAATGAATTCGTGCCGCTTCTGGCGCGCTTCCATGAACGCCATGTGCAGGCTGACTTCAAGCTCCTGGGCAATCATCTTTCAGTCTTCCTCCATCACGCAACGTAACGGATGCTGATGCTGACGCGCATATGACATGACCAACTCGACCTTGGTCGCCGCCACATCCCGCGGGTAAACCCCGCACACTCCAACACCTTCGCGATGTACCTTAAGCATAATCTGCGTCGCCTTTTCGCGGCTCACGGAAAAAAACCTCTGTAAAACCACCACTACAAAGTCCATGGGTGTGTAATCATCATTCAGCAGCAAAACCTTAAACATCGGTGGCGGCTTAAGCTTGGCCTTTTTGGCCTCCAGAACCGTGTCTTCGCGATACCGTATCGCCATGCCGACCCACCACTTAAACCCGCCGATTTCAGTTGTTTATTCTGACCGTAATCCTGGATTTTTCAAGTGGCATACACGACACAGTTATTTCGGCATCATCTTGACTTCTTCAGGCAAATGGCCTAGAAAGCACAAGGGGTTTGGCTTCAAGCTTGATCGCAGTACCGGTTTTACCGCATTTTCAGCGTTTCCGTACGCGTCCTTGAAACTCAAACGATCCGGGAGTCCCCCCGGTAATTTTTCAATGAAGGAAATGCAGATTATGGCAACAGGTACTGTGAAATGGTTCAATGACGCGAAGGGTTACGGCTTTATCACGCCTGATGACGGCAGTGAAGACCTCTTTGCACATTTCTCGGCCATCCAAATGAACGGATTCAAGACCCTCAAGGAAGGCCAGAAGGTTTCGTTCGAGATCACGCAAGGCCCGAAGGGCAAGCAAGCATCGAACATTCAAGCCGCTTAATTAGATAAAATAACCCCGCAGAAATTAAAACCCGTTTGGTCATTTGGCCAAGCGGGTTTTTTACGTCCGCATAGTTTACATATGGGCAATCATGGCCGCCCCAAAGCCCGAACATGACACATGTTTCGCCGCCGGCATCAGCTGCGCAAAATCGAAAGTAACTATTTTGGCCTGGATCGTTTTCCCCATTGAAGCAATAATCAAATCTGCGGCCTCGACCCAGCCAAGGTGGCGCAGCATCATCTCGGCCGACAAGATTTCGGAACCGGGGTTGGCCAAGTCTTTACCGGCGAGCTGCGGCGCAGTACCATGGGTCGCCTCGAAAATTGCAACCGAGTCGCTCAAATTGGCGCCCGGCGCAATGCCGATGCCGCCAACCTGTGCTGCCAGCGCATCAGAAATATAGTCGCCGTTCAGATTGAGCGTCGCAATCACATCGTACTGCTCCGGGCGCAACAGGATTTCTTGCAGGAACGCGTCGCAAATCATGTCCTTGACCACGATTTCGCCATGCGGCGCCTTGAGTTTCATCCATGGGCCGCCATCAAGCGGCTCGGCGTTGAATTCCCTTTGCGCCAGCTCATATCCCCATTTCATGAACCAGCCTTCGGTGTACTTCTGGATATTGCCTTTGTGCACGAGGGTCACCGAGCTGCGCTGGTTATCGATCGCATAGCGCAGCGCCTTGCGGATCAAACGTTCGCTACCCTGTTTGGACACCGGTTTGATACCGATCGAGGAGGTTTCCGGAAAACGAATCTTGTCGACCTTCATTTCCTTGATCAGAAACTCGATGACTTTGATTGCCTCCGGCGTGCCAGCACCCCATTCGATGCCCGCATAGATATCCTCCGAATTTTCGCGGAAAATCACCATGTCGGTTTTTTCCGGGTGTTTGACCGGGCTCGGCGCACCTTTGAAATAACGCACTGGCCGCAGGCACACGTAAAGATCAAGCAGTTGACGCAATGTGACATTGATCGAGCGCATTCCCCCGCCTACCGGCGTCGTCAACGGCCCCTTGATCGAAATCACATATTCCTTGGCCGCTGCGAGTGTCTCGTCGGGCAACCACACATCCTTGCCATAAACCTGGACTGATTTTTCGCCCGCGTAAATTTCCATCCAGGCAATTTTGCGTTTGCCGTGATAGGCTTTTTGCACTGCGGCGTCCACAACCTTGATCATGACGGGTGTGATATCGCCGCCGATGCCGTCGCCTTCGATAAAAGGAATGATCGGCTGCTCCGAGACATTCAAGGTACTGTCCTGGTTGATGGTGATTTTCACGCCATCGGGCGGTACTTTGATGTACTGAACCATGCGCGCTCCTGAGGGATGGGGTTGATGCCCTGGATTGCCCGATATTATAAGGGGCTTACCCCTATTTCCGACGGCAACTGCTACCTTGCACTACGCGTTACAAGACCGCTAATATAACCGCCCACACAACAATATTTCCAAATTGTTACCTCCAGTGTCCATAGCAGCTGCTATGGCTTCTGTCTCGCCAAGGCAACCAATTGTGCGGCTTGAGTTTTTGCCTGTTAGTACTTACTGCGCCACGGCATAAACCCGGAGCCAAGTGGTATGCCCCCCTACCCCCCCCTTGTCAACGGAGAGGATGGGAGAGCGTTATAGACGATGAGACATGTGTCTCGCAAATAACTTTTAAAGGAATCACCATGAATAAAGTTCTAACCACCCTGATCGCTGCGGTCTTCGCTTCGGTATCTTTCGGTGCGATGGCTCAAGCGCCTATGGCGCCTGCTGCTGCGCCTGCTGCTGCGCCTGCTGCTGCCTCAAAAGAAGCAAAGCCAATGAAGAAGCACAAGAAGAAGAAGAAAGCCGCCGCGACAACGGAAACCCCGGCGCCGGCCCCCATGACGAAGTAGTTTTTCTTCAAGTCCATAAAAAAGGCAGGAATATTCCTGCCTTTTTTAATTGAGATTCCGTAATCGTTGGTGAACCCAAATCAAGCCGCTACAATCGGGGCATGACCCCGCCTTGGAAACCGAACGTCACTGTCGCTGCCGTCATCGAGCGCACCGGCAAATTTTTGCTGGTCGAAGAAGAGACCGAGCGCGGCCTGCTGTTTAATCAGCCGGCCGGCCATCTCGAATCGGGCGAATCGCTGGTTACCGCAGTGGTCCGCGAAACGCTCGAGGAAACCGCGTATCATTTTATTCCGCGGGCATTGCTCGGCGTCTACCAGTACAAAAGCTCCCCAGAAATTACCTACCTGCGCTTCGCGTTCACCGGAGAAATCACCGGACATGATGCGAACAGAAAACTGGATGCCGGCATCGTGCGCGCGGCATGGCTGTCGTCCGATGAGGTGCACGCATCAAGCGCGCGCCACCGCACCCCGCTGGTGTTACGTTGCATTGACGATTATCTCGCCGGCCGGCGTTTTGCGCTCGAACTGATCACTCATTACGGATAGATGGAGAAGCAACGCGTGGTCGTCGGCATGTCGGGCGGTGTCGACTCGTCAGTCGCCGCTCTGGTGCTCAAGGAGCAAGGTTTCGACGTCGTCGGCCTGTTCATGAAGAACTGGGAAGACGATGATGATGATCAATACTGCAACTCGCGCCAGGACCTGATCGATGCGGTGTCGGTGGCCGACCGGATCAGCATCGATATCGAAGCGGTTAACTTTTCGGCGGAATACAAGCAGCGCGTTTTCAACGAATTCCTGCATGAATATCGCGCCGGACGCACGCCAAATCCGGATGTGTTGTGCAACGCCGAAATCAAATTTCGCGCATTTCTCGACCATGCGCTAGGCATGGGCGCCGATCGCATCGCCACCGGTCATTATGCGCAAGTGCGCGAGCTTGACGGGCTGCATCAACTGCTCAAGGCCGAAGATGGCACCAAGGATCAGAGCTACTTCCTCTATCGGCTGGATCAAACGCAATTGGCAAAAACATTGTTTCCGCTGGGGAGTCTCTATAAACGCGAAGTGCGCGCCATTGCTCGCCGCGCCGGCCTGCCCAACCATGACAAGAAGGATTCAACCGGCATCTGCTTCATCGGTGAGCGTCCATTCCGCGAATTTCTGAACCGTTACCTGCCAGCTAACCCCGGCGATATCATGACGCTCGACGGCAAGATCGTCGGCCAGCATATGGGATTGATGTTTTACACCATCGGCCAACGCCAAGGGCTTGGCATCGGCGGACGCCAGAACGGCGATGGTGAACCGTGGTACGTGGCTACCAAGGATTTGTCCAACAATCGCCTGATTGTCGTGCAAGGACACGAACACCCGGCGCTGCTGCGCGACCGGCTGATTGCAATCAACCTCAACTGGATCGGCAAGATACCGCCGCATTGCCACTGGGTTTACGGCGCCAAGACGCGCTACCGGCAGAAAGATGCGCCGTGCACGATTGCCCGCGTCGAGGAAGCGAGATGCGAAGTGGAATTCGCAACGCCGCAATGGGCGGTCACGCCCGGCCAGTCGGTCGTGCTTTATGAAAGCAAGGTATGTCTGGGCGGCGGCATCATTGAGTGAAGATGCCTATGATTGCGGCGGTTCAGTGTCGTGAAATGATGGTCGTTGCGCAAGTTTATCGGCCAGCTTGACAAGGTTCGGATACAGTTTGCGCCAGCCGATGTCCGGCAAGCGCAAATCGAAAAAACCCAGTGCGCAGCCGACCGCGATATCGGACAGGTTATATTGATCGCCGCTGCACCAGGCCTTGTCGCCGAGATCCTCCGTCATTGCTTTCAGCGCACGGTCTATTTTCGCCTGCTGGCGTGCGAGCGCATCGGTAAATTGCTTGTCAGCCGGGCGGCGGCGCTCATAGACAATTGCGACTGCAGCGTCGGTACAACCATCAGCCAGCGCTTCCCAACGTCGGACCTGGATACGGCGGCGGGTGTCCTCCGGTATCAACCGGCCAACCGGGCTCGCGTTGTCGAGATATTCAACGATCACGCGCGAATCGTACAGCGTTGTCGCGTCATCCAGCACCAATACCGGAGCCTTGCCCAGCGGATTGTAGTCGGCAATATGTGTTTCCGGTGTGTTCGGATTGTCAACAACAAAATCGTAATCAATGCGCTTTTCGGCCAGCACGATACGCGCTTTGCGGGTGTACGGGCTGGTCAGTGTTCCGATCAACTTCATCTTTATTGGCACTCTTATTTTATTTTGCTTAATTTTATAATTATAACATTCGCGATTAATCAGCTAAGGAGACAGACCACGACAATGTGGCGCAAGTTCAGAGCGTGATTCCTCGTGTGTGATAAAATTACGCTCGCATATTGACCGCACCCATGGCGCTTCCTTCTCTTACGGCTTTGTCTCCATTGGATGGGCGCTATCATGAAAAAACTGCGCCGCTGCGTGGTTTTTTCAGTGAGTTCGCGCTAATCCGCTACCGCGTTCGCCTTGAAGTCGAGTGGCTCAAGGCGCTTGCGCACGAACCGGCGATCACCGAAGTTCCATCGTTTTCCGTCACCACCCTCAAACAGCTCGACGCGCTGGTCGCAAATTTTTCAGAAGAAGACGGCGCAACGGTAAAAAACATCGAGGCGCGCACCAACCACGACATCAAGGCGATCGAGTACTTCCTAAAGGAGAAGCTTGCCGGCAATGCCAAAGTCGCCAAGGCCACCGAGTTCATCCACTTCGCCTGCACCTCCGAGGACATCAACAACCTGTGTCATGCATTGATGCTGCAAAGTTCACGTGCGCAGGTAATGCTCCCCGCGCTTGAGGCAATTATCGAGCGGCTGGCCGCGCTTGCGCACGAGCTTGCCGATGCGGCGATGCTGTCTCGCACCCACGGTCAACCGGCAAGCCCGACCACGCTCGGCAAGGAACTCGCGAACGTCGTCGCGCGGCTGCGGCGCGCGCGGGACAAGCTGACAGCGGTGCGGCTGCTTGGCAAAACCAACGGGGCGGTCGGCAATTACAGCGCGCACCTAGCAGCTTATCCCGGAGTGGATTGGGAGCGCTTCGCGCGCGACTTCGTTGAAGCGCTCGGTCTTGAATTCAATCCTTACACAACCCAGATCGAGCCACATGACGCGCTTGCCGAATTGTTTGACGATTATGCGCGCGTCAATACCATATTGCTCGACTGGTGCCGCGACGCCTGGGGTTACATTGCACTGGGCTATTTCAAGCAAAAGACCAAAACTGGCGAAATCGGTTCCTCGACCATGCCGCACAAAGTCAATCCGATCGATTTCGAAAACGCCGAGGGCAATCTCGGCATCGCCAACACGTTGTTGCGGCACTTCGCCGACAAGCTGCCGATATCGCGCTGGCAGCGCGACCTCACCGATTCGACGGTGTTACGCAATATGGGCGTCGCGCTCGGCCACACGCTGGTTGCCTATGACTCCTGTCTCAAGGGAATCGCCAAACTGGAGGCGGACAGCACGCGCCTAGCGGCGGATCTTGATGCCAATTGGGAAGTGCTCGCCGAACCGATTCAGACGGTGATGCGGCGCTACGGTATCGCCAACGCCTATGAACAGCTTAAGGACCTGACGCGCGGCAAAAGCGGCATCACTCGCGAAACCCTGCACGCATTCATCAAAACGCTGATGATTCCGGACGCCGAGAAAAAACGCCTGCTCACGCTAACGCCGGCCACCTACACCGGGAAGGCGGCAGAACTTGCCAAAAAAATCTAAGCGTGGCTAAACGCGCACGCGGTATTTCTGCCGCAAAAACTCGACCGTGGCCGGCAATAGCGACAGCGCGATAATGCCAAGCACCATTACGGTCAGATTCTCCCTGACGATCGGGATATTGCCGAAATAGTAACCACCGAACACAAAGCCGCCAATCCACAGCACGCTGCCCGAAAAACTGTAAAACAGGAACTGCGCGTAACGCATGCGACCGATGCCCGCGATGAACGGCGCGAAGGTGCGGAAGATGGGCAGGAAGCGCGCAAATATCACGGTCTTGCCGCCGTGCTTTTCATAGAAACGGTGGGTGCGCTCAAGATGCGCCGGGTTGAACAGGCGTGACTCTTTGTATTTGAAGACGCGCGGCCCGATGAAACGGCCGATCCAGTAATTGGTGTTATCGCCGCCAAAGGCGGCAATTACAAGCAGCGCGAACAGACCATGCACGTACAGTATATCGTTGGCAGCCAGCGCGCCGGCAATGAACAGCAGCGAATCGCCGGGCAGAAAAGGGGCCACCACTAATCCGGTTTCGCAAAAAATAATCAGAAACAAAATCAGGTAAATCCACACCCCGTAGCTCTGTGCCAGCAATTGCAAATGTTGGTCGAGATGAAGGACAAGATCAGCAAAGGTGGCAAACAACCCCATGATTTAAACGGCGCCCGCTTCCCGTTTTACCTCGGTTTTTACCAGATCCTCGCGCGACACGCCGAGCCACATTACAATCGGGCTGGCAACCAGCACCGATGAATAAATGCCGAACAGGATGCCGATCGTCAGTGCGAGTGCAAAGTAATGCAGCGTCGCGCCGCCGAAGATCAGCATCGAAGTCACCATCAATTGCGTGCAGCCGTGCGTAATGATGGTGCGCGACATAGTGCGAGTGATGGCGTTGTCGATGACTTGCGGCACCGGCGTGCCGCGGAATTTGCGGTTGCGGAAATTCTCGCGGATCCGGTCGAATACGACGACCGATTCGTTGACCGAGTAGCCGAGGATCGCCAGCACCGCAGCCAGCACGGTCAGCGAGAACTCCCACTGAAAAATCGAGAAACAACCGAGGATGATCACCACGTCATGCAGGTTGGCAATAATCGCAGCGACGCCAAACTTCCATTCGAAGCGCAACCACAGATAGACGACGATACCGATTGATACGAACAATAGTGCCAGCGCGCCGTTTGCGAACAGCTCGCGGCCAACTTGCGGCCCGACGAATTCGACGCGCCGTCTCTCGGCCGACGGATCATCCTTATGCAACTCCGACATTACCTGCTCGGACAACTGTGCGCTGGTCAATCCCGGCTTGACTGGCAACCGCAGCAGCACAGCCTTCGAAGTGCCGAAATTCTGCACGCTTGCATCGGCAAACCCGAGCCGCGTCACCGCATCACGTATCCGGTCGAGGTTCGCGGGCTGCGGATAACTGACTTCCATCACCGTGCCACCGGTGAAATCGACGCCAAAATTAAGTCCTTTGGTCGCAAGCGAGCCCACCGCAATCAGAAATGTGATCAGCGAAATCACGTTGAACACCAGCGCGCGGCGCATGAACGGGATATCGCGCTTGATCCTGAAGAATTCCATAATGGTAAATGTGAGTGCTAAAAGTGGATAAGTTGTTTCTAATTCTTGCCGTTCTTCTTATTTTTATCGCCCCCGGGATGCCACACTTGTCCTATTGAAACGTGGTCGAGCCGGCGGCGGCCGCCATAATAGAGGTTGACGATCGCGCGCGACACCACGACCGAACTGAAGATCGAAGTCAAGATGCCGAGGCACAGCACGACGGCGAAGCCCTTGACCGGGCCGGAGCCGAGCAAGAACAGCGCAAATCCCGCGATAAATGTAGTGGTGTTGGAGTCGAGGATAGTGCCCCACGCACGGTCGTAGCCGGCGTGAATCGCGGCCTGCGGCGTGGTCCCATTGCGCAACTCCTCGCGAATCCGCTCGTTGATTAGCACATTGGCGTCGATCGCCATGCCGAGGGTCAACGCAATGCCGGCCATGCCGGGCAGCGTCAGCGTTGCCTGCAGCATCGACAGCAGAGCAACTAGGAACAGCAGGTTAGACGCCAGCGCCAGGATCGAAATCACGCCGAACACCGTGTAATAGGCGATCATGAACAGTGCGACCACGGTAAACCCGATCCAGGTCGAATGAAAACCGATCTTGATATTGTCGGCGCCGAGGCTCGGGCCGACCGTACGTTCCTCGATGATCTGCATCGGCGCCGCGAGCGCGCCGGCACGGATCAGCAGCGCAAGATCGTTCGCCTCGCGTGCGGTACGGCTGCCAGTGATCTGAAAGCGGCCACCAAGTTCCGAGTTGATCACCGGTGCGGTAATCACTTCGGCTTTGCCCTTGTCGACCAACAGAATCGCCATACGGCGCTTGACTGCGTCGTGCGTTGTATCGCGCATGATGCGCGCACCCTGTCCGTCGAGATCAATGCTGACAATCGGCTGCTGGGTTTGGGAATCGAAGCCGGGCTGAGCATTGGTAAAACGCTCGCCGGTCAGCACTACGTTCTTGGAGAGCAGCAGCGGCTCGCTGCGGTTGCGATCGTGCTCAATGAAAAGCTCCATGCCGAACGGCACATTGCCTTTCACCGCCTCATCAACTTTTTGCGGATCGTAGTCGCGCGCGCTGGAATCGGTATGCGCTTCGACCATGCGCACTTCAAGCGTCGCGGTACGACCAAGAATGTCCTTGGCGCGTGCGGTGTCCTGCACCCCGGGCAGTTGCACCACGATGCGGTCGGCACCCTGTTGCTGGATGATCGGCTCGGCGACACCCAGCTCATTGACGCGGTTCCTGAGCGTTGTAATGTTCTGCTGCAGAGCGAGGTCGCGCGCGCGCGTCTGCTCCGGCGGCCGGAGCGTCGCGCTGATCTTGAATTCTCCCGCCTCATCCCGCGTCTGCGGATCAAGCTCGGGCGCCACGGTGCCGATTTCATCAAGTGCCTTGTCGCGCATGGCGCGGTCCTGGAACTTGATAACCAACACCGGGCCTTCGCGCGCGATGCCGTTATAGAGGATGCGCTTGTCGCGCAGATCGTTGCGCACGTAGCCGCTGAGTCCGTCGAGTTTTTTCTCCAGCGCGGCATCCATGTCCACCTGCAGCAGAAAATGCACTCCGCCGCGCAAATCAAGCCCGAGATACATCGGCAGCGCGCCAATTGCAGTCAGCCAGCCAGGGCTGCGCGACAACAGGTTCAGCGCAACGACATAGTCGTCACCGAGTTGTTGTTGCAGCAGGTCTTTTGCCTTGAGCTGGGTATCGGTGTTTTTGAAGCGCACCTTGACGCCATTTGAATCGAAAAATAATTCATCAAACTCAATGCCGGAATCTTGCAGCGCAACCCCGACGCGCTTGAGCAGCGCGTTGTCAGCCGCCTGCGTCGCCTTTACCGACGAGACCTGGACCGCCGGCGCCTCGCCATAGAAATTGGGCAGCGTATAGACAACGCCGGCCAGCAGCGCCAATACGACCAGCGTGTTAATCCAAAATGGGTAGCGGTTCATCTATGGCAACGCGAATGAGTGAACAGATGAATGGGAGCGAAAACCAGTAGTGTCATTGTCTTATTCATCGGTTCGCTGGCTCAGTCGCTCACTCGATATTTTTAATGGTTCCCTTGGGCAGCACCAACTGGAGTGAAGAACGCTGCACGCGGACTTCGACGCCGTTGGCAACCTGCATCGTAATATAGTTATCGTCGAGTTTGGTCACACGGCCGACCAGTCCGCCAGCGGCGACGATTTCATCGCCTTTTTGCAACGCTTCCAGCATTGCCTTGTGTTCCTTGGTGCGCTTCATCTGCGGGCGTATCAAGATGAAATAAAACACCGCCATCAGGATAATCAATGGCATGAATGTCATGAAATCGAACCCCTGCGCAGGTTGTGCGGGGCCCACGGATTGTGCCCAAACTTCACCTATCAACACGATAATCTCCTGAAAAAGGGCTGCATTTTATCATGCCGCAGCGCGCAAGCGCCGGAATTCGGCGGCAAAATCGGCGAGTTTCCGATCGGCGATTGCATTGCGCAGCCCATGCATCAACTGCTCGAAATAATAGAGGTTATGCCAGGTATTGAGCCGCGCGCCGAGAATTTCGTTGGTCTTTTGAAGGTGGTGCAAATAGGCACGGCTGAAATTGCGGCAGGTATAACAGCCACAGGTTTCGTCGAGCGGTTTGATGTCGTCGCGATACTCCGTGTTGCGCAGCTTGAGGTCGCCGTAGCAGGTAAACAACCAACCGTTGCGCGCGTTGCGGGTCGGCAGTACGCAGTCAAACATATCAATCCCGGTGGCAACCGCGGCGACGATATCCTCCGGCGTGCCGACACCCATCAGGTAGCGTGGTCGCTCCGCCGGCAATTGCGGCGCAGTGTGGGCAAGCATACGCTGCATGTCTTCCTTCGGCTCGCCGACCGATAATCCGCCGATCGCATAACCGTCGAAGCCGATGGCGAGCAACCCTCGCGTCGAATTATCGCGCAAGTCTTCATACATGCCGCCCTGTACGATGCCGAACAACGCGTTGGGACTTCCTTCATGCGCACTTTTCGAGCGCTCGGCCCAGCGCAAGCTGAGCTCCATCGAGTCGCGCGCCGGCGCGTGATCGGCCGGATATGGCGTGCAGTCGTCGAACACCATGGCGATGTCGCTGTTCAACACGCGCTGGATGCGCAGCGCCTCTTCCGGTGTCAGGAAACACGGATCGCCGTTGACCGGCGACTTGAACTTGACGCCTTCTTCGCTGATTTTGCGCAAGGTGCCGAGGCTGAATACCTGGAAGCCGCCGGAATCGGTCAGAAGCGGCCTATCCCAGCCCATGAAACGGTGCAATCCACCGTGCGCGGCGATCACGTCGAGCCCGGGCCGCAGCCACAAATGGAACGTATTGCCGAGTACGATCTGAACGCCGATTTCTTTTAGCTCGGCCGGCGTCATCGCCTTCACCGTGCCATAGGTGCCGACCGGCATGAATGCCGGCGTGTCCACCACGCCATGCGCGAGTACGAGCTGTCCGCGGCGTGCCGCGCCGTCTTGCTGCAGCAACTGGAATTTCATGAGGGTTGTTCGATCAGCATTGCGTCGCCATAGCTGAAGAAGCGGTAGCGCTGCTCGATCGCATGTTGATAAGCGCGGCGGATATTATCCACGCCGGCGAATGCCGACACCAGCATCAGCAGCGTCGAGCGCGGCAGATGAAAATTGGTAAGCAGCCGGTCGACGATGCGAAAGCGGTAACCGGGCAGAATGAACAGTCGCGTTTCGGCGCTGCCCGCGCGCAACTCCCCTTCCACAGCAGCCGATTCCAGCGCGCGCAGGCTGGTGGTGCCGACCGCGAGCACGCGCTTGCCCGCCACGCGCGCGGCATGGATGGCGTCGACGGTCGCTTGCGGCAGCGAGTACCACTCGCTGTGCATCCGATGCTCGGCAAGATTTTCAATGCGCACCGGCTGAAAGGTGCCGGCGCCGACGTGCAGTGTCAACGCAACAACCACAGCCCCGCGTGCCTTGAGCGCGGCCAGCAAGGCATCATCAAAATGCAACCCAGCGGTCGGCGCCGCGACTGCGCCGGGCGCTTTTGCATAGACTGTTTGATAACGCTCGTCGTCATCGGCATCTGGCGCATGTCTAATATACGGTGGCAGCGGTACTCTGCCACCGCGCTCAAGCAGCGCGAACACATCCGTGCAACCGGCAAACCGCAATTCAAAGAACTCGCCCTGACAACCCAGCACCTCGGCGGTCACGCCCGGCCCTTTGCCCGTCGCGAATTCAAGTTGAGTCCCGGCGCGTGGTGTCTTGCTCGCACGCAGCTGCGCCAGCGCGCGTTCGCTGTCAAGCACACGCTCGATCAATGCTTCGACTTGTCCGCCGCTGGCCTTGCGCCCGACGAGCCGTGCTTTGATCACACGCGTATCGTTCAGCACCAGTACGTCGCCCGGCAGCACCAGCTCGGGCAACTCGCAGAACATGCGGTCATGCCACGCGCCGCACGCACCGTCGAGATGCAGCAGACGGCTCGCGCCGCGCTCGCGCGCCGGATGCTGGGCAATCAGTTCCGCCGGCAACTCATATTCAAAATCACTTAAATGCATCGGCTGGATTATAAAGCGGACTTTTAAGGGAACACCGGCGGTTGCCCGCCGCACGCCCGTTGCGGGATAATGCGCGCTCTTCCGCGCCGGGATGGCGGAACTGGTAGACGCACGGGACTCAAAATCCCGCGGTGGCAACACCATGAGAGTTCGATTCTCTCTCCCGGCACCATCTTGGGTGTATTGTACCGCGGACAAAGAAAATGACCGTTGACCACCCCATCCATCTGATCGAAATCCGGATTCGCGAGTTGAAGCAGTTGTTCAATTCAATGGATCCGACGCCGTTTCATCATCAGGACCTCGACCCTGACGCCGAAGAATTCATCGTCAGCTGGGCACGCGAGCATCCCGCCGACAGCAACATCGGCCTGGTCATTCATCTCGACCAGGCGCCGCCCGAACCCGACGCCGAAAAAATGGTCGCCGAGGCGATCCATAATTACTTCACTTATCGTGCCGACATGGCTGGGCGTGAACTGCGGGAGATGATGCGGCGCGGCCGTGCCAGCTTGATGATCGGCCTTGGCTTTCTCGCCGCCTGCCTGTTCACGGCCAGTACGATCGGCAATAGTAGCGACAGCACGCTCGCGGTAATCGTGAAAGAGAGCCTTACCATCGGCGGCTGGGTCGCAATGTGGCGCCCGATGGAGATTTTTCTTTATGACTGATGGCCGCTGGTGGCACGCCGGCGCAGCATGAAAAAACTGGGGGCATTGCCGGTCAGAATCCAGTTGAATCCGGCCAGCTCTGGCTGACATCCCGCAGCTGCGATACTGCGTGTTCCGCCTCCCGCGCCTTACGAAACAATCAGGCGGGAGAAATTTCGACGTTGTCGATCAAACGCGCTTTGCCGAGACGTGCGGCGGCCAGCACCACCAGCGCCGTGTCGCCCGCGCGCGGCGGCTGCAAATCCTGCTGACGACGCACCGCGACGTAATCGGGCTGCCAGCCGTGGCGCGCGAACTCCACCACCGCGTCGGATTCGAGGCGCTGTGGATCGTGCGCGCCCGACAAGATTTCCTCGCGCACGCGGCACAATGTTTGATACAGGCGCGGGGCTTCGCGCCGCTCATCCGCCGACAGGTAGGCGTTGCGCGACGACAATGCCAGCCCGTCCGGCGCACGCACCGTTTCGGCGGGAATGATTTCGATCGGCAATGCAAGCTGGCGCACCATGTCACGCAACACCACATATTGTTGATAGTCTTTTTTTCCGAAAATCGCCGAGCGCGGGGCGACCATGTTGAACAATTTCAACACCACCGTCGCGACGCCGCGAAAGTGGCCGGGGCGGAACGCTCCCTCCAGAATATTCTGCAGGTCGGACGGCTCGATCAGGAAGGTCTGCGGCTCGGGATAGATCTCGCGCTCATCGGGCGCAAACACAACATCAACACCGGCCTGTTGGAGCTTCGCGCAGTCGGCCTCAAAAGTACGCGGATAACGGTCGAAATCTTCCCGCGGGCCGAACTGCAGGCGGTTGACAAAAATGCTGACCACGACGCAGGCGGCGCGCGGACGCGCGAGGTTGATCAGCTGAATATGGCCGTCGTGCAGATTGCCCATGGTCGGCACGAACACATTGATCGGCTCGCGCTGCAGGCGCGCACGCAACTCCGCGACAGAACGCAGAATGTCCATCTTCAAAAACTGTGTTCGGGTCCGGGGAAGGTTCCGGCTTTGACCGCCTTCACGTATTTTTTGACCGCGCGCTGGATACTGCCGGTATCGCCCAGAAAATTTTTTGCGAATTTGGCTTTTTTGCCCGGGAAAATATCGAGCATGTCGTAGAGCACCAGCACCTGGCCCGAACAGCCAGCACCGGCACCGATGCCTATCGTCGGAATCGTCAGCGCGCGCGTGATGGCGCGCGCCAGGTCAGCCGGCACCAGCTCCAGCACCAGCATGCCGGCGCCCGCATCCTGCAGCGTCGCGGCATCGGCGAGCAGCCGCTCGGCGTCGGTCTCGCTCCTGCCCTGCACGCGGTAGCCGCCGAATTGATGCACCGATTGCGGCGTGAGACCCAGGTGGCCGCATACTGGCACGCCGCGTGCGGTCAGGAATGCAACGGTGTCCGCCATCACCGCACCACCTTCGAGCTTGACCATCTGCGCGCCGGCCGCCAGCAGCCGCGCCGCATTCTCGAACGTACGCGCCGGGCTCGCCTGAAAGGTGCCGAACGGCATGTCGGCGATGATGAACGCGCGTTGCGAGCCGCGCGCAACGCACGCGGTATGATATTCCATGTCGTGCAGCGTGACCGGCAGCGTGGTGTCGTGGCCCTGCAGCACCATGCCGAGCGAATCGCCGACCAGCAGAATATCGACGCCGGCGTCTTCGAGCAGCGCGGCGAAGCTCGCGTCATAACAGGTGATCACGGCGATTTTCTCGCCGCCTTGCACCATTTTCTGAAATGTCGTTAATGCTGTCCGCATAACGCTCATTCTCCCTGATTAAAAAATTCCCGTGCCCCGCGCATGTCGCGGATGCGCTCGAGCAGCAGTTCGAAGTGCTGCGGCGCGGTGGCGAAATTCAAGTGCTCGGAGTTGACGATCAGCAGCGGCGCCGCATCATATTGATAAAAAAACCGCGCATAGCTTTCGGCAAGCCGGAACAGATAGTCCTCCGCAATCGTGCGCTCATAACTGATGCCGCGCCGCCGCACACGCTCGACCAGCATTTCCGGCGACGCTTGCAGATAGATTACCAGATCGGGGGCCGCCGCCGTCGGTTGCAGCTGAGCATAGACCTGCTGATAGAGGCGCAACTCATCGTCGTTGAGCGTGAGCCGTGCGAACAGCGGGTCCTTGTCGAGAATGAAGTCGGAAATCGTCGCGCGCTTGAACAAATCGCTCTGCTTCAATTCGCTCATCTGGTGCAGACGCTGGAACAGAAAGAACAGCTGTGCCGGCAGCGCATACCTCCTAGGGTCCTGATAAAAGCCTGGCAAAAACGGGTTCGCATCCGGATCTTCGAGCAGCGGCGTGCTGCCGCTGCGCTCGGCGAGCAGTTTAGCCAGCGTCGTTTTACCCGCGCCGATCGGACCCTCGACCGCAATGTGCCGATACTTTTCCGGCAGCAGGCTCATCGGGAAATCGTCGCGGCGTCGAGTTTCGCCACACCGCCGGTATCGATATTGTTCAGTACCTCCGCAGTGCGACCGTGACCGGGAATGCGAACCGCCGGCGCGATTTCGGCAAGCGGCACCAGCACGAACGCTCGTTCGTGCATACACGGATGCGGCAGCGTCAGGCCAGGCTCGTGATATTGCAAATCGCCGTACAACAGCAGATCGAGGTCGAGCGTGCGCGGCGCATTACGGAAGTCACGCACGCGGCCGTGGTTGTGCTCGATCGCAAGCAGCGCATCGAGCAGCGCGCGCGGTGCCAGCGCGGTTTCAAGCTGCGCGACCGCATTGATGAAATCGGGCTGCTCGCGATAACCGACCGGCGCGCAGCGATACAACGAAGAACATTTGACCAGGCGCGTCTGCGGCAACGCCGCGAGTTCGGACAATGCCGCCGCCACCTGCGCCACTGGGCCATCGAGGTTCGCGCCGAGCGCGACGAATGCGACAGCGCCCGGCATGTTTATTCGGCGGACGGCACGGTTGTCGCTGCACCGGCGCCCGCGGGTTTGCGTTTCCTGCGCCGCCGCGGCCGTTTGCGGTCGCCGCCGGCGTCCTCGATCAGCATGCCGGCGCGCGTTGCCGCGTCGGCATGTTGAAAGCGCTCCCACCAATCGCCGATCTCGGCGTCGAGCTCGCCGGATGCGCAACGCAACAGCAGAAAATCATACGCGGCACGAAAGCGCGGATGTTCGAGCGTGTGGAACGGCCGCCGGCCGAAGCGGTTCAGCAAGCGCGGCTGCAGCGCCCAGATCTCCTTCATGTCCGCGCCGAAGCGGCGCGGAATCGCAATACGCTCGGCCTGCACGCGTAACACCGGATCCATCGCCTGAAACAGCGCCGGCATGGTATGCATGCCGTGCGCTTCGTTCTGTTTCCACGCCGCGAGCACCTCATGCCACAACAGCGCAGCAAATAAAAATCCCGGCGATACCGGCTTGTCTTCATTGACGCGCTGGTCGGTATTGACGAGCGCGAGCATTACGAACCGCTCGCCGAGCGGCTGCTCGAATATCACATCGAGCAGCGGCAGCAGGCCGCCGTGCAGACCCTCCTTGCGCAAGCGCTTGACGCCCTCCGCCGCGTGGCCGGACAGCAACAGCTTCATCATCTCG
>Ga0074044_10001358_pt1 | contig 22230 bp, 19 predicted proteins | sample BogForMeECP23OM1_FD_94443 | JGI IMG/M metagenome (GOLD analysis project Ga0074044, IMG submission 94443) | Bog forest soil microbial communities from Calvert Island, British Columbia, Canada - Bog Forest MetaG ECP23OM1 | ecosystem: Environmental > Terrestrial > Soil > Wetlands ...
CCTTCATCGCCGATCACGCGAACTTCACGCGCCCGGATGCGCTCGTTCATGCGGATAAAACGCTTGTCGATACAGTCCTCCGTCTACCGATAACTTGACAGAAAAGATGCTTGAAAAGTATAGCATGGGAGGCTGAGCTCCCGGCCCCTGAAGGGGCTGCTGGTGTCGACGATGCGGCATCGCTAAAGAGGTTGCGGAACTGGTTTCGAAAGAGGAAGCGTTGCCTCAGCGGCTAAAGCCGCAGTCAAAAACAATGCACTTACCGCAGCGCTGAAGCGCTGCGCCACCCAAAAGCAAGCGCAAGGCCAACTTTTTCCGCATCCTGTAAGCGATGCCCTGATACGAATCTGAGTTCGCGATTTACGCGACCGCGACTTTCGAAGTGCGCAGGCGGCGATACAAGCGCAGATAGTCGTCGACCATGCGACGGGCGGTGAAGCGCTCGCGCGCTCGATTGTAGGCGCGGGTTCCGTAGAGGCGGGCTAGTTCGCGGTCTCCATCCAGGTGGGCGAGCACTTCGCCGAGGCTCACCGCATTGTTGCGCTCGAAGTACAAAGCGGCATCGCCCCAGAGTTCGCGGTACACTTCGGTGTCGTTGGCCACGAGGGCACAGCGCGAGAAGGCGGCTTCGATCGACGCCAGTCCCGTGGGCTCATACTGCGAAGTGGCGGCAAAAATCTTCGACTTGCTGTAGAGCGTGCGCAGTTGGGATTCGGTCTGCGCACCCTTAACTGAGATTTCGTGTTGGCCGGTAGAGACACGCACATCGGCGCGGATCGGCACGGGCGGCGCGGGAATTGGATTGTCCGCTCCCACAATGCACACTGGCAGGCCGTGCGTGTGCTGGGTGAGCAAGGCCACTTGCTTTCCGGTGTCCCACAAGCGCCCGATCGCGAGCACCGATTCTTCCTTGGCCACAAACGGATTGAAATAAATTGGATTGCGTCCCGGTGGAATCACGTGTCCATCGAATTCGTCGCCGTAGGCCAGGCGCAGCATGTCCTCCATCCAGCGCGAAGCTGTGACTACGGCGTCGGCTCGCTTCAGGCTGGCAACCATAATTTTGCGATACCAGCGCAGCCAATCCGAGGCGGCGGGCTGGTGTCCGTGGATGCTCAGAGACCAGGTGATCACATCGCCATGCGCCACCACTACTCGCGGCGTCGCCACCGGCAGGGCTCCAAAACTCAGTTGATTCAAATGCAGAAAGTCAGGGCGTGTGTCGCGCACGATCGCGCACAAATAATCTTGGGCCGCGTCAAAGTCCTGCTCACCTTCCTGCATCCAGTCGAGACGAAACGCGGTGGGATGATATTCGAGGCCGTGTAGGCCGTCCATCCAGGCGGTCTGATGCGGAAGAGGAATTTCTCCGAAGCTTACGAGCGTGACCTGCGCGCCATGGGTCACGAGACCAGAGACGAGTTCGCGCGAGTAGGTCCATACTCCGCTGAACGTGTCGGCTGTTACCAGTACTCGCACAGAACCCTCGGGGGATCGAGGGCTGGGAAAACCCTCGGGCCTACTTGCTTTCAGTTTAGGGCGAAGGCCGCGCTGAGGAAAGAGTTTTCTTGGGTTCTTTCGCGGCCTTGGGCTTTTCGCCTTGCAGCATGACTAAGTGCGGAATATCGACTGGTAAGAATCCGGCCTGCTTGGCTTACCAGTAACATACTCCGGAACAAGGACTTAGCTTTATCGCGAGTCCTACCAGGGATGGCTGGCAGCTCATTGGGTTGTTGCCTCGCGCTAGCAGCGAGGAGTAGTGGTTTAGTTTCAAAGCCGGCGTCCCTAAGCGGCTGAACAGGCTGCTGAAAAACTCGAATTCCGATGTGCGGCCGGGCAGAGACGTGGGCTCGACAGACGCCGAGACGGCGGCGCTACAAACTGAATGTTGCCTAACCTACGGCAGACTTGCCAGCCCTCCGTCGGCTGTTCGTCAGGGTGTACCGAATTGATGCTGCAATCATTGAGATTCAGACCCGAAATGGAACGGCAGACGGCGTGCTGCACCTTGTCGTCCCTTCACGCAAGAAGCGCTCTGGCCAGCCATGAGATTTAAAAGCGGTTTGCTCTTCATCATTGCTCGTTAGTCGGGCGTGTGTCTGCGAGGAGATGGAGGTGAGCCCATGGGCATTGCCGGTTTGAGATGCGTCGAAAGCTGTCTCACCTGCCGTCTGCGCAATCGCAATTTTTTCTGTGACCTCAGCCCCGATTCGATCGAAGCGTTCGATAGGATCAAGCATGCCGCGGTTTTTCCTGAACATGCCGTGGTTCTGGTCGAAGGGCAAAGCCCGTGCGGAATCTTCGTTCTTTGCCAGGGGCGCGCCAAGCTCTCGACTACTTCGCGCGAGGGCAAAACCTTGATTGTGCGCATCGCGGAAGCCGGCGAGATTCTGGGCTTGCACGCGGTAATTACCGGCGGGCGCTACGAGTTGACCGTGGAAACCATGCAGCCCTGCCAGTTGAATTTTGTGGGGCGGGACGACTTTCTGCGCTTCCTCAAAGAGCACGCGGACGCCTCTCTGCATGCCACGCAGCATCTTGCCCGAGACTGTTCTGATTCGTATGGCGTAGTGCGTACGATCGGGTTGTCGCACTCGGTGTCGGAGAGGTTCGCGCGCTTTTTGCTCGACACCGCTGCTACGGGCGAGGTCAGTCACGGTACGGTGCGCGTCCGGCTGGCCATGACGCACGAAGAAATCTCCCAACTCATCGGTACCAGCCGCGAAACCGTCACCCGCCTGCTCTCGGAGTTCAGAAGAAACGATCTCGCGGAATTGAAAGGCGCGACGTTGATCATTCATAATCGTCCAGCGCTGAAGAATATGGTCAGGGTTTGAGAGCGCCATCAGATAAGCCCATTGCAAAATATTTGTCACTCACGCAAGACACGTCTTTCCATAACCGCCCATCCTCAAGTTCGATATAATCCACACCTCAGATGGCACTCACTTCAGGAACGAAACTGGGCCCCTACGAGATCCAGTCCCTGCTCGGTTCTGGAGGTATGGGTGAGGTGTATCGGGCGCACGATTCGCGGCTGAATCGCATCGTGGCCATCAAGGTTCTGCCCAGTTCTTACTCGGCCGATGCGGAGCGTTTGCAGCGCTTCGTGCAGGAAGCGCGCGCCGCCGCGGCTCTGAATCATCCCAACATTCTTTCAATTTTCGATATTGGGGAAGCAGGCGGAGCTCCCTACATTGTTTCCGAGTTGCTCGAAGGGCAAACTCTGCGCGAGCGCATTCGCAGCGGGCCGCTCTCCAGCCGCAAGTCGATCGATTATGCGCTGCAGACGGCGCGGGGTCTGGCGGCGGCGCACGAAAAGGGAATCGTGCACCGTGACCTGAAGCCGGAAAATTTATTTTTGACCCATGACGATCGGGTGAAGATTCTCGACTTCGGTCTGGCCAAGCTGACGCGTCCAGAGGGCGACGCGGGCGCGGACACGGCCACGGTGCAAGTAAACACCGAGCCCGGCCAGATTATGGGGACGGTCGGATATATGTCGCCCGAGCAGGTGCGCGGCAAGCCGGCCGACCACCGCTCCGACATTTTTTCGTTTGGATCGATTTTGTACGAGATGCTCTCCGGGCAGCGCGCGTTTCGCGGAGAAAGTCCAGCCGAAACCATGAGCGCGATTGTGAAGGATGATCCCGCCGAGCTTTCGGAAACGGCGCGCAATGTTCCCCCGGCATTGGAGCGGATGGTGCGGCATTGTCTGGAGAAAAATCCGGCACAACGCTTCCAGTCGGCGGGCGATCTGGCGTTTGATCTGGAAGCGCTGACGGATAGTTCGGTGGTGGGGAAGACGGGCGCGCAATCGGCATTGGGACAGGCGGCGATTCCAGAGCCGGCGCCTGCGCAGAAAAAAGAAAGGGCTTCTCGCAAAGCGTTGCGGGAACTGGCAGGCGCGTTGCTACTGTCGGCGTTGATGATCGGCGTGGGCTGGTGGTGGGGACGAAGCAGCGGGCGGGCACCTCTGGCGGAATATCAACCGATTACGTTTCGCACGGGTTCGATCGGAAATGCGCGATTCACGCCGGACGGCAGCATTGTCTACAGCGCTTCATGGGACGGCGGCGCAAATCAGTTGTATGTGGGGCGCACGGACGATGCCGGCGCACGCGAACTTGGGGTAAAGGATGCGGAGCTGTTGGCGATCTCGAAAAGCGGAGAACTGGCGGTGCGGCTCAACACGGTATACCACGACGGCTATGCCAGGACCGGTACGTTGGCGCGGATTCCAATGAGCGGAGGATCGCCGCGCGAAGTGCTGGACAACGTGCAGGACGCGGATTGGGCGGCGGACGGGGAAAGCATGGCCGTGGTTTGTTATGTGCCGGGAAGCGGTCACTGGCGTTTGGAGTATCCGATCGGGAAGGTGCTATTGGACGGCATTAACTGGATCAGCCATCCTAAGATATCGCCGGACGGGAAGTGGGTGGCCTTTGCCGATCATCAAAACCGAAATGGCGACGACGAGGGATCGGTGGCCGTGATTGCTTCGGATGGCAAAAACAATGGCAAAGAGAAGATCCTTTCTCCCGCCTGGGAATCACTGCAGGGAGTCCTTTGGTCGCCGGCGGGAGATGAGATCTGGTACACGGCCTCCAACAGCGGCGGTGCCGGAAACCCTCAGGCGGTAACTATTTCGGGCAATACGCGAACCATCACCAACGTTCCTGGAGGAATGTGGCTGGAAGATATTCGGAGCGGAGCGGCGCTGATGGTGACCCATCAAGTGCGCCTCGGGATTCTGGGTGTGGCTCCGGGGGGAAAAGAAGAGCGTGAACTGGGATGGTTCGGCTGGGCGAATCTGGGCGGCATGACCCCGGACGGCCGTAAGGTCTTGTTCGACGAGGAAGGCAATGGTGGCGGATCGAACTACACCGTCTTTGTCCGCGACACCGATAGCTCGCCGCCGGTGCGCATTGGCGATGGCGTCAGTTTGGCGATCTCCCCGGATGCCAAGTGGGTGATTACGGAGCCGGCGAAGGGTGGTCCGCTTAGAATCGTGCCCACTGGAGCCGGCGAGGCCAGACAACTGACGCATGACAACGTGAGCTACCAGGCAGTGCGATGGTTGACTGGAGGAAGGGAGTTGCTGGCGAGCGGAATTGAACCGGGACACGGGGTACGCGACTACCTGATTGAGGTGAGCAACGGAGATTCGAAGCCAATTACTCCCGAGGGTATGAGCGGCGAGCAGGCGTCGCCAGACGGGCGCAGCACGGCGGTCGAGACCTCGGATGGAAAATGGGGAATCTGGCCGCTGGATGGCGGCGGACTGCGTCTGATCCCGGGGCTGGACACGAATTATCGCGTCGTTGGCTGGTCGCCGGATGGTGGATCGGTACTTGCTGTTCCTGCGCGGAAGCGCGAGAAGACTTCGAACGTCTATCGGGTGACTATGACGACAGGAAAAATGGAGTTATGGAAGACCTTCGGGGCAGGCATGCCGGCTGGAGGCACGATTGGCGGGTCTTATTTGTCGGGCGACGGGGGTGCGTATGCCTATGTCTATAACCAAACGCTGTCGCGGGTGTACGTCGTAAGAGGGATGAAGTAGGTAAAGTGGATTCGCTTCGACAACCTGGAATTGCTGCTATGAACACGAAGAAACTTTTCACGATTGCGAGTGCACTCATCCTCATTCTTGTCCTCGGCATGTGCCGCCAGCAGGCTGTGGCTCAGCATGATGACGATGAGGGGCCGCTGTCTAACTTGCGGTTTCTGGTAATGAAAGATTACAACGGCAAACCGATCCGGAATGCCGGGGTGGTGCTGCATCCCGTGAAAAAGAATGGCGAGCAGTCACTCGGCGGTATGGAGCTGAAAACCGACAACGACGGGCGCACGCATATCGACGGGATTCCGTATGGCCCACTGCGGGTGCAGGTGCTGGCGCCGGGCTTCCAGACTTTTGGAGAAGACTACCAGATCGACAAGCCGGAACTGGAGATCACAATCAAGCTGAAACGTCCTGGAGGGCAGTACTCATCCGACAATCCGGCGGGCGCAAAGCCAGATGACAAAAACCAATCGCCACCGAAACCGCAGTAGGCAGTGACTCGTGGCACGACAGGAACTTTAGTCAAGACGCCGGGTGCGCAAGCGAATGCCAATTCGCATTATGGGAAGGTGACAGGGACGCTGGAGTGGCCTACAATCGGCTGGCTATGGGATTGCAGGAGCTAACCGTCGAGCGCTACGAAGGCGTGGCGCAGGATCAGCGGATTCTATTGCTGCGTGGGCCGATCACGATCGAGACCGCGCCGCAATTCGAGCGGGCGGTGCATCACGAGCAGGCCGAGACGGTGATTCTAGACTTGACGGATGTTCCGTACATCGATTCGGTGGGATTGGGCTCGCTGGTGGCGGCGTACGTGTCGCATCAAAAGGCGGGGCGATGTCTGGTGCTGACGGCGGTAAAGCCGCGGGTGCGCAAGATTATGGAAATTACCAAGGTCAACGATTTCTTCGTGACCTTCAGCACGACGTGGGAAGCGGTGGAAGCGATGGCGAACACTGGGTCGGCCTGAGGCTTCTTAAATTTTCCCGCTGCGAAATGTTTCTTCCCGCACCGTTAACTTTCGCACCAGGTCTTCGCGCACATGGTAGCCGGTTCCTGCATCGTCACTGATGACAATCATTCCATCGGCGCGGACTTCGACCTCGGGCTCGATGATGTCCTCTTTCCAATAACGCTTCGAGGCTGACACATCCCCGGGCAAGCGGAAATTCTCGAGCGTCGATAAAGCGATGTTGTGCGCTCGTCCCACCCCCGATTCCAGCATTCCTCCGCACCACACGGGAACATTGTGGCGCAGAGCGACATCGTGCACTTTCTTCGCCTCGCTGAATCCGCCCACGCGTCCCACTTTGATATTGAGGATGCGGCAGGCGCCGGTTTCCAGCGCAAAATCGGCGTCGCGCGCATTGAGGATCGACTCGTCCAGACAAATTGCGGTTTGGATGGCTTTCTGCAAGCGCGCATGCAGATAGATTTCGTCGTTCCACAGAGGCTGCTCGATCATGAGCAGGTTGAAAGCGTCGAATTTGCGCAGGTGCTCAACCTCGTCGAGCGTGTAGGCGGAATTCGCATCCACGCTGAGAACAATATCCGCCCAGCGGGCTCGGATTTTTTCGAGCACATTCAGATCCCATCCCGGCTTCACCTTGATTTTGATGCGCCGGTATCCCGCCGCCAATTCGGTTTCGATCTTCTGCAAAAGTTGTTCGGGCGAGTCCTGAATGCCGATGGAAACGCCGCAGGCGATCTCGCGCCGCGATCCTCCCAGCAATTGCCAGAGCGGTTGTTGCTTCTGCCGCGCCTCGGCGTCCCACACTGCGTTTTCGAGCGCGGCCTTAGCCATACGGTGGCCGCGCACTCGGGCAAATCGCGCGGCGCAGTCGCGGCCGGCATCCAACTCGCCTTGCAGCAATAGCGGCGCCAGATAATGCTTGATCGTAGGCCACGCGGTCTCAATCCATTCCGAACTGTAATACGGATCTTCTCCGGCGACGCACTCTCCCCACCCGCGCACACCATCGGCCTCGACGCTCACCAGCAGAATGCGCCGGCTGTAAACCCGGCCAAAGCTGGTTTCAAAAAAATGCACGAGCGGCATGTGAAGTTCACGCAGAGTCACAGATTCGATCTTCATAAATTGTGATTCGTAGCAGCGCTAATACCTCCAGCCTTCGTCCCACTCGCCGAGCAGAAATCGGCCGTCTCCACGTGCGTCGCGCTCATAGCCCAGCACACTTAGTCCTTCGGCAAAGGCCTGCTGGAAGCGCTCACAATTACTTTCCTGCACGGCCAGCGCTTGCGCCCGCGTGGTGGCGGAGGCCTTCCATTCGTAGATCTCTGCCGGCACATCAATGCGGGCGCGGCATTCGAAATGCGCGCGCGGAGCGTTCGCCAACGCTGCTTCTACCCGTTTTGACTTCATCCACCATTCCGCGATGAGTCGATCGGTGGGCAATCCTCCCTGCAACGGCGACGAACTGATTCCGTACTGATTCACGTTGTAACGCCGCGCGATGGCTCCCAGCTTCTCGATATTCAAATAGGCATTCTTGATCTCCAGCGGATCGAACGTCCACTCCATCAGCTCGAAACCGCGAGCCAGCGCATCCTCCCGCTGATAGAGCTTCAGCCGGCGCCCCAGTCCGTCATTTCGATATTGCGGGCGGACGGCCAGCATTTGCGAATGCAGGTAAGCGTGTCCGTGCCGTATTCCGGGAATCGCGAGTGCGAAGCCGATCAGCTCCTGTGCGCTGCCGCTGGCGTCATTCTTTTCAACGAACGCACCAACCACCTGCCCGCCGATCTTCGCCGCGACCACGAACATTCGCACTGGAACCAGGTCTGCATCCGAGAACTTCCACACCTCCTTCTGGAGTGCAAAGCAAGCCTGCATATCCGCTAGCGCTTCGCACTTGTGGATGATCACCGCGCTGGACACTTTTCCAGACGCGGTTCCGGCATGTGTTTCGGGGGGCGCGTCAGTCACGCCGGTTTTTCCTGCTGCTTCGCTTGTTGCCATAATGCTTCCAGCTCGTCCATCGACGCTTGTTGCGGCGCTCTTCCGCTGGCGTGCAAGCGTTCCTCCATCCATTGAAACCGGCGTTTGAATTTGCGATTTGTCTTCCGCAATGCCGATTCCGGATCGAGCGACAAATAGCGAGCGATGTTCACCAGAACGAAAAACAGATCTCCCACTTCGTCTTCCAGACGCGAGCGCAGTTCCGGCGCAACCTGTGGCTTTCCTGACCCGGCGATCCCCGCCCCGACCGGTGGGCCCTTAAAAGGGAGCGCCTTCAACTCCTCTTGTAACTCCGCAGTCTCTTCTTCGAGCTTGGCGAACAGGCCCTCAAGCTCGGGCCAGTCAAAACCCACGTGCGCAGCGCGCGAGCTGAGTTTATAAGCCTCCATCAGCGCGGGCATTTTCGACGACACGCCCGCCAGGACCGATTGCGCCTCGGCCTTTTTGTCTCCGTTCGCGGCCACGCCTTTTTCGTTTTCTTTTTCTTTCTCTCGCGCCTTTAACATCTCCCAATTGCGTAGCACTTCGGCGGGAGTATCAGCCTTCACGTCTCCAAACACGTGTGGATGCCGGTTCACCAACTTATTCGAGAGCCGGTCGAGCACATCATCCACCGAGAAGTGGCCCGCTTCGCGCGCCATCTCTGAATAGAACAACACCTGCAGCAGTAGGTCGCCCAATTCGCCAGTCAGTTCCGGCCAGTCGCGATTGTCGATCGCTTCCAGAACTTCATAAGTTTCTTCCAGAGTGTAAGGTTTGATGGTATCGAAGGTCTGTTCGCGATCCCACGGGCATCCGCCGGGAGCCCGCAACCGCGCCATGATCTGAACCGCTCGCTCGAATCGTTCGCCGGTGGTGGACATTCAGTTCAATGTAAATGAGGCGACTACCCGGAGCAATGGCAACGCGACGTCACGATAGCGGGAGTGAATCTGGCGAATGGGAAAGAGCGCTGCCGAGCTTCTCCACCCCGCCAAGCCAAAACCGGGCTTGCCGGGGGCCCCGGTCGCTCGGCGGGACGGACGAATGCGTCCGTTTCTACGTGATTACCGTGCGAACCAGCAACTCCGTCTCATCAGAGATAATCGCATCCACGCCCCACGTTGCGAAGTCACGCATGCGCTCGGCGCGATTCACCGTCCACACCATGACCTTGCGGCCTGCGCCATGAACACCTTCTACCAATTCTCGATCGACCAAGTCGCATTGCGGGATTACCCACTCCGTCGCCCCATCTGGCCAACCTCGTAGCTGAGATTTCTTCTCGCAAAGAAGTCCCAAAGGAATTGACGGATCAAGATCGTGGATGGCCGCGAGAACCTTGGGCAGAAACGAGGAAACCACATAGCCATTCTGCGGCGGATGCTTGCGCAACTCTGCCAGCGTTTGCGCCTCCAGACCGGCAACCTTCAACTCGATATCGAGAAACGCGCGCTCGGCGAATTGTTTGAGAACATCTTCCAGGGTGGGCAACGGCAGGCGTCCTGACGCTGTCGTCGCGATCTTCATTCCGGCGATAGATGCGTCGTGGCAAATTACTGCCTGTCCGTCGGCGGAAAGCCGCACATCAAACTCAAACCCGTCGCAGCCATGCTGCAAACAGAGCTCGAACGACGCCAAAGTATTTTCAGGAATGTGACGCGAAGCCCGAGCCCCGCGGTGGCCGAGAAGAAGAGGTTGTGTCATTCAATCCCGCAGATGCAACAAGAAGTGTTATCTCCGCGCACCTAGCGATTGCTCTGCGATCTCTGCGTTAAAGGGTGTTCAGTCTAAATCGAAATCCCGGATCGGCCGTCCCGTATCCGGCGTCTCTTTGGCCTTCTTAACCGCTTCCTGGAATTTTTTCTCCAGCAACTCCGAGGCATGTTTTTGCGCATCCAGCGACTGCCGGAAAATCGAGTCGCGGCGGCTATCCTGTTCTTTCATGGCACGGGCCGCTTCTTCCATATCGTTGAAGGTCTTCGGTTTGACGGGCGCGGTGTGGGCGATGATGCTGCGGGTGGCCGCATCGATTTTCATGAGGGCGCCGCAGCAGGGGCAAGTCACCTCGAAACTGGGCTCACGAAGATTGGAGTCGCGTTTCACCACAGCCGATGATACCGCAATTTGGCGTCAGCGCGGAGTGAGACGAATCGGCAAGATGCCGAACGTATACAGCATCTCCCAAGCCAGAAGAAAAATCGACACCACCACGACCAGGATCGCCAGAATCTCGCCAAAGCTCAGACCACCTTTTTCCCGTTCGAAACGGCGCGCTCCCAGGCTCAGAATATTCAGGGTGGCAAAGCCGAACACGAGCGCCCAGAGAATGTTGTATATCTCCTCGCGGGTCGTGCGCAGCAGAAACATCGCGGGCAGTACCCCGACCGCGAGCGTATGGAGCGTGCGCACCGACACGTCCACCCATCCGTGGACATACCCCATGGCAAAAAGGAACGATGCGCGACTCCGGGAGGCAGTGGTCAAGGGCCGAGGCAGTCTCATGCAGAAACTTGATACTACCGTGTTTGCCTGAGTCGAGTCAGCACAACCGCGAGAAAAAGGAACCTCACTAGTTCATGCGGTGGATCTTCTCTTATTTTGCTAAAACCTCTACCACAAAGGGCACGAAGGTAGACGAAGGAAACCCTGGAGGATAAGGCCTTCGTGATACTTCGTGTCCTTGGTGGTTCACGATTTTCCCAGGGGATAGCGCGGGGAAATGCGATGATCATGGCAGAATAGCTTGATGCCCGCACCCGATCCACGTCGTCCCGATTTTCTCTACGGCACGGCGTGGAAGGAAGATCGCACGCCTGCCCTCACCGAACTCGCGCTCCGCATGGGCTTTCGCGGCATCGATACGGCGAACCAGCGGCGGCATTACTTCGAAGAGGGAGTGGGCCAGGGGCTAGCCGCCGCTTACCGCGCAGGGTTGGTCACGCGCGACGATCTTTTTCTGCAAACTAAATTTACCTACCAGCGCGGCCAGGATCACCGCCTGCCCTACGATCCCGCGGCATCTCTGTCGGTTCAAGTCGCGCAGTCGATGGCCAGTTCGCTCGAACATCTCGCGACCGACCACATCGACAGCTACGTGCTGCACGGACCCGCCTCCAACTATGACTGGACCGACGCCGACGCCGAAGTCTGGGAGGCCATGCGCAAAGAGCGCGACGCCGGCCGCACTCGTCTGCTCGGCGTGAGCAATGTGTCTTTGCAGCACCTGCAGCAGATGGCTTCCACGCACCCTGAACTTCCCGCGTTTGTGCAAAACCGCTGTTATGCCCGGCTGGGATGGGATCGCGCCGTGCGCCAATTCTGCCGCGAACATAAAATTGGCTATCAGGGATTCTCGCTGCTGACCGCGAATCAGGAGGTCGTGCATGATCCTCTGATCGCCAATCTGGCCGCAAGCGCCAACGTCACGCCAGCCCAAATCGTGTTCAGTTTTGCGCGCAGCATCGGGATTCTGCCTCTGACCGGCACCTCGAACGCGTGGCACATGAAACAGGATCTGGCGAGCCGCGACTTGACGCTGCCCCCGGAAGCAATTCAAGCGATCGAATCTCTGTCGAGTTAAGACAACTCGTGCCTTTCTGGCTGTCTCACGCTAAGACGAAGGTAATGGTAATAGTTTTGTAATGTGATCTGAGATCACGGCGAAGAGTTTCTACCGAGCATTATCCTTCCAGTAAACAGCCATGAAAATCAATGTAGTGGAACCTCATCCCAAGGGAAGTAACGCGCGCATACTGCTGAGTTCTGTTTTCGGACCTTATGCGCAAGACGACGAATTCGGCAGCCGGTCCATCAATCCGATGGAGCTCTATCACAACCAGGTGACCCGCGCGCAGGGCAGCTTTTCGCTGCGCATGTTCCATCGGTCGTGGGGGATCATGATGATTCAGGAAAATATTTCGGCGCCGTGCAGCGTGCTGGATTTTCCCACTCGCGAAACTTTTGCGCGCGAATTGACCGCGAACAAATACGACATCGTTGGCATCTCGTCGATCATCGTCAATGTGGGCAAGGTGCGGGAGATGTGCCGTCTGGTGCGAGAGCTATCGCCGGATTCGGTGATTGTGGTGGGTGGACACGTCGCGGCGATTCCGGGCCTTGAGAACATGATTGATGCCGACCACATCGTACGCGGCGAAGGCATCTCGTGGATGCGGCGGTACCTGGGAGAGGACGAGCACGCAACCATCCGTCATCCCAATATTATTTCCGGGATCGATACTCGCATCATGGGAATTCGCCTGCCGAATCGCAAGGGCGGCACCGCGGCGACGATCATCCCGTCGGTGGGCTGCCCCATGGGTTGCAACTTCTGCACCACGTCTTCTTTTTTTGGCGGCAAAGGGAAGTTTGTCAACTTCTATGAGACCGGCGATGAACTGTTTGCGATCATGTGCCGGATCGAATCGGAGCTCAAAGTACAGTCGTTTTTTGTGATGGATGAGAACTTCCTGCTGCACCGGACGCGGGCCATGCGCTTGCTCGAGCTCATGAAGCAGGGCGGCAAGAGCTGGGAGCTTTCTGTTTTTGCTTCGGCCAACGCGATCAGAAAATACACCATGCTGGAACTGGTGGAGCTCGGCGTTTCCTGGGTGTGGATGGGCTTGGAATCTCCGCGGGCCGGCTACAGCAAGTTGCAGGGCAACAATGTCACGCAACTTACGCGCGAGCTGCGCGAACACGGAATTCGGGTGCAGGGCTCAACCATCGTCGGACTGGAGCACCATACGCCCGACAACATCGTCGAGGAAATTGAAGCAGCGATTGCGCACCAGACCGATTTTCACCAGTTCATGCTCTACACGCCGGTTCCGGGTACGCCGCTTTATCAGGAAATGAGTGAGCAGGGACGCCTGCTGACGGACATGGACCCCGCCGACATTCATGGCCAGTTCAAGTTCAACTTCCGGCATGCAGCCATCTCGCGCGACGATTCGAAGCGCTTCCTCGATTGGGCTTTCTGGCGCGATTTTGAGAGCAATGGTCCCAGCCTTTATCGCATGTGCCGGACGGTACTGAATGGCTGGCAGCGTTATAAGGACTACCCCGACCCCCGCGTTCGCGAGCGTTTTGCGCGCGAGGCGAAGAAGCTGAACAGCGCTTACAACGCCGCCCTCTGGGTCATGGAGCGGGAATTCAGGAAAGTCAATCGCAGCGTGAGTGAGCAGATTCATAAGCTGCGCCGCGAAGTTGAAAAAGAGTTTCCGGTGGTCGCCCGCCTCACTGCGTCATCGCTCGGGCCTTTGTTGTGGTGGACAACACGCCGCGAAGAACGTCGGTTGGCGAAAGGGCGTACCTACGAGCCGCCTACCTTTCTCGAGCGCCGCAATTGGGCGGCGGTTTCGTAACCGCTCAACGAGCTACGCCCGAGTTCCGTCGGCAGCGAGTCGTTCGACGCGGCCGAAAAGCTTGAGGAAAAACTCGATTGCGCGGCGGAGTCCCTCCCTCAGCGGCTAAAGCCGCACTCAAAACAATGCCCTTACCGCAGCGCTAAAGCGCTGCGCCACCCAAAATCAAGCGCAAGATCGACTTTTTCCGCGAGCTGTGAAGCCGTGTCCATTCCAAGCAAGGTCAAAACTCAAGTCTGATTTGACCATTGTTAACGGATTCTTAATTTTGCCACCAGCCCATAAGTAATCTTTCCCGTGGAGTTGGAAAGGTGTTAGCTTTTTGCAGCGGCGATACAGGAGTGTATGCAGACTAACGAATACGATTTGGTGGTGATCGGCAGTGGTCCGGCGGGGCAGAAGGGCGCGATTTGTGCGGCGAAGATGCGCAAGAAAGTTGCGATCATCGACCGGCGCCTGACCATTGGGGGAGTTTGCGTCCATACCGGAACGATTCCGAGCAAGGTGCTGCGCGAGGCCGTGCTCTACCTGAGCGGTTTGCGGCAGCGGTCGTTCTACGGGCGCGGTTATGTGGTGAAAGACCGCATCATGATGTCGGACCTGGTGCTGCGTTCGAACGCGGTAATGACGCGGGAAGTGGACGTGATCAAGGCGCAGCTACGCCGCAATTATGTGACCGCGCTCGAAGGCGACGCCCACTTTGCCGATGCGCACACGGTTGAGATCGTGACCGAGGATGGCGTGCAACAGGTTCGCGGAGAGAAGATCCTGATCGCATGTGGCACCCGGCCGGCGCACATCGAGGGCATTCCGGTGGATGGCAAGCGCATTTTCGATTCGGATCAGGTGAATTGCCTGGAAGAGATTCCGCGCGAGTTGATCGTGGTGGGCGCGGGGATTATCGGTCTGGAATATGCGTCGATGTTTACGGCGCTGGGGGTGAAAGTCACGCTCCTCGACCAGCGACCCACGCTGCTTGATTTTGTAGATCGCGAGATCATCGAAAGCCTGTGTTTCCAGTTGCGGCAACTGGGAGCGGTTTTCCGCCTGGGCGAAAAAGTAGTGTCGGTGGGCTTCGATGATGAGCGCGACAAGGTCTTCGCCACGCTCGAGAGCGGCAAGAAGGTTCGGGGGCAGGCACTGCTGTACACGATTGGGCGGAAAGCCAACAGCGACAAGCTGAACATCACAGCCGCGGGGTTGATCGCCGACGCACGGGGCAAAATGGCCGTAAACGAAAATTTTCAGACCGCAGTGCCGCACATTTATGCGGCGGGAGATGTGATTGGATTTCCGGCGCTGGCCAGCACTTCGATGGAACAAGGGCGGCTGGCGGGTTGTCATATGTTCGGCAAGCCGAGCACGATGTTGCCGAATCTGATTCCGTACGGCATTTATACGATTCCGGAAATTTCCATGGTCGGAGCAACCGAAGAGGAATTGACGCGCAAGAAGACTCCCTACGAGAGCGGGCTGGCGCGCTACTCCGAACTGGCGAAGGGGCAAATGCTGGGCGACGATCAGGGGCTGCTGAAGATTCTGTTTGATCCCGATTCGCTGAAGTTGCTGGGCGTACACATTATCGGGGATCGGGCGGCGGAGATCGTGCACATCGGGCAAGCGGTACTGGCCATGGGTGCAACGATCGAATATTTTCGCGATACGGTATTTAACTATCCGACGCTGGCGGAAGCTTATAAAGTGGCCGCGCTAGACGGCCTGAACAAGCTCTGAGTTCGTGTAGTGGCGGGGCTTTGTGTTGCCTAGCGGGGCCAAACTCCTTTACCACACAGACTACTTACTCCCTTGCCTCGCCTGATACCAGCGGCGCACGGCGACTACTGACCAGATGGCCTCGACTACTCCAAAGGGCCACGCGCCTTGCAGAAATCCATACGCAGAACCGAGCGCGCAGGATGCGGCGAACGCCAGGATGAACCACGGGCTGCGGCTTTCCAAGGCGTAGGTGACCAGCATTGCGGTCACCGCGAATAGTCCAAATAGGGTCAGCATACTCATTGTGCTGCGTCCTCCGCGCGCGCGCCACTTCAGCGGTGAATCATCCTACCAATTCTTGAGTGTTCAAATTTGCGGTAACCTCAAATTTTCCGCTTTGGCGGCGCGTTCGCGGGCGAGGCCGCCCGCGCCACACAGGCTATGCCGGAGTCTTCGACAACTCGGGAAGCGTCGCTCGGCGAGATTGCTTTCGTGTTTCTGAAGCTGGGGACGATTGCGTTTGGCGGACCGGCGGCCCATCTGGCGATGATGGAAGAAGAATTCGTGCGCCGGCGGCAGTGGATGACGCGGGCAGAATTCCTGGACCGGCTGGCGACGGCGAATCTGATTCCGGGGCCAAGTTCGACCGAAGTCGCGATTTTTGTGGGACAGCTAAAGCGCGGCTGGCGCGGCCTGATTGTGGCAGGTTGCTGCTTTATTATTCCAGCGGCCCTGATTGTGTCGGTAATTGCGTGGGCGTATGTGCGCTTTGGTTCGCTGCCGAAAGCCGAAGGCGTGCTCTACGCGATCAAGCCGGCGGTGGTTGCAATCGTGATCCAGGCGCTGGGGAAGTTGGGGCGAACGGGCGTCCGGAGCGCGCTGCTGGCGGTGATTGCCGTGCTCGCCGTGGTGCTCGGTCTATTGGGGGTCAGTCCAGTGATGGTGCTGCTATCTGCCGGATTGGTATCGGCGGCGGCTCTGGCGATGAAGAACCGGCTGCTGAGTGCGGGTGGGTTTCCAAAAATAGTCGGACTTCAGAAAGTTGGCGGGCTTCCGAAGGCGTTTGCGGCGGCAACGGCAGTTGCGGCTACAGGCGCGGCGTTTCCAGCCGAGCTCTTGCGGTTGTTTTTGTCGTTTCTGAAAATTGGGTCGGTGGTTTTCGGCAGCGGATATGTCTTGCTGGCATTTCTGCAATCCGAGTTTGTGGAGCACTTGCACTGGCTGACCGAGAAGCAGTTGATCGACGCCGTCGCGGTGGGACAATTTACACCTGGTCCGCTGTTCACGACGGCAACGTTTATCGGATATGTAGTTGCGGGTTGGGCGGGAGCGGTCGTGGCGACGGTGGGAATTTTCTTGCCAGGCTTCCTGCTGGTCGCGGTCAGCGGGCGGTGGATTCCGCGGCTGCGAAAATCTCCCGTGGTGGCGGCAGCGCTCGATGGAGTAGTCGCGGGGTCGCTTGCCTTGATGGCGGTGGTGACGTGGCAATTGGGGAAGGCGTCGATAGTGGACCGAACCACGCTGGCTGTTTTTGCCGTGAGCCTGATCGTACTGCTCCGGTTTCGAGTGAACGCGGCTTGGTTGGTGGCGGCGGCCGCAGTCGTGGGCTGGGTAATGCGATAAGTGCGGAATTAAGATTCGAGAATAGCCATGAATGAGACGCGAATTCGGACAGCCGAGCGTCGGGATCTGGCGCGCATCACCGAGATTTACAACTATTACGTTTTAAATACTCCCGTGACGTTTGATGTTGAGCCTTACACGGTGGAGGGGCGCGAGGCCTGGTTCACGCAGTTCAGCGCGACGGGGCGGCATCGGCTGATTGTCGCCGAGGAAAATGGAATCGTGATGGGCTTCGCGGGCACCACGCGGTTTCGTCCGAAAGCGGCCTATGAAACCACGGTCGAGACGACGGTTTATTGCGCTCCCGAGGCAATTGGGAAAGGTCTGGGAAAGCGCTTATATGCGGAGTTATTCGTGCTTTTGAAGGATGAAGACATTCATCGATTTATTGCGGTTTATGTGTTGCCGAACCCCGCCACTGAGGCTCTGCATCGAAGATTTGGGTTCCGAGTGGTGGGCGTATTGAGCGAAAATGGGCGGAAATTTGGGAAGTATTGGGATGTTTGCTGGGTGGAGCGGGTAGCGTGAGGATGGCCGCGAAGATGGGCCCGCGGTTATTCTTCGTCGTTTGTGAAGGAGAGGTTAAAATAGGGGATTCCGGCTGGTTACTTAGCCAGACTGTGATCGCAGCCGGTCATTGAGTCGTGGAACCTGTCAGCAATCTCGAAGGGCAGTCGACGGCGCCCGGGGCATCGGTGTCCGATCTGCCTTCGCCTCGGCGCGCTGCTCCGGGCATTTCTCCGTCGCCGGTCCCCGAGCCGCTTCGGTCGCGGCCTTCGTCGCCGGTTTACTGGCGGGTGGAAGGAAGCTTGCTCGAGCTGACCACCGTCCGTCCCATCGCCTTTTTTACCTGGAACAGCCAGACCTATATCGCGCGAGCAGTACGCCGCAGCCTGGTGCTCTTGATGGCCCTGTTGCGTCCCTTTTTGTATGCGGCGAACCGCGTGGCCGCGACTCGAATCGTGCACGCCGTGTTGCGCGGAGTTACCCGCGACCGCCTCGATCTGCTGGGCGAAGAAGAATTCGAATACAAGCTGAAACCGCTGCTGAAAGAAGAAGGGGTGCGGCACCTGAAGGCGTTACAGGCGACCGGCGTCGATGTCGTCCTGGTGAGCCAGGGGTTGGACCACGTGATGCGGCCGCTGGCGCGCCATCTGGGCGTTCGGTGGATTATTGCAAACCGTCTCGACTTCCGCGATGGAGTAGCGACGGGTCGGCTGCTGAGTCCGGTGATCCGCCCGCGCGGATTGTTTGCGCGCATTCGCGAAGCGGGGCCGGACGGGCAGCAGAGTCCAGCGCGCTGGGTGCGGGCGCTGGGGTTGCGCGGTCCCAAGGCCCTGGCGTCGGCGATTGTGCCGGCCGTGCGGGTGGAGACACCGCGGGTTCGTCCGATTGTATATTTCGACGAAAAGCGGTATCCGGCGCGGTTTTCGGTGAGAAAGGCGCTGGGTGGAAAGCATGTGATGCTGATCGGCGTCACCGGATTTATCGGCAAAGTGTGGTTGGCAAATACCCTGATGGATTTGCCGGAGATTGGGAAACTTTATTTATTGATCCGGGAGCAAAAGTCGAATCCGGCGCACAAGCGCTTCGAGAGAATGATTGAAGCATCCCCCGTTTTCGATCCTTTGTTCGAGAAATATGGCAACCGGTTGGGTGCATTGCTGGCGGAGAAAATTGAGGTAGTAGAGGGCGATGTTTCGCAGCCGGGCCTGGGACTGGACCCTGAAACCTCGGCGCGGTTGAGCAACCAACTCGATCTCATCATCAATAGCTCGGGATTGACGGATTTCAATCCCGATTTGCGCGACGCCCTGGCGGTGAATGTGGATTCGACGGTCCACCTGATCGATTTCATTCGCGGGTCCGATCACGCCGCGCTGCTGCATCTTTCCACCTGCTATGTCGCGGGACAGCGCGACGGGCGCGTGAGTGAACGGCTGCATCCGAATTACACGTCGCTGCACCTGAAGGACTTTGACGCGGAAAAAGAGTGGCATCGCCTGCATGAACTGGTGGAGTCGGCGGAAGCGCGCGTCGAAGGGCCGGAAGTTACCGAGGAACTGAAGCAGCAGGCGTTGGGGAAGGAACACGCGGCGAAAGGCCTCAGTGGTCAGGCCTTGGAAAATCAGATCCGCAAGAACAAAGTTCGCTGGCTGAAAAAATATCTTACCGAAGAAGCCACCCGACGCGCGCAAGAGTTGGGTTGGCCCAATACTTACACCTTTACCAAGAGCCTGGCGGAATCGCTGATCGCAAAACATATCTCGAAAGATGGCGCTGGGTTGCCGGTTGCGATTGTGCGTCCGGCCATTGTCGAGACTTCGGTATCGAAGCCATTTCGCGGATGGAATGAGGGCATCAATACTTCGGCGTCGCTCTCGTATCTGCTGGGAACGGCGTTCCGGCAACTGCCTTCGAACGAACACAAGCGGCTCGACATTATTCCCGTGGACGCGGTGTGCGCCGGCATGACGCTGATTGGCGCGGCGCTGGTTGAGCGGCGACACGAGCCGCTCTATCAATTGGCCACGTCGGTCACCAATCCCTGCGACATGGGGCGGTCGATCGAGTTGACGAGCCTTGGCCATCGGCGTCATTATCGCGCGCAGGAAGGCCTGGAGTATTGGCTGCGCTTGCGGATGGATGCGATTCCGGTTTCAAAAGAACGCTATAACCGCATGTCGGCGCCGGCGCAGAAAATGATTATCAAATCGATTCAGCGCGTCATGTCCCCGCTACCCTCGGCGATGACCAAGCCGCTGGCGAAAACCGAACGCAACCTCGAGCGCGTGGAAAAATTGGTGGGCTTGTTCGAGCCGTTTATTCTGCACAACGAGCATGACTTTGTTGCCGACAACGTAGAGAAGCTGTCACAAGCACTGACGCCCGAAGAAAGAGAAGTTTTTGGCTACGATACGGCGGGGCTCGACTGGTGGGAGTATTGGATCGACATTCACATTCCGGCATTGCGGCGATGGACCTATCCGCTGATTGAAGGGCGGCCGCTGGAAGCGCGTGCGCCGCGCGTGTTGCAGATGCCGGCCTCGCCGGCGCCAACTCCAGTTCCAATGACTGAAAATGGCGATGCGGTGAAGACGGGGACGAACGGAGCAACGTGGCGATATTCCTGACCGGTGGAACCGGCTACATCGGCGCGCATGTTGCCGCGAATCTGCTCGACCAGCATGACGCGACCTTGAATCTGCTGGTGCGGGGCCGTGATCGGCGGGAAGCCGAGTTGCGGCTTTGGCAGGCTTTGCAGCTGCATTTACCTTTCCCCAAGTTCTACGACTACCTGCAGGCGAAGATAAGAATTTTTCGCGGCGATCTCACCTCGCCACACTTTGGGTTGGAAGCCGGCGATTACGACCGGCTCGTGCACACCACAGATTCGGTAATCCATTGCGCGGCCTCGCTGAATCGGAAGTCGGAAAAGAGTTGTTTGAATGTGAATCTGCGCGGGACGCTCGAAGTCGTGCAACTGGCGCGGCAATCGCAGTATTATCACGGGTTGCGACGCTTTTCGAATGTGAGCACCGTGGCCGTGGCAGGGAAGCGCAGCCACGAGGTGGTTTTGGAAGACCGCGCGATTGAGTGGGAACGCTCCGATTACGATCCGTATGCGCGCACCAAGAAATTCTGCGAGCACATGGTGCGAGAGTTGCTCCCAGATGTTCCGCTGACGATTTTTCGCCCTAGCATCGTGCTCGGGGACAGCCGGTATCCGCAGACGACGCAGTTCGACATGGTGCGGGCGTTCGTGTTTTTGGCGGGCTTGCCGGTGCTGCCGTTTCGACCGCATGACAAAATTGACATTGTGAACGTGGATTTCGTAGCGGATGCGATTTCGACGTTGCACATGAAGGCTGATCCCGAACACGATACGTATCATCTTTCGTCGGGCAACGGCTCTCAGACATTTCAGGAATTGACGCGAGCGCTGGCGGCTGAACAGAACAAGCGCGGGCCGGTGTTTCTGCCGATATTGGAAAAGCCGTTCGCGTCCATCGTCAATACGCTGGCCAATCGCAAAGGACCGACGGGGCACGGCGCGGCGCTGATGAAGGTCTTCCTACCCTATTTGACGTGGAATACGGTCTTCGACAACACGCGAGTCACGACGGAGATGGGACGCAAGCCGGCGCCATTTTCGCAATACAGTTTTCCGCTGTTCCGGTTCAGCCGCGAGCATAATTTTGCATATCCCTATCAAGCCTGGCCGGAGAGCACAAAAGCAGGAGGGTCTGCCGCATGATGGACTTCTTTCTGGAAGCTTGGGTATCGAGCATCATCGAGGGCAAGAAAATTCAGTGGATGATGGGCAAGCGCGAACCGTGGCAGCGGGGAGACAAATTAAAGCTGCTGTTTGCGGGCTACAACGGCACGCGCAATACTGGGTCGGATGTGCGCGTGGAAGAAATGCTGCGACAGGTGCGGCGAATTCTTGGACCGGAGAACGTCGACCTCAGCATGATGACGTTTAATTTTGACCGTTCGCGCGGATATTTCGCAGGCACCTCGCAAGTGCGCCTTCCGGATATTTTCCCCCCCTTTCTGGCCAACGAAGTGCCGAAACATCACGGCGTGGTGGCGTGCGAAGGTTCGATGTTCAAATCGAAATTTGCAAATGCCCTGGCAACAATGATGATCGGCTCGCTCGGCATTGCGGCGGCGGAGAACAAGCTGTCGATCGGGTACGGCGCCGAGGCGGGACACATGGATCCGATGGTGGCGAAAATGTGCGGACGCTTTTGCAGGAATTCGCTGGTGATTACCCGTAATGAGGAGTCGCGGAAAATTCTGCGCGAGCTCGGCGTGCCCACCGAATTGGGCACCGACACGGCGTGGACCTTCGAGCCGCTGGGCGCCGAGTATGGACAGAAGGCGCTGCGCGACGTGGGTTGGGACGGGAAGACTCCGGTGTTGGTGGTGTGTCCGATCAATCCGTTTGAGTGGCCGGTGAAGGCGTCGGTGGCAAAGGCCGCGCTGCA
>Ga0074044_10001359_pt1 | contig 22221 bp, 21 predicted proteins | sample BogForMeECP23OM1_FD_94443 | JGI IMG/M metagenome (GOLD analysis project Ga0074044, IMG submission 94443) | Bog forest soil microbial communities from Calvert Island, British Columbia, Canada - Bog Forest MetaG ECP23OM1 | ecosystem: Environmental > Terrestrial > Soil > Wetlands ...
CGCGATTGCACCCGACGTAACGCCGGATCTCACCCACGATGACCGAGCCGTTTCCAGAAATCCAGTTGCCTCTTCCCACGATTCTGGATCTTGATATCCACAATAGCCTCTGGTACATTTCAACGAGCTCAGAGTGGCCCCCCTCCTGGCGTGGGCTGGAAAAGGGGACGCAACTAGTTTTGATTCTAGCTGCGTCCCCGTTTCTGCTCCCGTCGCAATCTGGAGGGCCGTCGAGGGGCTCTGGCAGGCACACGCCGCCGGCAACCCGCCATGGGGCGGCGACTGGGCCTTGGCCAAGGCCAGCGGTCGCGTCCACAACGGGGAGGACGACGTACGAACTCGATATCTCCGGCTTCTACCAGAAGTGTCACGGGACGGAAGACCCCGATCTTCCGTACCTAGTCAACTGGTATAAGGGGGACGGAAACCGCGAGAACCAGGTCGATCTCCTTTGCCCATCGCCCGTCCGCCTGCGCGGCCGGGCCAGGAACGTGCCGCTCAACTCACGGGTGCAGCGCTCCGGCGATTGGACCCTGGTTCCGTCAGCCGGCCCCGTGAAGATGATGAGCAGCACGCCACGCTGGCAGTGGTGGCGCATGTTTCGCAAAGTCTGAATACCCACGCCCTGCCTTGAGGGCTCGCCAGTCGAGCTTGGCTACTATGTGGGAAGGGGGTGTCATGGGAAGGGGGTGTCAGACTTGGTTTTTGCGGCTTCGCGGGGTCGGGCCGGTTTCCGGTTTTCGCGACGTTTCCTTTGGTAATACTGGCCCAAAGCCGGACCATTGCGGATCAATGCGAAAAGAAGAACCGGCATTGCGAGTTTCATTCGTCGCGGAAGACGTCTTCCACGGTTTCATCGCCGTGGCCCTATGAAGATTCACTCCGCGCCCTTGCAACCAAGACCTGAATGGGGCGGCATGCTGGAGCCTGGTGGCGCAGGCCCCAGGCCAAAAAGGAGCATTCGTCCCCGACTCTTCCGAGCCCCGGCGGGTTGACACCGAACCTTTGACGACTGACGCTCCCTTGCCCGTGGGGTACGAGGCACGGGATCGGATTGTCCCATCACGGCGACCTGCGGCTGGCGCCTCCAGGCTACGATCTGCCGCCGCTACGCGGCTTGAACCAGGCACCTCGAAGACTGGTTCGGGCAGGGCCTCCTGACCCGCCCGTCCTCCGCGACCACAGGTCTCCCAATCCCCGACCATCGGCGCGTTACCTGGAGACCCACGGTCGGCCGAACGGCGGGGTCTCGAGACCCTCGCCGAACGAACCAAATTCGCAACGAAAGCAGTCGGGATCAGGGGGCGGTCAAGACCCACTTTGCAGACTGCCAGAGTGAGCCGCGAGCGCGAGGCCGTCCGGACAATTCTCATGCGCCGAAGCCACCGTTCACGTTTCCAATCTGCCGTGGCTGATCGAGATTGCCCTGTCGTGATCCCCCGTGGACAAGAGCGGCGCGCTTGGCTGGCTGATTCTTGTGCTCCCAGAGTTGTTTCATGGCCTCGTCCACCTGCTGCGGGGTGATCTGGTGCAGACACGGGTGGCCAAACGGGCAAAGCTTGGTCAACCAGCAGGGCGCGCAGGGCACGGGCGAGTAGAGATCGATATTGCCCGGATAGGACGTGCAGGATGGCTCGATGTAGCCTCCGAAAATGACGACGGCCGGGACGTCGAAGGCCGCGGCGAGATGCATCGGGCCCGAGTCCGGACCGACGTGCAGGTCCGCTGCGGCGGTCGCCGCGGCAAGCGCCTCCAGCGAGAGCTTGTCCACGAGGTTGACGTAATGGCCTTCTTTGCCGGGGCGCTCGATGACAACTCCCTTGCCCGTCTCGATCACGGTGGACCAGCGCATCAGGCGGCCGATCAGCTCCTGCCAGTGGAGATCTGGCCAGTTCTTGTTTGGACTCCAGGGCCCGGCCTTGCGATTGAGGATGATCCAGGGCCGCGGCAGATCGCGGAATTCGTGGCGATAATGGTCGAGAAGTCGCGGATCGAGTACGCAGGATGGCCGGTTGCTCCGGACGTCAACGCCCAGGGTCTCGCCGAAAATGCCCGCAATGTGCCGCCGCACGGGAACCAGGTTCTCGTAACGGAGGCGAATGCTTCTCCACGTGGGCGCCGCGTCCACCGGGCGGACCTCGTCAATGAACGGAAGCCCGCGCACCAGGTTGGCGAAATGGGTGTAAAAGGTGACCCGGCAGCTCGGATTACGCTCTTTGACCCGGCGCAGCGCGGGCGTGGCCATCAAGACATCCCCCAGCGCACCCTCGCGCACGACGTGAATCTCGGCCTTGCGGTAGGGTGCCAGGAACGGAATTCGATTCCGCACCGGACGCCAGGCCTGAATCAACGAACTCCTTCCCTGCCGGCAGACATCGCGAAACGTCGCTTTTCGCCTCGAGGGCACGGGGTTCAAGCTCATTGCGGTTTTCTGCCTCAACCAAGAACTCTCCCCGCTTCCAGGCTCGGGAAGCCTCAACACTTCCTTTGAAGTCTAATTCATACCATGATGAAATCCTAGTATTCGGTGTACGCCTGGCGCTGCTTGACGCACGCTTGTCCTTGACATACATTTAGTTACGGCGAACCCGACAAGCTCGGCCGCGCGGGCTGACAATGCGGTCAGCTCAAGATTGGCACCGTGATTCCGAGCCGGCACGGCCGATCAGCCAGGCGTGAGACCTTCCGCCGTGACTCCCGGAGCCAAGAGCGAAAGAACAATGATTGGCGAATCCCCGGAGATCGAGTTCCTGATCGTCACGCCAACCTACCACCGTGAGTCCCTGCTCGCCCGTTTCTTGAAGCAGGTGAGGGCTCAGACCTACGGCCGTTGGCGGCTCCTGGTGGTGCACGACGGACCCAACCCTGCCACGGAGCAGCTTGTCGGCCGTTTTCGCGCGCTGGACCCGCGTATCGAATATCTCCACACGGCGACCCGCGGCAACGATTTCGGGGTGACTCCACGGCTCGAGGCGCTGCGACATACGGTCCGAGCCAATCCACCGGATTATGCCGTCCTGTGGGACGATGACGATTACTTCGTGAGAACAGCGCTCGAGAGCATCGCCGCAAACCTCAAGGCGGCGAACTACCCTGCGCTGCTGCTGTCTCCATACCGCTACCGGAACCGGGTCATTCCGCCGCCCGGAATCGCGATCGGCGAACTGACGCAGGGGCAGGTGGGGACAGGCAACTTCGCGGTCCGAACGCCGCTTGCGCTCAAGGTATATGAACAAATCATCACGATGAAAGACGGTTTGTCAAACAGCCTGATGTACGTTCAGGACTATCTGCTTTTTGACCAGCTTCGCAAGCTGCAGCCTCCGCCGTCGATGCACATTGTCCGCGATGAGGCGATCGGCATGCACGATGGCCTGCGCCGGCAGGTCTACCTGAGAAACCGGCTGGGGATTCCCCCCCTGGGCCTGCTCAGCCGCGAGCGAATCAGCAAGCTGATGTTCTGGAAAGCGAGTACCAGCTAGGTGTCTGTCCCTCTATAGTCTCTGGACTCTTTCAGTACTGTTTCTTTTCTCGCAGGACCCTTTTTCATGCTCTTCACGGGTGACAGCATCGGACATCGACCGACGAATCTTGTCTTCCTGAGGCAACGCTCGACTGAGGACTCAGAGAGGCTTCGATGGTGTGGCTTGACACACTGCGTGATGCCACCCAAAATGACGGTTTGGCCTCTTGCTCTTGAGCACGCTTGGATACCTTGCGCGGAGACATGGTAGATGGACCAATCGTACGACCCTTATCTTGATTTACTTAAAAAATGTTTAAGTGCATCGATTTATGATGAGAGTGCCTGGAAAAGAGTTGACGGTCCAATGATGGGCAATGTGAACAAGGTAAATCTCCCCAGGTACCTTGTCGCTTTGGTCAAGAACAGGGTAGTCGAGGGTCTGTCCAAGAGGTCACTGATGCTGGTGCGTCGCCGCCCGTTCGACGGCGAAATTCGCGACCAAGGACTCGATTGGCCCCTATTCGGATACACGATGATTGGCCGGCGGAGACTCGATAATATCCAATTCTGTGTAGAGGACATACTGGCGCGAAACATCCCCGGGGACTTCATCGAAACTGGAGTATGGCGAGGCGGAAGCGCAATCCTGATGCGCGCCCTGCTCAAGAAACATGGTTCGAAAGATCGCTCCGTGTGGTGCGCCGACTCATTCGAGGGGCTCCCAAAACCGGACGAACACGATCGCGAGCTCGATGCAGACTCCGATTTCAGCGATCGAGCCTACCTTTGTGCCACGCTCGAGGACGTCAAGAAGAACTTCGCCCGGTTCGACTTGCTTGATGATCAGGTGAAGTTTCTCAAGGGCTGGTTTCGGGACACTCTGCCTACCGCACCGGTCAACCAGCTTGCGTTGCTTCGAGCCGACGGCGATCTCTACGAATCGACAAGGGATAGCCTGGTCAACCTCTATCCCAAGGTAAGCCAGGGTGGATATGTTATCGTCGATGATTACAACTCATGGAAGGGCTGCAGGTCTGCTGTCGACGAGTATCGCAAGGACCACGGAATAACCGATGAGGTCCGCCAGATTGACGCTCATGCTGTTTTCTGGCAAGTTTCCAAGACCATTCGGAATAGCTGACCCGTCGCCTGGATGTGGTCCCGAGCCGGACCTGTCTTGAGCCGACCGACTCCGTCGAGCGTTCTGTCGACTTGCCCAGTCGTGATGTTGAAAGCCATGGAACGGCTCAGGGGCGGAGACAACGGCCAGGGCTGGTGGTGGGACGGCAGGGAATAAAGCGCTGGCACCTTGACACCAAGGATCAAGGCGAGATCGCGGGTCCGGGGTGCGTTTCCGGGTTCAGACTATGGAGGTCCGAGGGAATGAACCGGCCGTCGATGCGGATCGGCTCGCCGTCGAAGCAGATGGTGCCTCCGCCGTAGTCGGGGCGCTGGATCTGAACGAGGTCCCAGTGAATCTTGGATCGATTGCCGTTGTCAGCCTCGTCGTAGGCGTTGCCTGGCGTGAGATGAAAGCTGCCGGCAATCTTCTCGTCGAAGAGGATGTCGCGCATCGGGTGCAGCACCTTGGGATTGCAGCCGATGGACCACTCGCCCACGTAGCTGGCCCCAAGATCGGATTCGAGGATTCGCCGTAGCTTGCCGGCGTCGCCGCCGGAGCAATCGGCCCGCACGATCCGGCCTGCGGAGAACTCCAGCCGCACCCCATCGAACGACGTACCCTGGTAGATGGTCGGTGTGTTGAAGCGGATGTGGCCCTCGACCGAGTCGCGTACCGGTGCCGTGAAGACCTCGCCGTCGGGGATGTTCATCTCGCCGGCGCAGGGGACGACGGGGATGCCGGCGATGGAGAACCTCAGCTCGGTGTCCGGTCCGGTAATCTGCACTTCCCGCGCGGCGCTCATCCGGGCGGCGAGCGGTTTCAGGGCCTCGGCGAGCCAGGCGTAGTCGAGTGTGCAGACCTGAAAGTAGAAATCCTCGAAGGCTTCGGTGCTCATGCCGGCCTGCTGGGCCATGCTCGCGCTGGGGAGCCGGAGCACGCACCACCGCGTGCGGGTGATCCGGCACTCGAAGTGAACCGGCTTCTGGTAGAGCGTGTTGTAGAGATCCATCTGATCCGGGGGAACGTCGGTCAGCTCGCAGATGTTCCAGGCCCCGCGGAGACCGAGATAGGCGTCCACGCGATCCATCCGCTGCCGGTCAATTTCTCCCCACGTCCGCATCATCGATTCGGAGCCGTACCGCACCAGCTCGCGAACAATTCGCGTGTCTCGAGTCTCCACCAGTGCCCGGGCTCCTCGGGCGGCGGCATTGCGGATCAGGATCCGAGGCAAGGCCGTATCGGGCAGGTCAAAGCACTCGATGAGCAGGGTCTCGCCCTCGCGCAGGCGAATGGAATGGTCGATCAGGATCGCGGCGAGCGATTCCCAGCGAGGATCGGTCATGGATGTGGCTCTTGAGCGGAGAGGACGAGGCGATACCCGGACATGGCGATGGTCCCAGGGCGAACGTCCCGGCGGCTTGCGGACGCGCAGGGAGCAGGTTAGGTTACCCGGACGCACCCGGTCCAGGGTAAGATCGGCTAGCGGGTGCGGCGACGCTTCTATTATGAGGTGCGCCGGGCGGTTCGACAATTCGGGCCGGTCCGTGGCCGGCCAGGGCGATCGCCCTCATCGCGAGAGCCAGTAGGGGCGACAGAGGTGAACCCATTCGATTTGACTGGCAAGGTGGCCATCGTGACCGGGGGCAATGGCGGCATCGGACTGGGCATCGCTCGCGGGCTGGCCCAGGCAGGCGCCTCGATCGCGGTACTGGGACGCAATGAGTCGAAATCCAGGCAGGCGGCGCGGCTGATCTCTGAATCGACCGGTGCGGCCACGCTGGTCGTCACCGCCGACGTGACAGAGCCCGAGGATGTCGAACGGGCGGTTGCCGAGACACAGGGCGCGTTCCACCGCATCGACATCCTGTTCAACAACGCGGGCATCAACATCCGCAAGCCCCCACAGGATCTGGCCCTCGACGAGTGGACGAGCGTCCTGGACACGAACCTGACCAGCGCGTTTCTGATGGCCAGGGCCGTGTACCCGGCCATGAAGCGCGCTGGCGGCGGCAAGATCATCAACACGGGCAGCATGACGTCGATCTTCGGGTCGAGCTTTGCGGCTGCCTATGCCAGCAGCAAGGGGGGGATCGTCCAGCTCACCAAGAGCCTGGCGCTGGCCTGGGCCGCCGACAACATCCAGGTCAATGCCATCCTGCCGGGGTGGTTCGATACCGAGCTGACGATGCAGGCACGGCAGGAAATCCCCGGGCTGCATGACCGCTTCCTGGCACGCATCGCCCAGGGACGATGGGCCAGGCCCGAGGACATGGCGGGCACCGCCGTCTGGCTGGCCAGCTCTGCCAGCGACTATGTCACCGGCGTGGCCATTCCCGTGGACGGCGGTTACTCCGCGGCACTTTGATGAACGCCCGCCACCCGGGCGCGGGCTTTCATTCGTTGCCAGCAGGGGCTTCCGACGCCGTTGCGGAATCGGGCACGACCCGGCCGATCAGCTCGAGCTCCAGCTTCTGGTTGAAGGGCAGCTTCATGGCAAACGGCTTCAGCGGCATCATGAACTGGAGGTTGGGGAAAGTGAACTGGGGCAGCATGTTCGGCTTGAACAGGCCCTTGGCCAGCTCGAACGCCGTCTTGGTCGTCTTGCTGTCCGCGGCTGCGGTGGGTTTGGCTGTCGGATTGGCGGCCGGGGCGGCGCCGTGGTGCGGCTTCTTGGTCTGCGGGCTGGGCCGAGGCTCGGACGAATCGCCGGGCGAGGGCGAGGGGTCGGCCTTCTCGTCGTCCGGTAGCGGGGGAAGCTCGGCTGGCGTGCCGTCGGCATGAACGCCCTGGGGCAGCGATCGGCTGGGTATCGCCGGGATCACCAGCCGAGGCGGACTGACGGCCACGCGCGGCAGCGATCCAGGCAATTCCAGCGACTCGGGACTGGTCGAAGCGGCCGGCAGCGCGACTTCCTCGGCGGTGATCAGCGCCAGTCGTTCCCGAACCACGGCCTTGCCCTCCTTGTCGGCGACCGTGTGCGGGCCGAAGCCGACCAGCAAGAGCTCATCCCGAGGAATCAGCCACTCGCCGGCGATCTCCGCATGGCCGATCTCGGGGATCTGCACCTGGGCCGAACGAGTGGGGCTCCACGCCGCTTTCTCGGCGGGGCAAGCTGCCGCCTGCGATCCATGGCACGCCGCGGCGTTCGCCTCGTCATCGGCACTGCAACCTTCTTCGCCGTCGGCATGCGATCCCGCCTGCTTCGCTTCCGCATCCGCGGCTTCCGCATGGCCCGCTGCCGGGCACGTCGACTCGCAGCCCGCGTCGCTCTCTGCGTGCTGGGTGCAAGCGATGTCCTGGACGGTAATCCTGTTGGTCGAGACGGGCTGATCGAAGACGTCTTTGAACGAGAGAGGCTGATCGAGGTCTTTGATGAGCGACCGCGCTGGTGTTCCGATGATTGCTTCCTCGGCGATCACCGTCCTGGTTCCGTTCACATCCACATCAACAAAATTGTGTATGTCTTCGATAATCAAGACAGTCGCCGGGCATCCCGCCGGCTCGACCTTGCTGCCTGACACAGAGGCAGTTGCCGGGGCGGGAACATTGAGCGTGTGAACCGAGCGAATATCGGTATCTTCGATCACGAGCTGGGCCAGGACACCCTGGTCGATGCTGCGGCCGGCGATGGTCGAGGTGAAACCTTCGCGGACGGTCTCGGTCGTCTGCCGGGGCGCTGCGCCCTCGCCTCTCCAGGCAACCTGGGTCACGAAGGGATGGTTGTTCCGGATGGTGAAGTGGGCTGGAGCCTGAGAGAACGCCGTGACCCTGGGAGTTGTCACGACTTCCTTCGTGGTCCCCTCGGGCAGCGTCTTGAAGAAATCACGGGGCGCGGTCCAGACAGTCACTCCGCCGCGGCTGGCCACTGGCTTGAGACCGTGGCCGGCCGCCTCTCGCCACCGGAGGCCGTGCACCTCGATGACCTGGAATTGATAAGTGATCTCCGGCCCATCCGCTTTCGGTTCTGGCGTGCCGGCAAAACCGACCAGCACCACCGCGAGCCATTCCAGCGCGATGCTCATGCGACGACCTCCGTTTCGTCCGTTCGAACTTGCGGAATTGCGTGGGGGTCCACGAGCAGGACCCGGGTTCGGGCGGGATGATACGCCTGTTGGTCATGGACGTCAATCGCGGCTGTCGGACGGCGCACCGAAAAACTTGAGTGATTCTGGTGGCGATCGCCGGCAGCGAGGATTTCAATGTGTCAAGCCTGAGTGCGGGCCGTGACTCCCGTCATCCTGAGGACTCTGCCGGCGGCCCTCCTCGTCGCCATCCTGCTCGACGAAGAGGATACCATCCTGGTCCGGTTTGTCCTGTTCCTGTTCCTCGAACACGATGCCCTCGCGGCTCACGCTCTCGGGATCGTCGGCAAAACCGCGCCGGGGACGGTCGACTTCGATCTCGAATCGACTCAGACATGCGTGGAGTAACGCAAATGCCGAGACACCATAGAACGCAAGGCTGAGCACGCCGGTCATGACAAGAGTTGTCGGGCTGGGCCCGTAAATGCGAAAGGACTCGTCGAGGTCGCTGAAAGAAAAGGGTGCGGCAGTCACGATCATCGGAGTGACCCCCGCCGTGAAGAGAATACCTTCGGGCCCGTTCATGGCCGGCGTGCAGCAGAACAGATAGCCACCATTCAGAAACACGAGAATCGCGATGGTCGCCGCGATAGCCCGCGCCGAGCTCTTCGATCGCAGGGAGAGATACGTACCCAGAACCGCGATGAACGTGAGGTAGATCGAGGTCGCCACGATCGCCAGGAGAAACCCCAGGGGGTGCACCGCGCCGCAGATCAAGCCGATGAGCCAGACGAAAAGCAAGGCGGCCAGAATGCCGCGAACTCGCCACAGGGCCCCCAGGATCTTCCCGGTGAGGATTTCGTGGCCCTCCAGCGGCGTCACCGTCAGGCTGGTCCAGGCATCCTTCTCTCGTTCCATCGTGATTCCGGTCGCGGCCCCGGCTCCCAGCAGCAGTGCCATGAGCACGTAGAGGCACGCCGTCAGAGCTCTCAGGTCACCACTCAGGTTGTCGCGGGCGGACTGGTTTCCTGTTGACCCGTAGCCGTAGTCCAGAAGCTCCTGGAACGCGGGGATGCACGCGAAATAGGCCCAGTATCCCAGTCCCCCCACGGCGGCGACGGCCAGGCAGATCAGGCACACCGTTCTCAAGAGACTCGGGCTGGAAAGCGTTCCGCTGCACTCTTTCCAGATCATGGGGGCATCACAGCACGGCCGGCGCGCGAACAGGCGGTGAGGCTTTGGGGCACTTCGCGTGCCCAACCAGCGCAGACCCCGAAGCCGTGAGCCTTGCTCCACCGGTCGCAGCCGTAGCGTGGACCAGGCAAGCAGCATAGTTCCTTGAATGAGCTGAAGCCCGATGAGCCAGGACACCACGCCAATGCCGCCTCCGGCGCTGAAGGCTCTCTGGTCCTGAAAGCTCAGAACCGCAGGGCTGCCGCCGATGACCCACTCCGTGATCGGACGGGCTTCCGAGGTGAGTCTCCCCAGCGTGCCCCCCGCCGATTCGCAGAGCCATTCGACAAGCGGCAAGAGCAGCCAGACCAGCTCGATCAGATAGGTTCGCAGGATCGCATCCCGGGGCCGCGCGGAGAATGTCGAAACAAAAATTGAGACGGCAGCCAGCAGGTACAGCGTGGAGAATGAAGTCCCATAGCAAAGCCAGACGGCGGCCGGCTCGACACCGCCAAGAAACAGCGCGATGCTGACGACCGGCAGCCCCACGGCGACCAGGACAACCAGGTTCACCAGCCGGGCGGCCAGCTTACCCAGCACGATCTCGGCCCCGGTGAGCGGGCTTGCCAGCAGATACGACAGCACTTTGCGCTGACGATCCTCGGCGATCGTCCCCGCCACGAACGCCGGAGTCAGCAACAGAATCACGATTCCCTGGAGCCAGATCACATTGCCGAAAAGACTCATGCCAACCAGGGCAAGCTCTCCGGGGGTGTATTCCCGATTGGTCTCGGACTGAGTAGCGTAGGTTCCCCAGTGATTCGTTGACTGAATCATGAGGTAGAGCAGGAAGAGGCCCAGAGCGGTTCTCAGCGCGTACGATCGCCGGCGCCGTGCAACGGTCCGCAACTCGTGAAAGAAAACGGGTCCTGGCAACATCGGTGGTTCGAGAGACCTCGAAAGAAAGAGAGGAATTCCTGCCAGGTGAAGAATCATGCCAGCCTCGCCCTGGCCTATCGACATGAGGCGGCATCCATCCCTGCTGGCGACGGAATTCCACGATCGCTCTTCCGCGGAGCCGGTTCAAGCCCGACTTTTCGACCAACTCACCTCAACCCCCAGATTGCGCCGCACGTTGATTCCTTGCAGGGTGTCTCTTAAGATGACGTAAGTTCCTGGGAGTTGACTCATTGCCCGATACGAACCGGACGAGGGACTCGGCCTGCAAACACAGGGCCAGGGCAACGGCCGAGGACACGGGGGGATCAGTCGGATGGCCACGGACACGAGGCTCAAGGAGTCGCTCCCCGCGATCACCGAGCGAATCGTCGAGACCTATGAGGAATGCGGGGCGATCCATCACCTGGGTCACTGCCCCTTGCCCAGTTATCGCGAGGTGGTCGAGGTCATGGCCGACCTGCGCGAGATCCTCTACCCGGGCTACGGACGCAGGCAAAACCTGCACATGGGCAACGTCGCCTACCACGTCGGCGACCTGATCGACAGCCTGCACGACCGGCTGACCCAGCAGATCGCCCGGGCATTCCGGCACAACCGCCTGGCGCAGGACCTGGAGACAGACTTCGAGGGCAGGGCCCAGGAAATCGCGATCCAGTTCCTCGGCACGATTCCGGAGCTGCGCCGGCTGCTCAGCGAGGACGCCCAGGCGGCCTACGACGGCGACCCGGCCGCCAAGAGTCTGGACGAGATCGCCTTCTGCTACCCCGGCGTCGCCGCGATTTCCGTGTATCGCCTGGCCCATGTTCTTTTCGGGCTGAGGGTTCCGCTCATCCCCCGGATGATGACCGAGTACGCCCACGGCAAGACCGGCATCGACATTCACCCGGGCGCCCGGATCGGCAACCGCTTTTTCATCGACCACGGCACCGGCGTGGTCATCGGGGAGACCACCGAGATTGGCAACGGCGTGAAGCTCTACCAGGGCGTGACCCTCGGGGCGCTCAGTTTTCCTCGCGATGAATCGACCGGCGAGGTCGTCCGCGGTACCAAGCGGCACCCGACCATCGAGGACGAGGTCGTCATCTACGCCAATGCGACGATTCTGGGCGGCCAGACGACCATCGGCCACCACTCGGTGATCGGCTCCTCGGCCTGGTTGACGCGAAGCGTGGCGCCCCACACGATCGTCACGATCGAAAACCCGCGGCTGCGGTACCGAGAGGGTCCTGATGTGCGCCTGGATGATGCCTATCCCGACCGGTTGAACTACCAGATCTGAACTGCGAAAACGCCCCGCCTCGAGTATCTCCCATGAATCGCGTCAGAGTAGTCCAGCTCTTCGAGAGTTCCGGATGGCCGGGGCCCGGCAGGCTGCTTCTTCTCGCCTGGTTGATGAACGCCCTGCCGGCGAGCGGTTCGCGATCTTCAGCGGCCTGGCAGGAGCCGGCGACCCCGCAACCTCCCGCGCAGCGGGCCATCAACTATCGGCAGCCCGTGCGGGAGTACAAAGACGTGCGTATGGGCGATATGAAGGTTGCCGTCGAGCAGCAATTGCAGGCCGAGGCCCCCCAGATCGTCGCGAAAGCCCTCGAGCGATTGAAGTCGGAGCGTACGCGTGCTCTGGCCGCCCTGCCCGCGAAGGCCAGCAAGCAACTGGACAGGATTCCCTTCTTCCTGATGTATGGACCGAACGCCAAGGGCGGAGGCCGGAATAACGGGCTGGAGTATTATCAGAAAAACGCCCCGCGACAACATCCCGAGCTCGATCGGCGGTGGGGCGATGCGATCGTCACTTACTGCGCCCAGAACTATGTAGAAATCTCCGACCTCTGGGCCCAGAAGGCGCTGCTCCACGAGTTCGCACATGCCTACCAGCTTGTTTTCACCGGGAAGTGAAAGCTGATATTCCAGTCCCCCTCTTTATCCCGGAGAAAGGCGCGCGGCCAAAGCTTTCTGACAAGCAAAGCGTTACGGTTTCAGCAGGCTTGGGAGGGTCGGGTTTGGTTCCATGGGAGCCTGGAACAGGCTATTCCCATCCTTGTCTTGCAGTCTCAGCCGAGGCGAACCATCGGGCTCCAGTCCGAGGAAGATCCGGGGCCGGCGGTCCGAATCGAGCAGGTTCAAGGCGACCTGGTTATCCTTATTGACCGTGAGGACGATCTGCGGGTGCTTCGAACCCTTGTGGCTGAGTTGCAAGACAGCTCCGTTATTCGGGTCAGGAGTGACGGCAAGGAGCGCTCGTGGGAACCCTCCCCTATCAACGAGCACGATGCTCCCAGCCCGGACTTCCTCGGTTCTTTGGGCAAGCTGAGCGCCACCCAGCGTCATCAGGATCGCAACAACCACGGTCAGGCCACCGAGCTGCTTCATGTGGCGATGAGTCCGTCTCAAGTCAAGACACTCTCGCTCAAGGCGTTGCACTCGGTCAGCCAGCTCTTCGGGCAAGTGCTTCTTCATGGTGATCTCCGATCTTGAGAGAGTTGGGCCAGCCATTGGAGGACGACGGCTCTTTGAGGCTCGGCCTTGCCTTGCCCCGGCGTACGCCGGTCGCTCAAGGAGTTCGGCGAACGCTCCAGGATCTCGGCAGGCGTGCCCCGCTCATCTGGAGGTCAGTAAACTCTCGCTTTCAACACTCGGGTTCCTGAATGCCACCACCGCTCATCTCATCAAGCGAGTCGGTGAGCGCCTGGAAAGCCCGCATTTCCTCTTTTCCAAGAATTGCTTCGCACGCTCCCTGCCGTACGCCATCATGTTGCAGATGAAGCTTGGGCTCCGATCCAGCTTCGAGGAATAGTCCAAGTCGTGTTCCATGATGATGCGATGCACCTCGATATGCCGATAACTACTGTCGATCAGCATACCCCGGTCAAGCAATTCGTTGATCTTCTGGATGAACCGGAGTTCCTGCTCCAGCAGTAGGCTGCTGGTCCGCTCGTAGTTATCAGAGAGATCGCCTGCTATGCGGGACAACTCGTTGCGTGTGGACTTGATGACCTGAATCACCCAGATTTCATCGGGTCCGAAATCGGTAAGCCCCCGGATCGGTGGGTTCTGGAGAAGCAAACCTTCTCCCTGGGAGTGGCCATGCAGGGCGACCGCTGAGAACAGGCGTTGGATGGTAGCCGCGGCGAGGATATGATTGGCGCTGATTTGCGGGCCGTGGAACGCCTCGATGGAGCCGTTGACATCTACGGCCTCGACGAGTAGTCCGGGGGCATCCTCATTTCCGGCCAGGGAGCGGGCCTCGGCGAAGTTCACCCGCCGCTCCAACATTTTCCGCAACTGATCCTGGCACAAAGAAGGGAGGTAAGGGCTGAGGCCGGGTAAGGCGACCATCGAGCGGAGGTGAGACGCCATCTGGGCCGAGTAGTTCAGAAAGGTGTCGATAAGGCAAGTGGCGGAATAGTCCTGCCAGAACCGCCGTAGCTGGTCTGTCGCCCTTTGAGGATCTCCTCGGAGCAAGCCATCCCAGGCGAGCAAGGCGCAGATGGACCCGTAAGACATACCGCCGATAGCTGCGATCTCGCCGTAGTCGCCGTCTTTTTCCAAGAGCCCTTGGAGGACGCCTGCCGAGAAGGCAGCATGACTTCCGTCGCCCTGGCAGGTGATGGCAATTCTGGTGGGCTTCGCAGTTTCACTGCTGCGAGATTGCTCCCGGAGAGCACCCTCCAGCAAGCATAAGGGCTCTTCTCCGAGGAGTAATTCCCGGAGAATTGCCGATTGTTCGGCGGTGATCTGGCCCGAAAGCCGGATTTCCTCGACCTCTACGAGGCACTGTTCGACGGTATCTTCCTTACCGGGATAGTAGGAGTGGCTGGCGATCCTTGAGAGGGATCCGACGAGCTTCTCGAAGTAAGATGCTTTGTCCACCGTGGGGTCTCGTCCGTGCGGTTTGTGGAAGCGGAGATGGTGAATTCCAGGTCTTGGATGTTCGGTCGTCGTCGAACCCGCAGCACTGACATTTGTAGACGACACTCGGAGATTTGGAAAGAGCCATTCTGGGAACATGCAAGGCAATTGACAAGGGAGGTTTATCAATACTAAGTATTAATTCCCGTAGCCTCCTCGGGTCTCACGTCTTCACACGATGCATGAATCTGTGCTTCGTGCCATCTCACGCCGTTCGATCGGTGGCTATCCAGCGCCGTGGGCCAATTGACGTTTGAGGCGGGTCCGTACCCCTCGATGCCAGAGCACAAACTGGAAGTCATGAGCATCGGATGGCAATATCAATTGTTCATTATTTATCGCTTCTGTGTCGGCCTTTGGTCCTCGGCGAGGTGCAAAATGCGTTCAGAGTGCTCAGGGCTTTCCCTCGGAGCTGCGCCCACTCTTTCGGCTACGCCGGGATGACCAGGCGCGTCTTGGGGCTGTGTTGATTGTGATCAGCGTCTCGAAATCCATCGGTCGCGTCCCCTCACCCCGGGGACGCGAGGAGCAGGACGGTCAGGCTCCGTGCCCCCTGGGCCCCGTGGATGATCACCCCTTCGATGTCGCCGGTGGCCGAAGGGCCCGCCATGAAGACGCCGTAGGGGCTGGCGGCGAGGTCGATCCGCCCGTAGGCGTCGTGCATGGTCGCGACGATCGCCGCGGGGTCGAGCAGCACGACGAGATGCTGCGACAGCACTCCCAGGGCGCTCACGACCAGCTCCCCCTGGGTGAGCCAGACGGCCCCCGCTTCCGCCACCCCGAGCGGACTGCGAACCACCCCGACATCGACGTCGTCCAGCTCGTGAGGGTCGTCGACGTCCTCGACCCGCCGCGTGCCCGGAACTTCCAGCAGCTCCAGGGTCGCGATGCCCACTTCAGGGAAAAATGCGTCGATGTAACAGGGGATGAATAGTCCGACCTTCATCGGCACGGTCCTCCGATGCGAGTTCCTCAGTCGGGGCGAGGTCCGCGGAGGATTTCGGGAGCCGGCGGCACTCGGCCTCTGACCGTCTCATCATAACTCACGCCATCAGCGGAGCCCCGGGGAAAGTTGGATAAGTCTTCTTGGATTCTTCGCAGCCCTGGGTCGGGGACGAGATTGGGGTGATGATCGCACACGCCCGCGACCCGGTGGTGCCCCGTCCCTGGTCTGTAGCGGCATCCCCGAGGACCTGCAGCGCGTCGTGATACGGTGCCTGGCCAAGGGCCCGGCCGATCGGTTCCCTGATGCCGAGAGACCAGAGCGAGCGCTGAGCGAACGCGGCTGCGCGGATGAATGGCACCTGATGCAGGCCTTCCGCTCGGGACGAGGCGATGTCGAAGAAGACCGGCCGGCGCGGCACGCCGATGCGGAGGTCGGAGAACTTGCAAGCAGCAACGAGCTGGTTCTCATAGTTCATCTTGTCGAGGATCATGACGATGACTCTCCCGGGCGTTGCCGGCTTGACTGCCGGCGGGATGGGGTCACTCGTCCGTGAGAGATGGAGCGGACGGCAGGTAGCTTCCTGCGAGTTCACGGTTCCCGAGAAGCTTTTGCCCCCCGGCCTCCATCGATTGTCGAGATCCACGAAGGCAGGGGAATCACGAGCCATGCGGACAGGGCGAGGAGATAGACATCATACTGACGAACGAGCCGGAGGAGCTGATTGGACGCCGCCGGCCCCAGGGTCAAAGCGAGCCCCGCAACCTTCGACGCCGCGCGGAGCGTGGGCAAGTCGGCCTCGGTCAGCCTGGTCCGACACTTCGGATCGACCGTAATACTCAGGGCATCCGTCAGGTCCTTGAGTAAGCGGAGCCCCATGCGGTAAGTGATCTTCGCCTGCGCCTGGACCAGTCCATCGCCGGTCGCGATCAGCAGGGCAGAGCTGTCGAGGATCGTCGTCAGGGCGACTAACCACGATTGGCCCCAGTGGTGCGGCCGGTAAAACGACAGCACGGGATGGGAGAGATGGCTCTGGAGGATCTCGGCCATCCAGCGCTCGGCCTCGCGCAGATTGCCCCGCAGAATTTCGGAGCGGTCGGTGCCGGAGTAACGGTGCAGGAGCTTGATCGCGCTGGGCGGGCGGCCGGCTCGCGAGTGGGTCAGCATGTTACCGACCTCACGCGCCCCGTAGGCTTGCTCCAGGACGGGCATGTAGGTAATGATCAGCGCCAGGAAGATGTAGCCAGACCCGGCCTCGAGGAGGATGAAGAACCGGGCGATCGAGGCCGGAGAGGTCACATCACCCAGCCCGAGCGTCAGGAAAGTTGACGCGCTCATGTAGAGCAGCGTGCCAAAGCCAACCGATTCAGCCGTCGACAGGAATCGCGGCCCCAACCCCTGGTAAATCAGGGCGAAAGCGACGATCATCAGCACCGCCCAGAGCACGAGCAGGAGCACGACCGAGAGGGGGCCGTAGACGGCGAGGAAGCTCAAACGCAGGTCCGGCTGCCGGATCCTGCGGCCCACCGCGGCCCAGAGCAACCAACTCCACCTGTAGAACCTTCCGGACACACGTCGCATCGGGGCCACAGTGCGAGGCAGGATGATGGTTGCGAACCCGTCCCACAAGACTGCGCACCAAATCAACAGACCCGCTGCAAATTCCATCCATGAGAGCATCGTGGTTGCCATTGACAAGGACCATGGCGGGCTGGCATGCCACCGCGCGAATGAGACAGTGTGACCGGGCTTGTGAATCAGTATCTCGAACAGGCGCGGGGCCGCGCCACCGTTTCTGCGAGTGGAATACAAATCCTGCCACCCCGAGCTTGCAAAATCATCACATCCGTCATTTGACCCCCGCCCTTCCGCGGGCGATCTGCGTCTCGCTCTTCCCTCCTCTCTGTTCACGTGCACACGATATCAGTCCGCGGGAGCGTATCGCGTCACCGGCCGCGCGCTTCCGCCGGATGAGCCACGTCGGGTCAATCGTGCGGAGGGTCGAGGGGAACTCGAGGCGTTACGGCGCTGCGTACAGCGCGGCCAGCCGTATGGCAGCGAGCCTTGGCGCCTACGGATCACTGCGCAGCTTGGCCTGGAATCGACCTTCCGTCCCCGCAGAAGACCTCGTAGGCCCGAACGATGAGCCCCAAAACGACTCCCGTCCCTTTATCCCAACGTTAGTCGAAAACAGAAAACTGTTGACAACTCCCTCCCCCCTTTTTGGGGGAGGGAAAAGATCTCCTGCATCCGCGGCACATGACCACGAATTGAACGATATTGGGTCTAACCATCGCGGTGGCGTGCGGCGAGGACGGTCGCGTAGCGGAGGCCTTGATCCGCGACCGCGACAGCCCTGACGCCCGGAATCAACTCCGTGACGAGACGGGTCGAGACATGGCCCGGGGGCATCTCGATGAAGAGTTCCACGCCGAGCTCGCGCGTGACTTCGAGGGCGTCGTACCAGCGGACCGGATGCGCGACGCCGGTCGCGAGGTCCTGGCGAATGGCTTCGGCGTCAGAGAGGGGGCGGCCGCCGCGATTGCTCACATAGGGCATCGACGGCGGCCGAAGCGGGAGCCTGGCCATCTCCTGCTCCAGGCGATCCGCGACCGGCTGAAGCAGCGGGCAATGCGACGGGACGCTGACCGCCAGACGTTCGGCATGGTGCGCGCCCTGCTGGCGAGCCCGAGCTGTCACCGCATCGAGCGCGACATCACTCCCGGCGACGACGAGCTGCCGGGGCGCATTGATGTTGGAAATGGAGACCGGAGATTCTGCGGTCCCGACCTGATCCACGATGACTTCCAGGTGGGCCTCGTCGAGACCCTCGATGGCGGCGAGGCCATAGCCGCCCGGGAAGGCCGCCTGCATCATCTCGCCGCGCAGACGGACGAGCGGCAAGGCATCGGCGAAGGACAGCGTGCCGCAGGCGACCGCGGCGCCGAAGGCGCCGATCGACATGCCGGCGACGGCGGCGGGATGGACGTGTTCGGCCACCAGGGCCCGTGCCGTGGCGACGCCGGCGATCAGCAGCGCTTGCTGAACGACGGCAGTCGAGCGCAGGGCCTCGGCGCTGTCGAGGGCATCGATGTCAAGGCCGAGGGCCTCGCTCGCCTCCTCGATTGTCCGCGTGACCTCGGGATGTTCTGGGAGATGATGGAGCAGGCCTTCGACCTGGGCGCCTTGCCCCGGGAACAGGAAAGCGACCATCATGGCAATCGGTCCAGGTACGTGTCCGCGCTCAACGTCCAGGGATCGGCCGTAAGAAGAGGGCCTTCTGGCGTGCGCACGAGCACTTGCTCTGGCCTCGCGGCGAGGTCCGCGAGCAAGACGCCGCCACCCGGCGTCTCGAGCAGCACATCGACCCGCGCCGGTGCCGCCGCTTCGGCCAGGGCTGCTCGCAGATCGACCGCCTCGTCCGGCCCGAGCCTCCAGTCCTGGCGAAGAATCAAATCGAGATCGCTCGACGCTGTTGCCGTCGGTACACCCGTCGCGACTTCAAAGCCGGCACTGCCGCCAGGCCCCCAGCGCTGACCTCGGCAGGCCAGGACGGTCGCGACACGGGCCAGCGCGGCCAGAGCCGGCACCGCGTCCTTGCGTTCCCGCTCGATGACGTGAGGCGAAGCAGCCAGATCCTCGGGTGACAGCCGGTCGGCAACCTCGGAGACCGCCAGGAAGGCGGCAAACCGCTGCGATCGCGCCCTGCCGCGCACGCCGACTGGGATCATCCCCTCACGGACAGCGCCGCGGCGGACGACCACCCAGGGAATCCGTCTCAGCACCGGCTCGACCCACGACGGCACCGGCGCGTTCACCGCTAGCGCGATCGGCTCGCGCAGTCGGATCAGGTCATGGGTCGGGGCCGGACTGGGAGGCATCAAGCGTTCCATTGTTCTGCCAACCTCCTGCGTACCTCGATCGATGCGGCGCGATGGACCTTCGCCTCGGGATTGTTCAGCCGGCTGGTCAGATCGCCGGGATCGACGCGAATATCGGCGATGGCCGCGGCCACTCGTTCCTTGACCCGCGTGATCTGTGGGGCCGACGGAGCATCCGCGTCAATCTCCGTCGGCGTCATGGCTTCACCAGTTCCCCCGCCTGTTCGAGCCGCAACGCCAACATCCCGGGCGTTGCTCCGAAGTCGTTGATCTTCACCCGCGCGGCATGCTCGAAGTGGGAAAAGAACCGGTCGAGCACCGCCTTCCAGACCTGGGCATAGCCGTTGACGCTGGTCCGCACCCGGACCTGGGCGATCGGCTTGTCGGCAGGCTCGATCAGGACTTCCAGGTCGCCGGAGCCGACGACGCCGACATGAGCCCGGCGCGTCAATGGCCCCTTTGCCTCATACTCGAAGTTCAGCGTTTCCATGGAAGGACTCCTGTTGTGCAGTTGACGGGTGGGATCCGCGCTCCAACCGATCGAGAAACACGGTGACGGCCAGGAGATCGGCGCTGCCGCCCGGCGAAGCCCACAGTGCCATCAGGTCGGCATGCAGCCGATGCAGGCGCTCCAGTCCAGCCACTGCTGCCGTCCCGCCTGCGGCGAGCACGGCCCACGCGCCCGTCTTCGCCGCCTGGAGCGCTGCACGACCGCCGCGATGGAGCAAGCAAGTATCATCGAGGCTGGCCATGATGGACATGAGCGCATCGAGTCGCGCACAGTCTTCCGATATCCCTCGGCCCCGCGCCGCGCGGAGCGTCGGCAGGCCGATGAGGATCGCATGCGGGAAGCCTGCCTGGGCCTCGCCACGGGCGCCGGTCGCGCCAAATCGCAAGCGGGCCCGTTCGCCGTTGCTTAGCGGGCGGGGTGCAAATCGGTCCGGCAGCCGCGCCAGAGCGGCCGCCGTTGCCGCAATGCTGGCCGGATGGCTCTCCGAACGGCGCTGGGCGGCAGCGGCGACCAGCAAGCCGAGTGCCCAGATCACGCCCCGGTGCGCGTTGCTGCCGTCGGTCGCCGCCATCATGCGCCGCTCCATGTCGCGACCGATGCGTCCGATCTCTTCGCGCAACCGCAGAAAATCTTGGCTCGCAGCCGCTCGCACCAGGGCGGCGAAGCCGTCCTGCAAGGCAAGTGCGGAACGCCGCAGTCGGGCCAGATCGAGGTCGTAATGCGCTCCGTTACTTCTGCAGTCCACCAGCGCCGGCTTTGGCGTGAGTTCCGCTTCGTCAATCAGCGCGGACACGGCCAAAGTCGATAGATCAAGAGCGGTAGGAGGGCTAGCGAATCGGTCCGTGAAAGGCCAGACGGATTGGCAATCCGTACCGCGATAGAGGGTTTGGCTCATGATGATTCACCAGCTCCGGAATAGGGCGGGCGGCTGATAGCGGCCGCCGGACCAGGCCACGAGGTCATCGATGCTGCGCGCCGCCAGCAGCGTCCGGCTTGCCTCGGTTCGACGGACGTCGAGGTCCTCGGGAGTGGCCACGATCCCGCGGCTGCGCAGCTCGGCGGTTCGCTTTGGATCGGCCCGCAGGCCGATCTCCGTGACGCCGGCGATGGCCGCGATGGCTGCCTGCCGTTCCTCCAGGCCCTCGGTCTTGTAGAGATAGGCGATCCCCTCCTCGGTCACGACGTGCGTGATGTCGTCGCCGTAGATCATGACCGGCGCCACAGGCATGCCGCTCTTCTTGCCCACCGCGACGGCGTCCAGCGTATCGACGATCGAGGGCTCGCCGCTCTTGTGGAAGGTTTCGACGATCTGAACCACGAGCTTGCGTCCCCGGGCGGTAGGACTCTTCCGCGTGATCATCTCCAGCCAGGCCGCGCTCGGGTGGCGGCGGCCCCGCGCATCGCTGCCCATGTTGGGGGCGCCGCCGAAGCCGGCAAGCCGCCCCCGGGTGACCGTTGAGGAGTTTCCCTCGGCGTCCATCTGCAAGGTCGAGCCGATGAACAGGTCCGCCGCGTACTGGCCGGCGAGCTGAGCGAGCACGCGGTTCGACCGCAGGCTGCCGTCGTGCCCGGTGAAGAACACGTCCGGGCGGGCGCGGGTATAGTCCGCCATCCCGACCTCGCTGCCGAAACAGACGACGCTCTCGACCCAGCCGCTCTCGATTGCCGGAATCAGGGTGGGGTGCGGGTTGAGCACCCAGTTGCGGCAGATCTTCCCACGCAGCCCGAGCCGTTCACCGTAGGTCGGCAGCAGCAGCTCGACCGCCGCCGTGTCGAAGCCGATGCCGTGATTGAGCGTCGTCACGCCGTGGCGCTCGTAGATCCCTCGGATCACCAGCATGCCGAGCAGGATCTGCAGCTCGCTGATCAGCCTCGGGTCGCGCGTGAACAAGGGCTCGACCTGGTAAGGCCTGTCCGCCGCAACGACGACATCCACCCAGGAGGCCGGGATATCGACGCGCGGCAGTTCGTCCACAATTTCGTTGACCTGCACGACGACCACGCCGTCGTGGAAGGCCGTCGCCTCGACGATGGTCGGCGTGTCCTCGGTGTTCGGGCCGGTGTAAAGGTTGCCCTGGCGGTCGGCCTGTTCGGCGCAGACCAGCGACACGTCGGGCATCAGGTCGACGAACATCCGTGCATAGAGTTCGACATAGGTGTGGATGGCGCCGATTTCGAGTTTGCCGTCCTCGAGAAGCTGCGCCAGACGTACGCTCTGCGGACCGGCGAAAGA
>Ga0074044_10001361_pt1 | contig 22209 bp, 15 predicted proteins | sample BogForMeECP23OM1_FD_94443 | JGI IMG/M metagenome (GOLD analysis project Ga0074044, IMG submission 94443) | Bog forest soil microbial communities from Calvert Island, British Columbia, Canada - Bog Forest MetaG ECP23OM1 | ecosystem: Environmental > Terrestrial > Soil > Wetlands ...
CCTGAGACCTGAGACCTGAGACCTGAGACCTAGGTTCTACGTTTTGCGTTCGCCGTCCCAGTTGGTGGAGCGATTGTCGGGGGCTTTTTGCAGGGCCTCGACCAGGACGCGGCGGAGGCGGTAGCGGCTGTCGAGGTCCATGCTGACGAACTCGAAGCCGATTTCATTGACGCGGGCGCGGCGGAGGAGAACCTCGCCGCGGATTTTCTTAACGCCCAGCGAGATTTCAACGTGGGCTTCGGAGCCGACGCGGAGATTGTCGTTGCGCGTGCCCATGCCCCCGCCGAGACTCATTTCCCGCATGACGACGTTTGACTTTCCCCAGGAACTGGAAAGCGTGGCGGAAAGAGTGCGCGGCAAGACGATGCGTTCGTAGCGGCGCTGGCGGACCCAGGGACATCCCGGGCCAGGATCGAGCGGAACAATGGCGATTTCGCCGGCCTCCAGGCCGCTTTCGGCGAGCGCCTGAGTGCCGTAGCGGGGATCAATCTTGGCGAGCGCCTGAAGGGCGGCGATTCTCAATTCGCGGTGCTGATTGTAGCCAAACAGTTTCTTGTCGTCGATGATGGTGCGCAGAACGGGGACGGCCTCGACCTCGCGCAAACGGCCAAGCGACTCGATGGCTTTCAGTTGCACAAACGGCGGACGGTTGTGAGCTTCCCCAGCAGCGGCGAGCGCGATCAGGCTGGAACTGGCGCTGCGGTCCTGGCTCATGCCGATCTCGTCGATGGCCTCGGGCAAGATGAGGGAGTCGAGCAGTTCCAGCAGTTCGAGCAGGGTGCGGCCGCGGTCGGGCGCGGCGCCGTAGGCGATCTGCCGAACGATGATGTCCTGATAAAAACGATTGAACTCGCCCATGCGCGCTGGGAGCAACTCGATCAGCGTGGTGACGGCGAGGCGACTCAAGAGGCCGACGGTGGAGGCGGCCTGGCGGGGCTGGGCCGTCCTCAGAATGTCGCGCAGATCGTCGATGCCGGGTTGTCCAAGCTCGGCGGCCAGTTCGACAATCCGGTCGCATTCGATGCGTTGCTGCGAGCGGAAGAAACGGTCGGCCAGGTGTTCGATGGAATGTCTGGGAAGCTGTTGCAGCACGCTGACTAGATCCTCGGGCACTTGATCGGCGTTGATGGCTTCTTCGATCATCTCGGGCAACCGGTTTTCGATGCCGACGCGGGAGCGGAGATCCTGCACCAGGGCCGGCCGTTGCCGGGCTACTTTTTCGAGCGAGTCGCAGAGTTCAGCGACGGCTTTGTACTTTTTGCGGGAGCAGGCCTCCTGCCCGAAGCGCGCCAGGGCTGCGCTCAGCAGGCTCTGGATCTCGGAATCGCTTTCCTTACTCAGTTTTTCGGCGATCAGGGCGAGGGCATTGGGCATGACTTCATCAGGCGCGGTGGCATAGAGGTCGGCGATTTGAGCCAGGCCTATAGCGGTCTTGCGCCGGGGCTCGGCATCTTTGGCGTCGAGGCCGTTGCAGTAGTTGGAGAGAATCTTAGAAGCAATCTCGTTGTCGCCGCGCTCAAAAAGGATATCGAGGAACTGGCGAATATTGCGGGGCGGCACGCAGGCGGCTTCGCTGGAGAGCAGAACGCTTTTCTTGCCGGCTTCGGGAATCTCAGCCCAGAACATGCGGTCGAGAATGTCGGCGTGGGAATCGACCAGGATGCCGGCTTTGGATAACTTGTCTTCCTGGACGCGCAGGATCTGGCGGAGCGTGTCCATCTGCCGGCTCATGTGCTCCATCATGTCGTGGACGGCGTTAACCTTGACATCGCCGCGCTGGTAGCGGTCGAGAGCGAATTTGATGGCCATGCTCTCGGCGGCTTTCATCAGCAGCGGAGTGTCCTTGTTTTCGTCGGTGTCGTTCTGAGAAGTCTGTTTGGCCAGACTTTCGAGCAAGTGGGCCAGATTGATTTTGGCGCCTTCGGGGGCCTTGCCGAGTTCGGCCTGGAGTATTTCCGGGGAAGCGTTGGGATCCTGCGCCGTCTGGCCAAAATGGGTGAGCAGACGAATGGTCTGGATGACTTCTTCTTCCTGTAAGGGGACGACGCCGCCGAGCCAGGTTCCGCCGGACGATGCTCCGCCGGGACCCGTGCCCGAGCCGCCGCCGGGACCCGTACCCGAGCCGCCACCGGGACCCGTGCCCATACCGCCGGGAATAGGTACAGTGGGGACGCTGCCGAGAGGCGCGCCGCCGGGCACGCCGGAACCGCCGGCACTCGCTCCCTGGGCTGCGGCGATCAACTGAAGTAGCTTCTGCGGATCGTTGAGCCACGCTTTGGCTTCGGGGCCGAGAGCCTGAGCGGCGAGTTGGGCGGCCATGGAAATCTCGCCGGTGGCCGGATCGGCGGCGACGAACTTGACTTCATTGATGCGGATGGAGGAATTCTTGTTATCGCCGAGGGTTTCCTTGATCTGCTTCGCGAAGTCCTGGGCCTTGGTACCGCCCATGGCAAAGGCGCGGACCAGGCGGGTAAAGTCGTCAAGTGTGACCTTGTTGGAGAACAGGATGCTGGAGAGTCCGGCAGCGGTCAGCAACTGCGCGAAGCTACGCTCGGCCTGTCCGGTTTCGAGCGGGATGCCGTCGAGCAGAAGCTTGTTGTCGGAGACGCCGAGCAGAAATCCAGTGTCACCGCTCTTGGGGAGCGCTTGTTGGAGTTCGTTCCATGCGGTCTGGAACTGGCCCTCCGTGCGCTTGTGAGTCACTCCATACAGCCGGGTGTACTTGATCAAGATATTGAGGCTGTGGAGGAACGAGCGAGCGGACGCGCTGCGGCCGGCATCGGTTTGAGCGGCGTTGGCGATAAACAGGCTCCTCTCGGTAAGGGAGTATTCGCAATAAGAGTAAGCGCGAAAGTGACGTGATGCACGATTACGGAGGTAATTGGACGAACGGGTGGGCGGGCGCGGGCAAGTCCGCGGAGGGACAGGTTCTTTGGGGTGCGGGCGCGCTACACTGGTGCGGATCAGTAGCCAGTTGCCAGGACCCAGTGCCCAGCCGAGAGGCCTCTGGATTGCGGCACGCTATGCGGGAGGCGCGGCTAGCGGCGTATACAGGAAAGTTCCGATGAAGATTGGCGTGCTTTTTTTTGGAGTATTGAAGGAACTGCTCGGACGGTCTTCGGAGACCGTGGATCTGCCTGACGGGGCGCGGGTGCGGGAAGTCCTATTTTACTATGCGCGAGAAGCGCCGCGGTTTGAGGCGATGGCGCCGTCGCTGGCGATCTCGGTGAATCGGGAGTATTCGGGAGCGGACCGCGTGCTCTGTGAGGGCGATGAAGTCGGGTTGTTGCCGCCAGTGAGCGGTGGGTCGGCGGAGGTCAGCGGCGGCAACGAAGCCCGGGGCAAACTGTCGGGCGGGATGCCCGGAGAAGTTCGGATCGTCCGCGAGGCGATCGATACGGAGGCCGTGGTTGGGCGGTTGAAGCGTCCCTCGGATGGCGCAGCGGTGATTTTCGATGGCGTGGTGCGCGACAACACGCGGGGGCGGCGCACGCTCTATCTGGACTATGAAGCCTATGAAGCGATGGCGCTGAAGCAGATGGAATCGCTGGCGGTGGAGGCGCGGACGCGTTTTGGGGTGCGGGGAGTGTCGATCGTCCACCGTCTGGGGCGGCTGGAGATTGGGGAGACGAGCGTGCTGATCGTGGTAGTTTCGGCGCACCGGGGCGCGGCGTTTGAGGCCTGCCGGTGGATCATCGACACGCTGAAGAAGACGGTGCCGATCTGGAAGAAAGAGTACTTCGAAGATGGAGCGGTGTGGGCGGATGGGGAGCCGTTTCCCGAAGAAATCCGGCTTCCGGCAGGCACAGGAGGGAAGCAGGGCGCATCATAATGATTGATCCGGTAAAGGTTTCAAAGTTTTGAGGTTGCAAGGAAAAAGCCGAATGTCGTTGCGGGTTAACTTTGGAACCTTGAAACCTTGAAACCTTGCACCCTTGCACCCTGGAATTGCTTGATGAAGCGCGTCCAAGTTCTGCTACTCCTTTCGATCGTTTTCGCCACCGCCGTGTCGCTGGCGGAGGAACCGGAAACGACGTTCAAAGTCGACGTGAAGCTGGTGAACGTGTTCGTCACGGTGACGGACGCGCACGGGGCTCCGGTCGGGAACCTGCAGAAAGAAAATTTTCAACTGAAAGAAGACGGCAAAGAGCAGAAGATCGCAATCTTCAGCCGGGAATCGGCGCTGCCGCTGTCGATTGTGCTGATGGTGGATACGAGTCTGAGCACACGCAAGGATCTGCCGCTGGAACTGATCTCGGCGCGCAAGTTTACCCACGCGATTCTACGGCCGCAGGACGGGCTGGCCTTGTACAAGTTCAGCGAGGAAGTGAGCCAAATGGTACCGTTCACCTCCGATTTGAAAAAGATCGACGCCGGAATCGACCGGGCGCGCAATGGCGCGGCAACGGCGCTTTACGACGCGATTTACTTGGGATCGAACGCCCTGAGCCGGCGGCAGGGAAGAAAAGTGATGGTGGTGATCACCGACGGCGGCGACACGGTCAGCCAGGTGGACTACCACGAGGCGCTGCGCGCCGCCCAGGAGGCGGAGGCGATTATCTATAGCATCATCATCGTGCCCATCGAAGCCGACGCCGGACGAGACACGGGCGGCGAACACGCTCTGGTTCAGATCTCGTCGGACACGGGCGGGAAGTATTACTACGCCACATCCCTGCCGCAACTGGACGACGCGTTCCAGAAGATTAGCGACGAACTGCGGACGCAGTATCTGCTGGCGTACTATCCGTCGCAGCACTATTCAGATTCGGAGTTCCGGCAACTGCGGGTGGACCTGACAAACCCGCCGGCTGGAGGTCCTTATCAATCGCAATACCGCGCGGGGTACTACACGCGGAAGGGGACGTTCTGAGGCGAGTCTCCCGAATACGGAATTCCTAGGTTTTAGTCCATACCAAAAATCATATTTGCCTTCGTGATTGCCGCGCCCGCGCTGTCCCCAACTTGTCGCCTAAGCTCTTCCATAACAATATGATGCGAGACAAGTGTATCAATGTACTGTCTTGGGTCGTTTGATTGCTATATTGCTCTCGAGCGTTTAAGACCTAGGTGTGTGAGCACGCTCATGATGGGCGTGTTTGCCAGGTTTTTTCGCGAACGATTTGCTGTAGGTAGGTTTCGGTAGGCTGCTAGTTCTAATGTCGCTTTCAAGGAGATGAATCGATGCCTAAGCTTTCCCGATTTACCCGAATCTTTACCCAGGTTGCCTTGATGGCCCTTCTGGTGGTGGCGGGCGCGTACGCCCAAGAGACCACAGGAGGATTGCAGGGCACAGTGAAAGACACGACCGGCGCAGTTGTGACCAACGCCCGCGTCGTAGTGAGTGGCGCAAACCTTGTGGGCAACAAAGCGCTGAATAGTGAATCGACCGGCTACTATCGATTCGCCAACTTGCCCCCGGGAGTTTATACGATCGAGGTATCCGCGAAGGGCTTCAAGACCGTGAAGCGAGAAGGCTTGACGTTGGAGATCGGCCATCTCCCCACGGTTGATATCACGTTGGAAGTTGGGGCCGCTTCCGAAATCGTCGAGGTTAGCGGCGCCGCCCCGGTGATTGACACCACCACAAATGTTAGCCAGACCAACGTCACCAGCGACCAGCTTGCCGACGTTCCTCATGGTTACAGCTTTCAATCGGTGATCCAGTTCGCGCCGATGGCCCGTAACGAGCCTCTTGCCGGCAATACTGGCGCCGTGGGTAACAATGCTGTGGGTGCTGGCGGTACCGGCGGGATCCTGCCGGGTAGCGGCGGCAACGGTAATAGCGTCGGCTACCAGGTCGGCGGCGCTGCGGATTCGGAGAGCTCATACCTGGTGGAAGGCCAGGACACGGAGAACATCTCCGGCGGCATTTCCCAGGCCAGCGTCCCGTTCCAGTTCATTCAGGAGGTCCAAGTTAAGACCTCGGGCATCGAGGCCGAGCACGGCGGCGCCCTGGGCGGCGTGGTCAACGTCGTCATGAAGAAGGGCAGCAACGCGTTCCACGGCTCCCTGTTCGCCTCGTGGGAAGGCGACCCGGTGGACGGTTCTCCAAACGCCTACAATCGTTACGATCCGATTCCCGCTACCACGTACCCCGTTGATGTCGATACCCAGACGTACCAACCGAAGAAAGACCACTTCCGCGTCTTGCAGCCCGGCTTTACCGTTGGCGGCCCACTCATGAGGGACCGCTTGTGGTTCTACCTGGGTTTTGCACCGGAATATACCGACAGGTCTAGAACGGTGAACTTCGGCCCAGCCATCTGCAACACCCTCGTCGGAGGCTGTCCGAATCAGACCCTGGGAAACCAGATCTTCGACCAGGACAACCAGCAGTACTTTACTACTGCCCGTCTTGACGCCGCTCTGACGCAGAAGGTCCGCGTCTTCGGTTCGTGGCTGTACCAGTACACGCGCGAGTCCGGCGCCCGGCTGCCCCGTGCGGATTCGGTCTCGTCGGAGAATTACCTGAACTCCATCAACGGGATATTTTCTCCGTTGGCGCAGTATTCACATGGTATAGGCTTCTCGGCCCCGAACGCGACTTACAACTTCGGCGCTGACATCACCCTGACCCCGAAGATCGTCTCCACCACCCGCTTCGGGTACTTCTTCAACAACTATCACGACTTTGGCTGGCCTACCACCGGTGTTGATCTTAACTTCCAAAACGGAGGGATTGGCCTCAGTGATAATCTTGGCAAGTCATATGCGCAGGTTGCGCCTGCCTTGAATGTGCCGGCTGGCTTTAGTACAACTGCGTACGATCAGCAATATACCGAGTACAACGCCAGTAAGCACTATCAATTTAACGAAGACGTGGCTTTCTTCAAGGGCGGCTGGTGGGGTACTCACAATGTCAAAGCGGGCTACCAGTTCAACCGCCTTTGGAACGTGATTGATCAGCACGGGAATGTACCGTATGTGAACGTGTTCGCCTCCCCAGGCGTGAGCTACAACGCGACTACAACCTACGGTGGCAGCCAGTGCGGCCCGCTCGAGACGGAATGGGGAGCCTGCGCCGGCGAGTACGGCTATGTAACGAGTGCCGATTTCTCGACGGTGCTGAAAAACAACAGCGGTGGGGCTGCGCCCGCGATTGACAACAACCATGCCCTGTTCATCCAGGATGCCTGGACCGTGGGGCACGGTCTAACTCTCAACCTCGGCCTCCGTATCGAGAAAGAAACCCTGCCTGCTCCGGCGGGAGTTGGGATTGCGAACATCTCTACCATCAGCTTCGGTTGGAGCGATAAGATTGAGCCTCGCTTGGGAGCTGCATGGGGATCGCGGAACGGCAAGATTAAAATCTTTGGCAGCTATGGCGTCACCAACGACGTCATGAAGCTGCTGCTTGCCCAGACCTCGTTTGGCGCGCAACGGTGGGATAACTGCAGCTATCCTCTTGGTCCGGACGCCAATGGCACGTTCGTCTACTCTGACGTAACTCTACAACCTCTTCCCTATTTCAACGCTTGCCCGGTTGGCGGGCCCAGTGCCGGGGCCAACTTCCCGAACGGGGTGGTTCCCGCGGCTTTCACGGATGCAGCGACAGGTGTTCAGTTGCTCGAAAACACCAACTTCCGCCCCGAAGAACCGGTTTCACCTGGCGTGAAGCCTTATCGCCAACACGAGTTCGTGATGGGGGCTGACTACCAGCTCTCCAGGAACTGGGCTTTCGAAGCTCGCTATGACCGCCGTCGTCTCGACCACGCCATCGAGGACGCTTCGCTGAGCGCTCCTTGCTGCTTTGAGTTCTATACGATCGTCAATCCCGGCGAGAATGTGGATAAGACTCTCGATGGGTATGCCAATTACCTGAGATCCATCGGTGCTGCGTACGGCCCCGGAGTACCCCCGTTTGACTCGGGCAGCGGGTTCGATCCGACAGGCGTTTGCGCTAATGGGGCGTGCCCCAACAACCCCAAGGCTGTCCGTAACTATGACGGCCTGGAATTCCGGTTGACTAAGAGCACGAGCCATGGCTGGGCGGGATCGTTCAGCTACACTTGGAGCAGCGCATGGGGCAACTATGCTGGCCTGACTACCACCGACCAGATTGATGGCGGGACTACGGGACGCAACTCGCCCGACACCTCGCGTTCGTTCGACGAGCCGCTCTACTATTTCGGCGCCAATGGCAAGTCCAATAACGGGCCTATGCCGACGGATCGTCCCAACGCCCTGAAGGGCAACGTGTATTACACGATACCCTGGATGGGCCATAAACAGACCACGACCTTTGGTCTTTTTCAGGTTGCTTACCAGGGCAGCCCGGTGAGTTCCTGGGCTGATGTCGGCTACGGTGCTTGCTGCGGGGCCATAGAAGGCACATACGTTTGGGGTCGTGGAAACTGGGTTAACGCAACCGCTGACCCGACGACGGGGTTTATCACCCTTGGCAGCGTCTCCCCCCGTCGCACACCGTGGTACACGCAGACCGATTTCAACCTTGCCCATGCCATCAAGGTCAACAAGAACAATGAGGCACAGGTGCTCAGCTTTAACGCAACCCTCACCAACCTGCTCAACCAGCACGCCGTTGTGGCCTATTGGCAGGGACTCAACTCGGACTACTATGGCTCCGCGTTGTTTCAGTACGGCCTTTTCGCCCCCGGCGGTGCTGCTTTTTACAAGGCGGTTGAAACCGGGTACAGCCCGCAAGCGGTGCTCAACTCGCAAAACACATTATGCGCGGGGGGCGGCCTTGGCAACTTCGCTTGCCCCGTGACACTGAACTCGGAGTACGGCAAGCCGAACCTGTGGCAGAGCTCACGCAGCATCCGCCTCGGGGTGCAGTTCACCTTCTAACCTTGCGTCACTTGTATCACAGGGAGCCGGATTTTCCGGCTCCCTTTTTTATGCTCTGATTCTTGTGCTCTGAGGAGCGGCCGGAACTGGGCCGGGTGGGGTTTGGCAGGTGGTCCGGAAAAACGCGCGAGTGGTTTGGGCTGCCCGCTACCGGCCCGAGTGGTTCGGGTCGGGATGATAGATCTTCCAGCCGTTGGCGAGCGCAATCTCTTGCAAGTTCGGATTCGGGTTGATGGCGAACGGGTGCTTGGACATCTCGAGCATCTCACGATCCCAAATCGCGTTGCCAAAGGCGCAATCGGGCGCGGATTGGAGCACGGATCGAATTGCCTCTGGTTTGCCGGACCCGCTGGGCACGCGAATGAGGCGGTCCATGATGATGCCATTTTCGACCGCCGTTTCGGCGGCCAGGATACGATTTTGCGGGATGCCGAACCAGCGCATGGCGGAGCGGATCACCCATTGATTCGAGGAGGAAACGGCCCAGACGTCGCATCCCGCTTCGCGCAGACGCTCGACTAATTCGCGCATCTCCGGGAAGATGTTGGGGCCGATGGCCTGGGGAAAGTAGGCGTCGCACGCCTGCTGCACGACTTCTTCGCGCAGGCCGCGGTGCATGGTGACCATTTCTCCGCACATGACCTCTTCGGCGACCAAGCCCGCTTTGTAGTCGGCATAGCGGGCGCGGGCCCAGCGGGCGATCGGTTCCGGCACCAGCCGTTGTTCCTGCTCCAGTTCCCAGGAAAAAAATCCCTCTCCCGCGTCCCCGGACCAGAGTGTGCCGTCGCAATCCAACGCGGCGACGAGCGGTTCGAGGCTAAGCACACTTTCGATGAATTCGGTTTGAGCAGATGTGAGACGCGTCATGAAATATTCGGTCCTGCAGGAATCAACTCGATCGGAGAAGCTGGGGCGGCAAAGTCCGATTCACACTCAAGGCAGCGTACTGTTCCGGCGTATCGACGTTGGCCGCAACCAGCGGGTCGTCCACCGGAACGTACTCGATCTCACTCTGGTGCGCGTGTTCGACGTCGTGCGCACTTGAAGTTTCCGGAGCCCGCAGAAACGCTTCCAGCATCTCGCGGGCCAACAGAATCGGATGCCCGTGTTTTCCCTGGTATTCCGGGATCACAGCCCACTTCCTTTGTGTCTTGGTTATGGCCCGTTCGAACGCGGCTTCAAGGGTCTCCAGTGTTTCGTTCCGGACCGGCGGCCGGTCGACGAGCGTCACTATTGCGGCATCGCGGCCCCGGCCCAGAACCTCCTGCAGGCCAACCCGCAACGAACTGAACTGCCCGCGCTCCGGATCGGGATTCACCACGAGCGACGCGCCATTGGCGTAGGCGACGGGGGCCAGGGCGGCTTCGTTCTTGCCGGCGACAACCAGCACGACGTCAACGTGCGAGAAGAAAAGGCGTATGGCGGCGGAGAGGAACGTGTCCGCCGTTGCCGAACCGGCGGCCGATGGGGGCCACGGCAACAGCGCTTTGTCGCGTCCCATGCGCGAGGACTCACCCGCCGCCAGAATCACTCCGCAGAAACTTGGGGTCCGCCCCATGAAAGGACAATAACAAACCGCCGCGACTCTGCCAAGGACACGGGTCACGGAGACGCGTTGTTATTTCTTCGGTAGTGGAGACGGGGCAAGCCCCGTCTCTACCGGGCTGATCTTTCTAACTGAAAGTCGGCAGCTTGGCCAGGTCGTCGTGGGGGACTCGTTCGACCGGGTGTCCGGCCTTGCGCCAGGCCGTCAGGCCGCCGGCGATGACGAACACCTTGAATCCGAGTTCCTGCAATTGGTGCGCCACCCGGGCGCTCGTGGCTTCGCGGGCTCAAGTGCAGTAGAGATAAATCTCTCGGTCCTTGGGCAGATTCTTGACTTCTTCCGTGAGGTTGTTGGGTTCGATGCGGATCGATCCGGCGATGCGTTCGGAGTCGGCATCGTAGTAGCCGTGGCTGCGGACATCGGCGATCAGGAGGCGTTCGGCCGCATCGGACGCCACCGTTCGGGCGAGATCCTCCACCTGCACGCGGGGAATCACGTCGAGGAGGCGGTACTTGCGGTAAACCCAGATTCGATAGGCGACATAGGCGGCGAGCCCGATGCCGAGGACAATCTCAGCCGCGAAACCGGCGGACCGCAGGCCGCGCGTGATGGCGTGTAAAGCGTCACTGAAGAGGTATCCCGCGCCGGCGTAGGCGCCGGCGTACAGAGCCGCCCCGAGGGCATCGTATTGCAGAAAATCTCCCAGGCGCATTTTCATGCTCCCGGCGAGCGGCGGAGACATGGTGTTGATGCCGGGGATGAATTTGGCGAAAAGCAGTGTCTGCTTGCCGCGGCGGTAAAAATACTCCGCGGACCGCAGAATACAACTCTCCGGATTGGCCGACAGCCGGCAGAGAAGGCCCAGCAATGCCCATCCGCTGACTCGGCCCGCGAAATAGAGAGTGACATCGCCGCCGATCATCGCCAGCAGAGCTATGCCGAGCACGAGGTAGAAATGCAGACCTCCGTAGGCAGCCACCGCGCCAGCGGTCAGGAGGGCGAGGGCGGCAGGCAGCGGCAGACCGATGGCTTCCGCAAAGCACACTACCGCCAGAAACAGGTAGCCATGGTGCGAAATCAGTGAGAGCAAATCGTTCATGGTGAAAAAGGAGTGTCTTCAGTATAGCAACGGTAATACGGTTGCTCCGCTTGACCCGAGCCTCGAATCTCATACCGCATGGGCGGAAGAACTCCTGCTACAGTGGTACGACTTCAGGAGGAACCTTTGCCAGTCCAGAGCCGCCGCTACATCAATCTTCCGAATCGCCCTGCTAGCCTGCCTTTTAGCGATGCCGTGCTGCTGGGCGGCACGCTGTACATCTCCGGACGGATCGGCATCGACCCGGCGACTGGCGAGGCGCCGGAGAGTCTTGCTGCCGAGATCGACCTCTTGTTTGAGGGCTTCCAGGCGGTGCTGCGCGAAGCCAGCATGACCATGGACGACCTGGTGTGGGTCCAGGTCTATTCGCCGGATGTTTCTTTGTGGCAACAGTTCAACTCAGCCTATGTGAAGCTGTTCTCGCGCGAGTTTCCCGCCCGCGCGTTCTTGGGATCGGGCACGCTGTTGAAGAAGGGACGTTTTGAAATGCTGGGGATTGCGGTAAAAGAAAGCTCCTAGCTACTGGCTGCTAGCTTCTAGCGAGCGATGAGAAGTTGACCTTTAAGGTTGCCAGCAGCTAGGAGCCAGAAGCTAGGAGCCAGAAGCTAGTAGCTATTTCTCTCTCGCCACAACGAACTCCGGCGCCCACAAGAGGGTTCGTTTGATCTCTGAATCCGGAAACGAGCAGATGGCGCTGCGCGCCGACTCGGCGTAGCGGGCGGCCTCTTTGGAGGCGTATTCGAGAGAGGCGTAGCGGTTCAGGATGGTCAATATATCGGCGTGAGTGACGCCATTGAATGCGCGGTCGTGCAGGATGGTTTCGATCTGGCGGCGCTCGGCGGCGGTGCAGCGCTCCAGCGCATGAATGACGGCCATGGTGGCTTTGCCTTCCCGCAGGTCGCTGGCCACGGGCTTGCCCAGCACGCTCTCCGAAGCCGTGAGGTCGAGCACGTCGTCCACGATCTGGAAGGCTAAACCAAGATCGCGTCCGTACTGGCCCAGGCGCTCTTCCTGTTGCTCGGTGGCGCCGCCCAGGATCGCGCCGGCTCGCATGCACACCGAAAACAGGCAGGCCGTCTTGCGATAGATCAGATCGAGATGCTCTTGCAGAGAGATCAGCTTGCCGAGCTTTTCCATCTGCAGCAGTTCGCCCTCGACCATCTGCTGCGTCAGTTCGATCAGCACGTCGAGGATGCGGAAATTTCGTTCCTGCACTGCGATCTTGAAGGCTTGCATGTAGAGCCAATCGCCGGCCAGCACGCACATCGAGTTGCCCCACTGGGTGTTGGCGGCGGGACGGCCACGGCGGAGTTGGGCCTCGTCGATGATGTCGTCGTGGACGAGCGTGGCGGTGTGGATGATCTCAACCACCGAAGCAAGCTTGACCGCGCCATTGCCCTTGTATCCGAGGAGTTTGGCGGAGAGCAGCAACAGCGCCGGACGGATTCGCTTGCCGCCACCCGCGCGCAGGTATTCGCCGATCTCCGTAATCGCGGCGACGTTCGAGACCGTGTCACGTCCGAATTGTTCTTCGATGGCGACAATGTCGTCGCGCAGAAGATCGAAGATCTCTTTCCCGTTGATGGACGTCGTTGTGCCCAATGCGCTCAGTTGCTCCGGTAATTCGTGAATTGGAGATCGATACCAAAATCCTGCTGCTTGACCATGGCGATGATTTCCTGCAGGGTATCGCGATCCTTGCTGCTGACCCGCACTACATCTGCCTGGATGGAAGCTTGCGCTTTTTTCTTCGAGTTCTTGACCAGCTTGACGATCTCCCGCGCCTTTTCGATCGGGATCCCCTGCTGAATGGAAATCTTCTGTTTCACCGTGCTTCCGGCGGCCGGCTCCAGGGTGCCGTAGGTCAGGCCTTTCAGGGGGACGCCACGTTTGACCAGCTTTTGCTGGAAGACGTCGTTCACCGCCTTCATCTTGAATTCATCGGCCGAGTGCAGCAGGATGGCGTCGTGGCCTTCCATGGCGATCTGCGACTTCGAGTCCTTCAGATCGAAGCGAGTGCTGACTTCTTTCATCGCCTGCTGGATGGCGTTGGAGACTTCCGCGAGATCGATTTTGCTGACGATATCGAAGCTGTTATCGGGCATGGGATGTCACTAAATCTTTAGATTGGTCATGCTTGGGGGATGGTCGCATGCGCTTCACAGACCCTCTGGATCGCTCGCCCCAAACATGTACATCTGAGGGTAACAGAAGAGGCATTATCTGCGAAGGCTGGATGCCCGTAGTGAGGCGGGTCGCAACCCAACCCGAATTGTCATCCTGAGCGAAGCGAAGGACCTGCTTTTTGGGCAGTGCACGCGACAGCAGGTCCCTCGCTCAGGATGGCGAAAGTTCGTGGGTTGAAGGTTAACGCGTTGGGTCTGCAGTGTCCGGCGCGAGTCCAAAGAATTTGTAGAAATTCTGAGCGGTTTGCGAGCCGATTTCTTCCGCGGGCACGCCGCGCAGTTCGCCGATCTGGCGGGCCACCTCCCGTACAAACGCCGGTTCGTTGCGCTGGCCGCGATGCGGGATGGGCGCCAGGTAGGGCGAGTCGGTTTCGATCAGCATGCGGTCGAGCGGAACCATTTGCGCCGCCTCGCGAATCGACTGCGCCTTGGGAAAGGTGATGTTGCCCGCGAAAGAAATCATGAAACCCAGAGCCAGAGCGCGCCGCGCATGTTCGACGCTTCCGGTGAAGCAGTGCAGAATGCCGCCGAGGCCGCTGGAACGCCAGTGCTCGGAAATCAGGCCGAGGCAGTCGTCCCATGCGTTCTCGCGCTGATCGGATGGGCGGCAATGAATGATGATGGGCAACTTCGCCGTCCGCGCCAGCTCCATCTGTTTCAGGAGAACCGTCTTCTGTGCTTCCCGGGGCGAGTGGTCGTAATAGTAGTCGAGGCCGATTTCTCCCCAGGCAATGACCTTGGGGTGCCGCGCCCATTGCAGCATTTGGGAATCGGCGGCTGGGTTCGCAAGACTTGCTTCGTGCGGATGAATTCCTACGCTGGCCCAGATTCGCGGATACTCCGGTTTCCCGTCGTATTTATCCGCTAAGCGGATCCCGCAATCGGCCTTCTCCGGGCCGTCGCCATTTCCAATTGCGAGATAGGCCTCGATGCCGCACTGTTTCGCGCGCGCCAGCACCTGCTCACGATCGCTGTCGTAGCGCTTGCCTTCGAGATGGGCGTGAGAGTCGATGAACATCAGTGTTTAGTGTGGGGACGGGCGACTCGCCCGTCCAGCCGAGCGAAGCTCGGCAGCGCTATTTCAGCCGCGTGCCGATGGGTACGTCTTCCAGAAAGCTAGCCAGCACCGGCTTGCCGCCCTCGGGCGAGGCGGCGACGATCATGCCGTTCGATTCCAGTCCGCGCAGCTTGCGGGGCGCGAGGTTCGCCACGATCACGACCTTGCGTCCGATCAGTGTTTCCGGCTCATAAGCCTCGGCAATTCCGGCCACCAATTGGCGCACTTCGGTTCCTAGATCAACTTCCAGGCGCAGCAATTTGTCGGCGCCCTTTACGCGCTCCGCGGTCTTCACTTGCGCTACGCGCAATTCCACTTTCGCGAAGTCGTCGATGCTGATTTTGCCATCGGGAATGGTGGGGGCTGGCTTGGCTGCGGCGCTCGGGCTGGCGGCGGGCAACCGAGCTTCGCTCGGCGGGACGGGCGAGGCGCCCGTCCCCACACTTACGCTTTGTTCTTCCATCTTCTGCATCCTCTCGACTGCCGATTTATCCGCTCGCGGAAACACGGCTTGCACCTCGCCCAACTTTGTGCCGAGGTGCAGTTGTCCCCACTGCAATTGCGTCAGGTCGAATTTTCTGATGTCCCCGAGGCCCATCTGGGACCAGATCTTCGCGGTGGCGTCGGGCATCACCGGATGCGCGAGCGCCGTTACAATGCGCAGAGCTTCGGCGCTGGTGTAGAGCACGGTTGCCAGTCGCGAGCGGCTCTCTTCGTCCTGTTTATCACCCAGAGACCAGGGTTCGTTTTCGACAATGTATTTGTCAACCGCGCCGACCAGTGCCCAGGCTGTTTCGAGCGCTCGCGAGAACTGGTACTGGTCAAACAGCGTGGCGCAGTCGGCGATCGCTTTTCTCGCCGCATCCGCAATTGCGGCATCCGCTGGGGTGTGCGCGTGCGCAGGGTACGGTACTTCTCCTTTGAAATAGCGCCGGATCATGGTCAGGGTGCGGCTGGCGAGGTTGCCGAGGCCGTTCGCAAGATCGGAGTTATAACGCTGCACCAGGGCATCGAAACTGAAAGATCCATCCTGCCCGAAGACGACTTCGCGGAGCAGGAAGTAGCGCAGGGCGTCGGTGCCGAGCACATCGATGATGGTTTCGGCGCGCACGATGTTTCCGCGCGACTTCGACATTTTGCTTTCTTCAAACAGCAGCCAGCCGTGCGCGGTGATGCCCTTGGGCAACGGCAATCCGGCGGCGAGCAGGAACGCCGGCCAGTAGACGCAATGGAAGCGCACAATCTCCTTGCCGATCATGTGTACGTCGGCGGGCCAGTACTTGTCGTACTTGCCGGCACTACTTGAGCCATAGCCGAGCGCGGTAATGTAATTCGCCAGCGCGTCGAGCCAGACATAGACCACGTGCTTGGGATCGTCCGGTACCGGGATGCCCCAGGAGAACGTCGAGCGGCTGATGGAGAGATCGCGCAGGCCGCCGCGTACGAACGAGAGCACTTCGTTGCGACGCGTCTCGGGGCGGATGAAATCGGGCTGCTCGGTGTAGAGACGGATCAACTTGTCCTGGAATGCAGAGAGCTTGAAGTAATAGTTTTCTTCGTGAACGGTTTCCGTGGGGCGGCCACAATCGGGGCAGGGAGCGCCCGGTTCCGCATCGACGTAAAGCTCATCGGAAACGCAGTACTGGCCGGTGTAGGTCCCTTTGTAGATGTATCCGTTATCGCGAATCTTGCGCCAAAGCGCTTGCACGCCCTTTTGGTGCCGCTCGGAGGTGGTGCGGATGAAATCGTCATAAGTGAGACCCATGCGATCCCAGAGCGTACGGAATTCGGCGGAAACTTCATCGGTCAACTGCTGCGGCGTTTTGCCCGCGGCCTGGGCTGCACGCTCGATCTTCTGACCATGTTCGTCGGTGCCGGTGAGGAACCATGTGTCATCGCCCAACATGCGATGGCGCCGCGCGATCGTGTCACAGGCAATCGTGGTGTAGGCGTGTCCGATGTGCGGACGCGCATTGACGTAGTAGATCGGGGTCGTGATGTAAAACTTCTTGCTCATGATTTCGGTAGTCATGCCGCTATGTAGAGACGCGGTTTACCGCGTCTCCCGCGGCGGAGACGGCGCAAGCCCCGTCTCTACAAAACTTTTCGCTCGCCTCGAAGATACTGCTGGATCGCTTCCTGCATCACCGTTCGGAGCGGGACATGCCGTGCCTCCGCCAGCGTCCGGCAGTCTTCGTATTCGGGCGCATAGTTGGTGACGTTGCCATTCATATTGGCGATCTTGATCCGCACCGGGCCCCACGTCGTATCCACCGTCTCCCAGCGCCGCGAGAGCGTCTGCCGCCGTTCCTCGCGGAGACGCACGCCGAGAGTTGTGGTCTCGGCAAAGATCGTCTTGGTCAAGCGATTCGCGTCTTCCAATCTCGCAAGCACCGTGAGCAGTGCGCCGGAGCGACTCTTCTTCATCTGCACCGGAACGCTGAACACGTCCAGCGCTCCTTCGGCCAGCAATCGCTCCATAGCGTAGGCCAGCACCTGCGGGCTCAAGTCATCGAGATTCGCTTCGAGCACCGCGATTCTGTCACACGCTGTTTCTGGCGATGCACACGCTTCGTCTCGCGGCCCGGTTTCTCCAATCGTCAGCCGGAGCAGGTTCGGGTGCTCGGGGAAATCTCGAGTGCCCGCGCCGTATCCCGCCTTTTCGATCTTCATGGCAGGAAACGGGGCGAAGCGGCTGCTCAGCGTCTTTACGATCGCCGCGCCGGTGGGCGTCACCAGTTCGACCTGCGGTCCCGACGAATATACCGGCGCATTCCGAAGCAACTTTAGCGTCGCCGGCGCGGGTACGGGAAGCGTTCCGTGCGCGCACTTGATGGTTCCTCCGCCTACGTTCAGCGGTGAGCACACCCATTCTTCGACCGCAAGAGATTCCGCTCCCACTGCGGCGCACACAATATCCACCAGGGCATCGACGGCGCCGACTTCGTGAAAGTGGACTTGATCGATGGAGGTATTGTGAATCTCGGCTTCGGCCTCGCCCAGCGCCTCGAAGATGCGAATCGCGGTTGTCTTCGCGGTGCCGCTGATGGCCGCCTTTTCGATGATCTCGCGAATTTCCGTCAGGCCGCGACCGTGTACGTGGTCGTGGCGAGGATGCTGGTGCGAGGCTCCACGAGAATGCTCATGACCGGGGTCATGTTCGTGAGCATCATCGTGCTCGTGCTGCTTCCAGAAAACCTCGCGCGGCAAGTCCTTTTCGCGGTTGGCGTACACATCTACTTTGGTCCCGGAAATTCCACCGCGCAGCACTCGCGAAGTCTCCAGCCGCGCACCGATATCGAGCGCCGCAACCGCCTCTTCCAGAAGTTTGGGAGACACCCCGGCATCCACCAGCGCGCCCAGAAACATGTCGCCGCTGATACCGGAAAAACAGTCGAGGTAGGCTATGCGCATGGAAAAATCGTCGCTGGTCGTTAGTCGTTCGTCGTCGGCAAAACCAGATTCTGCAAATTTTGGAGGCGGACTGAGGTGGCTCGCTAACGACCAACGACTGCCGACCAACGACCGATCTTTCATCATAGGGAACCCCGCCACCTCCGTCAAACCCGCTGCCTGCACGAGTTTGTTAGAATCACTGTTTCTTCAATAAGTTAAAGGACATCCTTGTATCGACATCTGGAACGCCGACTGGTTGAGCATCTGCGCGAGTTTCTGCGTCGTGCTTACGCCTTGGAAGCCGCGAACATCGTCGTTGAGCAGCCGCCGAAAATCGAATTTGGCGAGTACGCGCTGCCGCTCGCTTTTGAACTTGCCCGGAAACTGCGCAAGGCGCCACGAAAGATTGCCGAAGAGATTGTCGCCGGGGCCGGTGCGATTCCCGGCTTTGAGAAATTCGAGGTGGCGGGAGCCGGATACATCAACGTTCGCGTAAGCCGCGCCGAGTTGGCCGCATCGTTAGCTGCGGATCAATCCCCGGCCGCGGATGTTCCCGCCGGCAAAGTGCTGGTCGAGCATTCCAGCATCAATCCCAACAAGGCGGCGCATATTGGGCACCTGCGTAACGCCATTCTTGGCGATACGTTTGTCCGCTTGCTGCGCTTTACGGGCAGGGAAGTGGACATCCAGAACTACATCGACAACACGGGAGTGCAGGTCGCCGACGTGGTGGTTGGATTCCGGCATATCGAGCAGAAGTCCCGTGGTCAGATTGAAGCGCTCGCCGCGGCGCCCCGCTTTGATTACTTATGTTGGGATCTCTATGCCCGCGTCTCACATTGGTATGAAGAGGACAAGGCGAACCAGCAGGCGCGCGCCGCGACGCTGCACGCGATTGAAGAAGGAAACAACGAGACGGCGGCGATTGCGGATTTGATCTCCGTTGCCGTACTTAAGCGCCATCTCGAAACCATGGACCGGCTCGACATTAAGTATGACTTCCTGCCGCGCGAGAGCGAGATCCTGCACCTTCATTTCTGGGATGCGGCCTTCACCAAGCTGAAGGAATCGGGCGTCCTCACCTACGAGAGCGAAGGCAAGAACGCAGGCTGCTGGGTGATGCGGCGCGCAGGAACCGCAAAATCTGAAACCGCGGAGGGCGCGGAGAACGTCGAGATCGAAGAGGAAGATCAGAAAGTCATCGTGCGTTCCAACGGCACGGTCGGCTACGTTGGCAAAGACATCGCCTATCACATGTGGAAGTTCGGGCTGCTGGGACGCGATTTCGGATATCGAAAATTCTTTCGCTATCCCAACGCCCGCGTCTGCTGGATCTCAACCACGGACGGCGAGAAAGACCATCCCCACTTCGGCGATGTGGCGGAGATTTATAACGTCATCGATGCGCGCCAGTCGGAGGCGCAGAACACCGTGATCGAAGCTCTGCGCGGGTTGGGACACGGCGAGGCCGCCGATCGCTACACGCACTTTTCCTACGAGATGGTCGCGCTCACGCCGCGCTGCGCCGCCGAACTGGGCTACACGCTGAGCGAAGAAGACAAGGGGAGATCGTGGATCGAGGTTTCCGGCCGCAAGGGCTTCGGCGTGAAGGCGGACGATCTGCTGGACGCGCTCATCGGCGCGGCCGGCAAAGAGGTAGATGCGCGGCATCCCCAGTTAAGCGCGGAGGAGCGCGCCAGCATCGCTACGCAGATCGCCATCGGGGCGCTGCGTTACTTCATGCTGAAGTTCACCAAGCCCTCGGTGATCGCCTTCGATTTCAAAGACGCGCTCAGTTTCGAGGGCGACACGGGTCCCTACGCGCAGTATGCCGTCGTCCGCGCTTCCAATATTTTTCGCAAGGGCGGAATCGATCCGGATGCGGTCTGCAATCATGGTGCGGGCGGAGACGCGGCAAGCCGCGTCTCTACCGAGAATTTCGCTAAATACCTCACGGGCGAATCCGGCAACGACATCTGGGAGCTCTGGCTGGCGGCGGCGAAAACCTCTTATGTCGTGAGCCAATGCATTGCCACCACTGAACCCGCTTATCTGGCCAAGCATGCCTTCCAACTGGCACAGCTTTTCAACACCTTCTATCACCGCTATCCAATCCTGAGCGAAGCGGATGAAGGCCGGAGGAATTTCCTGCTGACAACCGCAGCCGTGGTTCGCCGCGAACTCATTCGGGTACTTGCGGCGATGGGGATCGAAGTTCCACCGGTAATGTGACCCGGTTACCAACGCCCGACAACAATGTCTGACAACTCGGGCGCTTCCGTTAACATCCCTCTTAGTGGGGGTTGATTCAGACGGGGATAACTCAGATGAAGAAGAAAGTCCTTGTATTCGAGAAAGCTTGGGATGGCGTGAAGCATCGGGGCTGGCGCAATCCTCTCCGGTAGTGAATCCACAGATCTATTCCGAATCGCGGTCAGCAGCATGGGGTTGGAACCAAAAGGCTCCCCCAAATGGACTGTGGCTGGCAAAATCCGGAACCGGCGGCAAGTAACCACTCTGAATGTCTGAAGTCTCCTGCATCCAGCGCGGGTTGTATTGAACGCGCTGCACCACCTCGGACCATCGACATGCGAGATGTCCTGTCTCCGCTTGCCATGATGATCTCATCGCAGCGAACCTCGGAAGTTCTGCCCTGATTATCGATTATACCGTTGTCCGCTGGTGGCTATTGCTGATTCAGGGGCGGCTGGAAGGGCTGTGGAATCCAACAGTATAAAATTTCTACAGTTTATACCGCGATTGCCTGGGCCCAGGATTAGCAGGTTCGCACAGCCGGTCGCCAAGGTATTGATATACAATGATTTAGTCGTTTGTTTGGCAAGTTTGAAATGGCATCCGCCGTGCTTTAGCTGAGAGCGGGTCCAGTTCGCGGACTTTCATCAGGATCCAAAACAGATTCTTGGTACCGAGGAATAATTGGGGCAAGGAGCCCTCAAAGCTTATGAATGGCACGTCATTGAAATTGAAATTGACCCTAATGCTGGCGGCGACACTGGTCGCATCGATCGGATGTTCCAGCAAGAATTACGTGCGGCAGCAGACCACGCCGCTGATCAACAAGACCAACGAACTCGACGACCTGACCGCGAAGAATTCGAAAGACATCAAGGACGTCGACCAGCGGGCCCAAGCTGGAATCCAGGCGGTGCAGGCCAAGGCCGCAGAGGTAGACCAGAAAGCTCTGGCTGCGGGAAGCGAAGCCGATAAGGCGCAACTGTCGGCAAACAGCGCCACCCAGCGTGTCGATATCCTGACCAACGTTGTCGTCAACCTCGATAACTATCGCCCGGTGGTGGAGACGGCGGTGCATTTCGGATTCAACAAGGACAATCTGACCAAGGAAGCCAAGGAAGCCATCGATCAGTTGGCCGCCAGCGTAGCCACTACCAAGGGATACATCATCACCGTCGAGGGAGCGACCGACTCGGTGGGCAGCTCCGAGTACAACTACGACCTGAGCCAGCGCCGCGCCAAGGCTGTGATTCAGTACCTGGCTGCGGAGAAGAGCGTTCCGGGATACAAGATTTATCTGATCGGGTTGGGCAAGGATAAGCCGGTCGAGTCGAATAAGACCGCCGGCGGTCGCGCCAAGAACCGCCGCGTGGATATCCGCCTGATGACCAATACTGGGGCAGGAACGACACCGGCGAGCAATCCGACTCCGACTCCGACGGCGAGCGCGAATCCGCCGTCGTCTATGTAAGCACAAGTTTCTCCTCCTCCCCGGAGGGTTTTGCCAAACCAGGCCGTCCCATCCATGGGCGGCCTGACTTTTTTTCTGGCCCTGGTCTAGAGTTTCTGCTCATCGGTCTTCACCCACCGGCTCAATGAGCGTAAAGGCGATGTTTCGCCACCAACCAGGCGTGCGATGGTCTGTGGCCGCTAGGCCAGCCAAACGGAGCGGGAGATTCGCCTACGGGGTCCGCACGAAGCCGTGATACACGCCGCTCGCGTCAACGTAGAATCCCGCTACCGCGCCCGACACGTTAATGCTCGAAGGACCTATAGTGCCTTGGCCAGCTCCTGTCCCCGCGCCCGGAGGATCAAATGTGGTGATCGTGCCGTCGGGAGTGCGTATGAAGCCATGCGC